>SXGQ01405287.1_pt1 | contig 10245 bp, 11 predicted proteins | sample 3178371 | NCBI WGS metagenome assembly SXGQ01 (sample SAMN11356859, study PRJNA531348) | freshwater metagenome | isolation source: freshwater sample F1-20 | place: China: Fuxian Lake, Yuxi | collected 2017-12-25 | reverse complement strand
TGCGGCCACCTCTCGAATCGGTAAGATCAGTAGCTGGGATCAGGGTCAGCCAAGTGGGAGCTTCTTGAAGGAAGTCCAACATGAACCGAGCCCGTTTCCACTTCGAAGCCTTCATCGCCGGCCAGAGATGCTCCAATCTAGCTTACGACGCAGGTGAAGCAGCGAAGAAGCTCGGCGAGCAGGCCGGTTGTGTGGTGGAGGTCAAAGCTGACGATCATTGCTCGTCCGCCGCCATCGTGATGCTGAGATTCCCCGTCCGCGAGATCACCGGCGGCGCGGACGTATTGAGAGATGACGGGCCTACCGGGAGTTGGTCGCTGCAGATGATCTCAGCCGCCTGAGCCTCGTCGAGGTCGCCGAAATCGACGCCTTGGTTGATGGTAGCCGCCCGGGTCAGGGTGGGGCGGGCCAAGTTGCGCATTAACGCGTTCGAATGCTGAGATAGGATCGGCTCCGAGCGGAGGGCGTTATGGCAACGGCGGAATTCCCCATCAATCAGAACATCTACGATCGACTGCGGCGCGATCCAGACTCAGTTAGAGACGCTGTCGCTCGGCGCAACTACGAGAAAGGACTGGCAGACCAGGAGATGCCCGATGAAGGCGACACCTTGGAATGGGCATCCTGGGTCGCCGGTCGGCGCACGCGAATTGACCGCGAGATGAGAAGCCGAAGTAAGTAGGTCCGAGCGTAACTCGCGGATGGGGTACTGTCCCGATCTCAACGCGATCGGAGGATCGACAATCGTGAAAGCCGTCATCCTCGCCTGCGCCGCTATTTTCTCGGCGGGATCAGCGCAATCGCAGTCCTTCAACCGCCCGCCGCTGGATGCTCAGGCGCGTCGTACCTACACTCAGGCCCACCGCGTGGCGGAGAAGGAGCTCAAGCTGTCCGGCATGGCAGGACTCCGAAGCTCGACTAGCGCGTGTTGGGATAAAGCTCGTTCCTCAAGGAAGCTGAGCTCTCTTCGATACTGCTTCTATCTGCACGACGCCGCGGCGAGCCTTGATGAGGCGTTCTACCTCATGATGGGCCAGCGTCAGTCGGAGCGCGACCCCGCGACGGTGACATCGATGAAGGCGTTTGTTGCGGGGCGAGACGCGCTCATGTCTATCGGCCTCACGCGAGACCAAGCCATTCAGACAGTCGCCGATTGGAGCACGGCTGCGGGGACGCCAATCCGCTGAATGCTGGCATGCCCGAGCCGGGGTGGGGCGGGCTAGAGCGTGAACCGGCTTCGCTTCAGAATAGCCCGCGATCGGTCGGTCCTGTGTACACGCTCGGCTCTGACATTCGGGTGGCCAGTAGCTGCAATGCCCGGGTCAGCGCGTCCTCATCATAGGGGTTCGGGGCTCCTTCCGGTATCGCAACGAGTGCTTTCCAGGTGCCGGCACTCATCGTCTGCGTTCCGGTGATGAAGGCGCGTATGTAGCCATTCCAATTATTGGCCCCACTTAAATCTGACCCAAGTTGGACCGTGGATCTGTCAAGACTTCGTATATGTTTCAGAGTCGGCGTTGAGGCACTACGGACAGTATCTGGGAAGCGGCCCAATCGAAGAGACACATTACCCCGCTGCGCCGTTCCAGGAAGCCGGTAGGTGGCACATACGGCCCAGGTTTCCTCGACGGCAACCGGAGATGCGACCTCCACTCTGAGCCCTAGACTGTCCATCGCGAAAACCCAGGTTTCGCGTGCAGTGTCGTGGTAGAGAAGTCCTAGTCCCTCGACCTCACAGACGGTGAATTGGCCGGCGTGTGTCGACCCGCTCCAGCCGCTTGGGGTCACACGCGCGAAGATCGAACCCGATGTCGTCCCGAGCGGCGCCATCCGGACGATGTGGCGATCGGGTGGCGGCTGGCCCGGCGTATTCTCCCCTTCAACGATCACGTCCCAGGGGAGTCGCCCCTCTACTCCAACGCTTTTGCACTCGACGATCAGTGGAGAGTCGCCGGTCAGGAGCCATCCATCGTAATGTTTTGCCGCGCTAGCAACTAGCCTATCAGCTCGGTTGACCCCGGCCGCGATCACGAGCGGCGCTGGGGGAACAAAGACGAGACCTACTCGGCTTGCGAATGCCTCGACATAAGGAAATGGGTCGAACTGCAGGGCTAGGCGAGTGCGCAGCCGGCCAAGGATAACCCGAGCTTCCTGCCAAGTCGCTTCGTCGACAATCGCCGCCAAGCCGATAGCTCGCAAGCCGAGAACAGCTTGCCGAGCCATGCCGTCGACGAACGTAGCGTCTAACAGGACGTTGGTGTCCAGCACTGCTCGCGGAGGCAAGCCTCCTAGTGAATTGTGCATGGCTCTCGCGACATCCGCATCCGTAGCAAGCAGATACCACAGCCGGCCACAGGTACGTCACCGGCCGGGGTGGGGCGGGCTTTACCGATCGATCACGCACCTGCCCGGTTTGAGACAGCCTGAAGGGCAGCTCCGGCGAGCGCCGTTGGGACGACGATCACTTCTTCGATCTCGGCGCCCCAGAACGAGGTGCCGTTTCCCAGCGAAGAACCGATCCGGAGCACGTCGAAGCCGCCGGGATCGCGATCCGTGGTGGCGGACACTGGCGCGCCGCCATCGCGCGAAATTGCCTGACCGCCAGCCCCCGTCAACGACACCGCGAAGCAGAACCGCGCACCCGGCGGCGGCGGCGGCGTGCTCGGGAACGTGAGAGCCTGCCCGCTTCCGTTCGTCGTGATCGCGAGGAGAACGGTGTTTGTTGAACCTTCCCGAACCGTGAATAGGTCCGTGACGGCCGGGTTCCGTAATTGCCCAAGCGTCTGACCTGGAGACGCCACCAACGGCCGGCGCGCGACGAAGATCGCGGTCAGGTCGCCCGCATACGGAGCGCCAGGAAGCGCGAAGTCGATCAGGCTCGCATCCCTCTGCCCGTTCGTGGTCGAGCCGTTCCCGATGATGCCCGGCGCAGGCAGCATCGGCGAGGTCATTCGAGCCGAGAGCTCCTCTTGCGGAGGCCCAACCCGGGTCGTGATGTCCACCGCAGCCCCGCTCGTCACGCTGAATTGCACGTCCGACCTAGCGAAGGCTGTACCGACGCCCGAGAGCGTTCGCGTGTACGAGTACCGCCCCCATGTCGCTGAAGGCACGAACGGGGAGCTATCGCCGGTAATGTAGGCCGGGCCGGCTCCGTACTCGTCGTAAACGAGCCGAAAGTTGGAGACGCCGTTCTGTGTGCCCCCAATGATCGAGTAGAACGCCGAAAGCGTCCGCACTTGGTTCTGCGCGGCCGCGATCCCGTCTGGCACATCAAACCGGACTTGCGGGGTTCCCGCAGCCCCGGCCACCCCGCGCCATCGGAGGTCGATCGCCGGCAACCCGCTCTGTGTCGGGAGCCCAACCACCTGCCAAGTGACTCCGGCCGGAAGGTTACCGATGCTCCAATATGTCGGGAGCGTGCCCTGCCACTGGACCGAGACGTTGTCTACGGTAGCAGGCGCAATCCCCGCCCTGGCAAGCCTGATCCAGGTGGTCGTGGTCGAGGCCGTGAATGTGACTGTGTTAGGTGTCCCTGATCCTGCCGCGGCGATGTTCCCCGCGAACAGGTTTGAACTACCCTGCGCCGAGCCAACGGAAAGGTTGACCGTGTTTCCTGCGACATCGAGGGCCAGGAGGTAAGTACGACCAATTATGGTCTCGATGCTACGGCTGGCTGCCGATGTATTTGTCCCGTCACCACTGATCGTAAGAGCCCCGCCGCTGATTGTGGCTCCCCCGCTACCCGCAGCGTTGGCCGTCGCCCACGCGCCCTGGCTCGAGAAGTTGCCGTCAGGCACAAGCTCCGTGGTGTCGAACGCCGCGCCCACCATGCGGGGGTTGCGGATGGCGTTGGTGCCCGCCCCCTCCGGAACGACCCCGAGATCGGATCGAGGCAGGATGTTTGGTCCGACCGAGGAGTACACACCGGCCGAGTCGACCACCTGTTGCGGTGAACTACGGCTAGTTGCGGGAACGCCCCCGTGGTAGCGCCCTCGCTTGAAGTCCAAATGGCCGACTGCCCCTGGAAACACCCATCCCCCGCCCGTGGGACGGGTGAGACCCAGGCGGATCGGATCGAAGCGTCGACCCGAGAAGATGCCGTGCCGGCCGGAGAAGACGCTCATCGGTCAGCCCTCAGCCGAAGAACGTGAGCGAGCCCTTGCAGGCCGCCGGCGCGCGCAGGCAGATATGCGTGGGCGTGGTCGCGCCGTCCCCGAGCTTCGCCGGAATGCGGCGGGCGGACGGGTTGAGCTCGGACCCGGAGCCGTTCGCGGTCGTGGCGGCGGGGAGAGCCATTGCCGTCCCGACCACCCCAACCTTCGCCCGGAAGTCCGCATCGAAGGCGAACAGGACGAAGTTCGCGCCGGCCGGAATCGGCACCCGCACGAGCGTATCGGCTGCTAGCACCACGTCCTCGACGTAGTCGGGAAACTGCGGTGCGAACGCGCCTCGGCTTCCGGTGTACGGGAACGTGGTTTCAAAGAACTCGCGCATGGCGATCTCCGGGTGAACGAAGCCCGCCAGAGCGGGCGGGATGAATCAGCGGACCTCCGGGCCCGGAGCGCTCAACTCGCTTCGACGCCCCAAATTCAGCCGGGTCCTTACGGTGGCCATGTCCTCACGGATGTTCCCGAGGATCGTCAGGATGTCGGCGGCGGCCTTCCGCTGATCAGCTGCAGCTAGCGACAGGTTCTGGATGCGCTCGCCCTGAACCTGATTGTCCCGCTCGATCCCGTCGATCCGGGGACCGTATTGCCGCTGGCGATCGAGAGCGGCCGTGGTCGCGGCGTCCAGGTCGCGCCGCATGTGAACGAGCTGCTCCTGGAACCGGTTTGCCTGTTCCTGGAATCGGGTGAGCTGGGCTGACGTCCACCAGATCCCGCCACCTACCGTGAGGAGGATCGACGCCACGGTGAGGATGTGACCGACGTTGATGGTTGGGTCGAACCTCGGGCCGTGCTTCATCTCGCGCTCGCGTGCCCGTTGCTCAGCTTCCCGAGCCGCAGCAGCCTGCGCAAGGTTGCGGCCGACCCGATTTCCCATCGCAGGGTCCGCATCCGTGCTGAGAGGCGTCTCACCGAGCTCCCTGATGGCCTGCGCGATAGCCGCGATATCGTCTTCACGACCCATCGCGCACGCCTCGTCCTGAGCTGCGGACCATTATCGACCTCCGAACTCAGGGGCGGCACTGCTGAGCGCCGCGTCAGGTGCGCTGCGCAGCAAGCACCGTCTGATAGGCGCGCTGCAGCGTGCCGAGGGCCGTGACCACGTCCGTGGGCGGCTGGTCGCAATAGGCCTCGACGACGCCCTCGGCATACTCGATCGCCCGCACCGTGATCTCGCGTGCGGCGAACAGGCTGCCTACGCCGAGCGCGGCCCGGACATAGCCGCAGTACTTCACCACCTCGGCCGAGGCCTTCGCCACGGCGACATCGGCTTTGGTTGCGACGGCCGCGCTCGGCGCACCGACGCCGGCCTGAGTCATCGTGCAGGCACCGAGGAGCGGGGTGAGGCACAGCAGCAGCGCGAGCGCCGCTCCAGCACCGATCCCTCTCGCCTTCGCCTCGAGCGGAGTGATCACGTCCTTGTTCTTGATCGCGTTCGCCACCTCGGGCGGCGCGACCACCACGGCCGAGGGCACGTTCCCGGCCGAGCTCAGGAGCGCCACGTCGCGGCGGGCGTACATGCCCCAGAGCGTGAAGAGCAGCGTTCCGGCCGGCCCTGAGATCGCAGCCCACTGAGTCTCGGTCATGATCCCCCACATGCCGAGCATTCCGCCCGCCACTTGGAGGATGGTGCGGAACAAGGCAGCCGCCTGCTCCGGGTTCATCGCCCGCAACTTGTTCATGGTCGTGTCCTCAGGGGAGAGCCCGGGGAGCCGCCGGGCGCGGTGTCAGGCTTGGCTGACGTTCGACTTAGCGCCGGCAACCGTGGCCGGCAGGTCGAAGAACGTTGGGACCGGCACTTCCGCCGGCCACCGGAAGGCTGTGAACTCGGAGCGCGGAAAGGACGCGATCGAGACCGCGTTCCCTTGGTTCCCGCCGAGCAGGATGATGCTCTTGTCGTTCGCGCCGACAACGAAGCCGACGTGGCCCTGCCAGCTCGAACCTGCCCGCTTCTTGGTCGCGATCGCGCCGAGCGCCGGCTTCGCGAGCCCAACGCCCCACTTCTCGGATGACCGGGCGGCGAGCGAGCCGGACGGCTTGTGCCCTGCCCGCTTCAGCTCGGCGCCCACGAAGGCCGCGCACCAGGCGGTCTCGTCGTCCTTGATGCCCGCGAAGCCAGCGTCAGCGAAGTAGCGGACGACTGTCCGGTTGTTACTCTTGCCGATGCCCTCGACTGCGCCGAGCTCGGCGCGGGCCAGCGTCAGCCAGCCGGGTTCGGCCGGGGTGTTGCGCGGCGGAGCGGCCCGCTTCTTCTTGAGTCTGGCTTCGGTCTGCGGCCCGGCGATGCCGTCCACCGTGAGGCCGTGCATGCGCTGGAACGCCGTCACGGCCGCGATCGTGTCCGGACCTGCATCTCCATCCACGCCGGCCGGGCCGATGTCATACCCACGCGCCAAGAGAGCGCGCTGAATTTCAGCGACGGTCATCATCCTCAGCTCCTAAGGTTGGGCGACGTTTGCCGGCTTGAGCCCGAGCGCGCGGGCAAGCTCGGCGCAGCGCGTCAGAGCGGAATGAGCGTGGCCTTCACATGTGGGATCGAGAGTCGCCCGCTGTCAGTTTAGCGGGCGGGCGCCACGACTAGTCAGCTCGGATCGGGCTCAAATCGACGTGCTCGACGAAGCAACCTACGACCCTGTCATCCGCAATTCCGCTTTGCTCGGACAACCTGACAGGCTTCCCCGTCTCGAAAGTCAGCCGGCCCATGACGTTAGGTAGCCTGACCTTGAGAGATCCGCCTGCGGGGACTTCGACCACCGTGCCAGCTCCGTGGCTGCTGGATACGATCACGCGGACGGGGTCGCTGCGATAGTTCCGGAGCGGAATCTCCGCGTGCCAAACCAACCGCGGATACCGCGGCAGGGTGAGATGGGCTGTCTGCTTCGTCCAGCGGCCATTGCTCTCGGCCGCATGCCAACCGCTGTCCTCGCCGAACACGTCCAGCATCATCGTGGAATCGGAAAGATCGATCCGCGGCCCCATCTTTCGGGCAACGTAGCAGGTTCCCCGGGCGTTCGTTGTCGATGGGCGCTTCTCGACGCGGAAGCCGCACCGCATGAGCGCCTCGACAAAGTAGGCCTCGGTGAAGCCTAGCTCCATCCAGCCGTAGCGCCGAACTGCCGAGACAGAGAGGCCATCCAGCCGCAGCCCCCATGCACCCGGGATCACGGGTACCCACACCGACTCTGGTGCGGTAATCGGCTCCCCTGCGAAGATCACCCGTCCGTCATCATTGAGGACGTCGTACACCCGCGTGAGGAGCCGGCAATGGTCCAGAGAGTGGTGGAAGGACTCGAAAAATAGAGCGAGGTCAAAGCCCCGTAGCCCCGGATCGTCCTCAAAGTTGCATAGTCGCCCGTCAATCCTCAGGCCCAGAGCTGCAGCCTGACGCTCGATCGTCTCGAGGTATTTGGCCTCGATATCGACAACGGCCACCTCGCAACCCATGCGAGCGAGAGGCACAGAGATTTGGCCGTCACCAGGCCCGTACTCGACAACCTTCTGCCCGGGTTGAAGGTCGGCGACTTGGAGGATCTGGCCTATCGCTTCGAGGAACGTACCGAGAAAGTGAGACCCGCCGTCCCGATAGATGCCCGGACGCTTAGCCCTCTCCTCAGGGTCTATCTCGATCAGCTCGTCCCGCGTGGGATCATAGTTTTCGCGGTTGAAGATCTTGGCATGGATAGCCCGAACCTCATCACGGTAGACGCTGGAGAAGGGGTCGATGCTGGCCGGGACCAATCTCGGGTCTGCTAACCTTCGCTTTGCGAGGAACGAGACCCGTTCCGGCTCGCCGCCCCGAAGCGCGGCCTCCCGCATCGTCTCGTCAAATTCCTCAAGCGAATGAACCGCTTCAAGCATCACAACGCCCTGCTACTCCCGAGGAGTAGATGCACGCCGGGAGTACCAGGGCAAGGCCCATTCCTGCTCAGAAGCTACTCAGAGGGACGCGCTTCAGCGCGTTAGTGCCGGCGCAGAGGTAAAGGTAGCTGGCGTCCATGCCGTAGATCTGGCTCTGCGGGCATGTCGCGGATGAGCTCGCCGGGGTGCCGTACGGGATAGTCTGCGGAGAGTTGCCATTGGCCAAGGCGTAGGGTGTCGTCATCCCCGAGACGAAGTTCGTGCCAACCGAGATCGGGGTTAGCGTGCCGCCCGCCGCAAGTTGGCGAATTCCATAGGCCCCGCCTGCCCCCGCAATCGTGTTCCCCGACACCGTGAGCGAGCCGGTATTCACACCCGCCGCGTACCCCGTGACAAGGATGCCGGTGTCCGGGGGGCGAGAGATGGTGTTGCCGGTGATCGTGCCGACTTCCGAGTCCACGATGGCAATGCCGATCGCAACGGGGTTGATGATGGTGTTGCCCGTCACCGCGAAGCGCCCACCTCCCGCCTCGGTGTAGGAGCCCTGGGTAGTTGCGGAGCTCTCCACCGAGATCGCCGTGTGTGACCGCTGAATGACGTTGCCGCTGATGGTGAAGTCGCGGTTGGTCTCCGGGGTATTGACGTACCGGGCCACCCGGATGGCCTGCCCCAGGTTGGCCCCGTATATGACGTTGTTGTTCACGGTCCAGTTGGAGCAGCGGTCCATCACGATGACCGGCGCTATGTTGCCCTCGGTCCCGCTGACGAAGTTGTTGTGGTACGTATGATTGATGCCGCCGATGGAGCAGACCAGGGCGCTATCTGCGGTACTCAATGAGAACCGGCTGTTGCGGACCACGACATCACGGGTGCCGTTGGAGAAGGCGAGGTTGTCACCCGAGGTCCGCTGGATGGTCACGTTGTCGATGAGGTAGTTGGATCCGGCGAAGACCAGGAGGCCGGGGTACGTCGTACCCATCGTGGTGTCGAACCCGAAGTCCTCAAAGACCGAGTTGCGGATGACCACGTTGTTCGCGAACCGGAAGACGGTGCTGTAGATGTTCGGGCACGTGGCTGCGCAGGTCAGGGTACTAGACCCTGCCCCTCGGAAGGTTATGCCGTCGATCAGGATGTCATTGACCCCGTCGAACACCAGCCCGCGGTTCTGCCCGCCGATGTTGAAGCTGGAGGTCATGGTGGGGTGGAAGTAGAAGACTGTCCCGCTGCGGCTGACCCACCTCGTCTTACTGGGGCCGCTGATGGCGGTGTTGATGCGACACACACCCGGCGGGAAGACCACATCGCGTCCGCCGAGCGCGACCGCCGCATTGGTCGCCGCCATGATAGCGGAGGTCTGATCCGTCCCTTGGGGGCCGTTGCAGGTGACGCCGTAGTCGACCGCATAGATGACGTCCGTTGCTCGCTCAGCAAGGCTACGGGTCACGGTCCCGGTCGGCGGCTTGATCGCCAGCGCAGAGCCCTCGCCAGCGGGCTTCCATGTCCCGCCGCTCCAGGTCCCGAGCGTCGGACCATTCTGGAACTTGAGGTTCCCCGAGTTGTCGACCCGAGGGGCCGGGAGGACGCGATCTTGGGCAACCGCAGGCGAGACGGCGAGTAGCGCGCCGACCAGCGCTAGGATGAGCTTGCGCATCACATGGTCCACAGGTTGGTGCCGTTCGAATGGAGGGCGAGCTTCTGGTACGGGCTCGCGAGCAGGACGTTGGGCTGGCCGGCGATAGTGTCCGCCCCGGCCGCGGCGATGATGATCGGCGAGCCGGTCGAGCAGGCGCCCGTTTCGTCTGCGATCCACAGCGGCTGCCCCGGCGGGTAGGAGTCTGCCATCGGAAGGGTGATCGTGCGGGGAGCCGTCAAAGCAGCGTAGGCGACATAGGTGTCAGCCGCCTGGGCGGAGTAGTTTATGTCGCTCACGGCATGACGGCCGAACGAGGTCAGACTAAGAAGGCTCCGCACAGCCTCTGCGGTCGAGGCCTGCACGATCTGCCTTCCTACATCCCCGCCGTCGCTGATCTGAGCCGCCGCAATCGCCGAGGGGCCGGCCGGGCCCTGCGAAGAGGCGACGACCAACGTGAGCGACGTGTTTTCGTAGACGATCTTGGTGTCTGCGACCTCGTCGATGGCCAGTCCTTCTGATCCGTCGAAGACCTCGAACGGGAGCACGCCGAGGGTCTGGCGGCGGCCCAGCGTGTTCACTTCGTAGATG
>SXGQ01262444.1_pt1 | contig 10245 bp, 8 predicted proteins | sample 3178371 | NCBI WGS metagenome assembly SXGQ01 (sample SAMN11356859, study PRJNA531348) | freshwater metagenome | isolation source: freshwater sample F1-20 | place: China: Fuxian Lake, Yuxi | collected 2017-12-25 | reverse complement strand
TTGCTATCTATGGTTATAAAACTCTCAAATTAACAAGTGAAAACGAGAGAATGCGCGTCGGGTTTGCGCTGGCAATATGGTCTGCATACCAGGTGCAATCGTTGATATCTATCGACCAACTTGGAATCGCTATCTGGAACTGGGTCTTTGCGGGAGTGATTCTTGGCTATTTCTTCTCACATGCCAAAACTAATAATGAAAAAAGTTACTCGAAGAACATTAACGAAACTCCGGTAAGCCGAGCGGGTATTCGTTCCGGCATATCACTGGCATTGATTATTGCAGTGTTTGTGGTTTTAGGACCACAGTGGAAGTCTGAAGTGCAATTGCGCCTTGGTTTGGCTGCAGAAAATGATCCAAATAACCCTTCAGTGAAAGTTAATGCTATGACGTATCCAGTACTGAACGGTTTCCTCGAGAGCTCTTACTACTTTGAAATGGGCACCCGAGTCCTCTTTGCCTATGGACTTGCTGAAGATGGCCAGAAGTTCGCTTTAAAGACTATCGAGTTAGATCCTAGAAATTACGTCGCATGGAGCGCCAGAGCCGAATTAGGTGAGGGAACTAATCAACGCCCAGCTGCAATCCCATATCGCTTGAAGACCACTGAACTTGATCCCAATAATCCTAAAGTTTGGGTTGAGTTAATGCGTGATTACAAGGCGGCGGGTAAATTTAAAGAGGCGCGTGAAGCGGGAGAAAAAGCGATTCCACTATTGACGGGATTCAGTATGAGTATTTTCAAATACGACGCCGAGACAATCAAGCGAGAAATAGCGCAGATTCCAAATAGCTAGAGAGAAGTCACGTTTGGCAGTTTGCGGTATTTGCCGGTGCAGTCAAAGATTGGTGCCAAACCCGAAAGTACCGGAGCGAGATCACAGTCGTGATGTTGGTGCACGATAATCACTAGATCAACGGCTGAGTCTATTGGTGAAGATTTCTCGCCATTCCATTGGTTTATTAGCGAGTCGTGCCAGATTACCCGCACACCCCCAGCGCGCAGCTGCTCGATAAGTTCAATCGAGGGAGATTCCCGCAAATCAGCAACATTTGGCTTGTAAGAGAGACCAACAACGAGAACTGAAATCTCAGGTTTCTTGGTGCTGACGAGTTCAATTGCTCGACTTGCGATATACGCAGGCATTCCATGATTGATTGTTGAGGCGAGTTCGATAAATTGTGAATTACTCCCTAGCTCTCTCAATCTCCAATTAAGATAGTGCGGATCCACAGGAATGCAGTGGCCACCGATACCAACGCCTGGGTTAAATCGAGTAAATCCGAACGGCTTGGTGGCGGCGGCATCAATGACATCCCAGACCGATACACCGATTGATTCACAGAGTTGTGCGAATTCATTGATAAATGAGATGTTAATTTGTCTGTAAGTGTTCTCTAATAATTTTGCCATCTCAGCGACTTCTAATGAGGCAACCGGTACGACATTCTCCATGAACTTGGAGTAAAAACTTATTGCGTGTGCAAGAGCTTGATTATCTGCTCCCGAGACAATCTTTGGAGTGTTATGAACGTTCCAATTGGTGTTACCAGGATCTATTCTTTCAGGAGAGAAAGCGAAGTGAAGTTGGTTCGCCTGGAGATTTGACTCCTTGAGAACACGCGTAATCACTACCTCACGCATAGTCCCAGGGAAAGATGTGCTCTCGAGAATCACCAAAGTCTCAGCCTGTAGATGAGGAGCAAATCTGGTGATTGCATCCTCGAGAAAAGTTAGGTCAGGCTCTTGCTCTTTCGTTAACGGAGTCGGCACACAGATTGCCACCACATTCGCTGTAGAGACCAGAGAGAAATCACTGCTTGCTTTGTACCGACCTGAATCAAGGGCGGTCTTTAAATCTTGATGTGAAACTTGCTCGATATCAGGTGCGGCTGCATTGATGCGGGAAACCCATTTGTCGTTGATATCGAGGCCTACTGTGGGGATGTCAGAAAGGGCAGCACGTATCGCAAGTGGTAAGCCCACATATCCCTGACCAATCACTGCCAACGAGAATGTCATTGCTCGACCTTGACTTTCTTGATTGCCAGATCGATAACGAGCACAGCTCCAATTATGAGGTAGGGAAAGGCGGGCGTCATAAGTCTGAAGTTCAATCCCAACGTCGCGTTGAGGGTGGTGGCACCAAAGGTGAGGAGTGCGACCAAAAGTGCAATTTGGCCGGCTGGTCCCACTGATTTCCAATTCAGAAGCGTTCCAACGATCAAGATGCCGCAGAGGAGAAAGAGTGACTTATCAAGGACGGCTAGCTGCCCTATTTCATTAATAACGAAGCTCCACATATTCTCAATTGCGCTGGAAGTGAGATCGTTACACGAAATCGCCGAGGCCACGTTACCTGGATCAGCATAAATCGTCTCTCCCTTGAGACAGGATGTTGTAGTAGTCGCGATCCATAATGAATTCTGCCCACCCAAGATGGCGCCTACGCTTCGATCAACAATCCATGTGACGATGATGACAATCGCAGAGATGGCCAAAAGCGTTCGTCGCGCAATTTCCTGCCGCTTATTGAAGAAAATGACCAGTATTGTGGCAAAGAGAATCGTCCAAAAGTGAGCGCTTCGCTTGGTTAATGCAGATAATAGGACTAGCGTAAATATTGCTAATAGAAATAGGGTGATATCAGTTCTAGTTTTCTTTTTTGAAAGAAAATCGAATACCACATACGCCGAAATGGATGTCCAAAGCAACAGGAGACTTTCAGGAAGACTAGCGATATTCCATCTAAGCAGACTAGAACTGGTCGCTAGCGTGGCCAAGCCAATGAAAACACTTAATTCCGAAGTGCGCATCCGGCGAAGCGTCGCAAAAAGAAACAAGAACGAGAGAAGCACTGCCAGGATGGGGATTATCAACATGCCGGATAGATGGAATTGTGAGACGAAGGGAGCGCTGAGAAGCGGATAAAGAACTCTGGCTTGAACAGATTGACACGATTGAGGTCTTACCTCCTGTTGCAATCTCTCGTAGCGAGCATCAACCCCTTTGTAATCTGTAAGTGTCTGCTGCCAGGCGGCTTCCGGAGATAGACCAGCGAATTCGTAGGCATGTGCGGTGTAGCAGACCCCGTCGGGGTAATGGAGGTTGTAATCAAGCCCCAGAATCTCACCGTTGTAGAAAAGGCGAGTGGCAATCGAGAGCGCTAGAAAGGTAAGAATGAGCGGGAGGCACCACCGAACCTTTGTAAATCCCTGATTTCTCACGGAGTTACTCTACTTCAGAGTAAGTTTGCCTTGTGCGATATCTCATTACTGGCGGGGCCGGTTTTATCGGCTCTCACTTAGTGCAAAGCCTCCTCCAGGATGGTCATAGCGTTGTGGTCCTTGATGATTTCAGCACAGGGCGCCGCACCAATCTCCCACTCAATACTAGTTCGCAACTTTCTATTATCGACGGATCAGTTCTCGAGAAAAGCACACTGCACCAAGCAGGCGCTTCAGTGGATTTCATCTTTCACCTTGCCGCAGCAGTTGGAGTTTTCAACATAGTTCAAAAACCGATTGAATCGATGAAAACGAATATTACTGGTACAGAAAATGTTCTCGATTTCGCACGGGAAAAGGGGGTTCCTCTGCTATGCACCAGCTCAAGTGAGGTCTATGGCAAAAATACTTCAGATCAGCTTAGCGAAGATGATGATCGCGTTCTTGGCTCTCCAGCCATCGCGCGTTGGTCCTATAGTGAAGCAAAGGCTATTGATGAGTTTCTTGCGCTTGCCTATTTTAGAGAGTATGGCTTGGAAACGCGCGTGGTGCGTCTTTTCAACACGGTTGGACCTGGGCAACTTGGAAGTTATGGAATGGTTGTACCACGTTTTGTCTCTGCTGCTCTCAAGAACCAAGATATCGAGATCTACGGAACTGGAGAGCAGACACGATGCTTTACACACGTTGCGGATGTGATTGATGCTTTAAAGAGTATTGCAGCTAGCGAGAATACAATTGGCGAAATTGTCAATATTGGAAATACTGCAGAAATCTCGATCAAAGAATTAGCCGAAAAAATAATCTCAATGACCAATTCCCAGAGCAAAATTGTTTTCAAAGAGTACCGCGATGTGTATGAGAGCAATTTCGAGGATATGAAACGCAGAGTTCCAAATATCGAAAAAATAAATCGTTTGGTGGGTTGGACCCCACAACGTAATTTGGACGACATAATTACTGATGTCATTGAATTCGAAAAAAATGGCTAACCAAGAACCAATAAGAGTGATGCGCATTATTGCGCGTATGAATGTTGGTGGTCCTGCAATACAAATCACCAACATGCTCAATGGATTGCCAACCGCTTTGTTCGAACAACGATTGTATTTTGGTTCTTGTGGCGCCGGTGAAGTTGAGTACATCTCAGAGATAAAAAACACCTCAGCGTTGCATAGAATTCCAGGTTTCCGGCGCGCTATTGGGCTCTTCTCTGAGCTTTCAGTGCTCACTCATTTGATTCGAGAGATTAAAGTTTTCCAGCCGCAGATTATTCATACGCACACTGCAAAAGCCGGCTTGCTAGGTCGGTTGGCAGCGATGCTCAGCGGCTCTAGAGCACAACGTGTTCATACATTTCATGGTCATGTGTTCTATGGCTATTTCAATCCTTTAGTGAGCATGGCCTACACCCGATTAGAGCGATTTCTTGCTCGCCATACGGATGTGATTATCTCGGTCGGTCCAGAGGTGCAGGCAGACCTTTTGAAGAGTGGTATCGGTAAGCGAGAGAAACATCGGGTGATTTTTCCAGGTATCCAAGTAGGCGAGCGGTTACCAAAATCTCAGGCGCAACGTGAACTTGGTTTGAGCGCGCATAAATTGACTATCGGATTTATTGGTCGCTTCACGCACATTAAGAGGATTGATCGAATCCTTGAGCTTGCTCGGTATTGTTTACGGGATAACGTTGACATTCATTTTGTGATGGCTGGCGAAGGCCCTGACTATGCTCAATTTCGAGTCGAGGCAGAGCAGGAGAGACTACCTGTGACTTTTTTGGGCTGGCGCGCTGACATCGAGAGAATTCTCTCTGCGACAGATCTTCTTATTTTAACAAGCGACAATGAAGGTACGCCTATTGCATCGATACACGCAAGTTTATTGGGCGTGCCAACCCTAGCCACAGATGTTGGATCTGTGCACGACATAGTCATTGACGGGGAAACAGGACTTCTTACGCCACCAACAGTAGACGCGCTCTTTTCTGCCCTAATAAAACTCTACGAAACTACAGAACGATTAGAAGGTTTGGGGAGCAAAGCAAAGATTTTTGCAGAGCGAGAATTTTCGCTTACTCGATTCCTTGAGGAGTACAGTGAGCTTTATCGTGCACTTGCGCGTTAAAGCCAGTTTTGCGCCCAGCTCTCGATAACAAGGGCTGGCCAGATAATGTGGTCACGATCTCTCCCACCTTTGTGTTGTGCGATTACTTCACTCACATACCCAGGATTAAACCAGCCACGATTTCGACATTGTTCACTCAATAAGATTTCTTCTACTACGGGTAAGAATGGACCGCGGAGCCATTGCGCACGTGGGATGCCAAAGCCCATCTTTGAACGGTGGAAATCAATGCCTGGGATCTCGCGAGCTGCGAGCTCTTTGAGTAAAAGTTTTCCGCCACTTGGCGCACTCCGAAATCGTGTCGGGATTTGAGCGCAAAGTTCGAGAAAATTATGGTCGAGAAGCGGGCTTCGTAGCTCCACTCCATGTGCCATCGAGGCCCAGTCAGCTTTCACCATAAGGTCCCCTGGAAGATAGGTTGCAAAATCGGTAGCAACCAGTTGTTCGACCGCATCAAGATCTCCCACCAACTCCATTTGCCGCAGGAAATCTTGTTGAGTATTCACTCTGATTCCAGGCGAGAGCAGATTTGCCATCTCGGTGGGTTGATTGAGGGAGATAGCATCTAGGTATCTCGTGGCTAGAGAGCGCTCCCGGTGGAGTTGCGAGGCTAATCGCGCTCCGCGCCGTCCCAACTTCCTCGCGAGGGGGCGTAATGGTGCAGCCAACCCTAATAGGAGATTGATCTTCTGGAGTGCGACGGTAGCTCGGTAGCGGTCATAGCCCGCCATTGCTTCATCACCGCCATCACCGCCAAAGGCAACCACGATGTGCGCTTTGGCAGCCTTATTGAGCTGATACGTCGCAAAGTAGGAAGAGTCTGCAAATGGTTGATCAAGCGAATTGAGGACTTCTGTGAGAGAACTGGCGCTAACTTCAAGGTCGAGCGTGTGGTGGGTTGTGCCAACGCGCGCGGCAACTTCTGCAGCAAATTGGGATTCATCGTAGGCGCTCTCAGCGAATCTCACCGAGTAGGAGTTGATCCCTTGTGGTGAATTCTCGGCGAGGTATTTAGTGACAAGTGATGAGTCCACACCACCGCTTAGGTAAGCGCCTGCTTTTCGCTCAAAGGTTGTTCGCACTTGCACCGCGTCACAGAGCGCTTCACGCATACGCTCCAGGGATTCATCTCGCCCCCACGTAGCATTATGAGCAAGATCAAGTTGCCAATAATTCTCAATGGTCGTTCCATTTTTGTTGACAGACAAGATACTTGCTGGCGGGAGCGCGCGGATATCTCGATAAATAGTGCGCGGACTATTGATATACCCAAATGCAAGAACATCATTGAGCGCTGAGAAATCAACATCGCGTGAGACACCCGCTGCAATCAGCGCTCTCGCTTCGGAGGCAAAGAGGAGTCCACCAGGTGTGACTGAATACAACAAAGGCTTTTTTCCCACTCGATCGCGAATGAGCAAGAGCGTCTCATTACGCGCATCCCAAATAGCGATGGCAAACATGCCACGAAGTCGTGTGACAAAGTTTTTTCCGTATCGGTGGTAGAGATTGGAGATGACCTCACAATCACCATTGCTCTTGAAGTGGTACCCCTGCCCGACGAGCTCGTTGCGCAATTCGGGAAAGTTGTAGATCTCACCGTTGAAAATGGTTGTGATGGCACCGGAGTTATCGTGAGTTGGCTGCTGGCCATGCGCCACATCGACGATCGCAAGACGAGCCATTCCCAGCTCCACGCCGGGCGCCCTGAAGTACCCACGGTCATCTGGGCCTCGGTGGTGAAGGGTTGCCACCATTGCCTCTATGGGGGCGCTAGAGCCATCCAACGCTCCTACTCGACCGGCAATCCCACACATAGATAAGAAGTCTAATTGGCAAAGCCTGCCCTATTATGGGTTGAGGTCGAGAGACCGGATTTTTAAAGGAATTTCCAGAACGGTAGGAGGCGAGGAGTAGCACATGGCCACCTACCAGGTTGAATCCAGCGCCTTGGTCGCCCCATCTGCAATCCTCGGCGAAGGCGTTCGCATCTGGCACCACGCTCAGGTCCGTGAGGGCGCTGAGCTGGGCGAGAACGTCATTGTTGGTAAAGGCGCCTACGTTGGACCCAAGGTAATCGTTGGCCGTAATTCGAAGATTCAGAACTCAGCTCTTGTGTATGAACCTGCCCGACTTGGTGATGGCGTGTTCATTGGGCCGGCGGCAGTCCTGACCAATGATCGCCACCCGCGGGCTGTGAATCCTGACGTAAGTCAGAAGAGCGCAACTGATTGGCAGCCGGTCGGAGTTCAGATCGATGAAGGAGCTTCAATAGGTGCAGGTGCGATTTTGGTTGCACCACTGCACATAGGTGCTTGGGCCATGATCGCTGCAGGTTCAGTAGTAGTGAAAGACGTTCCAGCACATGCTCTTGTGGTGGGAAATCCAGCGCGGCAAATTGGTTGGGTAGGCAAACATGGTGTCCGACTCGTCGAAGAATCCCAAGACTCATTCATCTGCCCAGTTTCAAATTCACGATATCAACTCAATCATTCAACCATGGGCGAAGTGAAGAATTAATGGCAAAGCCAATCCCGCTCGCCAAGCCCATCATCACTCGCGCGGAACGACGAGCCGTTGATCGAGTTTTACGCTCCGGAAATCTTGCTCAAGGCCCAGAGGTGGCGGCCTTCGAAAAAGAATTTTCGCAATTTGTCGATGGTCGTGAGTGCGTAGCGGTCAATTCAGGAACCTCTGCTCTGCACGTGGCTCTTTTGAGTCTTGGAATTGGTCCTGGTGATGAAGTAATCGTTCCTTCATTTACTTTTGCAGCAACGGCAAACTCGGTAGCGCTCGCCGGTGCGACTCCGGTGTTTGTTGATATTGATCCTCAAACCTTCAACATCGACCCGAGGGAAATTGAGCGAGCGATAACTCCACGCACGAAGGCAATCCAAGTCGTTCACCTTTACGGTCTTCCGGCAAATATGGGTGAGATTATGAAGATTGCGAATCGCCACAATCTGAATGTGGTGGAAGATGCAGCTCAAGCTCATCTCGCCTCAATCAACGGCAAACCTGTAGGGACTTTTGGCGATGCCGCGGCCTTCTCCTTCTATCCGACAAAAAACATGACCTCTGGTGAGGGAGGGATGATTGTCTTCGCTGATGGAGAAAAAGCTCGCTTTGCCAGATTGCTTAGGAACCAGGGGATGGAAAAGCGATATCAGAACGAAGTAGTCGGTTTCAATTTACGAATGACTGACATCCATGCGGCCATTGGCAGACAGCAACTCAAAAGAATTGAAGGCTGGACCGGAAAAAGGAAGGAGAACGCAGGATTTCTATCATCGAGAATATCCGGTGCCACCACCCCCTTTATTCCAGCAGGGTATTCACATGTGTTTCACCAATACACTGTGCGCGTGCCTCGCAATCGAGATGGATTCTCATCCAAACTTAACGAACTCGGAATAGGTAACGGGGTCTACTACCCAACGCAGGTACACAAACTTCCATCCTTCTCAAAGGATGTTGACTTACGACATACCCAAGAGGCAACCGAACAAGTTATTTCACTTCCCGTTCACCCTTCGCTCGCCAGAAAAGATCTAATTCGGATCGCCGATTCCGTGAACCAAATCGCCGAGGTGATCTAAATGTCCAAACTTCGGGCGGGTGTTGTAGGGGTAGGAGTGATGGGCGCTAACCACGTTCGAGTGCTATCCAATTTGGAGGGCGTCGAATTGGTCGGAGTGGCCGACTCCCTGGGCGTCAGCCTTCCGTTGCCTTCCCATGTGAAGTTGGTTAATACGGTGGAGGATTTGATTGCATTAGGCATTGATTATTGCGTGATATCGGCACCAACTGCCCACCACGAAGAGCTAGCGTTGAAATTAATTGAACACGGAATTCACATTCTCGTGGAGAAGCCACTTGCACATACTTATGCATCAGCAATCAAGATTAAGGAAGCAGCTGGAGCGAGCAACATTATTGGTGGAGTAGGGCATATTGAACGTTACAACTCGGCTCTTCAGCAGGCACGTTCACGGGTCCAAGCTGGCGACTTAGGTGCCATCTATCAGGTAGCCACCCGACGCCAAGGTCCATTTCCCGCGCGGATTGCCGACGTGGGAGTTGTGAAAGACCTCGCGACGCACGATATCGATCTGACCTCTTGGATAACAGGCAAGGAATATCTCCAAGTAAGCGCACATGCCGCTTACCGTTCAGGCCGCCAACATGAGGACCTCATAACAGTAAGCGGTTTACTTGAGGATTCGATTGTTGTTAATCACGTTGTAAATTGGCTTAGCCCTCTCAAGGAGCGAAAAACGATTATTACAGGTGAGCGAGGCACTTACGTTGCAGATACTTTGCGCGCCGATCTGACTTTCTATGAGAATGGGAAAATTGATATTTCTCAATCTGAAATGGCTCGTTTTCGTGGAGTAACGCAAGGGGATGTCCACATATTCGCATTTGAAAAACCAGAACCATTGATGCTGGAACACAGCAATTTCAGAGATGCAGTTCTAGGTAAAAACCATGAAATAGTCTCACTAGAACAAGGTGCCAAAACAGTGAAAATTGCAGAAGCGATTCTTGAAAGCGCTAAAAATTTGGACACAGTGAAACTATGAAAATTGCAGTCATTGGAATGGGAAAAATTGGCCTCCCGCTGGCAGTTCAATATGCCCGAAAAGGGCATGATGTTATTGGGGTTGACATAAATAACAAGACGATTGATTTGATTAATAAAGGGCTCGAACCATTTCCAGAAGAAGAGCACCTTCAAGAGTATTTACATGACGTAATAAAGTCGAAAAACTTGCGAGCAACAGCAAGCTATGAAGAAGCCGTGTCAGATGCAGATGTAGTTGTTGTTGTTGTTCCACTATTCGTAAATGAGAAAGCCGAACCAGACTTCACCGCAATGGATAGCGC
>SXGQ01504058.1_pt1 | contig 10246 bp, 15 predicted proteins | sample 3178371 | NCBI WGS metagenome assembly SXGQ01 (sample SAMN11356859, study PRJNA531348) | freshwater metagenome | isolation source: freshwater sample F1-20 | place: China: Fuxian Lake, Yuxi | collected 2017-12-25 | reverse complement strand
TAGGTCTTTTGGCTAGATTCGATTTTATTCGATCGCTAGCAGCTTTGGTAAGTGATATCATGTTTTTTTCTGTAGTCGGCCACCGCAGCTTTGATTGAATCTTCTGCAAGAATGCTGCAGTGAATCTTCACCGGCGGTAGCGAAAGCTCCTCTGCAATCTGTGTGTTCTTGATGTTTGTGGCTTCGTCGAGCGTCTTTCCCTTTAGCCACTCGGTGACGAGCGAGGAGGACGCGATCGCTGAACCGCAGCCGTATGTTTTGAAGCGAGCATCTGTGATGATTCCAGTTTCTTCGTTCACTTTGACCTGAAGTTTCATTACGTCACCACAGGCTGGGGCGCCGACTATGCCTGTTCCGACTGTGGAATCGTCTTTGGAAAAACTGCCGACATTGCGCGGATTTTCATAATGATCTATCAATTTGTCGCTATAAGACATATCATTACTCTTTTTTAAACATTCCGAATATCTTTGTTTGTATGTTTTTGGCAAAATTTGGCTGAGGAAAATTCCAGCCGACGAAAGCGCCTAGTGCTAACCAAAACAATGTTTCTAACATAATAGATCTCCTATCAAATGAACGAATTATACGCTGAAACTGCTGCCGCAACCACAGGTGCTTTTAGCATTTGGATTCTTAATCACGAATTGTGCACCATCAAGCTCGTCAATGTAGTCAATTTCTGCTCCTGTCAAATACTGAAAACTCATAGCATCAATGACCATAACAAATCCTGATTGTTCTATCACAAAATCATCTTCGTTTTGTTTTTCGTCAAATGTAAATCCATAACTATAGCCGCTGCATCCGCCACCCTGAATGAATGGGCGCAATTTGATGTCAGGGTTTTGTTCCTCAGCGATGAGAGATGATATCTTTGCAATCGCAGATTCTGTAATTGTCAACATGACACTATTTATGCTTCATCCTTGGGCTTTTCCAATGCGAGAATATAATTGGCCATGAAATGATCTTTGGCTCCAAGGAAATGTTCACCTTTTTTCCAGGCAATAACCCTGCTTCTTATCATGTCCTTGACTCTTTGCCATGTGGTGAGACTCCGAAATTGTCCATAATAATTCATATACATGTGAGTGCCATGATGTCGAAAGCCCATCAAATACAAAGGAACTTTTGTAACATCATCACAGTTATTTTGAACTCTGTAATGAGGCACTTTTAAGTTATCTACAAAGGTTTTATCTCCCACACGAGGAGAACCAAATGTAATCAAAGAAAGGGCTTTGGTCTGCAATCTGCTAGCAGCGATTGTGGCCATAGCTGCACCAAGACTATGTCCTGTTATGTACACGTTTGAAACATCATGTAGAGATTTAGATATTTTTTCCCAAAGTTTATTAATTTCATGTTTGAATCCAACATGAATTTTTCCTACAGCAAAACCATTATTATTAATCTCGAAATTTTTTCCTGAGGTAAGATCGGATTTGATGTCAGATTTTTCGGACGTGCCTCGAAAGCTCAAAACACACCCAGACCACACATTGAGTCGCGTGCTTTTAAGAAAATATGCTTGAGCACCACCAACGTCAAAAAATTCGACAATATCAAATCCTATATCCTTAAATTTTTTCTGAGATTCTTTGGGATCGTCATAGGTAATCTGTGAGATTTTTGCAAACATAATTAATTGTTCAGTTTTCATTTTCGTCCTTTATAAATAGATAACTTATTTAGACAAAGTTTCCTCATTTTGCCCACCGTGTAAATCCTACAGTTTCACGTTGAATATCGTTGTGATCAAACTCTGCCCAGTACAATTCAAATGCGATGCAATCTGTGACGGCTTCAAATTGATGATATTCACCTGGAGCTACTTTTGTATATTGTCCTGTTTTTAACAGTGTTTCGTCTACCAGATCGTAATTGTTTTTCCAGACACGGATAATCATCTCACCTTTTTCTACAAAGAAACCATTCCATTTGTATTTGTGCGTATGCTTTGAGCATGTGCCGCCCTTCTTGGCTTCAATACGATGAAATTCTAATACACCGTTGGCTTCTAACAATTCTGTTGAACCCCATACTTTACCTGCTTTCATATATTTTCCTCATGAAAAAAGAATCATTCGCGTCAAACCAACAAAATCAATCAGAACCAAAAGCATGTAATTTGCGAAAAGCCAAAAGGAACCTCGAGAATAAGAGCAACCAGCCGCGATGATACATCCCGTCATCCAGATGGGATAGAGAAGTAACAGCGGAGGATTTGGCACCGTTACAGCCATTGAGATTGCGCATCCGATGCTGATGATCCACGCTGTGCATTCCAATAGGAATCGTCCTTGGTGGCTGTTGAAATCTTTGATGAGAAAATTATACATCAAAATGATACCTGGAAAGGTTGTGCCAAGCGAATACTTCCATGAACTGCTTGTCTAATTTTTTCCGTAGAAGCTTGTCCACGAGCATGAAATCCAAAGGTATTCGCAACAACGAGTGTATTCGCTTCCACAGAATATGATTTAGGATTTGACAGATTCATTTCTAAAAGTTCATGTTCGAAAACTCTCAACGATCCTTCAGCATGCCCATACGTGCGCTCTTCTTCTACGTTATCATCAAGTATATTCTGCCATTGTTGTCTCATCCATTCTTTTCTCTCATCAGTGAGAATATTTGATTTTTCCACAAAGCGAAAGGGTCCATCATCTATCGTTACATCTTCTGGAAAGAACCAGAATTTAATCGTAGTAAAGAATGTGTCCATGTGCAGCGTTTTCTGCACGTCATTATCATCTGGGATATTTCGATGGCGCTGAACGAATGTATTTTGTTTGAATTGTGGTTCTAGAGTAGGCAAAGCATGACAATCCATAACGATATCATAAAGACGAGCAAAGTCATCTGCTCTAGATTGAATCCATGCGCGCGGCGTGCCGAATACAAGATTATGTTCATTTTTATTTTCAGCAATCGGAAACTTTTCAATCTCCTCTACGAATTCGATCATATCGCTCATGAAATTCGGAATGACGACGATGCCTTTTTCGTCAAATTCTTTAGAATATTCTGTTATATATCCGTATTTTTCTCTACGTTGCTTCTGAACATCATAGGCTCTTTCTGCACGTTCGACATGCATATCAGCAACGAATCCTTGTAACCTATCTGCGGACTTTGCAGAAGAATCAAATATCTTTTGTATTTCTGCAGATCTCATAAAATGCTTACATTTTTGCAGAAGTTCATAGCTTCTCTAAGAAATAGAAAATCACCAGCGGATGCAGGATAATCACCATCACACATTTCTTCATTCATGAAAACAATATTTTTCTCAGGATTCAAAATCAACATACTCATGATAAATGCAGACGGAGCTGCATAGATGATAGGTGAATTATACATTTCAATCCAGTCATCAATGTCTTCTTTGTTTTTGCTTACCTGATGAGTTTCTGAAATCAATTTTACTTTTTCTCTATCGTCTGTATATATGATCGCATTAGATCCAGCTATATCTAGAAGTTTTTTATAAGATTCAATCGATGCAACATTCTTATCGTTTCCTCTAATGTGAATTGCATTGAAAGCTCCAGGAAAAATATTATCGATCATCTCTGTGCGAGGAACAAGAAACTTAAAAATGTTTTCTCTATTTTGAAAAATCGAAGTTGCGGCGCCATCAATCCAGTAAGGCGTTTTTTGTTTGGCATCAACATCTATGACTCGACATTTTGCATCAAATACAGTATGCAATTTGTTGGATAGTTGTTGTTCGGACAGACTTTCAGATTTTTCATTATTGATGCAAAGAACAGTATCGTCGTCATCGTCATTTTCTTTAGATAATGCAACCGCGGCCTGAAGAATCTGCACGCCCATCAAGCCTCTAATATGTAGTCGACTCATTTATTTGTTGCCCCTTCCACAAAGTAATTTCTCGTAGGCGTTTTCCATTCTTTGTTTGGCGCGGGTGTAATCCAAGAAGAATCTGTCCAGACCAGTCTGTTGTTTGGATACGCGATCCATTGTCCAGTTTCAAGCGCAATAATGTGATGATTTTTGTGCTGATCAGCTATTTCGCTCCATCCCGTTTTCATCCAATCTACTGTAAATAAATAATTACCTTTTCTGATCACACCATCGCGTCCAAGTGCTGTTACAGCATGCTCCTTCAGAAATGGCAGCGCAATCACGCTGAATTCGTAACCATATGAATCCCACCAGCAGGACTGCTCCAGCGGCAGCGGATCACAAGGTTTGCTGCAAATCATATGAATCGGCACTCGCGCCCATTGCGCACCGGATTCCAACATGACCTGAAACATCGGCACACGCGCTGGCTCGGCACGAAATGCGAATACTATAGCTTCGGTAAATTTTCCATGCTCACTTTGTTCGTCAAACATGAATTCGTTGCGAACAAAACAAGGCGTATATGGTGTTTCGCCAAGCAGAGTCATTGAAATAAATCTTTTTGTACAAGATTATTAGCTTGCGCCGGGCCGACCCGGCTGGCCCACAACGAATTATCCATAAAAAAATCTGTTTTTTTAGCAAACAACTCATCTTTACTATAATAAGTTTTTTGAATTTCAATTAATGCATCTCTGATTTTTTCCAGAGAATTTTTGGTCATTGGTGAATCAAACTTTACTGAACTATCTAACCAATTTATATATTCTTGTAATTTCGTTGAACCTGTCATATTATTTTACCAATCTGTTTTCATTATTATTATTTTAGGATGTAATCCTAAAACTCTTGCACCCATTAATCTGGTATTACCAGCTACTTTTAGTAACATCGATTGCACATTTAAGCATATTCACTGATGTTTCTTGTAATTTCATAATTAATTCCTTTATGATGAAGATATTTTATTCTGTGTGATAACATAGATTGTTCACAAAATTATTAGCATCTTTTTCGTTCTCAAAAAAACCAAGTTTTGTTTCTGTCGTGATAAAATTTAGCATAACAACTAGAATGAATCCGTTAAGCATGGAAACGCGAACGAACCATCCTTCCACAAAAACTGTGTCGAGTGAATGAATTGATTTCGTTGTTTTCATCATATTTTATTTATTACGCAAATTTATATTTAATGTTTCTGAATATAAAATCATAAATGATTGTTTGATCATCGAGAGAGTTATTCTTGAATGTATGTATTACATTGATAAGATCTAGGCTTCTCACGATGTTACTATATTTCGTTCGCCGACTTTTCAGAAAAGTTTCTGTCTGTGTATCTTTTCTAGAAACATGTCGGTTATGTAATTCTTCTAAACTCGTTTCGATATAAATTAATAAGAACGGACATTCACACGCGATTATAGTATCGATAAATTTTCTATTGAAGAGACGATCACCCTCGAACAAGATATTTCCGGTGGCTTCTTTAATGAATTCTGCGGCTGCAGGTTGTACCGACATTGATAGTCTATCCGTTCCCGCGAATTGCTCGGTGCGCTCGTATTTACCTAATATCGTTAAATTTAATGTTTCTGAACGAATCGCAGAAAGAGTTTTCTTTGGTTCAATTTTCTGCCAATCCGTGACGCTATCAATTATTCTCCACATCAGTGTTGTCTTGCCTGTCGCAGGCTCTCCACCAACAGCGATAATATTTTTCATACAAAATTTTCCAATCCAATCAATATAGATTTTTCATCATGAAACATCCAATTCAAATTTTCTATTTTACCTGAATTAATAAATGAAGGAAATTTTTCTTTATCAACGCCACGTTTATGATCAAGACGTAAATCGATGGTTTCGTTTCTTGCGTCCCACAAGACATCCCAATCAATACCATACCATCCATCACCCTCAGCTTTCATAATTTCTTCAGCCTGACGATCTAGATAATAACCAAGATAACGTCCATGATGTGCTCTAAAAATTTTCTTGAAAGAGCATAGACAAGTTTCCATTGTAAAGAAATCTACTTGTCTGGCTAGTTCAGGATGTCTGATTTTAACTTCCTGTAGAATCTCTCTCGCTCGAGACTCAAGGTTCGCATAATCCGCATCAGTGAGTTTTCTATCTATATCGTCATGTTTGCCGAGGGCGCACAATAATCCATTACGATGAGAGCGAGAGCCACCATAATCATCAAGCATGAGAGAAGTTGGGCTGATACGAATGCCAGCAGTATGCTTAAGATGCTGAAGATAAAACCAAGTGGAATAACGACCAAATTTATGCAGTTTAGATTTAATAGCTTTCCACAAAGAATCAAAATTCGCTTCCTCTGATATTCCATAATAACTTTCCAATGTTTCACGTTGTGTTCTTTTACCAATAAATTTTTGATATGACGCAAACATAGCAGGAAGATGCCCTTTGTTCCACTTTGTATCTGTTTGATATCGTAATCGTTTATAGTTTGTGGCATTCCACTGCGTAATTCTATCAACTGTTGCTAATTCATAATCGGGAAATTCATTCATCAACACCCATGCAGTTGAGAGTTGATATGTGTTTCCATAGAGCCATGCGAACCAAAGGCGCTGTTCATCATTATGCTCGTAGCGTTTGTTGAGATAATTGGTACACCAAACCGCTGGGTCACAGTCATCATATTTTAATGACCATGCGTACCAGCGAATGAATGCTTCTTTACAATTTTGTGGTTGGCGGTAGTCCACTAGTCTTCAAAGGAAGGTAAAACATCAATTGTGATTGGTAACCCATATCGTTGAATTACTTTCTTCATATCAGCAACCCTATTTGAACTTTGTGCAGTTACATACTCATCCTTTGATCTGCAGTGAAGTACAATAGCAAGTCGATCAGGCATGCCTGATTGTAACGAGTGATTAAGAGTATACGCAATTGGATGAAAGTGCTTCATGCTACTCATAGTTGAGTGAACAGCGGAAATTCCTTTGCTCTCATATTTGTCGAAACAATATTTCGTCAATTCAGAGTCGCTATATACTGTCATATTTTTTGATATAGATAACTCATTTTGTTCTTTATCAATTTGTTTATATAGACTAGTAACTGCGCCAGATGCTTTACTCTTAGAACCAGCACTTTCAGCAAAGACATCAGTCAATTCATTTCTAATATATTCTCTTGCAGTTTTATGTTTGATATCAAGTTTATGTAGTGCCAAATATTTCTGCATTTGGAATTGTAGGTCCTCGTCTGAATTTACAGCAGTAATAATAGGACTGCGACGATTAGCATAACTTCCTGCAATGAGCACATTTGAATCGATATCTAATTCAGTGTCACCAAAATCAGATTCTTCAACGATACAAACAGGCATCTGATTCCACCCTCTGCATTTGGATGCTGCGCCTATACGAGTATGACCATTCACCAATTCAAGCGAACCATCTTTACGCTTAATTAATGTTGCTGGTGTTATATCACGCAATACTTGTTTGGGGTCAGTATTATATGCTGTTACAATTTCTTGTTCAGCAACTACGTTCTGCGCAATTGCTCTTGCTTGGTTTCTTTGGAGTTCGACGAGTCGAAAAACAGGGTATTGAATAATTGGATAATAACCATTTTCTACTCGATCTATAATATTCTTACCAACAGAAAATGTATATGCATCAGTTTCTGGTTTAAGTTCGCCATCATAGAAATCAGCAATTTTCTTTTTTATTTTTTTGGTTACAAGAGACTGATCACCTTTGTGAGCATTATTAACCTTGTTATAGAACTTGTCTTTACCCTTGACTTTCATACCGTAATCCAATCCCCACCACTCAGCAGCACTAACAATTGCTTCATCATCAGATTCAAAAATGCAATACTGTTCTAATTTCGGATAATCATTCCAAAATTTTATAGAAGACACTGAAGAAACGTATGTGTTCTTTCTAGAGACTTTTTTACCCATGTTAACTGTATATGGATCTTGTTTCAACCAAGCGTAAAGGTAAAAATGATCAGTGTGTTTCATAATATAGCTCCAGTATCAATTATTCCAAGTTATATTGTATCATGTTTTGCAATAAAAGTAAAGTGATATTTGACTTAAAAACCATCTAATTTGACCCCCATTTGATTGTTTGCAAGGTCATAGAGGGTCGTACATCCTCCTTTACCCTTACGATTTACGGCTTTATAGATAGTAGAGTCCGCGTAGTCATAATCGCCCTCTAAGAAGGTATCTCCTCCTATACGAAAGATGCATAGCTGGGTGCCACTCTTTTGAGCACCCCAGAAGCGGAATCCTAGACGCTCATAGAAACCCACGGCAGACTTCTCAGAGGATACCCTGAAATACGATGCTCCGCATGCTCTAGCACGTTTTAACGAATCTTCGCAGAGCAATCTAGCTGAGCCCATACCTCGGTGTTTGTTGAATGTGTGTAATAGTTGTAGGTTGGCTACGTGAGGTTTAGTCTTTGAGATCGTAGTGATAATTGCCGCAGTTAAATCATCACCATCGTATGCGCCAATACAATAATCCCATTGATCTTGCATATCTGCTTTGGCAACAAATGTTTTGGCGAAATTATCTTTTTTTTCAGTGCTTATTGCTGAAATAAACTCAGCACGCGAACACTTAGACAACTTCAACATATGTTCTTACTTTTTTACCACGGGTTTCAGGATGTTTTGTTTTCTTCCAACCAATAAACTGATGCAACTCCCAAATCATTGGAGGGAAAGTGTAATGATTGTTTGAAATTAATTCAATAACACTTTGACCATCGTTTAATGCAGCATCAAGAAAGTCTTGAACAAATCTGAAACAGGATTCTAGTTGAGTTCTATCCATTGTGCCACGGAACAATCTAAACTCTACCGTATCGATATGCTTTAGCGCATACATATTGATAGCGTAGCGAAACGGACGACCCATTGAGACGCCATCTTTACCTGCAGCATGCATCTTAATGAATGAAGGAAAGTCTGTTGCTAGGTTGATTATGTTATTTGCCATATAATCTGGAAGAGTACGACCACCATCAAACTTCAAATACATCTTTGCTCCTTTGACACCTTTCATTTGATTGTGCTCAAAGTAACCATATACATTCTTTACAGTATCATGTTGGTTTTCTTTAATGTATTTTGTTAGAAGTTTCAGCGCATTGATATCATTACATAGACCAGGGACACGACAATGAATATGTGTATGAGCAGTAGCACCGATTGTAGGTGGAGTACCGTTCTCTATGAATATTTTTTGAAGTTGAAAATATCGGTCAACTTGTTCCTCCCAAGTCTTAGACGGTTTAGTATTGATTTCTCCACCGACTGGAGGATTGATACCAAGTGGGTCCGCGCATACATATTGATATGGCTCTCTTAGGTTAATAATGTCTCGTTCCGAGTATTCCCAAGCTCCGAGATGTTCTGGTATTGAAAAACCGCGAGGAACATCACCCCACTCTATTTCCATTCCATAAGTATATTTGTCAGTCGGATATGGTTTCATAATCTACTTTTTGTAAATCAGGATTAGCAGTCTTCACAAAATCAATATTTATTTTCATGTGTTCATCAAATGTAATATACGCATTCATTGGCACTTCAACCGCTGACGTCTTAATACCTGCACGTTTAGGAATATCTGCAGTAGAAGTAATTATAACACCATTTACTAAAGAGGTCGAGTATAATGGGCGCTTACCATTGCGATAAACAAGAAGTTTCTTATCTGAGGTCAATTCGCAAACCGCCATTGAAGCGTCAGTATATTCTTCAAGAGGTGAATCAGAATGTAACAGCAATTCAGAGTCATTTTTTGTTTCACATTTATAATTGAAAATCTTATCCCAGTTCTCTGATAACTCTTGAGTGATAACTCCATTGTGAACAATAGAACGATTTTCGTTTGCTATCGGTTGATTATACAATAGATCGCTAGTGCTATATCTACAATGACCAATAAGATAAAGATTTCCATCATCGTTTACCATCTCCTTTAAATCATTTAAATGAACAAAACTATCTGCAGGTAATGCTTCTTTAAATGTCACAATCTTATTGTTGAAGACAATCGATATTCCAGTTGCGTGCATTCCACGAATCTTTGATTCAAGAAACACTTTACGAATAAATTCAAAATCACTTGACGTGGGCTTTTGAATCAAAGCACCAATTACTGAACACATTAGAAGAAACTCGAGATATTTGTCTTTTCACTCTCAAACACTTTTGCAGCCTCTTCTGGAAACCCATTGTTGCTCAAGTATGAAGACCATTCTTGTGTTTCCCACATTCCTGCTGAAACACCGTTCCATCCCTCATGCCATAATGAATGCTTCTGATTATCTTTTCTTGAATAAACAAATTT
>SXGQ01046928.1_pt1 | contig 10247 bp, 7 predicted proteins | sample 3178371 | NCBI WGS metagenome assembly SXGQ01 (sample SAMN11356859, study PRJNA531348) | freshwater metagenome | isolation source: freshwater sample F1-20 | place: China: Fuxian Lake, Yuxi | collected 2017-12-25 | reverse complement strand
TTTTGAATTTGGTGGAAAACATCTAAGAATATTAATTATTTCAGAATTTCTTTTGAATATTGTAGGCAATTCATTTCCTGTACATATAATAGGAATTTTTCTTTCTGAATCATTAATCCAATCAATAATTTTATTTTGGGCGTGTGGATCTGATCCATCAATTTCATCTAAGATAAGACAAGTTTTCTTTGTAGTATTTCCAATTATAAATGAATGTATATTTATAGAACCTCTACACGAATCTTTTAATTTTTCTACATCTTCATAAGATCTTATTGTTGAAGAAGCATTAATTTCTAATGGATCAAATCCACATGATTGTGTAGAACATAATGCCAAAGTAGTTTTTCCTATACCAGGAGGACCAACTAAAAATATAGCACCTTTAAATTCTGAAGATTCTAAATATTTTTTCAATTCAATTTTAATCTCATTATGACCAATAACATCATTTAATGATGTTGGTCTAAATGATTCAGAATACATATTATTATAATAAGTTAATTTAATGTTTTTAAATACCTTGAAATATCTAAATTCAATGAAAAATCAAAATTGGGATTTTCTTTTAATGGAAAAAAATACAATTTACTAATTTCAATATTATTTACATATTCTCGTTGATAAATTAATTCACCAAGATTCTTAGGTAGAGTTTTATAAACTCTTGATTTTAAATGATATTTATTTACAATATTTAAAATTAATTCTAAATCATGTAATGACATTATAAAATTTGTATATTTTTTTGAACCTATTATATTATTAAAAGTCAAACTTGCATTTAATTCATTTAATAATTCAAATGGAATATTATCAAATTCAAATATTTCTTCTAAAGTTTCTCTTAATGCAGTTTCATAAGGTAATTCGTTATTTTGTTTTTTTCCACCAATACCTGTAATTTTATTTTTATGTTGCGAATATCCACATAAAAATATTTTTTCATCAGTAAAAAAGATTCCTGCCATCCTTGATTTTTAAGAATGCTTGTTCTATGTAAGGCACATATTTGACCAATTAGTTCCACATGATTTACATATATTACATGCTTGTGATAAAGTTGTTATTGTTTTAGGATCAAAAGGTTTACAAGAAGTTGTATAGTCAGGTTCACATAACTTACCATTAAATGTCCATCTATCAGGACAACCTTTTAATTTTTCAATTGAAGGCATAATTACAATTTGCGGATTAAATACGTATCTATAAATTATAACAAATAAAACAATCCATACGAAAGTCCATACGGCAACGACGGCATTACTCATTCTTGCTTTAATTACAAGGAAAGGAATGGATACGGCAAGACATGTTATTGAAACTTTCTTTAAAACTACTTTGAATCCTATGACAAGACATCATTTAGATTCATTTAACGATTTTCTTGATACTAAATTACCTAGATTTATTCAAGCAAGTAATCCTCTAAAATTATTATTAGAAGATGATCGTAGTATATATATTTATATTGGTGGTAAAGATGGAACGAAAATAAAATACAAAGTTCCCATAGGCGAAGATTCTATGGCAATTGTTCCTCATATGTGTCGTCTTGAAAATAAAACGTATAAATTTGATTTTTATGGCGATATTGCAATTGAATATAATTTTCCTAATGATGCCACAGTAACTAAAAACTTCGAAGATCTTTTTTTAGGTAGTATTCCATTAATGCTTAAATCTAATTTATGTTATTTAAGACCTTTGGATTCTGAACAATTGTATGATATGGGTGAATGTAAATTTGAATTGGGTGGTTATTTTATTATTGATGGACAAGAACGTGTTTTATTAACTCAAGAATCTCTTGGTTCAAATATGTTTTATTCTAAAAAAAGAAAAGTTTATAAATTAGCACAACAATCAAGAGGTCTTACTGAATCTGATACAGCTACAGAATTAGATACGTCATCTAAATCAGAAGATTATGAATATATTTCAGGTATTTATTCTACATCAGAAGATGGAACAAAAGGTCCATATGGCCATTTAATTAGTTTAGGACCTAAAAATAGTTCACCAAATGATCCTAAAGATCTAGCTAAAATTCAAGATTTTTCTGTTTTTTCAACTCAAAGATTAATTACTGCAAAATTACCTGGATTTATTAAACCTGTTCCTTTACTAAGTATATTTTATGCCTTGGGTATAACTTCAGATAAAGATTTATATGATACTATTTTATATAGCATTCCTGATAATCAAAGAAGTTTGTATGATGGTCTTTTCTTAACATTAATTCTTTCTCATGAAAAATATCTTCAACAACTTGTTGAAAAAGAAGATAATAAAGATGAAGATCCTAATTTATTAGCTTTAAGAATTATGACACGTACAAGAAGCTTGGCAAGTATATATGTTAATTTATATTCAAATTTATTTCCTCATTGTGGATTACAAGATAATGAATCTACTTCTACATTTTATAGACGTAAATCTTTAATTTTAGGTCATATGACAAGAATGGTTATGGATATTGATTTAGGTATTAAAGATTCATCTGATAGAGATCATTTTAGATTTAAAAGATTAAGTGCTTCAGGTGAATTATGTTTCCAAGAATTTGTTAGAATTTATATGGATGTAACTAAATCTATGAAAGTATTATTAGATTCAAGAATTGAATTCGAAAAGGAACTTTACAGAGGTAAGAAAATTACAGAATTAGTTCAAGAAGATACCCTGAGAACTAAATATTGGAATTCACGTGAATTTCTGGAAAGATTTAAGAAATCATTTAAAGGAAGATGGAATGAAATGGATGGCGTTTCACAAGTTCTAACTAGATTTTCATATGTTGGAACAATTGCTAATTTGAGAAGAGTAAATTTAAATATGGATAAGGGTACTAAACAAGTAGAACCAAGAAGAATTCATTCAAGTTCATGGGGTTTATTATGTCCTGTTGATAATCCTGATGGCGGTAATATAGGTATGATAAAATCCTTAACTTTATTATCAACTATCACAACTCAAATTAATTCAAATGAAATTAAAGATATAATATTTAAAGAAAAGAATTTCTTGAAATTAGGTTTTATTAATCCATCATTATGGAATAATTTATGGACAAAAATATTTTTAAATTCAGATTTAATTGGAGTTATTAAACAAGATACTGAATCATTTCATTTTAATTTAAAGAAATTAAGAAGAGAAGGAAAAATTAATAAATTTGTTTCTTTGTGTTGGAATAGATTAGATAATGAATATTTAATTTTTTGTGATGCTGGTAGACCTTGTAGACCTATTTATCAAGAAGGAATAAAACCTGAAACTATTAAACAACAAAAAGAATGGATAAAATTATTAGATAATATGGATTTTATTGATGCTCAAGAATCAGAATGTTTACGTATAAGTATGGAACCTTTTCATCCTACTCAATTATCGGAAATTCATGGTATAGCTATATTTTCAGCGTCTGCAAGTATTAATCCTTTTTCTGAACATAATCAAGGTCCTCGTAATATGTTCTCATGTCAACAAGTTAAACAAGCATGTTCATGGTATAATACAGCATTTAATAAACGATTTGATACTATTTCCACACATTTACATTCACCTCAAAAACCTATTTCACAAACATGGACATTACCTTATATTTTGGGCGGCAATGGTTGTATGCCTTATGGCGAAAATACAATTGTTGCTATAGGAATATTTACAGGATATAATCAAGAAGATTCTATTCTTTTAAATGATAACGCTTTAAAAAGAGGATTATTTCAAACTTCTTATTATCATTCATATGATTTTGAAGAAGAATCAATAGTTAAAAATTTTAATAGAGGATCCGTGGATGTTTTAGTTTCCACGATATTTTGTAATCCTGCTACAAATTCAAAATATAGAGAAATTGTTGTTAGAAAAAAAGATAAAGATTATTCATTATTAGATGCTGATGGTATAATTAAAATTGGATCTGAAATTACACCTGATACTATTCTTGTTGGTACAGTATACCCTATTCAGAATTCAGTAGGTGAAATTATAAATTTTGTTGATAAATCATCATTACCTAAAAGAGGCCAACATGGTATTGTTGATGGTATTTATAGATATACTACATCTGATGGATTACAAGGTGTAAAAATACGTATATCTGAATCAAGAAGTCCTATATTAGGTGATAAGTTTAGTGCAAGACATGGACAAAAAGGTACATGTGGATTAAGAATTGCTGAAGAAGATATGCCGTTTACAGCATCAGGATTAAGACCTGATTTAATTGTAAATCCTCATGCATTTCCTTCTCGTATGACAATAGGACAATTTTTAGAATCTATGTCAAATAAAATTGGTATTTCATTAGGAACTTTTATTGATGGTAATGCGTTTAGTACACAAAATAGAATTATGGAAACTAAAGATATTCTTATACAATTAGGATATCATCCATATGGAAATGAAATTATGTATAATGGTATGAATGGTGAAATGATTGAATCTGAAATATTTATGGGTCCAACATATTATTTAAGATCTAAATTAATGACAGAAGATAAAATCAATTATAGATCTACAGGACCAGTAACATTAATGACACATCAACCTTTAGAAGGTAGATCTAATGATGGTGGATTAAGAATAGGTGAAATGGAACGTGATAGTTTATTAAGTCATGGACTAATGAGTTTCTTAAATGAAAGTATGATGAAAAGATCAGATGAACATAATTATTTATTTTCAAAAGAAGATGGAATATTAGATTATAATGATTCTAAAAATACACAAATAACCACATTAAATATGCCATATTCAATGGGATTATATTTACATGAAATTGAATCTATGCATATACAAGTTAAATTAGAATCTAATTAAGAAGTTCTTGTTCTAGAACGCGTACCAGATCTAGATGGTGTTCGAGTTTTACTAGGTGTAACTGATGGACTACGAGATCTAGATGGTGTTCGAGTTTTACTAGGTGTAACTGAAGGACTACGAGATCTAGATGATGTTCTGGATTTTGAAGGTGTTATAGTAACTGATGGAGTTCCTGATTTAGATGGTGTTATAGTTACTGAAGGTGTATTTGAAACTGAAGAACCCATTGAACTGGTTGGCGTTCCAGTTGATGTTACTGAAGATGTTCCAGTTTTAGAAGGTGTTGTAGTAACGGAAGGAGTTCTAGATTTAGAAGGAGTTACACTACCTGTTCTACTACCCGATTTACTAGGTGTACCAGATTTAGAAGGTGATCGGGATTTGGAAGGTGTAACTGATGGACTGCGAGATCTAGATGGCGTTATAGTTACTGAAGGTGTATTTGAAACTGAAGAACCTGTTGAACCAGTTGATGTTCCTGAAATAGTACCAGACGATGTTCCAGATTTAGAAGGTGTTATAGTGACTGAAGGAGTTCTAGATTTAGAAGGAGTTATAGTAACTGAAGGTGTACCAGATCTAGATGCCGTTCCAGATTTAGAAGATGTAGTTGATGGTGTTCTAGATTTAGAAGGAGTTATAGTGCCGGAAGGTGTACCAGATCTAGATGCCGTTCCAGATTTAGTAGATGTTATAGTTCCACTAGGTGTGCTTGTTAATGTAGGTGTAGGAGTAGACGTTAATGTTGATATAGAACTACCTGAATTTGTAGATGTTTCACTATTAGTGTTTGTACTTGTATATGTTTGAACACTAGATAATGTATTACTAAATAAAGAACTTAAAGTTCCAATATTGCTAGAAGTTCCTGATTGAGAGATTGAAATTCTTGATGACGAAGATCCAAATGTTGTTTCAGTTGATATAGGTGAAGATGAACTTGATATACTTGTTGTTCCACTCTCTGATATTGTAAAATATCCTGTTGAGGTTGAAATTTCACTAATTGAAATTGTTTCATTAGACGTTCGGCTCGTTGATGGAGAGTTTGATATCGTATTAATGCTAGTTTGAGTTTTTGTGCTCTCTGAAGTAAAAAGTCCACTATTTGAAAAACTTCCTCCATTACTTTTACTTGAACTTTCTGATTGTATATTACTTTCTGAGGATGATAGTGATGATGTCAAACTTTGTGTTTCAGTTAAATTTGGTGATTTAGATATTCTATATGTAAACGTTCCAACTGGTGATAATGTTATTGTAGATCTTATAGTTTTTGTTGAAGTTTTTGTTATTAATGGTGAATTTGTTACTGAAAAACTTCTTCTTGATGTTGATGTTACAGATGATGATCTTGAATGTATACTTCTTGTATTTGTTGGCGAATTTGTTGATGATGATGATGTTCGTGTAGATCTTGATGTGGAAACTGATCCAGTTGATGTTCTTGAATAACTTAAAGATCTTGTATTTGTTCCAGATGAAGATGATGATGCAGTAGCAGATACTGATTTAGAATAATTAGTTGTAAATGTATTTTGTGCTGATAATGTATTTAATGAAGTTGAACTTAATGTAATTTTTATTGAGGATGTATCTGTTATAGACATAGTAGGTGTTAAAGATTCTTTTGATGTGGATGATATTGTTCTTGATATGATTGATGTTCGTGTAGGATTTCTATTTGTTATTGATGGTGATCTACTAAAAGAATTTGGAAGAGTTTGTTTACTTGATAAAGATATTGATGAAGTAGCACTAGCAGATCTTGAATTTGTTTGTGATTTTGTTATTGTTGTTGATGATGTTCCACTCTTAGATCTTGTTGTTGATAATGTAGTTGTTCTTGAATCTTTTAAAATAGTATTTGTTCTTAGCGGAGTTCCAGTCGAAGTTTTTGAATTACTTATTGATCTAGTATTTGTAGGTGTTAAAGTAGAAGTTTTTGTTGTTGTGATTGTTCTTGTTCCTGAAGATGATCCAGATGATGATTTCGAGGATGTTAATGATGCACTAGAAGTTCTTGATATAATATTTGTTGATGTTCCTTTTAAAGAATTTGTAATTGATGGTGAACTTGAAGATGTTTTAGAATTACTTATTGAACGAGTATTTGTTGTTGATGAACTAGATGTTCTTGATGGTCTTGCAGTTATAGTTGTTGAAGGTGAACTTGATGTAGTTTTTGAGATTGTTATTGAACTTGAAGATGTTCTTGTATTTAAAGAAGTTAATGAAGATCTAGATGTAGATGTAAACGTAGATGTAAATTTAGATGTTAATGATGCGAAATTTGAAGTAGAAGAAGTTTTAGTTATAGTTGAAGTTTTAGTTGAAGTTTTAGATGCTGTTAAGGTATTGGTATTTTTAGATGTTGGTGTTATCTCTTTTGTTACTAAAGAAGTTTTTGTTCCTGTAGTTGTTCTTGTTGATGTTTTAGATTGAGTAGGACTCTGTGAAACTAAAACATTATTTTGAATACCAATACCAACTTTAAAGAAACCTATTAATAATAACAATTTTAAAATCATTTTCTCTTGTTCTTATATCTCAAAGTTTTTCTTTTCTTGTTATTACGTTTTTTAGTTTTACGTTTTCTTCCTAAACCATATTTTTCAAATGCTTGACCTGTAACTCCTTCTGCTTCAGGATCTCTTTGTGCAACTTTTTGTGCTCTTCTAGCAAAATCATCTTCTGTTAATTTTTCATGACATTTTTGAAATCTTAACCTATCACCAGGATTATCTCTAACACTAATAGGTTCGCCTTCTTTATTAAAAACTAAATTATTTTTCATAACATTAAAAAATCCATCTGTAAATATTTTAGATATTTCTTCAATTTGTAAATTAACTGAATTTATCATTTCATTTTTATTTGCTCCTTCAGATTCTTCTAATATATCTTTATATCTTTGTTGAATTGTTTGAAACCAACCTGGATGTGCTGCATCACCTTGTAATAATTTTCTAAGATATTCTTTTGTACATGTATGATCAATTTCATAAATTAATCTTTGTTTAGTTTTCTTACCATCTCTTGTAGACCAATTCTTAACGATAAAACCTTTCATTTTTTCCATAATTTCAGGCGGAAATACTAATCCTGATAATTTAATTAGTTTTTCTGCTTCTTCTAGAGTTATTTTAGCATCCGCCATTCTTCTTCACTTATTCATTAAGAACGGATTTAATTTATTTTTTTGAGATTAACTATTATATTCAAGGATGTTTGTCGTTAAACGTAATGGACAACGCGTTCCTGTAAGTTTTGATCAAATCTTATCTAGAATCAGAAATTTATCTAATAACTTAGAACATGTAAATCCCGATTTAGTAGCTCAAAAAGTTTGTAATCAATTACAAGATGGTATGGAAACTAAAAAATTAGATGAATTTGCTGCTGAAACTTGTGCGATGATGCAATCACGTTATCATCCTAATTATGGTCTTCTAGCTGCCCATATTCTTATTGATAATCATCAAAAAAATACTCCTTCAACTTTACTAGATTGTGTTGAAACTTTATATCATGATCAATCTATAGTTAGTGATTACATTCATGATTTAGTATGTAAATATCCTAAAGAATATGAATCTATGATTGATTATTCACGTGATTATATGTTTGATTATTTTGGATTTAAAACTCTTGAAAGAGCATATTTATTAAAGAAAAATGGTAAAGTAATTGAACGTCCTCAACATATGTGGATGCGTGTAAGCATTCAATTACATGGCCAAGATTTTCCTAAAGTCAAAGAAACTTATGATTCTATGTCTCAAGGATATTTTATTCATGCTACTCCAACTCTATTTAATTCTGGTAATTTAAATCCTCAATTATCTTCGTGTTTCCTTTTGAGAATTCATGATGATTCCATTCATGGTATTTACAAATCTCTTGCTGACTGCGCCCAAATCTCTAAATGGGCAGGTGGAATTGGTTTATCTATTCACGATATAAGAGCTCGTGGATCTAAAATTAATGGTACAAATGGAGATTCTACTGGAATAGTTCCTATGCTTAAAGTTTATAATGATACTGCCAAGTATGTAAATCAAGGTGGTAAGAGAAATGGATCATTTGCAATTTATTTAGAACCTTGGCATGCTGATATCGAAGATTTCTTGAAACTTCGATTAAATCAAGGCGCTGAAGAAGATCGTGCTCGTGATTTATTTTATGCTCTTTGGATTCCTGATTTATTTATGAAACGTGTTGAAGATGATGGAAATTGGACTCTAATGTGTCCTAGTGAATGTCCTGCTCTGGCTAATGTCTATGGCCAAGAATTTGAAAATTTATATTCTAAATATGAATCTGAAGGAAAAGGACGTAAAACTTTAAAAGCTAAAGATATTTGGAAATTAATTATGGATGCTCAAATTCAAACCGGTACACCTTATCTATGCTATAAAGATTCTGTTAACGAAAAATCAAATCAAAAACACCTTGGAACTATTCGATCATCAAATTTATGTGCAGAAATTACAGAATTTACTTCACAAGATGAATCAGCTGTATGTAATTTAGGTTCTTTGGCATTACCTAAATTTATTAAAGATAAGAAGTTTGATTTTGAATTACTACGTAAATATACGAAAGTTCTAGCTAAGAATCTAGATATTGTAATAGATAAAAATTATTACCCTACACCTGAATGTCGAGCATCTAATATGAAACATCGTCCTATTGGTGTTGGTATACAAGGATTAGCTGATGTATTTGCTATTCTAAGATTGCCATGGACATCAAAAGAAGCTAGAAATCTAAATAGAGAAATATTTGAAAATATGTATTTTGCTGCTTTAGAAGCATCAATGGAAAGATGTGTTGAATTAGGTACTTATGGACATCTAGGTCTATTTGATTCAGCTCAACATTCATCATTTCTTCAATCACCTTTATATGAAGGTAAATTCCAATTTGATTTGTGGCATGATAGACCTACATTTACATCATCATATTTAAATTGGGATAAATTAAGAAAAGATATTATGAAATATGGTGTTCGTAATTCCCTTTCTATAGCATTAATGCCTACTGCTTCAACTTCACAAATTCTTGGTAATAATGAATGTTTTGAACCATTTACATCAAATTTGTATACTCGTAGAGTATTAGCTGGTGATTTTATGGTAGTAAATAAATATCTTGTTAATGACTTAATGAATTTGAGTTTATGGACAAGTGAAATTCGTACACAAATTATTTCTAATAATGGATCAATTCAATCTATTGAAGGTATACCATCAGAATTAAAAGAATTATATAAAACTGTATGGGAAATTCCTCAAAAAGTTCTTATTGACTTTTCTAGAGATCGTGCTCCATTCGTATGTCAATCACAATCCTTAAACTTATTCTTATCTGAACCTACATATGCTAAAATTACATCTATGCATTTCTAT
>SXGQ01818638.1_pt1 | contig 10248 bp, 11 predicted proteins | sample 3178371 | NCBI WGS metagenome assembly SXGQ01 (sample SAMN11356859, study PRJNA531348) | freshwater metagenome | isolation source: freshwater sample F1-20 | place: China: Fuxian Lake, Yuxi | collected 2017-12-25 | reverse complement strand
TTCGGCGCCGACCGCATCTGGCGCGTCGATTTCGCGCTCCCGCCGAGCGCGAGCGCTGTCGCCGACCGGATCGAAGCCGCGCTCGCACCGCTCGGCATCGCTCGCGGCCCTGCCCCCGCCCGCGGCGGAAGGGAGCGGCGAGCCCAGCCTGGCCGTGGGGCCCGACGGGCGCGTGTACCTGTCGTGGCTGGAGCCGGCGGCCGACAGCGCCCACGCCCTGCGCTTCAGCGTGCTGCAGGGCGACGCCTGGTCCGCGCCGCGCACGGTGGCCAGCGGGCGCGACTGGTTCGTGAACTGGGCAGACTTTCCCACCCTGGCCGTGCTGCCGGGCAACCGCCTGGCGGCCCACTGGCTGCAGCGCAGCGGCGACGGCAAGTACGCGTACGACGTGCGGGTGGCCCTGAGCCCCGACGGCGGCGACACGTGGACGCCGGGCGTGGTCGCGCACGGCGACGGCACGCAGACGGAGCACGGCTTTGCGTCCCTGTGGCCCGGCGCGGGCGACTCGCTGGCGCTGGTGTGGCTGGACGGGCGCAAAACGGCCGGCACCACGGGCGAGGACGACCCCCGCCGCGAGATGACCCTGCGCTACACCACGGTGGCCGCCGACGGCCGCCCGGCGCCGGACCGCGAGATCGACGGACGCGTCTGCGACTGCTGCCAGACGGGGATGGCCATGACGGCCGCCGGCCCCCTGGTGGTCTACCGCGACCGCTCGCCCAGCGAGGTGCGCGACATCTACGTCACGCGGCTGGTGGACGGCGCCTGGACGCCCGGCCGCCCCGTGCACGCCGACGGCTGGGTGATGCAGGCCTGCCCCGTCAACGGCCCGCAGGCCGACGCGGCCGGCCAGCGGGTGGCCGTGGCGTGGTTCACGGGCGCGGACAACAGGCTTTCCGTCAAGCTGGCGTTCTCCGACGACGCGGGCGCCACCTTCGGCGTGCCGGTGCGGGTGGACGGCGGCAACCCCGAGGGCCGCGTGGACGTGCTGCTGCTGGACGACGGCGCCGCGCTGGTGAGCTGGGTGGAGCGCGCGGGCGGAACGGAGGCCGACGTGCGCATTCGCCGCGTGGCCCCGGACGGCACCCTGGGCCCGCCGCGGAGCATCGCCGCCAGCAGCTCCGCGCGGTCCACGGGATTTCCGCGCATGGTCCGTGCGGGCGACCACGTGGTCTTTGCGTGGACGGGCCCCGGCAAGCCCTCCACGCTGCACGCGGCCCGCCTGGCCCTGACAGACCTTCGCTGATGACGGCAACGACGATGCGCTGGACGACGCGCCTGTTCCCCCTCCTTTCCGCCGCGCTGCTGCTGGCGGCCTGCGGCGACGTGCCCCGCGGCGGCCCCGTGCAGGTGGGGCAGGCCGCCCCCGCCTACGAGGCCCGCACGCTGGACGGCAAGCCCGGCACCCTGGCGCAGCTGCGCGGCAAGCCCGTGCTGCTGAACGTGTGGGCCACGTGGTGCCATCCCTGCCGCCAGGAGGTGCCCGCCCTGGAGCAGCTGCACCAGGCGTACGGGCCGCGGGGGCTGGAGGTGGTGGGCGTGAGCATTGACCAGGGCGACCAGGAGCAGGGCATCCGCGAGTTCATGCGGGAGTATCGGGCCAGCTACCCCGTGTGGCTGGACCCCGACGGCGCGGTGACCACCGTGTTCAGCACCATGGGCGTCCCCAACACCTTTCTCATCGGCCCCGACGGCGACGTGCTGTGGAAGCACGTGGGCCCCGTAAAGGCCGACGACGCGGAGCTGCGCCGCCTGATCGAGGAGTCGCTGCCCGCGTCGTCGTGATGGATCGACGGGCGTCTCCGGCCCCCGTCGGCCTGAGAGCGCGCCCGAACGCTTTTCCTCGCCATCGGTGATGGGCCGGACCTTGCGATGGATGCCGGCCCCGGGGTGGGGTCTCGACGGGTGCAACGAGGAGGATGCGCTGGCGGAGACGCTGGCGAAGGGCGTGTGCGAGCCGTGCCGGGCGGGGGCGCCCACGGTGACGGCCCAGGAGATGGCCGAGCTCAAGCCGCAGGTCCCGGAATGGACCGTGCGCGAGGTGGACGGCGAGCCGCGGCTGGAGCGCGTCTTCGAGTTCCCGGACTTTGCGCAGGCGCTGGCGTTCACCAACCGGGTGGGCGCCCTGGCCGAGGAGCAGGGCCACCATCCCGCCCTGCTGCCGGAGTGGGGACGCGTGACCGTGGGCTGGTGGACGCACAAGATCCGCGGCCTGCACCGCAACGACTTCGTGATGGCCGCGCGCACGGACCAGGCGGTCGCCGGCGGATCGTCGGACAGCGAGCGCTGACGCAGAGGGGAGTCCCGCTCGAGCTCTGCCGTCGAGGCTCGCGGACGAGGGTCCGTGCGGTACTCCCTCGGGAGGCCAGACGGGGCTTTCGATCGCCAGCAAGCTGACTTCCTGAGAGAGGCGCCCGCTCGGTCCCTCCGAGCCCTCAATGCCTGCGCGCCGACCGAAGGACCTCCCCCGCCAGCCATGACCCCGGCCCCCGTGCACGTAGGCGGCGGCCGAGGGCCTGCGGAGGTCCATCTATCGCGCCAACGTGTTGTGCGCTAGCGGTTTCCGTTCAGCGCCCCCCAGGATACAGCCGCGCAGGGCGGGTCAGCGGTGCAGTCCAGAGCTCAGAAGCCGCTCGCGTCGGGCCCCACCAGCACCAGCACGAGGTCGTTCACGTTGGTGCCCGTGGGCCCCGTGACGACCAGATCGCCGGCGGCGCGCAGAAAGGGGTACGCGTCGTTGCGGCGCAGGGCGTCGCGCGCGTCCAGGCCGGCGGCGTGTCCGCGCGCTACAGTGCTCCCGTCCGCAAAGGCGCCCGCCGCCTCCGTGGGGCCATCCGTCCCGTCCGTGCCCACCGAAACGACCAGCACGCCGTCTACCCCTTCTAGCTCCATGGCGCAGGCCAGGGCCAGCTCCTGGTTGCGGCCGCCGCGCCCCCGCCCCTGCACCGTCACCGTCGTCTCGCCGCCCAGCAGCAGCGCCACGGGGAAGGCCGGCCCCTCCGCCAGCGTGTCCCGCACCAGCAGCCCCACCTGCTCGCCCACGCTGCGGGCCTCGCCCTCCACGTCGTCCGCCACGATGCGCGCGCGGTAGCCCAGCCGCTCGGCCGCCGCCGCGGCCCCCCTCAGGGCGTCGGCGTTGGAGGCCACGACATACGCGGATGCCCGGTCGAACGCGGAGTCCCCGGCCTTGGGCGTTTCCTCCACCTCGCCCGCGACGCCGGCCCGCAGGCGGGCGCGGACAGACCGCGGCGCCTGGATGTCGTAGCGCGCCAGCACGTCCAGCGCGTCCGCGAACGCGGTGGAGTCCGGTACCGTGGGCCCGCTGGCGATGACGTCCAGCGCGCCGCCCACCACGTCGCTCACGGCCAGCGTCACCACGCGCGCGGGGGCCGCCGCGCGCGCCAGCCACCCCCCGCCAATGCGCGACAGGTGCTTGCGCACCGTGTTCGTCTCGCGGATGGTGGCGCCCGCGCGCAGCAGGGCATCCGTCACGGACTGCAGGTCCGTCAGGGGCACGCCCGCCGCCGGCGCGGGCCAGAGCGCGGACGCCCCCCCGGAGAGCAGGCACAGCACCAGGTCGCCCGGGCCCGCCGCGCGGGCCATCCGCAGCGCGTCCGCAGCGCCGGCCATCCCCCGCGTGTCGGGAACGGGGTGCGCGGCCTCCCACACCTCCATCCACGGCAGGGCGCAGCCGTGTCCGTCCTTGGTGGTCAGCGTGCCGCCCGTAACGCGGCCGCCCAGCACCTCCAGCGCACCGGCCGCCATCCCGCACGCTGCCTTGCCCGCGCCGATCAGCCAGATGCGCTGGACGGACGCCAGGCCGATCTCCTCCGCGCCCGCCACCCGCAGCCGCTCGCCGTCCAGCGACAGCGCGCGTGCCACCGCGACGCGGGCGCCGGCCGCGGCCAGGGCGGCGTCCAGAATGGCGCGGGCGTGCTGGCGCAGGGGCAGCGTCATGGAACGGGCGTGAGCGGTGGACGGCCGGAAAGCACCGCGTGGGCGTTACGCGCGGCCAGCAGAGCCATGCGCGTGCGCGTTTCGCGCGTCGCCGAGCCCACGTGGGGCAGCAGGACGGCGTTGGGCAGGTCCAGCAGGCCCGGGTGAATCCGCGGCTCGTGCTCGTACACGTCCAGCCCCGCGCCGGCCAAATGTCCGTCGCGAAGCGCATCCGCCAGCGCGGCCTCGTCCACCAGCGCGCCGCGGGCCGTGTTGACCAGGAACGCGCCCGGCCGCATCCGCCGCAGCACGTTCGCCGAGATCACGTGGCGCGTCTGCGGCGTCAGGGGCGCGTGCAGGCTCAGCACGTCGCTGCGCGCGATCAATCCGTCAAAGTCCACCCACTCCGCCCCGAGCGCCGTCTCGTCCTCCGCGGGCAGGCGCGTCCGTGAGTGGTAGATGACGCGCATGCCGAACGGCGCCGCCCGCCGCGCCACCGCCTGCCCAATGCGCCCCATCCCGTAGATGCCCAGCGTGCGCCCGCCCGGATCGGCCCCCAGGTAGTCCCAGAAGCCCCAGCCGTGGAACGCGCCCGCGCGCAGGCTGCGTTCGGCGGAAGGGAGGCCGCGCAGGACGGACAGGATGAGCGCGAAGGCCAGGTCCGCCGTTGCGTCCGTGAGCACGTCCGGGGTGTTGGTGACGGCGATGCCCCGCGTCCGGCACGCCGCCACGTCCACGTGCTCGTAGCCCACGACGGCGTTCGCCACCACGCGCAGCCTGGGCGCGCGGTCCAGCAGGTCGGCGTCCACGCGGTCCGTCAGCAGGCACAGCAGCGCCTCCGCGTCCACCAGCGCGGCGCGCCAGCCTTCCGGTCCGGCGATGGGCCCCAGCGGGCGCAGCAGCTCCCGCGCCTCCTCCGGCAGGTCGAACGTGGTGACGATGCGCGCCATCACACCGGTTTGAATGGGTTGTCGGTATCTCACCCGCGATCGTCGTCATCCCGCGTGTCCGGCCCAGGCACACACCCGGCCACCGACGCCGGAACGTGGAGAGGCATCCTTTTCCTGATCGCGATCAGGTGGACTGTGCCCAGCCGCGTTCCTCGCCCGGTTGCCGCGATGGTGCCTCTCCCGAAAATCCGCGATCCCGTCCCCTCGCCGGCAGCCGCCTCGCGACCAAGGGCCTGACGCCTCCCGCCAAGCGCCATCCGGCCCGCGTCCGGAAGTCGCGACGGCATTCACCCCGCGCTGCCGCCACCCCCAGCGCGACAGAACCAGCCATCCCGCCCAGACCCGGGCGTCCCACGAAGAAGTTCAACTTCCCCCAGGGGGTATTGGGGGAGGTGGGCAAGCTCCGCGAGCCCGGTGGGGGCGCCGTCGAGACCCTCGGCAGCGGAAGTGCGGAGCCGCCGTCACCCCACCGGTTTTTCCCACAGGCTCACGCCCACGCCGCCCAGCCCCAGCAGGGCGTGCTCGCGGATGCTCAGTTCCTGGAACCCCAGCCCGCGGACGATGGGGTGCACGGCCAGCCGGCGCCGCTGGAACGCCGTGCGGATGCCCACCATCCCCCGCCCCCGCAGCCACACCTGCAGCGCGTCCAGCGCCTCGCTCGCCAAGCCCTGCCGCTGGTGCGCCGGCGCGACCATCAGCATGCCCAGCAGCGCCCGGTCCGGCTCCGGGTTGCCCAGCCACCAGCCGATGGCACCCACGTCTTCCCCGGTGTCCGCCAGGGTGAGCACGGCCACGCCGCGCCCGGGCGTGGCCGCGCACGACGCCAGCTCCGTCGCCGCCGCGTCCGGCGCCAGCCGCTGGCCCATCAGCACCGTAAAGTGGTCGGCGCAGGCCTCGAACACGCGCTGCAGGCGCGCCTCGTCGCCGGGGGCCAGCGTGTGCATCACCAGCCGGTCCGTCTCCATCTCCAGGGGTGCGGCGTCCACCATCATCCGTTGCTCGGGGGTGCCATCCAGTCGCTTCGCGGGCTCCGGCGGGCAAAGTTGCCCCGGGCGCACGGCGGGGTCAAGTTGCATGCGCCGCGGCGTGGGGGACGCCGCGCACCCATCCACGGAAACGCCACGGAGACGGAGACGATGCAGCTAGAGTCCGCCCACTTCATGCGGATGGGCGACCTGGTGCGGCACGACGGCGGACGCACGGGCAGCGTGGTGGAGGCCATGGCCCTCTACGCCCGCGTCCGCTGGGACGACGCCGACGGAGAGGAAGAGGTGGACCAGCTGGATCCCATGATCACCGTCATGGAGCGCGCCTCGCGGGAGTGACATCTGTTTCCTGCCACCGTATCAGTTGCAAAGATATGCTTAAACGCTGGCGCACAATGACTTGTGTGTTTATGATGGATGCAGATTCCCCCAGAAGGACAACCCCATGATCAAGCAGTACGAGCCGGCCACGGAGCCGGCCCGCACGGTCCTCATCGTCGAGGACCAGATCGAGATGCGCGCCATCGCCAGCGCATACCTGGAGCGGCAGGGCTACCGCGTGCTGGCCACGGACAACGGCGCCGACGCCGTGCGCACGGCCCGCGACGAGCACCCGGACCTCATCTTCATGGACATCTCCATTCCGGGGATGGACGGCATCCGCGCCACGGCCGAGCTCAAGCGCGACCCCGCCACGCGCGCCATCCCGGTGGTGATCCTCACGGCGCACCCGTACGGCAGCGTGGGCAAGCGCGCCATGGACGCCGGGTGCGACGGCTGGCTCAACAAGCCCTGCGACCCGCGCCGCCTGCTGCAGGAAGTGCAGCGGCGCGTGGGTACGGCGCACTGACCCTGGCGGTCCCGGGATGACGCACCCCCCCGACCCCAGCTGGTGCGCGCGCCTGCACGCACGTCCCGCGTCCCCGCCCGAGCCCCCGTCCACGCCGCAGTCCGCGCCGGACGGCCCCGTTCGCTTCTTCGAGAAGCGCGAGATCCCGTCCGTGCACGAGTGCGAGCTGTGCGGCACGGTGATGTACGACCACAACTGCAAGATCGTCTGCCCCAACTGCGGCTACAAACGCGACTGCAGCGATCCGTGAGGCAAGGGTGGATCCGGTCGGGACGCTCTCCCCGACCGGCCTTTCCGCTCGTTCCTCGCAACGCAGTCGACCCCTCCCCAACTTTCCAGGGGGAGGGGTCGCTTGTGTGGGCGAACGTTCGTGCGCGAGCCGCGGGTCACGCTCGGGGGCTGAACTTTGTGCACGCTCCGTCCAACCGGCCGCAATGGCCGATGCTGGTTCGGCAGGGCTCAGCGGCGCGCGAGGACTCCCGACGCGATGAGCCACGCGATGGCCAGGCAGCCGGCCAGCAGAGACAGGATGCCCCAGGCCGCTCGCGTGCTGTCTACGTCTCCCGTGCTCACGCCCCCGGCCACGGCGGCACAGGGAACCACGCAGAACAGCAGTGCACGGCGTAGGGCCTTGCCGTGCGAGGAAGGCTCGCCCGTAGGAGCAACGACGAGCGCCAGGGCAACGCCAATGACCGCGCCCAGGAGCAGGGAAAGGACCACGGCACCCAGGCCGATCTCCTCGCCGGCCGCCTGGTGGGCACCCATCCGCAGCACGGTAAAGAGACCCGCCCCCGCGACTGCCGGGCGCCAGGAAAACATCGACTTCGCGGTCGTCATCGTGATCTGTTTTGACGGTGAGCGTCAGGACAAACTGGACGGCCCAGGCTCTCGGCAAGCGTCCAGGCCGCCGACGTTGCGACCCACACCCATGCGGGCACCGTGAGTGCCGAGATCCTGCCCAGCGACATCAACACGGCGCAGGCGATACCAAATTGCACGGCCGGGCGAAGGATCACGTGGCGGCCCACGCAGCGGCCGATCCCCCGATTCCCCAGATTGCGCAGGCGCCAGCAATGAGCTTCCAGCCCACGGGGCCGCCGGCAGAAAGCCATGCCTTGTCCGCCGCGCCGGCTGCGCATCCGAACACATCGGCACCGCCAATGACACGCCAGCGTGGTGCCTGCACGGGAAACATGGAGTACATCAGCGGTTGCTCGATGTTGCGCGTGCGCAACGCCTCGTCCATCTGCCCCGACACCTCGAAGTCGTACCAGTACTGATTGGACGATATCGCCAGTTCGGCGGCCGCGTACAGCACCTGCAAGTCAGGGTCGGGGATCCCCGACGCGCTCGCCAGGACCGCATTCACATTGCTCGCGACCTGGCTAGCAGACGAGCCGCTGCTCACAGCGGTCTCCAGTGCCGGCAGGTAGTTCGCATAGGCGCCCGTCACCGGCTCACCGTCCTCCGGAGCGTACGGGAGCGCCGCCAGTGCGACCGGGCCGAAGATCGACAGCGTACCGGTTCCCGCGCAAGACGGGGCTGCCTGCGTGGCCCTCAGGGCCGCCTCGTGCCGACTGACGCCCACCAGGGTCCGCTGCTCTCGCTGCACACGAGCCAGGTACTTTTCCGTCAGCGCCTTCACCGCCCGACAGCGGCCTGCGCGATCCCACCCGCCGCCTACCGCGCGCCAGTGCCCCTCGTTCCTCGTAAGATCGGCGACGGCTTCGGTATGAAGCTGGCCTACCCACGCTACGCTGGAGCGGCGTTCGGCAGGAGTGCGTCTGCGCGGCGCGTTCTGGGCCTGCGCGGGGACTTCGGCGGTTGCCGGCGCCGTGGGGATGCTGGTCGAGGAACTCTCTGTTCCCGACTCCGAAACCGACGGGATGGTTGGTGCCGGCGCAGCGTCGTCAGAAGGGGCGCAAGCTACAATCAGCCCGGTGATGGTGATGCCCGTTACGACAGCGAGGTGGACTCTACGCACAATGCTGAACTCCGAGATCATGGTGTCGGGATATTGTAGCGGACTTGCCGCCGGTGAAATGCCATGGTTGCGCCCAGAAGGAACAGCCCCCCCAGTACAAAGGCCTGAAGTACAAGCAAGCTCGGCGCATTGAACTGGATCTGCCGCCCCGCCAGCACGGCGTAGTTCACACTGATATGGATGCCGATCGCGGCGCCCAGTCCGAAGGTTAATTGAAGCGACTGGAACAGCAGTCCCGCTGCAAAGATGCGTTCCAGTTCCATCCAGCTGGGTCCGGATCCGAAAGGGCTCGCGAGCCGGGCCGCCCAGTGGCTCAGCGCAAAAACCAGCTGCGGGCCTACGAGTGAGGCCCACGCCGCCGGGCCAGGCGGCAGTACTCTGCGTACAATTGGAAGGGCGCGGTACGGAAGAAGCCAGCGAAACACGAATTCTTCCAAGGCGGCACCCACCGCCAAGATGCCGATCGCCGCAGAATAGCCGCGCGGTAGCTGAGCTTGCGTTCCCAGCATCAATCCGCATGGAATGAACGCCATCATCAGCCCGAGCCCGATTGACCGCCCAGATACCCGATTAGTGTGCCGGGGCACACCAATCATGAGAAGGGTGAAGGTGGCGAACAGGAGCATGTGGGCCAATTGGAGGTTCCACCCCTGTCCCCCCATAACGGGGACGATCACAACTGCCGCTGCGGTGGCCAGCAGGGGTACGGACATGACCGCTACATAGCTCACTGTCGCGCGCATCATCCCTTCCGTCGGCCACCGGTTTGCCGAACTGCGACCTCCGGGATCAAGATCGCGCAGGCCGACTCAGGCTCATCATTAATAGTCGGATGATATATGTCAACTTCGTAGTGCGACTTCAGGTTGGTGCTTTCGGCCTTCGGGAACAGGACAAGACCATACTCACGACGAGACACTGATGTTCTCTTGCTATCAAAGGAATTAAGATAGAATCTTCCAAGTGGGTCGAGGTTATCCAACCTCCGAGGAACACCGGACTCAATCCCAAGGCTCCGAGCAAAATAGTCTGATTCGGCGCTCCGTCAAGCGTTCCGGGCTTTTCCTGGGGCGATGAAAGTCCCACGCAGTCGCTACCCGCAATTCATCTTCGTGCAGGCTCGTGACTTCTCCCGGAATCCGTTGTTCGTGGGTTTGGGAAGGGCGAGAGTTTCTGATGCAGCGCGCAGGACGACTGCCCGCGTTGAATCGTGTCCCCGCTCGTGTTAAATTCCAGGGCTGGACCATGATACCCTCAGGCGAGCAACCATGAGCAGGTTGAGCGACGAGGTCCGCCGCCGGCGGACCTTTGCCATTATCAGCCACCCCGACGCGGGCAAGACCACCCTCACGGAAAAGCTCCTGCTGTACGGCGGGGCCATCCACCTGGCGGGGAGCGTCAAGGCCCGCCGCGCCGCGCGCCACGCCACCAGCGACTGGATGGCGATGGAGCAGGAGCGCGGCATTTCCGTCACCAGCTCCGTGCTCCAGTTCGAGTACCTGGGCAAGGCGGTGAACCTGCTGGACACCCCTGGCCACCAGG
>SXGQ01126932.1_pt1 | contig 10248 bp, 10 predicted proteins | sample 3178371 | NCBI WGS metagenome assembly SXGQ01 (sample SAMN11356859, study PRJNA531348) | freshwater metagenome | isolation source: freshwater sample F1-20 | place: China: Fuxian Lake, Yuxi | collected 2017-12-25 | reverse complement strand
TGGGGTTGAACGGACCTGAATTTACCAACACCTGTACGGTCACTTGGAAGGACTAAAATTCGTTTTTTTGACATATTTTTTTATTGAAAGTATAAATAAAAACCTTCAATAAAAAAAGTCTTACTTCAGTTTTTTCACATTTGTGATCTTACCTTCGAATATATGTTTTCCAATAGATAATTTCATTGTTTCGTTCGAAGGTTTAGATTCAGTAATCAAATCTTTAACTTGACCCAACTCCTCTTTGATTACATCTCTAACAGTATCTCGAACTAAATTTCTTAACATAGTTTTGAATGACTCATCGATTACTGTTGTCTGATTTGTTTGTTTTTTTGGTTGTCCTGATTGATTTTGAATTAATTTAGCAGCGCCTTCAATAATTTCGTTAGATAGTTTGGGACTGTAAGAGTCGGGTTGAACGATTGGGTTTTCCAACATCAATTTCTTTATTTCCTCGGGTAAATTTGAACTCATAATTCGTTGTTCATTCAAAACCGGAGCTGAAACTTGTTGAGGTTGAGATGGTATATTATAAGTTGGTTCTTGATATTCTTGAGGAATATTAACCCTTGAGTTTTCACGGACCTGTCCTCTTCCCATATTATCATGTCTCTCCATTATTTGTTTAGAAACAGCCAACTTTTGCATCAAAGAATTCATATCTGACATCTTAATTAGAATTTTGCATTTATATAGACCTTAGTCATGGATTTGTCTCCATTTGGATTATAACCAGGACGAGCCTCTGTAAATTTATCACCTGTTAAGTTAAAAGAAAATGTTTTAGGAACAATAAACAATCTCCAACCCGGTAATGGTTGTTTTCCTATCGTTGAAGTATGTGAAGCACCCTCCCTTTCCCATGCTCTTAAAACTAAATTACCCTTTTTAGAAAGACCCAAACACACCGGTTCCAATTCCCTCAAACCTTTACCACCTGGTTGATCACCATCATAGTTGATAACGATAACATTTTTATTGCGTATGGCATTTGTAAGGTCTTGTTGAGACGCAACTTCGAGAAGTATTAATTTTCTTAATTCCTTAAGAAGTTTCATTATTCAGGGATTGTATAACCTTTGTCTTTGTTATATTTGTTGATCTTGATGTTATTAACTCTTTCGGCAGTATCCAAAGAGGTTCCTGCTTGAACATTATAAACATCTAAATAAAGCCCCGTACCTCTACCAATAGCATCACCATCCGCTTTAGCGTCAGGATGAACTGCGGAATAACTCTGTGATCTTGGAGAAAAATCATTTCTTGGAAATAAAATACCTCTCTGAGATTCAGCAATTTTACTCAACTCATTATTGGGTTGTGCGAAATCTAATCTATCGTTAGCTTCCATAATTTATTAATTTTTTTATTTTGTTTATTTCTTCATTGACTTTAGCAGGTCCAAATTGACTTAATTTACTTTGATTTGGTTCACCACCTACATTTGCATTTTCAGGACCAAGATCATTTTCAGGTTTTGTCGTATCTTGTAAATTATCACTTTTTTTGTCTTGATCTCTCATGTTTTGTAAAGTTTGAAGTACCCATTTTTCCATGGGTTCCCCACCATGAAGTTCATATGAAATTCCTTCTTTTGGATTTGTTTTAAACCAATTTTGCCACCTTTCCAAATTTTGGAATGTGATCATTTTCCTATTTATTAAATCCAAATTTCTCTTCCACCCTTGAGTTTGAGAAAGTTCTTCTTTTGATTTACCCGCACCTAACTTCTGTTTCTCTTTTAGGAGATTTAAAAGTTCGTTCGGAACCCTAATCTGTTTTCCATATAGGGATTTATTCATAGATTTTTTACAAGTTTTAAAAGATCAGAAACCGTAAGACCTTCCTTCTCTGCCATTTTTTTCAAAGATTTTATATTTCTTTGAAGTATTTTTGAGGTTTTGGATTCTTTATTATTCAAGTCATTATCTTTTTCAGATTTTTGAACTAATATATCCTCAACCATTTTAATAGCCTTTTGCCTTTGTTCTTCTTGAATTTCTCTTTCTTTTAGAACACTTCTTGATACAAAGTTTTTGTCGTCTTTAAATTCAGATTTGTTGTCCATTGCTGGTTTCTTTCCGAATTGTTCAGCTCTTTCTTTCGCATCATCTTCCTCCATTCCAAGTTCCTTCATAAGATATTCGATTGTCTCTTCCGCATCCATAAATTTTGTTTCTTCATAACCAAAAGCATCTTCAAAATTTACTTCCTTTAATGTTGGTGAGAAATATGCCCCAAAAGCTCTGAATCCTCTTGATAGTGGGTCATTTGTTATCCTTGCACTTGGAACGGTTTGGTCCATAGTTTTTCTTGGGTGGAGTTTTGGATTGAGACCAAACGGAATTTTTGAACTATTCATAGTTCCGTCAAAATCAACCAACTCATCCAACTCACCCTTTTCAGTCTTATTTAATTTTGACAAATATTGTTTGTGAGTTTTACAAGGCATAAAGATGTCTCCGTGTTTGTGAGTACCTTCACAACCCAACTCTTCGGATTTTTTTACCGCCGTTTTCTCAAGTTTGTAACCCTTAAGTTTCATTAAGTTTTTACTATAAATACAAGGTTAGATGTATTTATTTTAAAAAAACGATCCGTGGGAATTCAAAATATTAGAAATCATTCCAACAACGCAATTAAAGTAAGATTGGATACTTCGCAGTATTATGATTTTTATCTATCCAATGATGAAATAGAATTTGATCAGGAGACTGTTTTTTCCACTAATTTGATTGGATTTAATGACGGATCGGTATTACCTGTCAATATAAGATTATGGGATAATGATTGTTCCCCTCAATACGAATTGAATTACGGTGATTTTGAATCTGATAATAATATTGTATCTGATAAATTTTATCCTTTCGAAAACTTGTTAGATGCCGATTGTTATACTTTAAGTGGAATATGTGATGTTGGATTAACAGGTATTGACAATGGATTAACTGATCGTATGACAGGTGAAACTTTATACCACACAAATGGGTTTTTAGACTCTATTGATAAGTTTGACCGACTAACCTATGACAGACATCTGAAGATGATATCTGTAACCTCTAATGTAAGATCACCCAACTCACGATTTTCAGGAATTACCGCAGATACTCTATATAATATTGTCTCAAAGAACTCCAACGACTTTGGATATTACCAAGAACTTTATGGTGGTTTCTATCAAGGATTTTACAAATTACATGAGTACGATTGGGAAATTTTACCTGAAAGATATGAACTTGGTTGGACGATGGAGACTGTCATCAAGCCAAGGATATATAATGAATTTAGTCCAAGTGCTGGTCAAACTACTTTGAATTCTATTTATCCGAACAATGCAGGAATTTTCTTTTTTATGGGAACAAGAGCTGAAGATAAATTTTATCATTACGCGACGGGTCATCCTGAAAATTTTAGCGCATATACGAGAGTTACTGAAAATTTGGATTGTTTAAAAACTTGCTCTTGTGCCTCGACAGCATTCACTTCCGATTGTTATAATGTTTATCCTATTTCGGGAACATCTTATCAGGGGACCGATTGTACAGTATGTGGTAATGCTTGTGAACACAAAGTTGTTGCCATCCCACCAAAAAATCCAACAATAGATGTTTTATCAAATTCATTTGCAATAAGACTATCTGGTGATCCCAAAAATCCCAAAATTAATATTAGAACAATAACTATCACAGGTGCCTGTCAAACAACCGCAGATTGTGTGAATAACGAATATTATTTGACTGGTTACACAGTTAACAACATTTATTCTGACATTTCAATCTACGATTTTTGTTCTGGTAGTACAAATCAAACTGATTTCTTAAACACCGAAAAATGGTTACAGGTAGATTTAACATTTAAAAGGTACAATTTCTATGAAGGTTGTGACCTTCTATATGAGGGTGGAATTGGTGAGATGAGTTCATTAGTTTATCCAGCAACAGAGAGAAACGATACCTTGAGTTTGATTCAACCCCCTTTTACCCATGATGAAGATGTAGAATATCCGGTTCAAAGAGTTGTTATGAATCGTGATTTTATTGATTCAAAGGAAAAAAGACTCGGTACTTTGAAAGTATTTTTAAATGGTTATCTGTTTATGGTTGTTGAAAATTTTGAAGAAATTATTCCTAGACCTTTAGATACGGAAAAAGAAAAACAAATCGGTGTAAGCTATACTATGTCTTGGGGTGGTGGAACTCAAGGTTTAAGAGAAAATCTAACATTTATAACCTGTACGGGTACCACTTACCAACAAGATCCTGAATTATTTCCAGACACAGTATTATCTTCTACAACTTTATCAGGGTTATCTACTGGTATTTTAATGGAAAAATATTTTGGAGGTACATTTGATGGTGCTATTTCAGAATTCAGATTTTATGCAGAACCACTGAATGGTGGTCAAATACAACACAATAATCGAATTTTGAAAAACACCTACGATCTTTTCGACTATTTCTGTCTTGACTGTGAAAATTTTGAACCATTACCTTCACCAACCCCAACCCCAACACCAACATTAACTCCAACAAATACTCAAACGCCAACATTAACTCCAACAAATACACCATCAAATACACAAACTTCAACACCAACACTCACTCCAACACAAACTATTACACCGACTTCTTCTGAAACACCAACACCAACTCCAACATTAACACCCACAGAAACATCAACACAGACCCCCACACCTACCCTTACACCAACAAATACACCAACAGTATCTCTAACTCCAAGTCCTACTGCAACAGTTGGTTTGACACCAACTGCAACACCTAGCGAAACCCCAACCTCAACACCAACTCAAACACCATCCGAAACACCAACAGGAACACCCACAGAAACACCAACAAATACTCCCACCGGTACTCCTACTCAAACTCCATCTGTAACCCCAACTACTTCGGTTACCCCAACTATTACTCCATCCCCGTCTGAAACCCCAACCGCATCAGGTATAAGAACAGTATTCGTAAGATTTAATCCTCTTTAAACCATGAATATCCAAAATTTAAACGAATCCATTGAAAGTTTAAAAAAAGAACTTAATAATGATACCATTTGTTTAGGTAAAAAAATAAAAAATGGTCTTATAACTGATGAAATTTCTGTTGTTTTTTTTGTTGATGAAAAGAAACCTATAGATCAGTTATCTATTTCAGAGTTAATCCCGACAAGAGTAAATTTAGGGGGGGTGGTTTTTAAAACTGATGTTGTAGAATCAGTCGATTTTGATACACATCCTTGTCCAACACAATTCAATACTGATTGTTTATTTAATCCAGTGCCGAACAGAGATTATATTAGACCAATAAAGGGTGGAATTTCAATAAGAAAAACTACTGATGGAATCGGAACTTTGGGTTTTTTAGCTAAACATACTGAGACGGGTGCTCTTGTAGGTGTAACCAATCTACATGTTGCTTTAAAAACTCACTATTTAGCATCAAGTCTTTGTCAAACATCCCCATGTACTTTTGATTACAACTCTCTACAAGAACAAATTTATCAACCCGGCGAAAGTTCATCATATGAAACAGATTTTTACAACTTAGGAAGAGTAATGTATTGTCACCTTTTATCTGACGCTGTTGCAGAAATTGATTGTTGTTTGGTTGCATTGAAAGAGTCCGTCATTTCAAATTCTGAATCTTACAAACAATATGGACTTAGTTTCACAAACGCACCTGTTTTTGCCACTACGGCGGAAATAGATTCGATCTTAACCAGTAATATTGAGTTGGCGGCATCGGGGAGATCATCAGGTCCAAAAGAAGGTTCAATTTGCGGTTTAAAGGCTCTTTACATGAATTACGGTCCCCGTGTTTCGGGATATAAAAAAAATAATGATGGTTATGTGTGGAATAAAAGGTTTTCAAACCAAATTGCATATACACGCGTTTATGAAGAATGTCCTGACCCTTCGATACCCGGTGATTCGGGATCGGCGGTATTTGGGAAATTTAGTGGTGTTTGGAAAATTGTGGGTTTGAATTATGCCGGTGGTACTTTAAGTAACGGAATCGAAATAGGTATATTTAACCGAATAGATAGGGTTGCGTCTCTAATGGGTATTGAAGCTTGGGATGGATCATCATTAAACTTTATTGACTTGAATAATGTCGAAATTTACCAAATCAGTGGATTCAATTCAGAAAGAACAATTACTGTAAACGGAGAAACATATTGGCAATCAGGTATGGCTAACAGTTAATATTTACACAATTTGATTTTAAATTATGATTTGAATAAAATAAAATTCAATTCATAAAGAAAGTGACCATATTTGTTCAAATTGCCTCTTATAGAGACCCTGAGTTAGAAAAAACAATCAAAGATATGATCGAAATGGCTGATCGACCTGATAAATTAAGGTTCGGAATAGCCCGACAATATAGTGAAACAGATGGTTTCGATAAATTAGAAGAATATAGAGAAGATCCGAGATTTAGAATCTTGGATATTCCTTATACCGAAGCAAATGGTGCTTGTTGGGCAAGACACCTTATCCAACAACTTTATAAAAACGAAACATATACCCTCCAAATTGATTCTCACATGAGATTTGAAAAGAGTTGGGATAAGACTTTAATTGATATGATCGATCAATTAAAGGAAGATGGTTATGAAAAACCACTTTTGACGGGTTATGTGAGTTCATTTGATCCCGATAACGATCCTGCAGGGAGAGCAAGAGATCCTTGGAGAATGGCCTTCGATAGATTCATACCCGAAGGAGCGGTGTTCTTCTTACCCGAAACAATTCCGAATTGGAATGATTTACATAAGCCAGTCCCTGCCAGATTTTATTCAGCTCACTTCTGTTTTACTCTCGGACAGTTTTCTAAAGAGGTACAACACGATCCTGAATATTATTTTCATGGTGAAGAAATCAGTATTGCGGCAAGAGCTTACACACATGGATACGATTTATTTCACCCACATAGGGTTGTGATTTACCACGAATACACAAGAAAAGGTAGAACCAAACAGTGGGATGATGATAAAAAATGGGTCGAAAAAAATAACCGTAGTCACCAAAAAAATAGACAATTGTTCGGAATGGATGGTGAAGAACAAATCGATTTCGAAGAGTTCGGGTTTGGAAAAGTTAGAACTTTAAGAGATTACGAGAGATATTCGGGTCTTTTATTTAATCAAAGAGCGGTTCAAAAATACACTTTAGACAAAGAATATCCACCAAATCCAAATAACTTCGAAACTGAAGAAGATTGGATAAATTCATTTACAAAACAATTTAAACATTGTATCGATATCGGGTACGATTCAGTTCCTGAAAAAGATTATGATTTTTGGGTTGTTGCTTTCCACGATCACAATGATGAGACCATCTTTAGAAAAGATGCCGATAAACACGAGATCCAAGGTTTTTTCCGAGATCCTGATGGGTATTGTAAAGTTTGGAGAACTTTTAACGCGGAAGAAAAACCAGCATATTGGGTTGTTTGGCCACACTCAGAAAGTAAGGGGTGGGGAGAAAGAATGACAGGAAATTTATAATCATATGACTTTTTCCGAAATACCAAAATTTGTAATTAATCTGAAAAGAAGACCTGATCGATTACAAAGTATTATTAAAGAAATGGAGTATATAGGTTGGGAATTTGAACTTTTTGAGGCAATAGATAAGGGTAGTTATATGGGTTGTACTTTGTCCCATCTTAAAATCTTTGAAATTTGTAAAGAAAGAGGATATGAAAAAGTCATTATCGTCGAAGATGACACATATTTTATGCCATATTCACATTTTCTTTTAGATTTGATTGAAAAAGATTTAGAAGATATAGATTATTTGAATTTCGGACCAACAGTCAACAGACCTGTTAGAAGATCAGAAAATTTGAAGTTTCTCCTTGATTTGCGAAAACTACCCGAAAAAGAAAATGAAAACCAAAGAGGAATTTATACAACAAATTGTGTTTTGTATGATAGGAAATTATTCTCAGAGATAGAAAAAATAAGTGAAGTAAAATTCCAAAGTGGTGATTTTTATTATGCAATAGACGACTTTATCTATCAATTTATTATGCCGAATTTCAATTCATTTTGTCCAATACTACCCATCTCAACACAAGGTGAATATTTTTCCGATGTGTCGAATGGGTTTTATAATAATTTTTATACACTAACATACAATTGGAATTCATATACTCCTTACAAAATCCCACCTGAGTTTTTGATTCATTCGAATATTCAAGAAATGAAGATTGATAATAAAAAGGTAGAAGTTATTTTTTAACATGAAGATAAAATTTATAACCTGTATTTATTCGAACTTGGCCGGATCAATTTTTGGTGGTAGATCAAGCAGAGGAGGGCATTATAGATGGAGTTTATTATCACTATTAAAGATGACGAACGCTGATTTTGTTTGTTATACATCATCGGAAGAATACGATTCACTTGTTGAATTTTTTTATAGAAGACACTCTATAGATCAAGAAAAATTTAAAATAAAAATCTTTGATTTGAAAACAAGTGTGTTTTATGAAAAGTTAAATTTTATCAAACAAAAAAACATTAAATTTTACACAGAATGGGATAGGTCATTAGATATTCAGTACAACAAGTTTTTTTGGTTTGATATGGAAGATAAAACTTATGATTATTATTATTGGATTGACGCTGGATTGTCTCATTGTGGATTATTACCAAACAAATGGTTACCTTACAAAGATGTAGAAAGCTGTTGGTATCATTCAGATATTTTTGATAATAATTTTTTGTCAAATCTAATCAACTATACAGATGAAAAACTTTTCATAATTGCAAAAGATAATGTAAGAAACTATTGGTCAGGAACTGTAGATCGAAAATATTATGATACTTTTGATATGAGTTATCATATTATAGGGGGTTTATTCGGTGGAAAAAAAGATATTTTTGTTGAATTTGTTGAAAAATTTAAATACTATTTAAATTTAATGTTGGAAAACGGAGAGACACCCTCTGAAGAAAATATTTTATCACTAATGAATGTCAATCATTCAGATGTTTTTGTAAGAAAATACTTTGACACTTGGTGGTGTATGGACAACGCCCCATCGGGGACTAGTGAGGAATATTTTGAAAAAAATAAAAGTTTTTATAAAGTTTTGGAAGAAATTATAAATAATGAATAAAATAACATTAGTAACAGGTTTGTGGGATTTGGGTCGTGAAAATTTATCGGATGGTTGGAATCGAAAATTTGATGAACACTACCTAAGTAACTTCAAAAAATTTTTACAGGTACCTGAAAATTTAATAATTTTTGGCGATGAAAATTTACAAGAATTTGTTGACTTGAATAAAACACATGAAAACGTGCAGTTTATTCTCAGAGATTTGAATTGGTTCAAAGGTGATTTTTATGAAAAAATACAAAAAATCAGAATCAATTCTGAATGGTTTGGTCAAAAAGGATGGTTGAGTGAATCAACTCAGGCTCGTTTAGATATGTATAATCCCCTCGTTATGCAGAAAATGTTTTTATTGAATGATGCGAGGATTATGGATTCATTTGATTCAAAACAAATGTTTTGGTTAGATGCTGGTATTACAAATACGGTTCATCCTGGTTATTTTACTCATGATTTAGTGTTCGATAAGATTCATAAGTACGTAAACAAGTTTTCTTTTGTTTGTTTTCCTTACGAAGCAGATGGTGAAATTCACGGATTTAAATATGATGAGATGTGTAGAATCTCCTCAAAAAAAATAGAAAAGGTGGCAAGAGGTGGTTTTTTTGGTGGTCCGAAAGATACCATCTCTGAAGCAATGAATCTCTATTATGGTCTTATGGATGACACCTTATCGAGAGGTTTTATGGGAACAGAAGAGAGTTTATTTTCTATCATGGTCTACAAATATCCACAACAATTTGATTATTTTGAAATCGAATCTAATGGACTTTTTGGTAAATTTTTCGAAGATTTAAAAAACGACCAACTTAAGGTCAAAAATGAAACCACTCGTATCGAAAAAAATAAGAACATGGATTTGAATAAGTCTTCATTGTACGTTATTACTTTCAACAGTCCCGATCAATTCGAAAGTTTGATTGAAAGTTTTTATGAGTACGACCCCAACTTTATTGATAAACCAAAAAAATATCTTTTGAACAACTCCACTGATCGATCTACGGATGTTTTCTATGATCAACTATGTGAAGAGTTTGAGTTTGAACAATTACGTTTCCCTGAAAATCTTGGTATTTGCGGAGGAAGACAATATATTGCT
>SXGQ01587161.1_pt1 | contig 10249 bp, 7 predicted proteins | sample 3178371 | NCBI WGS metagenome assembly SXGQ01 (sample SAMN11356859, study PRJNA531348) | freshwater metagenome | isolation source: freshwater sample F1-20 | place: China: Fuxian Lake, Yuxi | collected 2017-12-25 | reverse complement strand
GAATGACGTGGAACTGCCACAGGAACTTGCCGTCGCGCGAGCGGTCATGGGACCGGCGACCTCGAGCGGGCTGAAGCGCCAGGCCTCTTTCAGCGTTTCGAAATTGTCCGGCGTGATCTGAGCGAGCGGCGAGTAAGGGGTGTGCCCGATGTCGCCGCCGGGCGTGCGCCACTCGCCGTGCTCGGTGCCACGGCGTGACGGGGTCTGGGCCGAAGAAACGGTCAGGGCCGCCTCGCCCGCGCGGCTTTGCCGCCCGTATACGCAGGAGCGGTGAGGCGAACCAGAGTTGTCGCGACTGGCGTGGTCGTGGCCGATCACTGGTCGCGGACGGCTGCGCAGTGCGCCTGGCAGCGGTGCGCAATCGCGCCCTTGTGGCGGCACCAAAATGAAGGGCCGCCGCGCACGTCGTGCGGGCGGCCCTTGCGGCTCCGGCAACCCTCACGGGTTGCCTCGATCGCGGTCGGGGTCTAGCGCAGCGCCGCGGCGCGGCCCTTGAGCGTTTCGGCCAATGCCGCCAGGCGCCTGGCGTTCTGGCCGGTGGCCTCCCTGGCGTCGCCCTCGACCTGGGCCGCCACCGCGTCGAGCGCGGTCAGCACTTCGGCGGCGTTGCGTTCCTTGCCGGTGCGGAGGCCATCGACCTTCGACAGGTTGCTCAGCACCGCGCCGGCGCGGGCGGCCGAAATGCCCTTGGTGCGGTTCAACTGATCCAGGTAGGCCTTGGCGACCGCCGACGAAGCCGGCCACACCACCTTGGGCTGGTTCTGCGAGTTAAACTCCTGCAGGCGGAACTGCATGGCTGCGTCGATCTCGTTCTGCGACAGCAGCTCGCTGGGCTTGAGGCGGAACACGTCGATGCCGCGCGCCATTTCCGCGCCGTAGAGGTTGCCGTTGTACCAGTAGGTTGACCAGTAGCCACCCGACAGCATCGCCTCGCCGTTGATCGGGCCGCGATCGAAGTACGCGATCTCTTTCGCGTTCGCCGAATCGGTGAAGTCGAACACCGACAGGCCGCCCTGGTACCACGCCTGCACCATGATGTCGCGGCCGGGCACCGGGATCAGCGAGCCGTTGTGCGCGACGCAGTTCTCTTGCTCACTCTGGGCCGCCGGCAGCTTGTAGTAGCCCTTGTGCACCATCTTCTTGTCGACGATGTCGTAGATCGCGTCGGCGCCCCAGGTCAGGGGATCGACCGCGCGGCAGCGCGGCCGGCCGCCGCCGCCCCACTCGTCGGTGAACAGCACCTTGGTGCCGTCGTTGTTGAACGTGGCCGAGTGCCAGTAGGCGAAGCCCGGGTCCGACACGAAGTCGAGGCGCTTGGGGTTCTGCGGATCGCTGATGTCCATCAGGATGCCGTTGCCCGAACAGGCGCCGGCGGCCAGGCCAATCTCGGAGTAGACCGTGATGTCGTGGCACTGGTTGGTGACGCTGGTGCGCTGGGTGTTGGGGCCGTGGTCGCCGCCGGCCCACAGGCCGGCGATGTTGTTGTCGCTGGCGAACAGGCGCGGCTGGTTGACGATCCGCGACTTCTCGGGATTGGCCAGCGGCACTTCGATGACGTCGATGCTGAACAGCGACGTGTTGGCGTTGTCTTTCGGATCCCCGCCCGAGCAGCCTTCGAGTTCTTCACCCGAGCGGACGCCGCCCGTGCCCGAGGCATACAGGAAGATGCGCGACTTGTTCTTCGGATCGGGCACCAGCGTGTGGGTGTGCGAGCCACGGCACGTCTGCACGGCCGCCACCTGCTTCGGATTCTTCAGGTCGGAAATGTCGAAGATCCGCACGCCGCGGAAGCGTTCGTTGCTGACCGGCGGCACCACCCCCTGCAGGCCGCAGTCGAGACGGCCGCGCGTCTGTTCCACCGACATGAACAGCAGGTGGCCCCACGTCGAGACGTCGCCCTGTCCGCCGGGGCAGACCACCGACGCAATCAGCTGCGGCTTGTTGGCGCGCTCGATGTTGTAGGTGTTGAAGCCGTGGTAGTTGCCCACGATCACGTTATTGCCGCTGAACGCCAGGTCCGAGTTGGTGTACGCGAGCTGGTTCGGGTTCGGCGGCGTGCGCGGCGCACCTGCGGCCACTGGCGGCGGCTCGGGCGGACGCGTGCCAAGCGGCAGGGCCGGATCGAAGAAGCCATCGGGCTTCGGCAGGTTCGACACCAACTCCATGTTCCAGGCGGCCTCGGCGGCCGTCTGGCCCGGGCCTCCGGGCTTGAGATTGGCGCGCGGGTCGGTGGTCGACGGCCGCGGCAGGTTATCGGGCGGTACCGGATCGGGCCGCTGCTGCGGCGGCGCGCCCGCGGCGGGCGTGGCGGGTGGTGGCGCCGGTGCGGCCGGCTGCTGTGCCTGTCCGACGGCGATCGTCGACATGACGAGCGCGGCGCTGGCGAAAATCCTGACGAGTCTCATGGTCTCTCCTTAACGCAGCCGCGCGGTGCGGCCCTTCAACGTGTCTGACAGTGATTGCAAACGAAGGGCGTCGCGGCCCTTGGCGCTCTTGGCATCGGCGACGAGCTGCGCGGCCACGGCGTCGAGCCCCGCCAGCGCGGTGGCGGCGTTGCGCTCCTTGCCGGTGCGCAGTTCATCCACCTTCGCGAGGCCGTCGGCCACCGCCCGGGCGCGCTCGGCCGAGATGCCCTTGGTCCGGTTCAGCTGATCGAGGTACGCCCGCGCCACCACCGATGTCGGTTCGAACTTCACCAGCGGCTGGTTCTGCGCGTTGAACTCGCTCGTGCGCCACTGGATGGCGGCGTCGATTTCGTTCTGCGAGAGGTACTGCGTCGGCACCAGCTTGAAGATGTCCATGCCGCGCGAGATCTCCGAACCGTAGATGTTGCCGTTGTACCAGTAGGTCGACCAGTAGCCGCCGACGATCAGGTTCTTGGCGTCGATCGGGCCGCGGTCGAAGTAGGCAATTTCCACCGGGTTGGCGGCATCGGTGAAGTCGAACACCGAGACACCGCCCTGGTACCAGCCCTGCACCATGATGTCGCGGCCGGGCACCGGGATGAGCGAGCCGTTGTGCGCGACGCAGTTCTCGGTCTCGGTCTGCGCGGCCGGCATCTTGTAGTAGCCGCCGAAGGTCATCTTCTTGTTGACGACGTCGAAGATGGCGTTGGCGCCCCAGTTGGGCAGGTCGGTGGCGCGGCAGCGGGGCCGCGTGCCGCCGCCCCATTCGTCGGTGAAGATCACCTTGGTGCCGTCGTTGTTGAAGGTCGCCGAGTGCCAGTAGGCGAAGTTCTTGTCGCTGACGTGGTCGAGGCGCTTCGGGTTGGCCGGGTCCGAGATGTCGAGCAGGATGCCGTTGCCCGAGCAGGCGCCGGCCGCCAGGCCCACTTCCGGGAACACCGTGATGTCGTGGCACTGGTTGGTGGTGCTGGTGCGCTGCGTGCCGGGGCCGTGGTCGCCGCCCGGGAACAGGCCGGCGATCGCGCCGCTCTTCTCGTCCGCGAAAATGCGCGGGCGGTTGACGACGCGGGCCTTCTCGGGGGCGCCAAGCGGCACTTCGATCACGTCAATGCTGAAGAGCGCGGTGTTGGGGTTGGCCGTGGGATCGCCACCCGAGCAGTCGACCAGTTCCTCTCCCGAGCGCACGCCGCCGGTGCCCGAGCCGTAGACGTAGAGCGTCTCCTTGTCTTTCGGCACCAGGGTGTGGGTGTGCGAGCCGCGGCAGGTCTGCACCGCGGCAATCTGCTTCGGATTGGTGATGTCGGTGATGTCGAAGATGCGGACGCCGCGGAAGCGTTCCTTGCTGATCGGCTCCTCGACGCCCTGCACGCCGCAGTCGATGCGGCCGCGCGTCTGCTCGACCGACATGAACAGCAGGTTGCCGTAGATCGAGACGTCGCCCTGGCCGCCGGGGCACACGACCGAGGCCAGCAGCCGCGGGCTCCGCGCGTTTTCGATGGAGTACGCGTTGAAGCCGTGGAAGTTGCCGATCACCATGCGCTGGCCGCTGAAGGCGATGTCGGAGTTGGCAAAGTCGAGCGCGCCCGGACCGGCGGGCGGTCTTGCGGCCGCGCCTGGGGCGGGTGCGGCCGGTGGGGCGGGTGCAGCCGGTGCCGGCGCGCCGGCCGGGCGCTCGGCCGGCATGGCTTCACCGGCCGGGTTCTTCGGATCGTAGAAGCCTTCGGCGCGCGGCCGCGTCGAGACCAGCTCCATGCCCATGGCGGCCACGCCAGCGTCGCGCACGCCGGCCTTGAGGCCCGTGCGCGGATCCTTCGGATCCATCGGCTTCTGCTGGGCCTGGCCGGCGGTGGCGAGGGCGAGGACGACCGCGGAGAGAGCGAAGACGTTCGTGGCTACCGATTTCATTTCTGAAGCTCCTTGAGCATTGCACCCATGCGGTCAATCTCCATGCGCTGATCGGAATCGACATCCGACGCGAACGCGAAAATCTCGCCGTCCTGGCCGGCGCCCGGCGTCTTGAACAGTTCATCCACCATCGTGATCGCGCCCATGTGGTGCTTGATCATGCCGAGCAGGAACAGGCGGTCGAACTCCACGCCCTTGGCGGCGGCGAGCGCCGTCATTTCTTCACCGGTCAGCATGCCCGGCATCATGCCGCCGGGCTCGTGATGCGCGTGGGGGCCGGGAATCTCCTGGCCACGGGCCTTCAGCCAGCCGCGCATCATGTTCATTTCGTCTTCCTGCGAGACGTCGATGCGCTGGCCGAGCATCTTCATGTACTGGTTCCCGGTGCGAGACGGGATCAGCGCGACCATCTCGACGGCCTGCGCGTGGTGGCCGATCATGCCCTGCATGAACTTGACGTCAGCGGCCGTGAACCGGACCTTCGACAGGTCAGTGGCCGCGGCGACGCCAATCGTCCTGGTTGCCTGCCCAGGTGCGCCGGGCTGCAGAATCTGCGTGGTGGGTGGGGCGCCGCCCGAGCCGGTGCGGCACGCCGCCACCGCCGCCAGGGCAAACAGGGTCAAGACAAGACGGGAAAAGGGACGATGTGCCACCCGTAAAGGATACTCAAAATTAACCCCTTCAGGGTTGCCTGGCCGGGGCATAGCTGCCGGTCGTCTCATCCACCCGGAACTTCCAGTCCAGGTTGGCCGATTCCACGAGGAAATCGTAGGTCCGATGGCCCTCGTCGAAGTCCACGCTACCCGCGCCCACCCCGTTGTGATCGGCGACGACTTGCAGGGGCCGCCCGCTGATGGCGCTGCGCATGGTCAGCTTGAAGGTGCCGGCGCCGGCGGGTGACTCGTTGGCGGTTTCCCAGTGGATGCGAAAGCGCCCGGTTTCACTGGGGATGTCGCCAATGCTGGCCGAGCCGCGGCCGTGCCAGTTCCCGACCTCGCGCGTCTCGGCCACCACCTCGCGGGGCCGGGACGGAGTGGGGGAGCAGGACGACAGGACAGTGACCAGCACGAGGACGAACAGCCGCACGCCCACAATTTTATCGTGCCTCAAGGTGCCGTGTTGTCGCCGTCTGGAGCGAGTGTGGAAGCGGAGGGCGAGCGGCCGTGCATAAGGGCACCCTTGACCAGGCAACCCTGAAGGGTGGCCTCCACCTAAGGGTTGCCTCCACCGGAGCTCCATTCAGGCGGGTTCTGGCCCATCAGGTGGCGGACGAAAAAGTCGAAGCGCTTGCGCTCGCCGTAGTCCGCGTACTCGCCGCCGCGGCCCGCGTTGTGCTCGGCGCCGGGAATCATCAGGTAGTCGAAGTCCTTGTTCGCCTTCAGCAAGGCGTTGACCACCTGCAGCGTCGAGGACGGATCGACGTTGGTGTCGAGCTCGCCGACGATCAGCAGCAGCTTGCCTTGCAGCTTCGCGGCGTGCTCGACGTTGGACGAGGCGGCGTAGTGCGGACCGATCGGCCAACCCATCCACTGCTCGTTCCACCAGATCTTGTCCATGCGGTTGTCGTGGCAGCCGGCATACGACACCGCCGCCTTGTAGAACGCGGGATGAAAGAGCAGCGCGCCCATCGAGTTCTGGCCGCCGGCCGAACCGCCGTAGATGCCGACGCGCGAGCTGTCGTACCAGGAATGCTTCGCCGCCAATGCCTGGTGCCACCGGATGCGATCGGGGAAGCCCGCGTCCTTGAGGTTCTGCCACGCCACGTCGTGAAACGCCTTCGAGCGGTTCGACGTGCCCATGCCGTCCATCTGTACCACGATGAAGCCGAGCTCGGCCTGCGCCTGCATGCCGCTCGTGACCGAAAACGACTTGGGCGTGTGCGTGCCGTGCGGACCGGCGTAGATGTACTCGATCACCGGATACTTTCGCGCCGGATCGAACGCCTTCGGCTTCCACACGAGGCCCCAGATGTCGGTGACGCCGTCGCGGCCCTTGGCGACAAACACTTCCGGTGCGCGCCAGCCGGCCCTGGTGAGCGCGGCGATGTCGCCCTTTTCAATTTCCGCGATGAGCGTGCCGTCCGCGCGCTTCAGTTCGGTCACGCTCGGCAGGTCCACTCGCGAATAGTGGTCGACGTACATCGTCATATCCGACGAGAACTCGACCGTGTGGTTGGCGTCCACCGAGGTGAGCGGAGTGAGGCCCGTGCCATCCAGGTTGATGCGGTAGTAGTGCTGGAAGTACGGGTCCTGGCCGGCCGACATGCCGCCGGCGCTGAACCAGAGCTGGCGTGTCTCTTCGTCGACCTTCAGCACGTGCCGCACCGGCCACGCGCCCTTTGTGATCTGCGTCTGCACCGCGCCGGTGGCGCCGTCGATGAGGTAGAGGTGGTTCCAGCCGTCGCGCTCCGACATCCACACCACTTCCTTGCCGTCGGCCAGGTCGTAGCGATAGCGCTTGCCGGCCTGCAGGGTCGCGGCCGACCGGTTGTAGTAGAAGAAGGTCTTTGGCTCCTCGCTGATCACCGCGCGGGCCGCGCCGGTCTGGGCATCCACTTCGATCACCCGGTAGACCTGGTGGCCGCGCTGGTTGTACTCGAAGGTGAAGCCGCGGCTGTCTTTCCGCCAGACGACGTCCGACAAGTCGAACGGGTTGGGGAACAGGCGGGAGTCCACGGTGATCTGCTGCTGGCTGCGCACGTCGAACAGCACCGGCTGCTCGAGGTCGAGCTGGTCGCCAGGCTTGGCGTACTGGATGGCAAAATGCTCCGGCTGCAGCTGATCCTCGGGCGACGAGGCGACGTAGTGGACCAGGCGCCGGTAGCCGGGCCGCACGCGAACCGCGGCGAGCTTGCTCGAATCGGGCGCCCACACGATGGAGGCCGCGTCGTAGTAGTTGCCCTCGGAGCCATCGGTGCTGAGCGCGGTCCTCTTGTCGCCACCAAAGGGGCGAATCGCCACGTTGTAGTTGTCGATGAACGCCATCCACTTGCCGTCGGGTGACAGGCGCGGCCGCGCGGTGGCCGGCGAGAGGTCACCCCGCACCGGCCCCGTAATGCCGCGGCGGATCTCGCCGGGCGGCGGCAGCTCGGGCGTGCGGCACGAGTAGTCGGCGAGCTGGCACGTCCAACGTGCCCCGTCGATCGTCAACTCGATTGCGCTCAGCGCGTCGTTGAAGGTGAAGGCCTGGAACGGCAGGCGCCAGGCGGTGTAGGTGCGGCCTGCAGCCTTCGACAGCGACTCGGCCAGCCGGGCGTGGTCGAACGAGGGCTGCTTCTGGCGCGTGTCGGCGTCCACGGTGATGAACTCGAACCCTTCCGGGCGCGAGCGGCGATAGTAGAAGCGATGCGTGGCGCCGATCCAGGTGGGGGCGTCGGGAATATTGATGGCGAGGGCTTCGTACTGTTCTCGCAATCCCTGCGCGCGCTGGTAGTCGGCAGGCGCAATCTGGCCATCGGCCAGCGAGGGCACGAGCGCCAGCACGCTGGCGAGGAGTCCTGCGAATCGTGGTGAAATCATCGTGACCGTCCTGTTACGGGACATCTTAATGGAAATGCGATACTCGGCTTGGTCATGAAACGACTGGTCCTGCTCGTCGCCGCGCTGGTTAGCGCGTTCACAGTGAGAGTGACGGCTCAGGGGGCAGCGCCGTCGCTCGAGGCGGCGGCGAAGTCGGCAGGGTCGTTGCCGCGCCTGCGCAGCCTGCTGGTCAGCCATCGCGGCGAGTTGGTGCTCGAGCGCTACTACGGCGGCGCGCGTGCCACGCAGACCGCCAACATCAAGTCCGCGTCCAAGAGCGTGATCGCCGCGCTCGTCGGCATTGCCGTGTCGCGGGGACAGATCAAGGGGATCGACCAGCCGATTGCCGACTTCTTTCCAGAGCTCGCGAAGGACCCCGAGAAGCGCAAGCGCGAGATCACGATCGAGGATCTGCTGACCATGCGGTCGGGGCTCGAATCGACCAGCGGCCGCGGCTACGGCGCGTGGGTGCAGAGCCCGAACTGGGTGCGCTACGCGCTCACTCGACAGCTGATCGACGAGCCCGGCACGCGCGTCGAGTACAGCACGGGGACCTCGCACCTGTTGTCGGCCATCCTCACCAAGGCCACGAAGACCAGCACGTGGCAGTTCGCGCAGGAATCGCTCGCCAGGCCGCTGGGCTTCACGCTGCCGCGCTGGACCCAGGATCCGCAGGGCATTTACTTCGGCGGCAACGAGATGTCGATGACGCCGCGGCAGATGGTGCGGTTCGGCGAGCTGTACCTCAACGACGGCCGTGCCGGCGCCACCCAGGTCTTGCCGAAGAGCTGGATTGACCAGACCCGCGTGCCGCGCGGCAAGTCGCGGTGGGGGAGCGATCGGGAGTACGGCTACGGCTTCTGGATCCGCGACCTGGCCGGCTACGACAGTTACTACGCCTGGGGCTACGGCGGCCAGTTCGTCTTCATCGTCCCTGACCTGCAGCTGGTGGTGGTGACGACCTCGCGATCGGATGTGAGCCGCGAACGCCGCGACCACCTCGGCGCCATCTACGATCTGGTCGAACGGGAGGTAATTCCGGCCATCGGCCCGAAGCCACGCGGCTGAGCTGGCGGAGAAGTGCTAGCAACGGCAAGCTGAAAATCAACAGCTCGCTGCTCAGCATCGTCCTGCACGACTAGCTCGCGCAGGGCCGGCCGAGCCGAAGCTCACCGGGAGGTGAGCGAAGGCTGGTGCGCCCAGTAAGACTTGAACTTACAACCTTTGGCTTCGGAGACCAACGCTCTATCCAATTGAGCTATGGGCGCGTAGCTCGGCATCATATCAGACCGGGACCGGAACCGTGGTGTCGGGCTGAGGCGTGGTCGCGGCCAACGGGATGCAAATCGCAAAGACGCAGCCGTGGCCAGGTTTGTTCCGCACCTCGACCTCGAGGCGCAGGTCATGACCGCCGAACCGAGCAGCTGCGGGACGGCGTCCACCGTCAGATCCTCGGCGACTGGCTCAACCGTGAACTTGATGTCGCGGTATTCCGCGTGCAGCAATCCGGTGGCGGCAATCTCGTCGAGGAACGGGGCCACCGGCAAGCCGATGATGCTGCGGACGTTGGCGACCCCCTGCTCGAGATGCTGAGGCAGTGCGGCGTCATCCTCAAGGTCGATGACTTCGGCACCGGGCCCTCGAGCCTCAGCTATCTGCAGCACTGCCCGGTCGATGTGCTCAAGATCGACCAGTCGTTCGTCCGCGACATTCTGCCGACCAGCACCGACGCCCCGCTGGTGCGGGCGGTGATTGCCCTGGGCAAGGGCCTGGGATGCCGGGTGGTGGCCGAGGGGGTGGAGACCCGCCACCAGCTGAAATTCCTGCGCGACGAGATGTGCGACGAGGGGCAGGGCTACCACTTCAGCCCGGCGGTGGACGCCGACGCCTTCGGCCGCCTGCTGTCGATGGCGCCGTTCGCGGTGCCGCCCGCCGGCTAGGCGAGGTGCCGCTTGGTGGCGTTGATCAGCCGGTTGGTCGAGCTGTCGTGGCTGTGGGTGAGGCTGGGCGAGGCGAGGTCGGCGGCCACCGCCGTGGCCAGCTGCTTGCCGAGTTCGACGCCCCATTGATCAAATGAGTTGATGTTCCAGATCGCGCCCATCGTGAACACCTTGTGTTCGTACAGCGCCAGCAGCATGCCGAGCGTGCGGGGGCCCAGCTTCCGGTAGAGGATGGTGGTCGACGGCCGGTTGCCGGGAAACACTTTGTGCGGCAGCAGCTGTGCGAGGGCGTCGCCCGTCAGGCCTTGCGCCGTCAGCTCGGCGCGCACTTCGTCCTCGTTCTTGCCGCGCATCAGTGCCTCGGTCTGGGCGAAGCAGTTGGCCAGCAGCAGGCGATGGTGGTCGCCCACCCCGTGGTGCGACTCGATGCCGGCCAGGAAGTCGCAGGGAACCAGCCGGGTGCCCTGGTGCAGCAACTGGT
>SXGQ01158691.1_pt1 | contig 10249 bp, 9 predicted proteins | sample 3178371 | NCBI WGS metagenome assembly SXGQ01 (sample SAMN11356859, study PRJNA531348) | freshwater metagenome | isolation source: freshwater sample F1-20 | place: China: Fuxian Lake, Yuxi | collected 2017-12-25 | reverse complement strand
ATTTCAAATCTCTTCATGAATTTTATGTAAATGCGGCCACCAAAATCCATTCGTTGGACCACCCGGTGATGTTCGCGAAAGAAAAGGGCGTTTGGGAGAAATATCACTATCAAGATGTTTTGGATGCAGTGGCCCAAATTGGGTCATGGCTGATGGAATTGGGGTTGGAAAAAGGCGATCGCGTGGCGATGGTCTTGGATAACTGTCCCGAATACTATTTTATCGATCAAACACTCCAGAAACTTGGGTTGGTCAATGTATCCATTTATCCTACGTTGACCCATGAAGAAACCGCTTATATCTTGAATGATAGTGGTTCGAAAGTATTGTTCGTGGGAAACGCCTTCTTGTTGAAGAAGTTTAAGAAAGTACAATCGGACTGTAACACGGTGATGAAGGTGGTTTGTATGCCGTCAGATTTGGAGAGCGGTGCATTGTATACCGATTTTTCTACTGTGCGGGTTGAAGGACAAGCACTTCGCGAAAAGCACGCAGCAGCGATTGAAGCACGGTTTGCGGCAGTTGAGAAAACGGATCTCTCTACATTTATTTACACGAGTGGAACCACAGGGATGCCCAAAGGGGTGATGCTCACGCATTACAACTTCATGAGTAACTGTTACGATGCCAAAGAATTGTGTCCCACAATCACTTCTGATGACTTGTATTTGAGTTTCTTGCCACTGAGTCACGTATTTGAACGGTTGGCTACCATGTATTTGAGCACCTATATTGGTGCGCAGGTCGCCTTTGCAGAGAACATTGATAAGGTGGCACAGAATATTCAAGAAATGCGTCCGACATTGATGGCAGCGGTTCCACGTTTGTTGGAGCGGGTTCACGACAAAGTATACAAGAGTGCAACGGAGAAGGGCGGCGCAAGTGCCAAAATTTTCTTGTGGGCGCTGAAAGTGGGCGGAGAGGCCCGGGTCCGTCGCGATCAGGGCAAAATGGTGGGTCCTTTGTTGGCCATGCAAGTGGGTATTGCTGAGAAATTGGTGTATTCAAAAATCAAGGCGAAAATGGGCGGCCGTTTGAAGATGTTTGTGAGTGGTGCGGGTGCTTTGCCTGTGCATGTGGGTGAATTCTTCGCCAACTTGGGCATGCGGGTGCAGGAGGGATACGGATTGAGCGAAACAAGTCCATTGGTAACCGTGAACGAATTTGAACGTCAGGTATATGGTACGGTTGGTAGGGTTGCTCCCCGACAGCAGGTGGCCATACAAGACATTGAGACAAAGAAGTTTTTGGCGTTGCAAACTTATGATTCATTCGAGCCCAATTTTGCAAGTGAGGAGGGTGAGATATTGGTAAAAGGTCCGAACGTGATGCAAGGCTATTGGAACAGACCCGAGGCTACAGCTGAGGTGTTTGACACCGAGGGTTGGTTCCATACGGGCGATATTGGAAGGTTTGATCGTGGTTATTTGAAAATCACAGATCGTTTGAAGAACATGTTGAAGACATCGTTGGGTAAGAACATCTATCCTACCCAGATTGAGAATGTGTTGTTGAGGAGTCCCAAGTTGGAACAGGTGTTCATCGTAGGTGACAAGAAGGAATACTTAACAGCGATCATTCACCCGAACATGGATGAGTTGAAATCGGCCTTTGGTGGCAGGAAAGATTATTTTGAGGTGGGTGATCCTTTCATACAGGATGAAGAAATCAAGAAGTGGATGCAAGAGGACGTGAAGAAGTTGAGTGAGAATTTGGCGAAGTTTGAGCGCATCAAGGATTTCATTGTCAAGCGCGAACCCTTTAGTGTTGAAGCGGGCGACATGACGATCACGCTAAAAGTGAAGCGCAAGGTGGTGATGGAGAAGTACGCCGACGAGATCGAAGCGATGTACGCTTAAAAGATTCGGATATACACGTAGAGTACCAAGAAAAACCCCAGCTGGATAAAGTACATGGCCCCGGCCATTTTATTCCGCTGGGGTTTTGTATTAAGGTGGAGTAGTAGTTGAAAGAGAAATGCCGCAATGAACCATGCGATGTAGTTTTGGGTGGGGATGATTCCGCGATGCCAATGCCAGAAATCGTAACGCATGGCTACGGGTTCGAGGAAGAAATCGTATAGGGTCATGAGGCAGGCGCCGAGGAACGAGGCGCCATAAGGGTTGCTTATGCGACCTGCCAATAGGCTAGAGGTGAAAAAAATCAATGCAGCCCAGTTGAGGCCAATGAGGTAGGGAACGCCCTGCCATCCTGTACCAAGTGTGCGGCCGTAGTGATAACTTCCGAAAATCTTGCCCGTAGTTACACCCGCGTACTCAAGAAAAAATCCCAAAACACCCACGGTTAATATCAAGGCGACGTGCTTGGCTTCCCATTTTTTGTGGAAGATCCACGCAAAAATAAATGCAGCGATGATATTGTAGGGGGTGAGCCACATAAAGGTAGCGTTCAGTGATGGAATCAGGAAACCAGCAATGCCTACACAATAGATGATGGCGACCAGGGTAATAAAACGATTTTCTACATTGTTCATAGCGCACTACAAATGTACCCCACGGGGAGGAGAAAATCACCCAAAAGGATGGTTCCATACTCTTTGGTATGGTGATTTTGAATGTTCATTTCTAACATGGCCCTAACATTGAACATAATATCGCTGGAAATTTGCAGATGAAAATTCATCGCTTTTTGGGGATGAATTTACTGTTCGTAGAATCGCTTTTTTGGTCTTTTTTGTGTAAAAAATCTCACATTTTGATTCAAATGTTAGGTTTTTTAAAATGTAATTAATTGAAAATCAATTAATTGAATGTTTTTTACTTTTTTTTACATTTTTTTTGAAAATTTCTTTGCAGTTTGTGATTTCGCTTCTATTTTTGCCACACACTTAATTAAGAAACAAACAAAATGAAAAAAATCACTTTCGCCGTTGCTGCTTGCGCTATGTTCGCGTTCGCTGCTTGCTCTAACTCAGCTGAAACTGCTGCTACCGATTCAACTGCTGCTGATTCTACTGTTGTAGATTCAACTGCTACTGACTCAACTGCTGCTGATTCAACTGCTACTGATTCTGCCGCTGCTACTTCAACTGAAGCTGCTCACTAATCAGTTCTTAAAAAAGAAATTTAAAAAGGTGTTTGGAAACAAACACCTTTTTTTTTAACTTTGTTCTTATGAACCGTATTCTGGCGCTAGTTATTTTGTTTTTTGCACTTGCCACAGGCAGTGTAGAAGCGATGGCTCGTCCTGATTTACCTCCTGCTGAGGTTGCAGGTCAAGGTCCTACCTTTACCCTAAACCCCAATCCAGTGACCGGTTCTTACTTCTATGTAAACTTACAATTCACTGAAGCCCAATACCCCGATGCTGTCATCGTGGTGAACGATGTTTTGGGCAAAGTGGTTTACTCTTACCCCATTCGCAAGTCGGATTACACAACCGGTCAGGTAAGAATTGATTTGGGTGACGCCATGCTCGACAAAGGTATTTACTTCCTCCAAATTAAAAGTGGTGATTCCACCAAAACATTGAAATTGGCTATCCGCTAATTAGTGTCGTTTATCATTCGTCCTTCCGTTCCTACCGACATCACTGCAATGATGCAGTTGATTCAAGAGTTGGCGCATTTTGAAAAAGCACCGCAAGAAGTTGTGGCCACAGAAGCAACGCTGCTTTCTTCTGGATTCTCTGAAAACCCACATTTTGTTTCATGGGTCGCTTTACAAGACGATGTTGTTGTTGGACTAGCCCTTTGTTACGTTCGATATTCAACTTGGAAAGGCCCTGTTCTGTATTTGGAAGACCTTATCGTAACAGAAGCGCAACGCGGTAAAGGGATAGGAAAGGCTTTGTTTGAAATGTGTATTGATCATGCCAAGCGACAGAATTATCGCAGAATGGTGTGGCAAGTCCTGGATTGGAATACACCGGCCATTGAATTTTACAAAGGCTATGGTGCCCACGTTGAAGAGGGGTGGCTTAACGCTTCCATTGATTTTTAGTACCTTTATTCCATGTTGATTCGCAGGTCTTCAATTTTGGCATCCCTTGCGGTTCTCTTGTGCTTGTTGTTGATTTTTCAATACGGTACACCCCAGTGGTTTGGCGATGCAACATGGGCCATTTTCCCGTTGAATATTCATCAGTGGAAGGGCATCTGGTTGGGTGCTTTTGTTCACGGCTCTTGGGATCACCTTTGGGGTAATGTCATCGCCCTAACGGTTTTTTCTGCCCTCTTTATGATTCAATTTCCAACACAGTGGTTTAGGTTCTGGATTGTTCAGCACTTTTTGGCCTCATTGCTTTTGTGGGTCATCGGAAATGTGGGCATGGATCTAGCGCGCACGGGATTAGCACATATTGGTGCATCCATATGGGTGTATGCTTTTGGTGGATTTATCCTCACCGCGGCAATCATTCAAAAAACCAAACAATCCATGGCCATTTTCTTCTTGGTTCTCTTGATTTATGGTGGCTTCTTTTGGGGATTGTTGCCAGTGGATCCGAAAGTGTCATGGCAAGGACACATCAGTGGGTTGATAGTGGGTGCTGTCATCGCACGATGGAAAGTACGTCAGTGGTTACCCAGTATTCCAAGAGAGATGGAATTGCGCGATGGCGATGACAATCAGGAGAATGGCGAATTGGATGATCCCTACATACATATATAAGGAATGTAGCGTGCGTTTAAAGCCACAATAAGATGCCCGCAATTGTGGCACTCAGATAGTTGGCTAAGGTGCCGCAAATCAATGCTTTTACGCCCAGCTTGGCGAGGTCTTGTCGGCGCGAAGGTGCAATTTTACCAATCCCACCCACTTGAATCGCGATGGAGCTAAAATTCGCAAAACCACAAAGGGCAAAAGTGGCAATCACCACACTCACTGGCTGCAAGGTGCTCGTGATTTCTTTCAAGTGTAGGTATCCCACAAATTCGTTAACCACCAACTTTGTTCCCATCAACCCACCCACGGCCTGTGCATCTTGACTCGGCACGCCCATGATGTATGCGAAGCCCGAAAATACATAGCCAAGCAGGGATTCCAAGGAAAGTTTTAATCCAACCAAACCACCCAAACTCCCCAAAACAAAATCGAACAGGTATATCAATGCCAAGAAGCCGAGCAACATCGCCACAACATTTAAGGCGACGCCCAAACCTTCCGAAGCACCCTGAGAGATGGCATCCAATAGATTGGCATTCTCTTTTTTGACTTCCAATTTTACTGTACCCGCGGTTTCACTGACTTCCGTCTCTGGCCACACGATTTTTGAGATTACCAAAGCCCCGGGAGCCGCCATGATGCTTGCCGCCAACAAACTGCTTGCGTCGATACCCATCTGAATATAAGTAGCCATCACACCGCCGGCAATACAGGCCATAGAGCCCGTCATTGAAGCCAATAATTCGCTGTTTGTCATGCCCTTTACATACGGACCGATCATCAACTGGGCTTCCACCTGTCCCACAAACGCCGATGAAATATTGCTCAAGGCCTCACTGCCACTCACGTGCATCAAATAGTGCATTCCCCTGGCAATTTGCTTGATGACCCATTGTAAAACACCAATGTGGTAGAAGATTTTCACCAATACCGCAATGAAAATAATCGTAGGCATCACCCGGAAAAAGAAGATGAAATTCTGTCCGAATACTTCTTGCATTTGGGCGTCTCTGGCCAACGGACCAAATATGAATTCAGCTCCTTTGTCGGAGAACTGCAACAGTTTCTGAACCATCTTGCCCAATGTCGCAAACACGGATTTTCCCATCGGGGTCTTCAAGATAAATACCGCGAGAATGACCTGAAGCAATAAGCCTACGCCAATGGTACGGTAATTAATGGCTTTGCGATTATTTGATAGGGCAAAGGCGAGTGCGAAAATGACTGCGATGCCGATAAATCCGATGAAATGCATTGGGACAATAATACGATTATTTCGCGTAATCCAATCCTACCTCGATGGAATCGATCAGGGAGTGAATGACCTTGATGTGAATCTCTTGCGCGCGATCGGCGAAGGGGGCGTGGGGTGCACGAATCTCAATATCCACCAAGCTGGCCATTTTCCCTCCGTCCTTACCCGTTAAACCCACCACCGTCATGCCTTTTGATTTGGCAGCTTCGATGGCTTTAACAATATTGGCGCTATTTCCACTCGTGCTGATGGCCACCAATACATCACCTTTTCTTCCAACGGCTTCTATGTACCTGGAGAAAATTTGATCATAGCCGAAGTCGTTACCCACACAACTGATGTGACTTACATCACTGATGGCGATGGCGGCAATGCCTGGACGGTTATCGCGGTATCGGCCTGTGAGTTCTTCTGCAAAGTGCATTGCATCGCAATGACTGCCCCCATTGCCACAAGATAGGATTTTGCCCTCGGTTTTGATGGCTTGAATCATGGCTTGGGCGGCCCGGTCGATGTTGTTCATTTGCTCAGCATCCTCCATGAACCGTTGCAAAGTTTGCATGGCTTCTTGAAAGTGCGATAGAATGCGTTGATTCATGGTTGGCAATTATTTGCGTTTGTTGTATTGATCTACGCCCGCTTTCAGGAATTCCACGAACGGATCCACAGCAAATTTGAAGTGGTCCGCACCCAAAGCGGGTTGAAGCAAGTTTTCGTTGGCATCCAACAAGCAGTATAACGGTTGAGTGGTTTTGCCAAAATAAGCCTCTTCTATATGGGCATTTTTATCGCCCAACTTGGTGATTTTTTTTCCGTCGGGCGTGCTAAACCACTGCGACTCTGGTAAATTGATTTTCTTATCGTCTACATAAAGAGAGACAATCACATAGTCTTTTGTTAGGATGTCCAAAACCGCTTGGTCAGACCAAACTTTTTCTTCCATTTTTCGGCAGTTCACACAACCATGTCCGGTGAAGTCAATGAACAAAGGCTTTTTCAGTTCTCTAGCAGCGGCAAGGGCTTCGTCGTAGTCGTAGTAGCCCACCAATCCATGAGGGATGTGCAATTGATTTGTGTAGGAGGGCGTTGTTGTGATGTTGCCATCGCCATGGGCGCCACCTTTGATGTTGCTGTTAAAGTCTTGGGTGCTCAAGGGTGGCAAATAACCGGCCAAGCCTTTTAATGGCGCACCCCACATACCCGGAATCATGTATGCCACGAAGGTGAAGGTGGCAATCACCAATCCCAAACGAGGCACACTCAAATATTGCACATCGCTGTCGTGTGAGAATTTGATTTTGCCCAGCAAATACAATCCCATCAACGAGAAGATCACAATCCAAATGGCGAGGTAAATTTCGCGATCCAAGATGCCCCAATGGTAGGTTTGGTCGGGGATGCTCAAGAATTTCAGGGCAAAAGCCAATTCAACAAATCCCAACACCACTTTAACGCTGTTCAGCCAACCGCCGCTTTTGGGTAGGTTGTTCAACCAAGAAGGAAACAAGGCCAGCAATCCAAAGGGCAAGGCGAAGGCCAATGAGAAGCCGAACATGCCCACAACAGGACGTAAAGTATCGCCATGAACTGCTTCCACGAGCACGGTTCCAACAATGGGACCGGTACACGAGAACGAAACCAAGGCGATGGTTATAGCCATGAAAATCGCACCGGAAATGCCCCCTTTGTCGGCCTGTTTGTCTACTTTGTTCACGATCCAAGAGGGAAGGGTGATTTCAAAGGCGCCAAAAAAACTCGCGGCAAAAACGATAAAAATGAGGGTGAAGAAAATATTGGGAATCCAATGGGTGCTCACGAAGTTGGCGGCGTTTGAGCCGAAACTGATGGCAACGATGGTTCCGATAATGGTGTAAAATCCAATCAGACTCAATGAGAATATTCCCGCATCACGCAGGGCAATTTTGCGGTTGTTGTTTTTGATGAAAAACGAGACCGTCATGGGGATCATCGGGAATACACAAGGGGTTAACAAGGCGGTTAATCCACTCACGAACGCCAAAATGAACAATCCCAAGAATCCGCTGCTCTGTTCTTCATTGGCTTGTCCGTTAAAGGTTTTCAACGGCAACACCCTTGCTTGTTTATAGGCCGGAGCTTCTGCACTCACGGCGATGGGGGCTTCGGTAACGGTGGTTGCTACTGTGTCCACGGATTCCGCAACAGGACTTGGCGTTGCGGGCAATGACAGCGACTGGTCTGCTACTGCTGTGCCTATGACTTCGAGGGCAGGGCTCGTAATTTTCACGTCTCTGATGTTATCGCATCCGCCTTCGTTGCAAATCTGCCCGTTGAACAACATTTGAATCCCGCCAGCGGGTATGCTTTTCAATACTTTGATTTTCTGTCGAAACTCGCCTTTGCCTGTAAACTCGCCGGTGCTGCAATTGAAGACATCGGTTTCTTTCACCATGTGATCGCCCACGCCATAAAATTTGCCCACCAATTGGTAGCTGGGGTTGGGTGTGAAATCAATGCTCGCGCGGATGGGACCATTGTCGTCTCCACAATCACTTTTTTCACTGTATACATGAAAGCCCTTGGCTACATCAAATCGAATGATGATGTCAATTACCTCGCCCGCTTTGGCTTGTGTTTTGGAAAAACTCGGCTTGAAAACGGGTTTTGGAAAACCGAATTGCGACCAAGCGTTGCTGAAACTGATGAGGGCCAGTAGGGTGAACAGAATGCGTTTCATCATGATATGTACAAAAATCGGGATTTATTGCGGATTTATCGCATGGTATTGCACATTCATTGGATAAAATGGTTGGTAGCATTGCGATACTAGGGCTAGGTTTGCATCAATGGAGATTCCTTTTCAGCAATATTTTGGCCGTAAGTGTTGGATGTTGTGTTTGAGTCTGTTTGTGTGCGAAGGGCTATCGGCTCAGTTGATGAGCACCCGACAGTACATCGATTCGTTCAAGTTTGTGGCAATGCAGGAGATGCGTGCCCACGGCGTACCAGCCAGTATAACGCTCGGACAAGGGGTCTTGGAGAGCGCCAGTGGCAATAGCAAGTTGGCGAAGAATTGCAACAACCACTTTGGGATCAAATGTCGGAGTAATTGGACGGGCAAGTTCTGTTTGGCCGATGATGATGCGAAAGACGAGTGTTTTCGGGGGTACGAAACGGCGTTCGACAGCTACCGGGATCATTCGTTGTTTTTGAAAGGCGGTAAGCGGTATTTTCTGTTGTTTGAACTCAGTGCCACCGATTACAAAGGTTGGGCAAACGGTCTGCGCGAGGCTGGTTATGCCACCAATCCCAATTATGGCAATATTCTCATTGGGGTGATTGAAAAGTATCGCCTCAGTCAGTACGATTCCATGGTGATTTTTGGCGAAGATTTCTATGCACCCGGAGTTACCGCACCCTCCACACCCACGGAAGTAAACGGCATTCAGGCCATCATGGCCAAGCCCGGTGAAACACCTGAGCAAGTGGCAGAACGGTATAACATGTCCACCTGGCAGATTTATAAATACAACGACATCTCCAAAGGCGATATGCTGAGTCCGGGCGAAATCATCTACCTCAAACCCAAGCGCAGAAGGGCCATCGAAAACAACCACACCGTAAAAAATGGCGAAACGATGCGTGAAATTTCCCAAAAATACGGGGTGAAAGTGAAGCATCTGTATAAACTGAATCGCTTGGAACCTGGTTTGGAAGTAAGGCCTGGGGAAGTCATTAACCTGAAAGAAAAACGCGAAACATCTCCTGCGATATTGGAGCGGAACGACAACCCCAATCAGGTGAATGCGGTGGATTTGATATTGAATCAGCGATCCATCACCCAAGAAAACAAACCCAAAGGAACGGTCTACGAAGTCCAGGCAGGCGAGACCTTGCAAGACATCGCCCAGCGAATGAATGTTACCGCATTGGACTTGGCCCGCTGGAATAATTTGGATGGGTATACGGTGGCGGCCGGACAAATTCTCGTCCTCCGTCCCAATGTAAAAATGAGTGAAGAAACCCAGGTAGATTATCGCAATTTTATGAGCAATACGGGGTCAAGCAACGCACCGCGTACGCATATCGTCATTCGCGGAGAAACCTTGTTTTCCATCGCGCGGTTATATCGCTTGTCGGTGGATTCGCTCACCGCATGGAACCAATTGGATGGGAAGCCTTTGATGGTAGACCGGAAATTGTATTTGCAGCGGGTATCGGGTGCGGCTTCGGTAAAATCGGATAACAATGCGCAATTGTACGATGCGTTTCACTTTGTGCAGCCGGGGGAAACACTGTACTCCATCTCCCGCAAATACAGTGTCACCGTTGATCAGGTCAAGTCCTGGAACCGACTTGAATCGAATCAAATCGAGGTGGGACAGCGTTT
>SXGQ01559747.1_pt1 | contig 10250 bp, 12 predicted proteins | sample 3178371 | NCBI WGS metagenome assembly SXGQ01 (sample SAMN11356859, study PRJNA531348) | freshwater metagenome | isolation source: freshwater sample F1-20 | place: China: Fuxian Lake, Yuxi | collected 2017-12-25 | reverse complement strand
TAGAGAGTTAACGCAGAAATATCTTGCGTCTTCTAGGTCCCTCATGATCTGTTTTGTGTAGGTATTTAGAACTACACCCCTTCTTGGAATGATAGCTGTGTTTTCTGGCCTGATTAGAATTTCTTTCTGGTCTTTCCCTTCATCCACTCTGATCAAGTGTCCGTTGAACACCTTCTCGAGCTTAACGTTATTGACGTTGACCGAGTTGCAGATCATTCCCCGCTTTTCGCACTCTTCTATGAAGGACTTGGAAGTAGGGCTCGGCTTTTCGTTGCCGGAGAGGATTAGAATTTCTACACCCCCGTTTTGTTTTGCCTCGTTGATAAAGGACGTAAAGTCTAACGCTTTTGAAGCATTTCTCATTTGTTTTAAAGGAATAATTTAGACTATATATCTTTTAGGAAATATAAGACTTTGCAAGATTCCAAAGGTCTTCATTCATCTTGATTCCCTTGTCTATCGATCTGATCGAAGTTCCCTTTCTTGACCCTTTTTTGGTTTTGATTTCGAAGTTGCCCTGCATTAGATTTTCTTGGGCTCTATTGTAGACTTTCCAAAGATCATCTCCTTCATCTGCTCCTCTTTTAGGTGAAATAACCTCTTCTATGTTTGAAGAGATTCTTTCCGTTAGAGTCGAACTTCTGATATTAGCAGCTGCTCTAGCGAAAGATGAAATTTCTCTATGGGTCATCTTCCTGGTCTTCATCTTGTTGATGTCACCATAAACAGAAGAGAAGGACCCAGACATTTTATCAATTACCCCTTGAATTTGGGAAACCATATTTCCCACGTGCTTCACAGTGATGTTGGTGAACTCCTCGGTTGGAATAACTAGACCATTGGAACAAACAAGACGGTAAATACCAATTCTGAAAGAGAAAGAGTTCTTTCCGTTGTGTGAGTTGGTGAGCACAAGCTCTGGAACTTCATCCCCGACATTTACGGTCTTAAACTCTGGATTCGAGAGTCTAATTAGATGCTTTTGAAATCCCTTAGTGTGGGGTTTTCTCGCTCTTACCTCGGACATTTCTCTCGGATTCCATCCGAGTAAGGATAGGCTTTCTAAAACATCTGAGGTCTTAATAAACTGATATTTATTAGACACCAGTGGGGAAGGTCCTTCTGCAAATATGGAAGGGTAATTTTCTGAATTGTTAGTGTTCATTGATAATTAGTTTTATTTCTAGTAGTTCTTTAATTGAGGAGAGTTCCGAACACTTTTCAAAGTCTTCTTCTACTACGAAGAAGTCCAGCAGTTCGTCGATTCTTTCGAGTTTGAAGTAGGTCGGAAATTTAGTCTCCCTCAGAAAATAGGCTTTATTCCTCTTAATTAGACCGAAGGTGTCCATCATGAACTCCCGATACTCCCGAATATTCTCCGGAGAAAGGTCCGAAAATTCAGGGTCTCTTTCCCAATCCTTTTTCATTTTCTTCAACTCTTTTTCTCATCTCTTGAATATACTCAAAAGATTCTTGTGACCCTAAAATTGCGTCCACTTTTCTAAAGTATAGGTCTAAGAATTCCTCGTCCGAAGAATATTTTTCTCTAACTTTGATTAGTTCAGGAAGTTCTGGGAGGTATTTTTTATTAAAGCTCATGTTAGAATAGTGGGTTGATCATAAATAGATTTGGACTAATTGGATTGTGTCCCATCGTTTCGATGAATCGATTGATTGGGTCCAAAATGGTCTTAGTGAACTGCTCGTCGTAATCGACCGGTGGTGCAAACTCATAGGGGAATGAACCTTGGGAATACCCAAAGACGTTGTTCTCCATCGAGTTTTTAGTTGCTACAAAGTAGAATCTAATCTTCTCTCCGCTTCTCAAAAGTGGATATTTATCCTTGTAGCGAGAAGAGTTAAGGAGATAGTTGTGATATCCTGCTGCTCTGACATGAATTGGACAAGCCTTTGCAACTTCGAATCCTGTTGTATCGTTAAGAATAAACTTTTCATAGTTGTTAATTTGAACTCCTGCGGAGATGTTTTCTGTCTGTTGTGCTTTAAATTCTTTCTTGACTGCTTTTAGCTCTTGGGTAAATTCTCTAAGACTAAATCCTCTTCCTTTGGAGAAGATGAATCTAGTTAAATAGACCAGCTTTTCTCTTACAAAGGAAGGGGTTCCTCCCTTGATCATTTCAACTCCGGTGAACTTCAAAGAAGATAGAGGATCCATGTGAACTCCGTCAGAATAGACTAGATTCAGGACATACTTCTTTTTACCCAAGAAGATACCATTTAGAGCAAGTGTTTCCAATTCAAAGTCTTGGTAGTTTTCAGTTCCCCATTTGTCGGCATAGACTTTAAAGCAATTCTTCAGATAGTCATTTAGCCTATGTTTATTAATGGAGAGAATTAGATCTTTTGGATCTCCTTCCCAGCCGCAAGAATCGATAACTTCCTGGAATGTGACATAGTTAGAGTCAGTGTCTCCATAAACGACTAGGGGCTTAACAACTTTTTTAACGCTGGTAAGTCCTAATTTGTCGTGGAGTTCTTTGTCCTGATGCCAGAACTCATGGAAGTATCTGTGTAAGATCTTCTCCGAGTATTTGATCAAATCTTGTCCTTGTAGAGTTACCGCCTCGGCAACGTCCGGATTGAAACAAACAAACCAGGCATTTCCAATCGCTCCGTAGATGGAGTTCATCGTAAGCTTAACGGCTTGCTCTTCGTTTTTTAATTCATTCTTGAGTGCCGTTAGCTCTGCGATTTTTAATGCTAGTTCTTTCGCAGTTATTTCACTCATAGATTATTTTTCAATTAGACCTACCGCTGTAGAAGTTTCAGATTGATCTGAGAATAGAACCATTCTATTATCGTGAACATAAACGGTATATGATTCGGAGTCAACGTAGTTTAGTTGAGACTTATAAATTGAAGCTTTCATTTCCGAATCTACCTCAATGTCCGATTTACCGATATTTAGTTTGAATCTAAAAGAATCTCCAAAAGCAATAACGTGATCTTTATGAACTTCAAAAGTCAAAAGTTCCTGTGAATTGCTTTCCAGTCCACAAAGAGCATCAATTGAGGTGAAGTCTGAATTGTAGATCTTGAACATTGCATCTTGACCTTCTTTGCTGTGAACAATTCCTAGAATATTGTCATCAACATAAGAAAGGAGAGAAAGATCTGCACACTTAATTCTAATGCTCAAAGAAGAGGAAAGAACTTTTAATTCAGTAGCAACTGTTTCGCCATCGACGTCTTGAAGGTTAAGTTCCAAGAAGATGTCTTCCTCAGGTCTAAAGTGTTTAAAGCAGTCCATCAGTCTTCCAACGTCCATGATTCCCATTTTGATTCTGTCTGAAGGCACAGCATCAGACCAATCCTCGATTGGATCAAAGATGCTTGTGTTGTCGATTGAAGCATACTTCATGACCGATTTGTCGGGGGTGTGGACCTTAGAGAAGAGCTTATCTTCTTTTAGTTCCAATAATACACTGCGATCAACCACCTTTAATTTCTTCAAAAATGCGATCAAGTTTGTCGTGCTAGTTACTCTTATTTTCATCTTAATTTATTTTATTTTTATACATCAAATTGTTCTGTTTGTTCCTCCTCTTCGTCTTCTTCAACAAGAGTAAACACCTCAATTCCATCTATTGCAGCTGGGGTTTGTGGAGCAGAAAAGACGAGCTTAGAAGACTTTGGAGCTGACTTCTTTTTAGCAAGCTCTGCAACCACTTTTCTCTGAGCTTTAATTAGGGCTTGAGTCTCTTTGATCTTAGCCTTAATTCTCTCTATCTCTTTTCTGGTCTCTTCGATGTGGTCTTCAGAAAGTTTAATGATCTGAATTGCTGCAAGTCTGGTTGAAATTTTAGGGGGAAACTGAGAAAGAAAAGTCTCAATCTCTTTGGCTGTTCTCTTCTTCTGACTCATGAAGATCAAGAATTTTAATTTTGCTTCTAAGAATGCTAGATCGTCTCTAAAATCCTCTTCATCCCGGATCATTCTATTTAGTCTAACGTTCTCAAGATGGATTTTGAAAGCATCTAGATATTCTTTGACTGAGTTAAATTCTGCAACTGCTCCGTCTCTGACGAAGACAACATCTTCTTTAACCACGATCTGGGTCATCTTTTTAATAATGGTGGAGATTCCTTCTAGCTCTTGCGGGGTAACTTTACTAAATACGATGGTCAAGTCACACTTACTCTGTGACTCGTTATTGATTCGGTAATCAAACCCGAGAGAATCCAGCTTGGGATATAGCTTGTCCATAAAGCTATCGTATCTCATGACTGGGGGTAGATCAAAAATCCTGATCGATCTTTTAGCAGGTGTTACCTCATATCCGCTCTCAATGAGCCATGTGTTCTCGCTCCCGTCAAATTTAAAGATCTTACCAGAGAAGTCCCTAAAGTAGGGTTTTAGAACTTTATTCTTCCCTTCTAGATACTCAACGATGTCTTCCAGCTTTCTCGGTAGAATGTTGCTTCTATATCCAACCGCTATCCCAACTATGTGGGTCAAAAGACCGATTGGAATTTCCAGATTCAAGAAATCTATTCCACCCTCTTCGTTTCTAGTGTTGAGGTCAGAGTGCCTTTGAACTACATTTTTGATGTTTGAGTTGATCCTAACCGAGGTGTACCTCGCAGCAGATGGGGTTGGATTAACCGGAGATCCAAAGAATCCATCCCCCTCTAGAAGTTGATATGCACATCCAAAAGGTCTTGCCAATTTAGAAATTGCACCAGCAAGAGAAGAATCCCCGTGGTGATAAAGTCCTGTTCTAATTACCTCACCAACAAGACCGATAGTCTTGTTAAACTGAGAAGGACTGTTCTGAAGAACAATCCTTTGAACTGGGGTTAATGAATCGTAAAAATTGGGAATCCCCCTAGATTGAAGCACATAGAGAGCATACTCTCTATACTTCTGATTAATCTGATCTGTAATACTAATTGAATGTTCCAATGTCTTTATTATAGACAAAAGGAACTAAATGTTTCTGGTTAGGATATCTTAGATCCTTTTTCTAGATCAGAAGAATTGATCAAGGCATACTTAAATGAAGTTTGCCCTGAGTTTCTAGCCTTCTCCATCATGTCATCAAAGTCGTCGGATTGCTTAAGAACTTGGCATCCTGCAGACCAAGAGTCAATAGAAGGGGTGTCCTTCCCGGCTTTGTGGATATTCATCCCAAAATTTCCTTCTTGAATAGACGAAGGAGTGAAGGTCGAAAACTTTAGATCTTGGGGGTTCTCCACGGGTTTTATCCTTCCAGCTTTAGCTTTTCCTTGAATTAGTGCTTGGTATTTACCTCTATGGGAACCGATAGTGTAGTCATAAACACCGGGCTGAAGAATTCCAAGACCGTTAGGATTAATGGTGTCTTTTAAAGCAGATGACATCCACCAGTTTCTGAATGGCATATAAAGAAAAGCTATTCCAGGGGTAGTTGTTGCTTTATAGATAGAAACCTGTTTTTTGTCCTTTGGACTCATTACAACCAGAAGATCGGTAAATCTATTTTGATATTGATTTTTAACAGCTAGAGAATTTCTAATTCCTACAATGTTCATCTTATCAAAGTTCATATTTTTACTGGCCCCTGAGTTATCCAGACCTTTTTTAATGTCATCCCAAGACATTTTTAATGAACTTGATTTATAGGGGTATTCTGCAGGACCAGTAACTAAAGAATAGTCAGGCTTAACTGTTTTATACCCCATCGAGTTTAGCTTCTCGATATTCTTCTTCTGAACTTCTTTCTGATCGGAAGTTAAACCTTTGTCAATTTCTTCCGAGGTTAGAGGGGAATCTGTAAATTCAATTTTTCCGGTTTTTTCAAAATTCTTAAATTCTTTCCCGTCCATCAAAAATCCGAGAATGGCTTTACCCATCTCTGTATCTGCAAATAGATCAATCAGCTTGGTGTCTCCAAATCCTCCGGGTTCACTGTTAAGCTGAACTGGCGGTTCGTCTACCCACAGAATTCCTCCTTCTACTCCCGAGCTAGATGGAGAACCGGTAGCTCCAGTAGCTCCGGTAGCTCCAGATGAAGCTGGAGAAACTACCTTTGATCCAACTCTAGAATTTTGACCCCAGTAACCCTTTCCTAGACCGTCTCCAGGTTTTCCGGAGTCGTCTTTTCTATCTACCCAAGTTCCAGGATTTCCCTTATACATTTCGGTGTAGTAGACTTTATAGGTCTTTCCTGACTTGTCCTGTTGATCTCCAGTTTCAGTCTTTTCTTCCTTCCAAAGAATTCTGTACCCTGGAATATTTCCCAAATCTTTATTGACGATGTCTTCTACCTTAGAAGCCTGTTTATTTTTGATGACGGTGTTGATTCTGTTTCCGAGCCATTCCCATCTTTGATCAGCATTTTTCCCCTTTAGAGCGTCCAGCTGAAGTCCCTTCTTAGCCCAATCTGGTATATCCCCCTCGGAGGTAGTTTTCCCCGCATCTTTTTTGGAGTCTTCCATATTGGCAAAGAGACCGTCCCACGCTTTAGGTTCGGTCTCAATCTCCCCTTCAGCAATGTAGTGAACATCCATAAAGTTCTTAAATCCACTTATCTTATTCCCCTTCATTATCGTCGTCAGTTTTATTTTTTACACTTTTAGAAAGCAGAGAAAACACAGTAGAATTAATAATTACCGAGCATCCGCTGATCAAAAATCCACTAGCAAAAACTCTAGCTACGGAGGTGAAGTCCCAAAGTGGGGTTTCAAGAACGTTTAGGATGGATAAAATTCCTAAAAGAATCCCAACCCAGAATCCTGAGCATTGAATGCAGGTAAATAGTTTTCCTAGAAATGGGATCTTAACCAGACAAAAATTTCTAATGCCATTAAGAATAGTTCCGTTTACTAGGATGTCTGTAATTCCCCATCCAATTAGTATGTAAATCAAGCAGTCCATAAAGTATTGTATATATCTAACTCGTCGGAGACAAAATGTCTTTGAGAATGTCCTCGAGAAAGATCTTAGCTGACAAGGGTCATGTCGAAGTCTTTGAGAATGTCCATCTGATACGAGCTTAAATTCTTAGGAACCATCACGTCCATCATGACCATAATGTCTCCCGCAAATTCACCGCCCATTTCAGGCACACCTTTCCCTTGTAGTCTAAAGACTTTCCCGGGCTGAGTTCCAGGAGGAACTGTAATTTTATAGTGACCTTCCCCTTTAGGACTTGGAATTTCGATCTCAGTTCCTGCGCAGGCCTGATAGAAGGAAATAGACTTGTGACAGACTAGATTTAGACCGTCCATCTTATAGAAGTCGTTGGGTATTTCTGCAGTTATAACTACCAAATCACCGGGAACACCATTTCCCTTTGGAAAATCTCCCATTCCAGGAACAACAAAGGACATTCCCGAAACACTTCCCTTTGGAATTCTAACATCCACGCTGTCTTGGATTCTTTGGGTTCCTTCCCCATTACAAGAAGGGCAGGCCGATTTTGGAACTTTACCTTCTCCTCTACACCCATAGCAGGTCTCGTCCATAGAGACTTGTCCAAATGGAGTATTAGCCATCTTTCTGATTGATCCAGATCCCCCGCAGGTCGAACAAGTGTTTGTCTCCCCTCCTCTAGCTCCAGATCCATGACATGGATTACATCTAACTCTTCTGAAGATGCTTGCTTTTTTAATGGATCCGTTCATGATGTCAGCAAGAGTCACCATAATTCTAGCGTTGATGTTCTGTCCCTTTGCTTCTCTCGCTCCTCTTCCCCAGGTGTTAAATCCTTGAGTTCTAAACATCTGGTCGAAAGACGATCCAAATGGATTAAAGCCTCCGCCAAAGAGATTTGGATTATCGAAAGTGGCCTTCTTCTGAGGGTCGCTCAGATTTTCATATGCCTCCGAAATGTCTTTGAATTTTGATTCTGCCTCCGGATTATTCTTATTCTTATCCGGGTGGTATTGCATGGCCAAGCTTCGATAGGCCTTCTTGATATCTTCTGGAGAAGCATCCCTGCCAACTCCTAAAATTTTATAATAATCTTTCATTCTTAGTCTGGTTTACAATGAGGACTTTAACCACTCTTTGATCTCTTCCCCTTCGCTGGTGTCTTCCGCCATTACCTTCTTCCACTTCTTGACCATCTTCTTCTTAAGCTTAATTATCTCGGCACAGACCTCATAATTCTCCTCCTTCTCCCAGTACTTAATCATTCTCTCAGAAAACTTTTCAATCTGGTCCTCTTGGTCGAAAATGAACAAGAAATCTCTATTTTGAGATCTCAAAGAATTTAGAAAAAGATCTTGAACAGCTCTATCTATATGTTTCTTCAGAACCTCAAACTGCGGGTGGTTCAGCTTGCTGCCAAAGTCTCCCCAATTTTCACTTTGAAAATATCCTATAGGTGGTAAAAGCATTTTAATTTTTTTCCTTGTTTTTTGCTTCGAGGTAACCGTATATATCCAAATATGTTGAATGGTCAGATAAGTCGTCTTTAGACACCTCCAATTTTTCTAGTGCCTCGGAGACTTCCTTTACTCCAAAATTCTCTATTAGAACATCAAATTTAATTTGAGCTTCCATCTCATAATCAATGGAGTACTTTGGGGCACCCTCTTCTTTTAGATTTAAAATGGTGTCCTCAAACTTCTTTAGTCTGTTTAGTTCTCTTTTTCCAATCTTCTTACTCATGCAAGTACTTTTTCTATTTTAGTGTTATATTCGAGAAGTGCTTTTTCTTTCATCTTCACTTCCAATTCTATATCGAAATCCATTCCATAAGTTTCGATCTTTTCGTACAGCCAATCGGAATGGGCAACTTCTTTAGAAGTTGGGTCCTCGTAGTTTCTCTTAGAATCCGAATAGTGGGTAATCGCTGGTATTCCTTCCGGCCAGGTCGAAAGACAGAGTGCTAGTGCTTCTTCCTCAGTCTTGACAGAAGGGTTACACTTGTTATGAAGATAGTCGAAGGTGATTGGAACTCCAATCTTTTTGTAAACCATTTCATACAAATCTACTGCAGTAAACTGGGACTTTTTATCATCGACTTCAACTACCAATCTTTTCTTAACCGTATCCGGAAGGAGATGGAAGTTTTCGCAGAACCTCTGAGCTGCTTCTTCTTTGGTTGGTTGGGTGGTGTTAACATGGATGTTAATTGGATAGAAATGAGTTTGATCTAGCCCCATTAAGTCCATAATTTCAGCATGCTGTCTTAGATCCTTAATTGCATTTGTTACTACATCTTCTCTAACTGACGCTAGAACACCGTAAGGGGATGGATGAAAGGTTATCCTTTGCCCGCCTCTTTTAGCTTCGTCACCGGCTTCTAATAGAGTCTGACGGATCTCTTCAAAGTGTGGTAGGTCAGTAAACTCATATTCGCTAGCCCAAGGAAAAATATCGGAGGACATCCGATACATTTTGATCCCGTGATCGTTGTTCCACTTGATGACCTTAATTAGGTCTTTAGCATTTAGGAGTGCAGTTTCGGAGGCATATCCAATTCCTCTTTCCAGAAAGGTCTTTTTGACCATTGATCGATTTGTGGTAATTCGATTTTCTTTTTTGCCCTCGCCAAGGGTCATGTTTATACAGCAATATCCATATCTTCTCATCATCTAAATATACGATCAGGTGAATGAGGAAAGCCAAACTTTTCTAGGCCCGGATTCTTTACCAAAAGCCATCTCTAACATTTGCCCAGACTTTTTGTCTTTTACGATGTTGATTACTCTTTTGTTCTTCATGACGTGCTCCCAGTCGTCCAGGGAAAGAGATCCAAGTCCTTTGAGGTACCTAATTCCGGTCAGTTTCTTCTTCCCTGCTGCCTCCTTAAATTCATTTAGAGAGTAATAGTAAGACTTTGCTTTATCCCCTGCACTCACTAGAGGAGTTTCTAGGAAGTGAAGCATCTTCTTCTCGATGACCCAAGGAAACCAATTATAGAAGAGACTGATCAGAAGTGAGGTAATGTGGGCTCCGTCTGGATCTTGATCGGTAGATATAACAATTTTTTGATATGGACAAACTGTGTTTGGTGAGTTTGGTTCAAGATTTAGAATCTGCATTAATTCTAGAATCTCCTTGTTGTCTGCTAAATCAGAAAGAGATCTGGCATTTTTAATTTTACCTTTTAGAGCATAGACTCCTTCTCTGACTGGATTCCTCTTCTGTAGAATTGATCCCATCGCTGAAAGACCTTCAACTATAAAGAGAGACTCTGCAGTTCTAGAGGTTGGCGGAAAATACTTATGCGAATGTTTAACATTGACCTTTCTCTTCTCCGCCTTTAGCTTTTTAACTTCTCCATCTGTTCTTCT
>SXGQ01110293.1_pt1 | contig 10250 bp, 9 predicted proteins | sample 3178371 | NCBI WGS metagenome assembly SXGQ01 (sample SAMN11356859, study PRJNA531348) | freshwater metagenome | isolation source: freshwater sample F1-20 | place: China: Fuxian Lake, Yuxi | collected 2017-12-25 | reverse complement strand
CATCGCTAATGCTCCCAAGATTTCCCAGTTTTATAGCGATTCTGCTCGTTTACATTTTGAAGTTGTGCAGTCTGGTTTACAGGCGCTCAACATACCTTTCACCGTGAATGAAAAATTGGTCAGAGGACTTGATTATTACCGCCACACCACTTTTGAATTTGTCGGAGGAACACTTGACTCAGCGCAAAACGCTATTGGAGGTGGTGGACGCTATGACGGATTAGTCGAAGACCTTGGAGGCCCCTCCACCGGTGGCATTGGGTTTGCATTAGGTCTCGATCGCACACTTCTCGCATGCGATGACGAGGGAGTCTTTACTTCAGCCCCAACAAACGTTGATGTCTTTGTCGTCGATACAACTGGTGGAAAAGAGGCACTTGTCATCACACATCAACTTCGTGACGCTGGTTTCTCTTGCGATCGCTCGTTTGAGAATCGCAGTATGAAGAGCCAGATGAGAGCAGCCGATAAGAGTGGTGCCCTCGTTGCCATCATCATTGGTCCCGATGAAGTTGAAGCCAATGCATTTATCCTACGACCGCTCCGTGGCGAAGAGCAGCAACTAACGATTCCTCGCCACGATTTAATACCTTCAATAACGAAAGTAATCTCATGACTATTTCAAAACGGCAGACTTCAATGCGTACGCACATGTGCGGTGAAATCGGGATGAGCGACATTTCGCAAATAGTCACCGTCTGTGGGTGGGTCGCTAAGCGGCGTGAGCATGGCGACAAACTGGCTTTTGTTGACCTACGGGACCATTCAGGAATCGTTCAATGTGTCATCGACAATGCAGTTGATGTGCGTAGTGAGTATGTCGTCAAGATTACGGGTGTCGTGCGACCTCGACCAGACGGAACAGTCAATGCGAACTTGAGTACCGGTACCGTTGAAATCGGTGAGTGCGTTGTCGAGGTTCTTCGCTCGGCCGAACCACCACCGTTCCCAGTAGATGCCCGAGCCGATGATGTTGACGAAAATGTACGTTTGCAATACCGCTATATCGATATCCGCCGTGAGCGCATGCAAAAGAATCTTCGCACCCGAGCAAAAGTCAACTCAGCTGTTCGTACCGCCATGGAGAATCAAGGTTTCGTTGAAGTAGAAACACCCATGTTGGTGCCATCGACCCCTGAAGGTGCTCGCGAATTCTTGGTTCCGTCTCGCAAAGAGCCCGGTTCGTTCTATGCGCTACCACAAAGCCCCCAGTTGTTTAAGCAACTACTCATGGTCGCTGGTATTGATCGTTACTACCAGATTGCCCGCTGTCTACGTGACGAAGATCTTCGTGCCGATCGCCAATACGAATTCATGCAACTTGATGCGGAGATGAGTTTCGTCAATCAAGACGATGTCTTGGCCGCGATCAGTGAGGCCGTCATTGCTGCCGCCGAATCAGTCACCGGCGTCAAGCCCGACCCGATTCAATGCATTACCTGGCGCGAAGCCATGGAGCGCTTCGGTGTCGATAAACCCGACTTACGTTTTGGTATGGAACTCACTGAGTTGACCGCGATTTTCTCGACTACCGAATTCAAGGCGTTCACTGGTGCAGAATCAATCAAGGGCATACGAGTTGAAGGTAAAGCAGAAGAGTTTGGTCGTAACAAACTTGATGCATTGACTGATCGAGCCAAAAAAATGGGTGCCAAAGGCTTGGTGTGGCTCAAAGTTACCGCCGATGGAACTCTCGAATCACCAGTCGTCAAGTTCTTGTCAGCCGATGAAAAGTCCAAGTTGATTTTGACTCTGCAAGCAACTCCTGGTGACTTGCTATTGATCGTCGCCGACGAATGGTCGACGACGTGCGAAGCGCTTGGAACGTTGCGTAATGATCTTGGTCGACCGCCAGTCCACCAGGGGCCCTACCGCTATGTATGGGTCACCGAATTCCCATTGTTCGTTGGAGTTGACAAAGAAACTGGCCAACCAAAGCCTGGGCACCATCCTTTCTGTCAGCCTCATCCCGAAGATCTTGACAAGTTTGAGACCGACCCATTGTCGGTTCGCTCATTGGCGTACGACCTCGTTCTCAACGGCTGGGAACTAGGTTCAGGATCAATTCGAATTCACGATTCCGAAATGCAACGCCGTGTTTTCACAGTTCTTGGTATCAGCGAAGAAGAAGCCAACCGTAAGTTTGGTTTCTTTTTGAAGCCATTTACCTATGGCGCGCCGCCACACGGCGGTTTCGCCTTTGGCCTCGATCGCCTCGTAGCGATTTTGGCCGGCGAAGAGAACATCCGCGAAGTCATTGCGTTCCCGAAAACTCAAAGTGGTCAAGACCCAATGACAAACGCTCCGACCCGAGCGGAGAACAAACAACTTGACGAGCTCGGTATCAGAGTTCTGCCACCAAGGGTCTGAACTAGGAACCCGCCACATTGACATGAGCTCGCAATCCTTTCGTGCTGGAGTTGTCATAGTTATCCGACGTGAGAACGGAGACTTGATGGCGTTCGAACGCAAGGATGTTCCTGGTTCTTGGCAATTACCACAAGGTGGAATTGACATCGACGAAGAACCTATTGACGCCGCCTGGCGTGAACTTACTGAAGAAACGGGACTCACGAATTCTGATGTGAAAATGGTTCTTGAATTACCCGAATGGATTGCTTACGAATGGCCTGCCGATATCCGAACTAATATCCGAGATGGTGGCAAACGACGCGGTCAGATTCAAAAGTGGTTCTTGTTCGGAGTGTTAGACGAATCAAGTATCTCTCCATCTCCAGACGACCATGAGTTCAGTCATTGGCAATGGATGGACCCTCATCATCTTTTGCATCACCTCGTGGAATTTCGTCAGGCTGCATACGCCCGTGCATTTTCACGGATTTTGCCGTGAGCGATCTCTTTAGCGCAGCTGCCGAAGAACAGCTTCGTTCACAATCTCCGTTGGCAGCAAGACTTCGTCCGCGTACGATTGACGATGTCGTTGGTCAGGAGCACCTTGTTGGCGTTGGCAAACCACTGCGGCGCCTCGTCGAACAAGACAAATTAAGCAGTGCAATTTTTTGGGGTCCCCCAGGAACCGGGAAGACCACTTTGGCGTTGGCAGTCGCCGGAACAACGAAGCGAGCATTTGAACAACTTTCGGCGGTCACTGCTGGCGTGAAAGATGTACGTGAGGTCATCGAACGGGCCCGTCAACGTCTCGGCATGCACGCTCAAGGAACAATTCTGTTTCTTGATGAAATTCATCGCTTTTCCAAAAGTCAACAAGATGCGCTTCTTCCAGCCGTCGAGGACGGCACATTGACCCTGATCGGGGCAACAACTGAGAACCCATTTTTTGAGGTCAATGCACCGCTTCGTTCACGAAGCACCCTCTTTCGTCTTGAGCCACTTTCACGAGATGCAATACGTACATTGATTGAGCGTGGTCTTCTCGCCCTTGGTACAACTTCAAATTCTGACGCTGTCGACTTGCTAACCGAAAGATCTGGGGGAGACGGTCGTCAAGTTTTGACGTCGCTTGAAGTGGCGGCCGCGCTGTCTCATCCCGACCAAGTTCTCGTCAAGCATGTTGAGGCCGCACTTGGGACCAGTGCCTTGCGTTATGGCCGAGATGATCATTACGACGTCGTGAGTGCCTTCATCAAAAGCTTGCGCGGCAGCGATCCACAAGCGGCGACCTATTATCTCGCACGGATGCTCGAGGCGGGAGAAGATGCACGATTCATTGTGCGCCGTATGGTGATTTTCGCCAGCGAAGATATTGGCCTCGCCGATCCAACATCTCTCATGATCGCAGTCGCAGCAGCCCATGCCCTTGAACACGTCGGACTACCTGAGGCCGAACTCAATTTGGCCCACGCTGCGATCCATCTCGCTACGGCCCCCAAGAGCAACCGGACTGCCCTCGCCATATGGGGCGCACGAGCCGATATCAAAAATGGGGCAGTAGGACAAGTACCAGCGCATTTAAGGGACGCCCATTACCAGGGTGCCACCGCCCTTGGACATGGCACAGGATACGACTACCCTCATGATGACCCGCGTGGATGGGTTCCTCAGCAGTATTTGCCCGATGAACTTGTCGACAAACGGTGGTACGAACCAAGCCAACACGGCCGTGAGCGAGAAATCGCACAACGTCTGGCTAACCAAGAAGTTGACATTGCCAAGGAGAAACCATGACAGCAGGAGATTTAGCAATCGTTCTCGCCGCAGTCTTATTGACTCTTGGTTTCGCGGCCTTGATTGTTGTGTTGTTGAGAGTTCTTGACACATTACGATCGCTTCGCCTTGAAGTTGATTCTCTCCGCCGTGAAACTGGTCCACTCCTTGCCGAGTTGCGAGCATCAACCGATGAAGCACGGTTTGCAGTAGAAGAAGCCCGCGAGGATCTTGATCGTTTTGATCGCGTCATTGGTTCCGCCGAAGCAATCAGCGGGGCAATGGCTAACACAGGACGAGTGACCCGTATGGCTCTTTCGACCCCAGTCATCAAAGTGGCAGCCCTTGCAACTGGTACTTCTCGTGCGGCCCAACGCTTGAAGCGAGACCAGAAAAGAATTGAACGTCAATCTCGTAGAAATTCTTCGAGTCAAGAAGTAGTCAGGAAGAGCAAATGATCAAGCGCATCATGTGGTTCGTCTCAGGAGCGTTAGCAGGAATCGGTGGAGCTCTATTTGCTGGTAAGAAAGTACGCCGAACTGTGACAAGTTTGGGTCCGATGAAGGTCATCAACCGTGCCGCTAACTCAACTCGATCACGTTTCTCATCGTTATCTGATGCCTGGTCAACCGGCAAAGAGGCCATGCATGACAAGGAAAATGAATTAAAGGCTCGGCGCGACGGACGGGTAGAAACTTTGTCGTCGCATTCGCACCTCGACCCTCTACAGCCCGGTGACGAAGTTCTTGTCGACGGCGAGAGGGTTGAGCCAGGTCGGGTCATCGTGCTTCGTCAAGTTGACGATCCGAAACAACCTCGCCGCTCACGTTTAAGCCGTCACCGTCGAACATAATTGATTGAGTCTGTACCTCAAATGACGAGAGACGTTTCTGTTCAACCAATCAGTCAGACATTGATAGCACGGTTGCGCCAGGTACTTGAACCGCGTCGAGTTCATACTGACGCCGCAGATATTGACTTGTATAAGCGTGACGCCTCAAATATTGAAGGCCGTGCCGGTGTGGTTTGCTTCCCGACAACAACCTCCGAGGTGCAAGACGTCGTACGAATTTGTGCTGAATTCAATCAGCCATTCGTCGCTCGTGGATCTGGCACCGGACTTGCTGGTGGCGCAACACCTCTTGATGGTGCAATCGTGATTTCCACTGCAAAAATGAATCAACTTATTTCGGTTGATGCGATCAATCGAACAGCATGGATTGAACCAGGCATGCTCAATCTTGATCTCACGCGTGAAGTGGCACACCTTGGTTTGCACTTCGCACCCGACCCCAGCAGCCAACAGAGTTGCACCATTGGCGGAAATGTCGCCAATAACTCAGGGGGACCGCACTGTTTGGCCGACGGAGTGACTTCAAGTCATATTTTGGCCTGCGAAGTTGTCTTGTCAGACGGATCGCTCGTGGTTCTCGGTGGCGAAGAACCCGAACCGATCGGACTTGATCTTCGTGGTGCTTTCATCGGAAGCGAAGGCATGTTTGGAATCACCACCAAAATATGCGTTCGACTGATGCAGAATTATTCGGCAGTCAGAACCATGCTGATGGATTTCACATCTGTTCAAGCAGGAGCCGAAACAGTGAGTGCGATCATCGCCGCTGGTATGGTGCCCGCTGCTTTAGAAATGATGGACCAATTGTGCCTAGAAGCGGTTGAAGCGTATATTCATGCTGGTTTACCGATTGATGCTGCTGCTGCACTCTTGGTTGAAGTTTCAGGTTTGCCGCACGCTGTCAATGAGGAGACCGAACGGATCTCAGATATTGGTCGAGCACATGGCGCGCGAACAATTCGAGTTGCCCAAGATGAAGCAGAACGTGCGCTGTTATGGAAAGGTCGCAAGACGGCCTTTGGAGCGATCGCCCGCATCAAACCCAACTACTACCTTCATGACACTGTGGTTCCACGTCGCAAACTCAATGAAGTTCTCCAACAGGTCTACCGCATCGCACAACGCCATAACCTTTTAGTCCTCAATGTCTTCCACGCTGGTGATGGCAACTTGCACCCACTATTAGTGTTTGACAAACGCGAACCCGGTGTCATGGCACGTGTGCATGCCGCTGGAGAAGAGATTATTCAAGTGAGTGTTGCCGCTGGGGGAGTTCTTTCAGGGGAGCACGGAATCGGTTTGGAAAAACGCGACTTCATGCCCCTGATGTTTGGCCCTCATGACCTTCATGCTCAAGCGGCAATGCGGATGGCGTTTGATCCACTTGAAATTGCCAATCCCTTCAAAGTTCTTCCGAGCCCATCGAGTTGTGGCGACGCCCATGACATCAGGGAGGGCATGTGGGTTTAGATCTCACTAGCTTCGCCGAGTCTGTCGGAGATCAAACGGCTGACCCCGTGTGGATCATCGGCCAACAATCACGGGTCCCGGCTCCGACCGGAGTGCGACAACTACAAGCGCCGAGAGGTATCTACGATTTGCAACCCGATGAGATGACCGTCGTTTGCGGTGCAGGTACTTCAATCAACGAATTGCAAGATGCGCTCGGAGCAGTTGGCCAATACGTCAATCTTCCGATGAGTTCTCCCGACAATGGAACCGTCGGGGGTGCGCTCGCTCAGGGCCACAGCGACATCTACCAACTTGGACGGGGAGCATCGCGCGACACCTTATTGCAAGTTCGCTATGTCAATCACGATGGTCATGTCGTCATGGCTGGTGGCCCAACAGTCAAGAATGTCAGCGGCTTTGATCTGTGTCGACTGTTGGTCGGCTCGTTTGGCCAGCTCGGATTTATGGGGGAAACCATTTTGCGGACACGACCGCAACCTAAATCATCACGCTGGTTTCACATTGAGCAAATTTCAATGACTTCAATTGATGTGATTCTGCAACGGGTATACCGACCAGCATCAGTATTGACGAACGGACAGAGTGTTTGGTTTTGTATCGAAGGACATCCGCAAGATTGCGATGACACAATCAAACAATTGGCTCCGATACTTACGGGTATTGCAGAAGTATCTGGACCGCCAGATCTTCGTTCATTTCCGCACCGACGTTCCATGTCTCCGGCACAACTTTCCACACTTTTTACATCTGAGACTGAAGATTCCCATCTCATAGTTGAAGCGGGTGTCGGAATCGTCCATAGCAAGACCCCGATGCAATCGCCAGGTTTAGATCCCACAGTTGCACTGATTCATCAACGACTGTTGGAACATTTTAACCCAACCCGCCGGCTGAATCCTGGAGTCAGCCTGACGACGGGTTTGACGGTGTGATGCAGTTCGCCGATCTACCTCTCGTCGCCTCACCAATTTCAGTCGTGGATCAACACGTGGTTGAAGAGGCGATTCAACACTGTGCCGCCGACCTGAAGTTGGGTGATATCCAACTGATTCGGCAATCAATGAACGCCGTGTACCAAGCGACATCGCCAAATGGGCCATTAATCATGAGAGTGAGCCGCCCAACAACAAGCACCCAACCAGCAATTGAGTTTGCTGATTATTTGCGCCGAAACGGCTTTGAAGTTCCCGCACCTATCAGTCGAGCCCCATTTCGTCATGACGAAATAGAAATCACGTTATGGGAATTCATTGAACCTCATCCTGAACACATTGTGAATTGGTCAACGATCGGCTCGTTTGTTCGACGTTTACATGGCATCAGTCCCGAAGACGTCGCCAAGTTTTATCCCTTACCGAAGGCTGCATCATTTCCGTGGTGGAATTTTGACGTGCTGTTATCCGAATTAGGGCCGACTCTGAACAGCAACGACCCTGACATCTTGTTTGAACGTTGGGAGAGACTTCGCCCATACTTCAAGACCGCTCAAGACATTGAGGTCGAGTCAGTTGGTGATCAACCGGTGTTGTGTCACGGAGACATCCATCCAGGCAATGTCATCGTCAACCGCGCCACTGGTCGACCGATCTTGCTGGACTGGGATTTACTCTCGGTTGCTCCCCGCGAATGGGACCATGCCGCACTATTGACGTGGGCGACTCGTTGGGGCGGACAGGCTTCGACGTACGCAGATTTTGCTCTCGGATACGGTTTGGATTTTTCGAACAATGAACTGGCAAAGGCTCTCGCAGAGTTACGACTTTTATCGGCAACTTTGATGCGTTGGCGGGCGAGTCTCTCAACTCCTAGTGCACGGGTCGAGGCTGAGAACCGAATGAAATGGTGGAGGCAAGACCCATCAGCGCCAATGTGGCAAGCCGTCTGAAATATTCCGCGGAAGAATTACGGCGCGAAGTTCGACCACTGCTCAGAAATCTCGGCGTCTCCAAGGATTTCGATTCCGGCATGAGTACGACCCCAGGCTGACAAGATCAGTGCGACTGCCGAACCTCTCCAAGCGACATCGCCCTTGGCATGCTCATGTGAGACAACAACTCGGTCAACGCTTGGAACTATGAGCCACTCACCGTCGCCATCGGTGCAATGTAAATGCAGTGACCCTGCCGGGAGGGTCTTGCCAAAGCGTTTCGCCCAACCAGTCATCATGTCGATGTACAACTCATCAATACCATCACAGGCCAACGAACGATCCATGACTACTGGTAATGACATCGCCCGCTGGAGGTCGCACACGTGAACCGCTACTTCGTTAGCCATACGCCGAAAGTAAAAACCTGCATCTTGGCGGTCTGACCAAGTCCACAAAGATTCTGAAGCATCAATGTTTTCTAATGACCGAACCACCGATTGCGAACGAGAGATAAACCATTCCAAAACATCTTGTCCATCGGCTGGTTGACTTTCAGCGCCAGGGCCGACTCGCACTTGCGAACGCGGAATAACGATTGCATCAACCATGGCGAATACCTGACCAACGTGTTTCATCAGATCGGCGACCTTCCAACCTGGACAATCGCTGACGTCAACATCAAGATTGCCAGTGGAAATCTGCATCAATTCGTTGATTGATCGGCGGAGTGAATCTAGATATTGCGGGGGAGTCAATAAAGCCATATCGATCAGACTAGACGCAGGTGAGGTAGGCCAAGAAGGTACGGTATAAGGGATGTCGGCGCGACCCCTAGCACTCTCTGACGATGAGCTTTCAACGTGCGTGGGTTGCGGCTTGTGCTTGCCACATTGCCCAACATTTCGCGTCACCAACGAAGAGGCGCTCTCACCGCGTGGTCGCATCGCCACTATTCGATCAATCCAGTACGAAGGTCTGCACATTGATGACCAGGTCAGTGAGATCCTGAATACTTGTGTCCAATGCCGTGGTTGTGAACCCGCATGTCCCAGCGGAGTTCCGTACGGCAGGTTGATCGAAGCGGCAAAGAATGAAATGGCTCACCAACGTCGCACCGCTCCGTGGTGGCAAAGATTCGGACTACGGCTCTTGCGTCATCACCGATTGCTGTTAGTGGGAACACCTCTTTTGGCAATCGGACAACGACTCCACCTCATCCCGAAGCGTGCTGGACTATCCACTCTCCCGATTCGTCTTGGAGCACCCATTACGCCCACTTCAACAAACCCCGATGTTTGGTTATTCACGGGATGTGTCATGGATGCTTGGCAAAGATCAACTCACCGATCGGTTGCCGCACTCATCAAAGCAGCGGGCTTCAGTTACGGGATACCTACCAAAGCTGGCTCATGTTGCGGCGCTCTTCACTCACACGCGGGCCTGACTCACGAAGCACAAAGTTTGGCCAAGTCAGTCATGACATCAATGCCTGGCGCGAGTCCGATCATTGTTGACTCAGCCGGATGTGGCGCAGCACTCAAGGACTACGGACATCTTCTCGGCACCCCCGAAGCTGTCGCCTTTAGCGAACGAGTCTTTGATGTTCATGAGTGGCTCGAACCACACATCAAATCGGTCATCACAACTCACGTACCCGATGGTGACAAAATTGAGGTTGTTATTCAGGACCCCTGTCATTTACGCCATGTCCAAAAAGCACACCTTGCCGTTCGATCAATCTTGGCGCCAGTCGCTCACTTGATCGAACTTGACGATGACGGTTTATGTTGCGGTGCGGGTGGCGCATATTCAGTCGTTGAACCCGAATTAGCCGGACAGATTCGTGACCGCAAGGTCCGCAATATCTTGGCGAAATCTCCGACCGCCAAAACTCTCGTCGCATCCGCCAACCCCGGTTGTTTGATGTAT
>SXGQ01149458.1_pt1 | contig 10251 bp, 10 predicted proteins | sample 3178371 | NCBI WGS metagenome assembly SXGQ01 (sample SAMN11356859, study PRJNA531348) | freshwater metagenome | isolation source: freshwater sample F1-20 | place: China: Fuxian Lake, Yuxi | collected 2017-12-25 | reverse complement strand
TCCGTAAAGATTTGATGGGTACCTACCATTTGTTCCATAATTTGCAGCTGATGAAGAATAAATAAATTGTTTACCGTTCTTAACACACCAATCAACAATAACTTTTGTTGACTCGTAGTTTCTTATCATCATATAATTCGCGTCAGATTCTAAGGTATCTGAGCAAGCACCTACGTGAAATACCGAATCATAGTTCAGAGTGTTAAGTAGTTCAAGAAGTTTTTCTTCCCAATTTTCATATGTAAGGTATGAATCGTCAAACCCACAAGTTAAGAATCCTCTTCTGTCTAATTCAAACAATAAATTTTTACCAATAAAACCACGTGTACCCGTTACAAAAACTTTTTTCATATTATATTCCTTATACAAAAAAATAATAAATCACAGTAAAAAGTAAGCATATGGACAATAAGATATTAGCACCAAAAAAAATATACGTTGATAAATCACCAATTCACGGATGGGGGGTTTTTGCATCAGAAAAAATTTTTGTAGGAGAACTTATCGAAGAGTGTCCAATTTTAAGTCTTCCAATGAAATTTGGTGAAGTTAGTGGTCTTATGTTGGACTATAGATTTAACTGGCCTTCTGGAACATTGGAATGGGAGGAACAAGTCATTTCTTTAGGATTTGGAAGTCTTTATAACCATAGTGAAACACCCAACGCTCAGTGGAAATCAAACAACGAAAAACGTACTTTTGAGTTCACTTGCCTTAGAGACATCGAACCAAATGAAGAAATTTTTGTTTGGTATGGTGATGTTGGTTATTGGAATGATGGGAGAGACCACGTCAATCTTGTAAGTTGATTTTCTTAGCAATTGTATTTCCATTATCCGTAATTGTCACGTAGCCATTAACATTAAACCATTCACTTAATTTGTCATTCATATCTTGGTCTAAGTTCATACTTTCATAAATGATTACATTTGGTCTTTGTTTTAAACATAAAATCAAATCACCATCAATACCTTCAACATCCAAGTGTAACCAATCATATTCTTTTTCAGACATAAGTTGATTAATGGACACACTACTTCTTGAGGATTTTCGTATTTCTTTACCCACCAACCAAGATTCGATAAGTTCTTTAACTACGGTGTCAGTATATCCCTCACCTCCTTGATACCATTCTACGTCAGCTCCATCTGTGGTAACAATTAAGTTCTTTGTTTCAACAAATGGATTGTTGTAATAATTTTTTTTTAATTCTACGTATTGGTCGTCACTACCATCAACTAAAGTTGCGGTGGATAAACCATGTTTAATTGGGTAAATCCAATGTCCGTTTCTACCGTCATGGGTGCCAATAACTAAACCATTAGATTTTAATCCTCTATTTTTTCTACCTTTTAAGTAATACCATAAATCTTTTTCAACCAAATCACCATATTCTGTTACGTCCCATTTTTTCTCATAAATTAATTCACCTGTAGAATCATAGATTAAAATGTCGGTAATTAACTCCGCACCTGTCCAATTAGCCCAAACATTTGGCATCATTTCTAATTGGAAATGGATTTCACCTGTTATGATATTTTTTAACTTTAAAGTTAATGGTAGGTTATCCGAAATTTGTGTCATATCACTAAGGCTAACAGTTGTTGAGTTTTTATATCTGTCGTATATTAGTTTAATCATGGTCTATAATTGTAGTAAATTTGGTTCATCATTATGTCTTTATAATTCTCAGTAAAATTAACTGTTTTGTTATCGTATGTGAATATTAATTCAGTAATGTTTTGAGAACTTATTGGGAATTCAACTATTTCCCATGCTTTAGGGGTTATTAAATAATCAACTCCATTAATTTTTATATGTACGTCATTAATATTTTCAAAATCGTGAAAAACAATTCTTAAATTTTCTGTTAGGGTATCCTCATAAGGATTATCGTTATATCCTAACCAAATTGTGATTGGTTCGTTTTTACTTAAAAATAATTTAAATTTTGGAAATGGAGAGTAATTGAAGAAATCAAAGTTTTCCCAATAAAAAATTTTATCTTTAATGATTTTTGATGATGTTTTTAAATTAAATTTGTCTCTCAATTTTAATATTTCCCCCTCAGCAACTCCATTACCATTAAGATAATTTTCCAAAGTTATTTCTTTTTCAATTAATTCCATCATTGGTCTGTCAAAAGTCATAAAATGTAGTGTTGTTTCCCATATTTCTTCAGGGTGGTTTGGGTTTCTACGGGCGTGAATCAAATTCACCTCATCTGATAAAAACTCATTAACTACCTCATCATCGAATTCTAAATCATAAATTATGTGATGAAAAATATCATAATCAAAAGTTAATGCAAACTGACTAAGTTTTTTTGTTTGATACAATGCCGCCCAACCATAGTCGTAAAACCCTCTATGAATACAACATATTTTTCCTTCTGAAATTGGCATTTCATACCAGTGGGTATATTGTCTGATTGGCCAACCCAACAATGGATTTTCTTTTGTGTAAAAGAAAAAATCACACAAATCAATAATGTCTTGTCTAATTGGGATGAAATTAGGACTAATAACCATGATGTCCATACCCATTTCTTTTACTTTTAAAACCGTCTCTTTTAATACGTTTTGTTTCTCTTCATTATTACAGAATGTTGAAACTAATACTATTTTTTTCATTGTTTATTAATTTTTTCGACCCAATATTTTATAAAATCGTCAACAGTTTTGTCGTCAGATTTTTTTAACTCCTTAACTAATACTGGAACTAATCCAATTGTTTTTTCAGACCATTCAATATCATCAAATCCACAAGAAACTCCAAACAAATTATATGGAGTATTAAGTTTATATCTTAAATTTGTATCACTATCCTTACCCAACAAAATAACTTTAGTGCCACACATCGTTGCCGCTAAACTATAAAAACTTTTATCATCATAAGTTAACAAATACTCATACTCATTTAACTTATCCGCTAAATAAAAATACCCTTTTGTTTTCCAGTCTGTTAAATTTTCAGCCCCATAATTATTTTCAAAAATTTCTTTCCAATTATTAGGGTGATTTTTGTTGGTAATATAACAATATTTTTTATCTCTTTTTTTATTTTGATTTACAAACAAATCTTCATGATAATCAAAAACTGTAAGTGTTTTAACTATATTCTTATCTCCAACATTGAATGAACCATAATTGAATATTTCATCAGTTTCTTCCACGTTGTACATATCATCTTTATCTATATGGTACAATGCCCATCTAGCAACATTTTCTATCCTACCATCATTCTTCCAATTATGACTTGGGATAATAACGGTATTTTTAGAGTCGAAATCAAAATTTAAATTGTTTTCGTCAGAGTTATTTTGAACACTAATATTTTCATGTGGGTATTCAGGTTCAGTAAATATTGTCACTTTATATCCCTTTGACGCAATCTCATAAGCAAGTTTGTGTAGGGCAAGTACCCCACCAGAAAATACTTCACCAAATCTAACTCCAATTGAAACTATGAATTCAATTTTTTTCATAACCAAATATTTCCATATATTCGTCAACAGTAATCAAATTTAAATGCTCTTTTCTGTTTTTTTCAAAAATTCTATACTCATAAAAAGAATTATCAAAATCACAACACTCTTGTTGTCCTCTCTTGATAATACCAACACCAAAATCAGTATCTACTGTATACACATAAAGGTCAGGTCTTGTCGCTCTTAACTTATATATTGCTTTCCAAACTGTACCATTCCAACCATGAGCTTCACCATCAATAATAAAATCCTCTCGAGCAAACCATAATTCTGACGGATTACAATCGTGTAAAACCACAACTCCATTTTCAGATAAATGATTTAATGAATTCATAATATCTCTTTCAACTTGATTAGATATGTGTAACCCATCAATAAAAATGACATCCCATTTGTATGTAGTTGGTAAATCCAACCCTTTATTTTCTAGCAGTTTAAAAAAGGTGTCCGATGTGTATTGATAAGTTACCTTGTTTTCTATATTGAAGTGTGGTAACGCTACTTCAATTCCAGGGTCAACCGAGTGCTTTATTTCACAACTAACCTTATTAAAACATTCGTCAGGATTTCTAACACCTATTTCAAGATATTTTTTATAATTGTTTTTTACAATTAAATCATTTATTATATCAAATCTTTCCATTTTTATTTATTAAATTCTTCTCTAAAACTTACTTGTTTGAATCGTTCACCATCTTTTTTAAAGTCAAATATGTTTCTTATTTTATCATTTAAAACCACAATCAGTTTTTTAGCATTATCGAAATCATCAATATCCATCATTCTCCAATGTTGATGGTCAATGTTGCCAAAATTTATAACTCTATCTTCATTATAAATTATTTTAACATTAATTGGTCCACTATTCTCCTCAACATTCCAAATAATAAAACCTAACTTTTTGGTTAATTTATCATAATATGGTAAACACCACGCAGTATGACCACTAACCAAATTCACATGAGTTAACCCAAATTGATTACCATTTAAATCTAATAATGTTTTATTTTTAATATACCCCTTTTTACCATGATGTAACAATTTATATAACATAGCTTCAGGTGATTTATCTTCAATATCCCTTATTTGATTTTTTAATTTTTCTTCATTTAAAATTAATAGCTCATTATGTAATGTATCTAATCTATATGCCTGATATGTCCCAAACAAAATTGAATCTACAGTGTCTTTTGTTTTAGTGTATGTGACACAATCGTAATCATCTAAAAGTTTAGAATTTTCAATTATTTCATTAAAATCAATAATATTTGTATCGTATTCTATGTGGTGTACTTTTTTATATCCAATATTTTTGGCAACTGAATTACCAAGAATTAACATCCTCCAAATAGCCAAATGTGTATTGAAGAAACCAGTGAAAATTGACATAATTTGTCTTTCATTACCAGGATTAAACCAAGGTTTACACCTCAAATCCCAATCATAAATTAATTCATTTTTTTTATCGTATAGAATATAGTCACATTTATTGGATATGTCTTGAGGAACAATTGTATGTGAAACAATCATCAAATCAAAATGTGATTTTTGTTTGTGAATTTGATTGACAAGATTTCTCAAAACCTCTTGTTTTTCATATGTTTCAGAATAGTTTGAAATTAGAATTAAATCTTTCATTTTATATCTTTAATAAAATTATGTTTTCTAAACATATCTCTGTTTTCATCATTCAAAGTAATATGTTTTTTTATTTCTTTATTGACCAAAACTAAAATTTCATCAATATCTTTTATGTCTCCTAAAGGTTCGAGGTACCAACAACCTAAACAACTTGTTTTAATGTTGAGGTGTTTATTGTTAACAACAACATCAACATCGTAATCCCCACCTTTGTCATTGTAAACAAAAAAATACATCATATCAGTACTATTACTACAAAGAGGTACACACCACAATAATTCGTTGTTCATATGATTATCAATTTTTTGAAAAACACTTGTGGGGTCTAGCTTGGACAAAGGTTCCAATATAATTGTTCTACCATTTGAGGTTAGTAGTTTATCAGTTATACATTCCGTCATTTTGGTTTTACTATTCCTTAATTGATTGAGTATTTTTTCTTCATCGTAAACGAAATAGTCATCAGGAAAATTATTCATAGTGAATGCGAAGTAAGTACCATATAACCAACCATCACGTTCTCTTCTAAACATCACCGTATCATAGTTATCTAAAGTAGAATTTACATCATCCAATAAATCCAAATTATTCAAATTAATATCATACTCAAGACAATGTACTTTATTGAATTTTTTGAATTTTGAGAAGTTGAATGTATAATAGAGTAATGAGTATATAGCTAAATGAGTACTTGCAGGATATACTAAAGTACTATTGATGTCGTACAGATGATTACTGAACCAGTGTTTTTTTCTAACATCGAAATCAACTAATAGTTTATTTGAAGAATCGTAATAAAAATGGTCAACTAAATCGTATGATAACTCAGATATAGTGGAATGTGCAACTACCATAATTTCGAACCTATCTCTAATAGGTTGAAGTTGATTAAGTAAATCTTGTAAAACTTTTTTTCTACGGTTGTCAGGACAATATGCAAAAACACTTATTAAATCTTTCATATTCCTATTTTTTTTACGGGTACTCCAACATATGTTTCTCCATCTTGAATGTTTTTTACAACAGCAGCATTCATACCAATTTTACACATTGAATGTATCGATAACTTTTCTCTAATCGAGGAATTATTACCCATATACACACAGTCATAAATTCTAACATTACCTGAAACAATTGCACCCGGCATCGCACTGAAATAATCACCAATCTCACAATCGTGACCAATATGATTACCTCTATTCAATATTGAGTGTTTACCTATTTTAATATTTGTAGTTAATATCGAATAGGCACCAATGAAACTACCTTCACCAATTTCAACATCATCACTCATAATTAATGCGGTAGGGTGTACCCAAGTAAAATACTTAGTTTCTTTTGGTAATCTTTGTACAAGGTCAAATCTAGCTTTCGAATCTGCAACTGCTACCATCAAAGCATATTCTTTAGGGTTGAATTTTGATAGTGGTTGTGTTCCTTCAACTACATATTCATCATCAACAAAACAAGTAATGGTCACTCCCATCTGAGCCATAACCTCACGAGCGTGACCACCGTAACCAACTAAAGCCTTTTTCATTTAAACCTCCTGATAACTTTTCTGTTTTTCGTATAAACCTCTTCGATATAATCTGAGAATATTTCTGAAAATGAATCAATTGATTTCTTAGGTCTCAAAGTTATATCACCATTCAAACCCCAACTGTAATCATCGAATAGCATATACCCCCCGACTTTTAAAAGTGGCCAAGACATTACAGAATCCATCAAAACGTAAGGGGCTACGTGATTACCGTCGATAAAAATTAAATCATACTTTTTATTTTGACAAATTAATTGTGGTAAAGCACGGTCTGATAATTCCTGAATAATTTTTACTTTATCACTATATCCACTTTCAACAATATTTTTGAGGAATCTTTCTTTAACTTTTGTCTCACCAAAATTCCAAGGCATCCCACTTACACCATAAGAATTCAAACTATTTTTTCCCTGTCCGTAGTTTAACCAAGGGTCAACACAAGTTATTGTAGATTTTGGATTTTTTAGAAAGTTATCCAAAAACCAAATGGTTGATTTTCCTTCGAATGAGCCAATTTCTAAAAAATGAAGCTCATCATTTGCATCAAGTTTATTAATCATAGAAAGTCCATCACTAGTAAACCAATCTTCAGTATAGTTAAATTGTCTCATCGTGTATAAACTTTGAATTGTGACAAGTCAGGATATGGTAACTCCAAATCCGCATTATGTTTTTTACTTCCATCGATATTATAAAACTGATTCATAAGTAACAACCCTCTAGTTGCCAACTCAGGCATCATGTAGAAATTCCAACCAATCATATCCAAATAATCGTCATGATATGAACATTCTCTTCTACCACTATATCTAGCTCTTTTGAACCAGTGGTACGCCTCAAGACTGTCAGTAAGAATTGCACCACCTTTACTTAGTTTGAAGTGTTTGTATGGACCTGTGAAGGATACACAAATGTGTTGTTCAGTCTTGTACATATCAGCGGTGAAACATAGTGCTGAGTCCCAAACATTACTTCCCTTCAATTGATACATACCTTTGATTGTTTTACCTTCGACAGTCTCAAAACCAACTTTCAAACCTGCGTGAATAATTTCACAGGGTACTGAAGGGTAAGTCCTACAAGGGATTGTTATTGTATCACTTTCGATACTCTTTTTTACATTTTTCTCGTAGTATAACGCCAAGAATAATGCATTACTCATATTATCAAGTGTGACGACATAAGGTGCTCCTGTGTAGTCACCCAATGCCTTTTCAAAATCTTCTGTAATTTTATAGATACCGTTAGCCATATATTGAAAAAATAATAAAAATCAGTATATTTTCAACAACTAAGATATCAATTTATGGATAAACCTAAAGTTTATTTGCACGGTTCCTATATTGGGACTACAGGTTATAATAACCACACGAGAGATTTTCTAAGAGAATTAAAAAACCACACAGATGTGAAGGTAAGAAATTTTACTGTGGGTCAAACTTGGAAAGGACTAAACGACACACCTCACGATAACGAACCATACATTAATGATGTAGATAAATCTCTTTTATACAAACAGATTTTGTATAACTCTGAAGGTAAGTTAGAGGACTTTACAATTTACCCTGACAAGTCAAAAGAGTTTTTCCCTGATGTAAATATTGTGTTAAGTGAAACCAATCACCATATCTATTATGAAAATTACATAGGTCCAAAAATCGCATATAATGTTTGGGAATCTACATTACAACCTGAATCGTTTTTCAATGAACTTTTAAAGTACGACGAGATTTGGGTACCAAGTAAATGGCAAAGAGAATGTACCATCAATCAAGGTGCTGACCCAAACAAAGTTAAGGTTGTACCTGAAGGTGTTGACATTCATACGTTCTTCCCTGAAAAAGTTGAGAAATTGGAACAATACAATGATGGTCGTTTCAAGTTTCTATTGTTTGGTCGTTGGGACTATAGAAAATCTACCAAGGAGATTATTCAAACTTTCTTAAAGACATTCTCACCAGAGGAACCTGTGGATTTGGTTGTGTCGATTGATAATATGTGGGGTGAAGAGATGGATGGTCATAAAACCACAGAAGAACGATTAGAGGCTTACGGTTTGACTGACCCAAGAATTAAAATGATTCACTTCCCAACAAGAGAAGACTATATTAAATACCTTAAGACAGGTCACGTGTTTGTTTCTTGTGCAAGGTCTGAAGGATGGAACTTACCACTTATCGAAGCAATGGCTTGTGGTACCCCCTCGATTTATTCTGAGTGTTGTGCTCAAATGGAGTTCGCCGAGGGTAAGGGTATTCCTGTAAAGATTATCGGTGAAAGACCAGCAAACGCAAATGACTATGGTAGATACACTATGAGTAAACTTCCAGGTAACTATTATGAACCTGATTTTAATGACTTATCAGAAAAAATGAGGTTTGTTTACAAAAATTACAAACAGTGTAAGTTAAATGCCATCAAAGATGCAATTAAGATTCATCAAAGTTTTTCTTGGGAAAGAGTTGGTGAAATAGGATACAAGACCGTTGTTGATTTTATGAAAAAACATAAGAAAGAAGATATCGACAATAATAAGATTTCGGTGTATTACGTTGATGGTCCAAAAGTTGAAATATCAGGTGATGAGGACAGAACTTACTTGGTTGAGTTTTTAGATGAGAATGATAATATCATTCACTCTCATATTATGAAGAATAATCATTGGACTCAATGTGGTAGAAAGTATTATACAAAATGGAAGATTAGAGTTAACGGTAAGATTGTTGAGGAACTTGATTTGACAGGTAAAAGAGTTTTAATTTCTTTTGAATCCAAATCAATCGGTGATACAATCGCTTGGGCACCTTACGCAATTGAGTTCCAAAAGAAACATAAGTGTAAAGTAACTTTAAGTACTTTTCACAATAATTGGTTTAGAAATAATCCGAACTATGATGGTATAGACTTTTTAGAACCAGGTGGGGTTACAAACTGTCACGCACTATACAGAATTGGATGGTTCAAATCTGATGAGGGTAGATGGAACAAATATGATTCTTATCCACAACCGATTCAAACTTTACCACTTCAACAGACAGCATCAGACATTTTGGGATTAAACTATGAAGAAAAAAACTACGGTATTTTCTTTGGTATGAAAGAAAGAGTTATTAAAAACAAATACGTGGTTTTAGCCCCTGAGTCTACCGCAGGATGTAAAGAATGGACTTACGAAGGGTGGGGTTACATTACAGACCAACTCATCAAAAAAGGTTATGAAGTTGTTGTACTAACAACTAAACCTTATTTGATTCGAGGAGCTAAGTGTATTCACGGAAAATCACTGAATGACGCATTGAACATATTATTCTATTCTGAGTTCTTAGTATCCCCAAGTTCAGGAATGGCTTGGATGAATTGGGGTATTGGTAAACACACTGTAATGATTAGTGGATTTACCCCCAAACACCACGAATTCCAAACTAATATAACAAGGATTTTAAATGAACATTCTTGTAACTCTTGTTGGTCTAACATCAATTTCAAATTTGATGCGGGAGATTGGGATTGGTGTCCTGTGTGGAAAGGTACCGAGAAACAACATATTTGCGAGAAATCTATTTCTCCATTAACAGTA
>SXGQ01742680.1_pt1 | contig 10252 bp, 10 predicted proteins | sample 3178371 | NCBI WGS metagenome assembly SXGQ01 (sample SAMN11356859, study PRJNA531348) | freshwater metagenome | isolation source: freshwater sample F1-20 | place: China: Fuxian Lake, Yuxi | collected 2017-12-25 | reverse complement strand
GTAGCCGGCGACGATCAGTTCGTTGATCGCTGCTCGGATTGCGTCGCGGCCTTCCAAGCCTTGCCTGGCGAGTGTCTCTTACTACTTAAATTAACCGCGTAATTTAAAGCTGCATCACCTACACTAGTGAAATCATGCAAGACTAAATATATATTCTTATTCATTTCAATCAGATTTTTTATCAAATATAAGTATAATGTTAATAAAATGTTTATAATTTTTTTAACAATTGAATCGTTAAAACATTCAATAATTTAAAATTCAAACTACACAGATTACTTCTCTGCAGTTCTATTCCTTTTCCTTTTTCTATTTACCTCAGAATAAGGGTATGTAGAATAGGTTTCAGGTTTATATTTCTTTTCTTTTTTCTTAAATAACTTATCCTTTAAAGATCTTTTTTCTTCTGGCATTAAAGGGGAGTCGGGAGTTATCGCGACATGATTTGAACTTCCCGCTGCTGCAGTTGGATCGCTAGGATTTATCCATTTATCCTTGATTTCTTTTTGTTCTAGCTCTCCTTTATCATTTTGAACATAGACATTTAACTTTTCAGAAGTTTTACCATTTACACCTACCACATCTTCCGTTAAAACCCATTTATCTTTTACCAACATAAATGCATCATAAGAAAAATCAGGGACATAATAGGGATAAAAACCTGTCATACTGGGTGTTTCTGGAGATAAATGATCGTATATAATTCGATTGTAGTTTGCTTCATATTTCAACGACATAAAGGCCTTTTCTGAATGTTCAAAAAACACACGTTTAAGTGTTTCTGTTTTGGTTTTAAAAATAGGAGCACCTAGTTTAGGGTTATTTGCTGTAAAACTTAAAACGTCAATTAATTTAATATTACTCATTGATGTATTTGCGTCAAAGCCTAATAAAGTATACATCTGCTTATTACCTTTGGAAACAGGAATTATTTTATAATAGAGAGCTCCATACCAATCTTTACCTTCTAAAACACCATCTGGACGAGCAGATATCATAAAAGAATTATCAATTAGTTCACTTACTAAATAATCTTTCTTTTTTTCATCATACCTTAAGATATAACAGTAATATTTTTGACTTTGATCATCTTGCTCTACATTCCAATTGAATAATCGAATCTTTTTATCATCACTAAAAACAGTTCCTATGGAAGTTAATTTTGCAAAAGGATAATTTATCGCATTTTTGATTTTGATTGTTTCTAAAAGATATTCTTTAAAAACCTTATTATTTGATTCCTTTTCTGAATTTTTAGTAGCAGTTCGTAAATTATTTAAAAGTAAAACCAGCTTATTTTCCCTAACAACGAATAAAGAATCTTCTTGAGCAATAACATCGCTCAATAAAAACATAACCAATATAACTGCAATAGTTTTCATACCTTATTAAACGTCAGAATAGTTTATTGGTTACTTAAATAAAGTAAATAATCTTATATGTTTTTTAAGTTATCGATTGTGATTGGAGGATTTTCAGAATTAAAAACAAAACTTCCTGCAACTAAAACATCTGCTCCTGCTTTCACTAATTCTTTACCGGTCTCTAAATTTACTCCTCCATCAACCTCAATTAACGCTTTTGATTTTTTTAAAATAATCAATTCTTTAACTTGTGCAACTTTAACTAAAGCATTTTGAATGAACTTTTGACCTCCAAAACCTGGGTTTACAGACATTATCAATACCAAATCTAATTCTTCAATAACGTCTTCAAGTAAAGCTACTGGAGTGTGAGGATTTAAAGCTACTCCAGCTTTCATTCCAGCTTCTTTGATTGCTTGAATTGTTCTATGAAGGTGTGTACAAGCCTCATAATGAACAGTTAAAATATCAGCACCAGATTTTTTAAATTGGTCAACATATTGATCTGGATTCTGAATCATCAAATGAACATCGAGCGGTTTTTCAGCATGCTTTTTTATAGCTTCAATAACTGGAAAACCAAAAGATATATTTGGGACAAATACCCCATCCATAACGTCGACATGAAACCAGTCTGCGTTTGAATTATTAATCATTTCAACATCACGTTGAATATTAGCAAAATCACATGACAATACTGAAGGAGAGATTAAATGAGCCATTTTTATTTTTTTTATATAAAAGTAAGATTTTAAACTTGAATTTGATACTCCTTTTGATTTATCGATGTTTAATAAATACCCATTCTCTAAATTGAAAATCTGCAGCTGTCAATTTATCATTCTTTATATCTTCTAAATCATGAATTGAGAATAATGCTACTATAGGATATTTTCGTTTGACCATATTTTTACCTGAGGTTTTTGGCTTTAGTAACATATATTCATTTTTATCATCGCTTACCAATTTTACTAAATAAAAAGTCTCATCATTTTTTAGGAAGAATTTTTTTTCAATATGAATTAATTTATTTCTCATAATGAATGAATTCCTATGAGAAAGTGGATACATTGAACATAATTCATTATAATAAATTTCTATCTTATCTTCATTAAATGTTTCACCTTTGAATTTGAATTTCAATTTAGATGTTCTTCCATTAAAAGTGTCATTGTGATAAAATTCAAATGGCAATTCAATTTTCAACTTGCTCCAACGCTTTTTAATAGCTTTTATATTATTAGATCGATTAACTGCTAAATAGACGATAATGGAAGAAAACCATAATGTGTCTAAAAAATTATCCCAAGCAAATGAAAATTGCTTGTTAAAAGCTAAAAGTAAAAATTGTAAAACAACAAATCCAAAATAAAATTTAATCATTTTATCAATTTTCTCCTGATTTCCAAATACTCTTCCATAAGTAAAATCAGGAGCTATATTAATTGAATTTGTAAGTGTATTTGCAAAAACAGAAATACCTAAACAAAAATAAATTATCGTAAAGACGACACCAAAACTAATTAATCGTTCATAGTAAAGCCAAAAATCATAAAAACCATGAAGCATTGCGGCCAAAAGAACAAAAAGAACTATTCTTAAAGGCTTCTTTTTTCTTGAATGAAATCTATAATCAATTACAGCAAACGCAATAATTGATGTAGAATACATCTCTCCAAGTGTTCTTAAAGCTGTTTTATCATTAAAGAAATAATATTCATTTTGTAATGAGTAATAGAAATTTTCAATAGATGCATAACCAAGAACAGAAATCATAAAAAACACAAATACATCAATTGGACTTTCTAATTGTTTCTTGAACAGATTATAAACTATGAAAATTGGAATAATTTTGACAACTTCTCCAATCAAACCTATTTTTACAACACTATTAAATAGGTTACCTAAAATTCTATTTTGCCAACTGATTTCAAAACCTCCTAGTAGTTTATTAGCGATTATATGAAATAAGTAATACGCTCCAGCACCTAAGGCAAACATTAAATACCTATATGCTTTTTTATTTGTATAAGCTAGACCTATATTTTTAAAATAATCAACCCAAATCCAAGAAGAAAGTATAGCTAAAATAAGATATAAAGTTAACGCCATTTTGAATTTAATTTTGTTAAAATTAGTTATTTTTAAAATATTCTGTAATTATTTTTTTAATTTTCAATAAAGTGTCTTCTATTGATAATTCACTCATTCCCCCTGAAGCATTTGCATGACCACCTCCACTAAAGTGTTCAGAAGCTAAAACATTCACTGGATTATCTTGACCTTTTGAACGGAATGAAATTTTCACAATCCCATCACGTTCAGCAAAAAACATTGCTGCTTTAATACCTTTAATCGATAAAGCAATGTTTACAAAGCCTTCGGTATCTCCTTTTTTATAATTGTATTTTGTTAATTCCTCTTCAGTTAACCAGATTAATGCAACATTGTAATCTTCCATCAATTCCAATTTCTGACTTAAAGCATACCCTTGTAAACGTAATCGGTCAAATGTATTATTGTCATTTAAAGTTTCGTGAACTAAATAATGTTTTACCCCAGCATTCAACAATTTTGCTAAAAGTTCATGCGTTCTAGGTTGAACTGAAGGAAATCTAAAAGAACCTGTATCTGTAAGTATTCCTAAATATAAAGGTGTCCCTATTTTTTCGTCTAATAAAACTCCATTTCCTGATTGTTCAATCAGTTCTAAAATCAATTGAGAAGTTGAGCAAACACTTGTTTCTGAAACAGTTATAAAAGCAAAATCGTGTGGATTTAAATGATGGTCAATCATTATTTTTTTTGCTTGTGACTTTTCAAGTAAATGTTGCATTCCTTCACCTACCCTATCAGTCGAATTGTAATCTAAACAAAAAATTAAATCAGATGTATCAAATAAAGATTCTATTTCTAGATTTTCGGTTGCCATCGTTTTTATCGTATCCACTCCTTCTAAAAACAATAAATAATCTGGTGCTGGATCAGGATGACAAATAACAACTTCTTTACCCAACTTTTTTATAAAATGATATAATCCTAACGAACTTCCAATAGAATCCCCATCTGGTGATTTATGCGCTGTGATAATTATATTCGATGCTGATTTTATTTCGCTTATGATTGAATTATACATTTAATGGGATATATTATTTTAATATTAATAAATACTAGAGTCGTAGAAGTGAATATTCCTAGTGGAGGCGTTGCAGTTCGTATTCCTAGGAGAGACGTTGCACTGCATATTCCTAGTGGAGACGTTGCACTACCTATTCCTAGTGGAGACGTTGCACTACCTATTCCTAGTGGAGACGTTGCACTGCCTATTCCTAGTGGAGACGTTGCACTGCAACGTCTTTACGAATCATTTTAACAATGATTCCATTTCATTTTCAATTCTATCTTTTAATCCATTTGAAACCTGAACTAATGGCAATCGCATATGTGGATTCATAACTCCTCTTTTAGCTAAAGCAATTTTAACTCCTCCTGGATTTCCTTCTTCGAAAAACATTTTAGTGATTGGCAATAAATCATAATGTTCTTTGCGGGCAACAGATAGGTTTTCTTCAACTGACGCTTTAACCATTTTAGCAAACTTTTCAGGTAATGCATTTGCAACTACAGAAATAACTCCATCCGCCCCAGCTGCTATCAATGGCATTGTAATAGCATCATCACCTGATAAAATTCCAAACCCTTCTGGTCTTAAACGAATTAATTCCATAATTTGCTCCATATTACCTGAAGCTTCTTTCATTGCAACAATATTTTCAATTTTCGCGAGTTCAAGGGTTGATTCAGCTAACATATTCGAACCTGTTCTACCTGGAACATTGTACATTATAATTGGTAAAGATGTACAACTTGAAATATATTTATAATGTTCTATTATTCCGTTTTGCGTTGGTTTATTATAGTAAGGTGATACTGACAATATTCCATCTACTCCATCAGGAATAGCTTTAAAATTTTCACCTACTTGCAATGTATTATTTCCTCCAACACCGTAAACAATTTTTAATTTACCGTTATTCTCTTCAATAACCGTTTTTAAAACTTCTAACTTTTCGTTTGATGTCAAAGTTGGGGATTCACCTGTAGTTCCTTGAACAACTAAAAAGTCAATTCCTCCCTCAATTTGGAGACGAACTAATTTTCTAAGTGCATCAAAATCAATTGAATTATCCGAATGAAATGGGGTAACTAATGCTACGCCAGAACCTTTAAAAATATTATTCATTTTTTAAATAATTTATTTAACAAATAAGTTGTAAAGTAAGGTGTTTATTGAATTTAATATTCACTTTAATTTTATCACCGTCAAAAGTAGTAAAATATTGTTTACACATATTTTATCCAAACTTATTCTTTAATAATTGTATGAAATGATCTTCAGATAATATCTCAACTCCTAAATCGGTTGCTTTTTTCAATTTTGAAGGCCCCATATTTTCTCCTGCAATCACATATGTTGTTTTAGAAGAAATAGAAGAAGCATTTTTACCACCATTCATTTCAATTACTTCTTTTAATTCATCCCTAGAAAAGGTAGAAAAAACACCAGAAACGACAAATATTTTACCTTCGAATAGATTTGTCAGACCTTCTTTTTCTTTTATCTCAAATTGTAATCCTACATTTTTCAGTTTTTCGATAATTTGAATATTTCTTTCATCTAAAAAGAATTGCTGAACTGAAATAGCTATTTTTTCTCCTATTTCATCTATTGAAATTAATTGATCGAATGTCGCCTTTTGGATTGCATCTATCGATTTTAAACCTTTTGCTAATTTTTTAGCTACTGTTTCTCCAACAAAACGAATTCCTAATGAAAATAATACTCTTTCAAAAGGAACTGTTTTAGATAATTCAAGTCCTCTCAATAAATTGTCGGCTGACTTATCTCCCATTCTTTCTAAATCGACAATCTGATCAAACTTTAAGTCGTATAAGTCTGCATATGAATGAATTAGATTCTTTTCCACTAAAACATCTACTGTTTCAGCTCCAAGTCCATCGATATTCATTGCTTTCCTCCCTATAAAATGCTCTATTCTACCCTTAATTTGAGGAGGACATTCCATATCATTTAAACAATAATGCTGAACTTCTCCTTCTCTTCTTAATAAACTAGTATTACACTCTGGACAATTTTCAATAAATTCAATTACAGCACTTTGACCATTTCGTTTATCCAAATTTACCCCAACTATTTTTGGAATAATTTCTCCCCCTTTTTCAACCTGAACGGTATCATTAATGTGCAAGTTCAATTTTTGAATCTGATCTGAATTATGTAAAGACGCGCGTTTTACAGTAGTACCTCCCAATTGAACAGGTTTTAAATTAGCAACTGGAGTAACAGCTCCCGTTCTTCCAACTTGATAAGAAACAGATTCTAGTATTGTTTCAACTCGTTCCGCCTTAAACTTATATGCAATTGCCCAACGAGGTGATTTTGCAGTAAATCCAAGTTCTTGTTGTTGTGTATAATCGTTTACTTTAATTACAATCCCGTCTATTTCAAAAGGCAATTTCACTCTATTTTTATCCCAGAAACGAATAAATTTCATTATACCATCAATCGAATCGGTTTTATAAATCATTCGCTTTTCAGGATTTGGTGTTTTAAACCCCCACTCGCTTGCTTTTAAAACACTTTCATAATGTCCTTCTAAAGGCAAGTCATAACCATACAATCCATACAAATAACAATCTAACCCTCTCTCTGATACTAGTTTAGAATCCTGTAATTTAAGTGTTCCTGAAGCTGTATTTCGTGGATTAGCAAATTCAACTTCACCAATATCTGCTCTTTGTTCATTCAATTCTTGAAATTTTTTCAGAGGAAAAAATATCTCTCCTCTAATTTCAAAATCTTGTGGGTAATCTCCTTTTAATTGAAGCGGAATCGTTCTAATTGTTCGAACGTTAGCCGTAACATTCTCACCTTTCGTTCCATCACCTCTAGTTATAGCCTGTTTTAATATTCCATTTTCATACTGAATACCAATTGCAACACCATCGTATTTTAATTCACATACATATTCAAGTGGACCATCAGCTAACTTTTTTAATCGATTTTCCCATTCGATTATTTCCTCTTCAGAATAAGTATTTGAAAGCGACATCATTGGAAAACGATGTACTACAGATTCTTGTTTCTTAGTAATATCGCCCCCTATTCTTTTAGTAGGACTATAACTATATGCAAATTCAGGAAATTCAACTTCTAATTTCTGAAGTTGTTCTAGTAACATATCAAAATCATAATCAGAGATTTCTGACTGATTATCAATATAATATAAATCGTTGTGTTTATTTATCTCTTGAGTTAAACGCTCTACCTCTTTTTTAGCCAGCTCTTTATTCATTTTAAAACTATTTATTTACAGCTTTAATCATTCTATCTTTTCCTTGTAAATCTTTTCTAATTTCTACATTTTGAAACCCTAAATTTTCTAATAAAATCTTCGTTTCATTTGCTAAATTTTCGTGAATTTCAAAAAATAAATTCCCTTTTGATTTTAGATATTTTATTGCCATTTGAGCAATTTTATCATAGAAAACCAACGCTTTTTCATCTGGAACAAACAAAGCCAAATGTGGTTCAAATTCAAGAACATTTTCAGCCATTACCTTTTTTTCTTCTTCAGGAATATAAGGTGGATTTGAAACCCAACAATCAAATGATTCTAATTGAAAGTTTGCTTTTTCATCATATTCAACCTCATCTAAAGCGCTAAACTGTTTAAAATCAACATCTAAACCTGTTTTAATAGCGTTTTCTCTTGCTAATTGTAAAGCTTCTAAAGAAATATCAGTTCCACTAATTTTAGAATTAGGAAAAATTGACTTTAATGCTAAAGCAATGCAACCACTACCTGTACATACATCAACAAAGCTAAGTGTTTGATTATTATCAATATAAACTTCTTTCACCCATTCAACTAGTTCTTCCGTTTCAGGACGCGGAATAAGTGCTCGTTTATCCGAATTTAATTCCAAACCATAAAAATGAGCATTTCCAACTATATACTGAAAAGGTTCATTGTTTAATAATCTTTTTACTATTGATCTAAAAAACAATAAATCTGATTCTGATAATAATTGGTTATTTGCTCCAATCAAATCAGCAGATGAGAATCCTAATCTTTGACATATAACTTCGTTACCAATTATTTTAATCTCATTATCAGAAAACATATTTTCTAACCTAGACTTAAAATACTGTCGAATGGATTGAATTGAATTTGTTTGGACAAACATTTTATCGATACTTTTAACTTTTTATTTTGATTAAATTATATTAATTCAGCATCAAATATTTAAAACTGGTTCTATTCTTCTGTGTTTTTAACTTTTGAGAAATAATGTGTATAACCAAATCCAATTATTAAACATTGCGTAGGTTTAGAATAATCTGAAACATTGTAACCAGCATTTGTTTGAATCCCCAAACGTTGTGGAGAAAATCCAAAACCATTAAAAGCATACCCAATTGTAAAACGATAGGATGAAAATTCGTCCACGCTTAAAATTAATCCCAACATAGGAGTAACAGAAACTGAATTAACAGTTTGGGCTTTTCCATAAATAGAATCGTTAAAATCGGTATTAAAATAGGTTTTATTGTACCCTATTTTCACTCCAAAATCTGTTGCAAATTGTTCATTATGAAATTTCTCGTGTCCAACTTTAACAAAACCTCCAATCGTGTGAACACCACCTACAGCCGGCTCAGCCGTGGGTACTTTAAATTTATCTACTTGCAAATAAGAATAGTTAGCACCCGCCCCTATTGTGAATGAATTATTAAATCGAAATTGATAATAAGGAGATAAATTAACAATACTTTTCATTACTCCTTTGAAAAATGGATTCGATGTTGCTATAGGCATACCGACCTCCATTGTAAAAGTATGTTTTGGTTCAATTTGACCAAATGAATTGATTATAAAACCAAATAGAAATGCGAAACTTATTATTTTTTTCATAAATGCTTTTTAATACAGATGCTAAAATAGTTATTTTATTGGAAAATATAGTATAAAAAAAGCCCTTCATTAGAAGAGCTTTTTAGTATTTATTTTATTGATTAACGAGTAAACAACATTTCTCTGAATTTTGGTAAAGGCCATAATTCATCATCAATTAATAATTCTAATTTATCAGCATGGTAACGGATGTCATCAAAATAAACTTTTACTTTATCACAGTAAGCAACAGCTTTCGCCTCGTTTCCATCTACTTTATTCGCTAATTTACGCGCTGCTAACATATCGTCACATCCTGTTTTCATTTTATTCAAATGATCCGAGATTTTAGTTAACAATTCTAATTGAGCTTTTGAAGCTTCTTTTCCTGATTTATCGCCTAAAACAGAAATTAAACCTTGAATATTAAGAATTAATTTATTTTGATATTCAACTACAGCTGGGACAATATGATTTTGAGCTATATCACCAATTAAACGAGCTTCAATTTGAATTTTATGAATGTAAGCTTCGAACTCAATTTCTTGACGAGCCTCTAACTCTCTAGGAGTCAATATATTCATATCATTAAACAATTTAACTACTTTTTTATCTCCCCAAACTTTCAATGCTCTTGGAGTATCTTTTAAATTCGATAACCCTCTTTTTTCAGCTTCTTTTACCCATTCTTCACCATATCCATTTCCTTCGAAACGAATTTTCTTAGAAGCTTTGATCATCGTTTGAAGTTCTTTCAAAATTGCTTCATCTTTCGCCTCACCTTTTTCGATTCTAGCATCTACATCTTTTTTGAAAATCTGTAATTGATTTGAAACAATCGTATTTATAACAATCATTGCTGAAGCACAGTTAGCAGAAGAACCAACCGCTCTGAATTCAAATTTATTT
>SXGQ01132550.1_pt1 | contig 10253 bp, 13 predicted proteins | sample 3178371 | NCBI WGS metagenome assembly SXGQ01 (sample SAMN11356859, study PRJNA531348) | freshwater metagenome | isolation source: freshwater sample F1-20 | place: China: Fuxian Lake, Yuxi | collected 2017-12-25 | reverse complement strand
CCGCCGGCCACAGCCAGGCCGAATACGACGCCTGGCTTATTCGCATTGGCGAAGGCGATCAGTTCGGAAGCGGCTTTGTGGCCGTGAACCCCAACTCCAAAATTCCCGCGCTGCTTGACCGCAGCGGCCCCGAGCCCGTGCGGGTGTTTGAGTCGGGCGCCATCCTGCTTCATCTGGCAGAAAAATTTGGTGCCTTCATTCCCACCGAGGGCGCGGCGCGCGCGCAGTGCCTGTCGTGGCTCTTCTGGCAGATGGGAAGCACCCCCTACGTGGGCGGCGGGTTTGGGCATTTTTATGCCTACGCTCCATTCAAGATCGAATACGCCATTGATCGGTTCACCATGGAGACCAAGCGCCTGCTCGACGTTCTGGATCGCCACCTGGCCGACCACGAATACATGGTGGGCGACCAATACACCATCGCCGACATGGCCCTCTGGCCGTGGTACGGGCAGCTCGCCGAGGGCCGCCTTTATGGCGCGGCCGAGTTTCTACAGGTGGCTGAGTATCGGCACGTGCAACGATGGACGGCCGCCATCGCCGCCCGACCAGCGGTGCAGCGCGGGCGCGTGGTGAATCGTGTAACCGGGGATGCGGAGAAGCAGATGCCGGAGCGGCATGGGAAGGGAGATCGGTATCCGGGGGTTTGATTGGCGGCCTATTAGGCAGCGGTTCGGAAGCGCCGGAGGCGTTGATGTCGAAGCGGTGTTACGTGAGGTGAGCCACCAGATATCTGTTCTGTTTGAAACATATGATGTTTTGTTAAAAACAAATAGCTATACTGGTGGTCTGACGTGAGTGAGAAAAAGGGAGCTGGCCATGGGGGCTGTAGCTGAACGACAAGTGACCGCGTCACAAGACCGTGGCGCGCTGGCCAAGATGGTCATGACCTTGTTCGACCACTGGAAGCTGAGCACCGAGGACCAGGCAACGTTACTGGGCATTGCCACCAGCAACCGGGCTGCGCTGTCGAACTACCGCAGCGGCAAGCCCATCGGCACCAGCCGCGACCAGTACGAACGAGTGGGGCACTTGCTGGGCATCCACAAGAACCTGCGCTTGCTGTTCCCGAAGAACCGAGACTTGGCTTACCGCTGGATGAGCACCCGCAACAAGGCGTTCGACAACTTGACACCTGTGGAGGTCGTAAAAGAGTGGGGGTTTGCGGGCTTGCTGATGGTGCGCGGCTACCTGGACCGCGCCCGTGGCGTTTGATCTGAGTGCTCAGTGAATTCCCTGTTCGCCAAGCTCACGCTCGCCGACGTCCATCAGGATGTGGCCCGAAATATCGTTTCCTTGCGAGAGTCGCAGGATTTATTTGATGATTTGACCGAGGACCCTGCCAATTGGTTGCTGGCGGAAAAGGTGGAAGACGAGGTGAAGCCGCCACCATACCGCTCCCGCACGCCCGAAATTGATCGGCCGTTTGAGGATGCGCAATGGTTCAACGCCATTGCGTGGCCCTTCAAAAACTGGCAGGCAAGCCGGTACTCGGATGGCACCTATGGCGTGTGGTACGGATCAGAGTCGGTCGAAACCGCGGTCTATGAATCCGTTCACCACTGGTACAAGGGCCTGCTAGGCGATGCCGGGTATGACAGGCAAGTGGTCATCGCCGAGCGCAAGGTCTACATGATGGCCTGCAGTGCTGCGCTGCTGGACTTCCGAAGCGCAGTTCACCACCACACCGATCTCTTGCATCCCTCTGACTATGCGTTTTGCCAGTCGGTGGGCGCCAGAATTCACCGGGAGGGGCACCCCGGCCTTCTGACACCTTCGGTTCGTAGGCCCGATGGCGAAAATGTGGCGATCTTCAACCCCGATGTTCTGTCCAATCCCAGACTCAGCTGCCAGCTGAGCTATCGATTGGAAGGCGATCTGATCGTCGTGGAAAAACAGCCTGGGGTGGCGTGGATCACCTTGCACTGACGCTCGTCAGCTTGGCGTGTCACGACATTTCATGATCGAGGTGATGATGACCACGCCCCCATGGCTACGCGGGTTTGCCGAGGCTTCAGCCGTAACCTTGATACACAGGCCCACTTGAGCCACAATGTGGCTCAACTTAGGAAGGAGAAAGTCATGCCGACCAACGCTGTTGTCCGTGCCCGCATCGATGCGCACACCCAGGAGGAAGCGAGCGTCGTCTTGGCCGCGATGGGGCTGACGGTGTCCGACGCCTTTCGGATCATGCTGACCCGTATCGCCCGTGAAAAGGCCCTGCCCTTCGAGCCTCTGGTGCCCAACGCCACCACCATTGCGGCGATGAAAGAGGCCCGCCAGGGCGGCTTGAAGTCGTTTGGCACTGTCCAGGATCTGATGGCCGATCTGAATGCGGACGATTGAACGTACCGGCCAGTTCAAACGGGACTTCAAGCGGGAATCCAAAGGGCTGTACCGCCTCACCCTGCAGACTGATCTGACTGCTGTGGTCGTCGCCCTTGCCAACGACCAAGCTCTGGAACCGCGCTACCGTGATCATGGTCTTACTGGTGACTGGAAAGACCACCGTGATTGCCACATCAAGCCAGACCTGGTGCTGATATACCGCTTGCCCGACGAAACTCGGTTGCAGTTGGTGCGGCTGGGCTCTCACAGCGAACTGGGACTTTGACAAACGTCACCCAGCAGCGCCCTCTCGTCGGCAAATAACCGCGGCATCACAGTCCACGCCATCAGCCAGGCTGCAGAGCATGCTGCAAGACCTCAGTCGCCCACTGGTTCAGGCTTTTGCCTGCGGCCTGTGCAGCAACCAGCGCACGGCCATGGATCTCAGGCGTTACACGCAACAAGAGCTTGCCGGAGGCAGGCTTTTCAGGGGGTATGCCCTGCTCCTTGCAATCGGCAAGGTAGTCCTTGATCGCAAGCTCGAACTCTGCGCGCAATTCGGCAACCGTCTCCCCATGAAAGCTGATGATGTTGCGGATACCAAGAATGCGCCCGGCAAAAATGTTGTCGCGCTCGTCGTACTCGACCCGCGCGGTGTAACCCTTGTAAGTCATGGTGTTCATTGCTGGACTCCTGCACGTTCCAAAAATTCCCGAGCTTGTTCCACCTGATACCGCTTGGCTTCCTTGCCTGGATGTGGCCGATGACAGCGCCACTGCTCTCCATTGAGTTCGATCCTGACACGAGATCCTTCGCGCTCTACAACCGAGCCGCCGAGTGTCTTGATCAGCGCCTCAATGTCGGCAAACACAATTGACGCAGACGTCGGTCGAACAAAGATCGCAGCAAGCGTCTTGCGGTGTTTGGTGTTCATCGACAAATGCTATCAAAAAACGATAGCAAATCAAGCCCTCCGAGGCGAAGTGCGCCCGAGGATCGCTCCATGTGCAGACAATGCAATTGCATTGACGTTGACAAGGCGATCGCATTATCGTGCCCGCATCAGACATTTCGCACAGGAGCGCGCCATGGCCGCCACCCTTGAAGCCGAATCAACGCTGACCGACCGTTACCAGACCACCGTGCCAGAGCGAGAGAAGCGATGATGCCTACCGCGTCTTTCGGAAAATGCTCGAGAGCGGCCATCCGCCTGGCGACTGGAATCAGCTGCTGAGCCAAGCCGAACTTGAGGGGCATCGGCTGCAGCGCGTATTCAGCACTCTCGGCGAGTAAGGTCATTCACCATGACAATTTGGCGAGTTCCGCTTGGCTTCCATGGTGGCGGACGACAATTATCTTGAGCGCCGGCCAACGCTGCGCCAGCTCTGACACCCATCAACACACCCATTAACGCCCATTCTCGGATGCTTTCGCCAGCTGCCCGGCCCGGACGCCACTTGCCTTAGTCCCATTTTGGGACCAAACTTCGGCCCATGCGAGTGATTGCCGTGTCTACCCTTCGGGCCTTCTGGGAGCGCTTCCCCGACGCCGAGCAGCCGCTGAAGGCGTGGTGCGAGGAGGCCACCATTGCGAGCTGGAGCCAGCCCGCCGACATCAAGGCGCGGTACCGCAGCGCCAGCGTGCTGAAGAACCGTTGAGTGGTCTTCAACATCAAAGGCAATGACTACCGGCTGATCGTAGCCATTGCGTACAAGTTGCGAATCGTTTACGTGAAGTTCGTCGGCACCCACAAAGAATACGACGCAGTGGACGCAGAAACCATTGATGCGGCCTGACCGGCCACGGAGGAAAACATGGACATCCGCCCTATCCACACCGAAGCAGACTACAAGGCCACTCTCAAAGAGATTTCGGCCTTGATGGAGTCCGACCCTGATCCGGGGACGCCAGAGGGGGATCGCCTGGACATCCTGGCCACGCTGGTGCAAGCCTACGAGGCCAGGCACGTGCCCATTACCGCGCCAGATCCTGTGGAAGCCATCAAGTTCCGGATGGATCAGAGCGGTCTGTCCGTCAAAGATCTTGAGCTGATTATTGGCAAAAGCAACCGCGTCTACGAAGTCCTGAACCGCAAGCGCCCGCTGACGCTGGCCATGATCCGCAGACTGCACAAGAGCCTGGGTATCCCGGCCGATGTGCTGATTGCGGAGACAGTTGCCAGGTGATCAGTGCGTATTTCTCGGAACGTGACCGCTTAGTCAGGCCATCACGATCTGGGTGCGCACCTCGACCTTGAGGGCACGTTTGATAGCGGCAAACACTGCCGAGATGTTGCTCATGGTCGGGTTGCCGGACTGTGACAGCATCCGGTGCAGGCTTTTCGCAGGCTTGTGAATTTCCTCGGCCAGCGCCTCGAAGCCGACCGTGGCGTTCACCAGGTCACGCAGGATCAGCTTGGCCGATTCTGGTTCGCCATTTACAAACAGAGTGATGGCCTCGTCCAGCAGGGCTTGGGCGAAAGCCGGATCGGTCTGCACACGCGCGGCCACCGTTTCTTTGAAATTACGGGTCAGTGCCATGTTCACTTTCCTTGTCTGGTTGATGCCTTACGGCGCTTGTAGTCTTCCCACAGTGCCACCGCTTGGTCGATGTCCCGTTGCTGACGCTTCTTGGTGCCGCCACCGATCAGGATGAAGATCTTCAGACCGTCCTTGGCCAGATGGGTGCGCAAACCTGGCCCCCAGTCAATCTTGTACTCACCAATGCCGCGAAACCACTCAACGCTGGACAGGTTACCCTGCTCCATCCGGCTGACTGCTACGCGAACCTTGGCGGCGGCAACAGCTTCCAGAGACCCGAACCACTCCGCGAAGGGGCTGTCGCCATCTTCCCGAAGTAGCTCTTTGACTCGGAGGCTCATTGGCACAAATGGTAACGTATACGTTTCTTTATTATCAAGATCAATAAAAGACCTGACCCGGCGCCGGATTGGGCGGTTGACTATCTCGACTGCGCCGCCTGTGACTGGTCGCCGGAGGAGATCGACTTTGTTGACTCGGTGTTCAATGCATCACCCGTGCTGAAGGATCGCGCCGAGGTGGCGGCGCTTCATGAGGGGATGACTTACGAGCGGGACGCTGAAAAGCGTGCCCCCCTTCGCACAGCGTTCATTGGATTTCATTGACCGCATCGCGGTCGGTATCGATCAGTGGGCGCGTCAGCCGGGCTGATGTTAGCGCCGACACCGAGTTTGATTTGAGCAAAATGCTCGAGCTTCCGTACAACAACGACTATTTTTCGGTACCACCCCATGCCCCGCATGGGCAGAATCCCAAATTGGGCACCCTGCACCCGAGCATGGTTCGGATCGCTGCCGCTGCTTTTGCGGCCAAAAGGGCGGTGACGCTCACAACGTGGTCATTCTGGCAGTGAATCGCTCCCCTTCTAGAAATCGCCTTGCAGTGAGTGCGGCCCGCTGCTCAATCAGGGCCGCGATCTTGGCCACGATGGACTGACCCACAAAAGGCGGTGAGGCCTGCAGCTGACGAGCGGCAGCGGGTAAGTCTTTCGCCACGCGCAGCACACGCTTTATGGTTTGCGCCTTGGACAGCCCGGCTGCCTCTGCAAACTGCGCCCAGTGTCGGGCCTGTACCTCGGTGAATTTGTATCGGCTACCCTCCTTCATCGCCATCTTGGGCGTGAGGTGGTCGTACACCGCAGTGCACAGGATGTCGTAAAGCGGTGCCAGCGTCGGTGCTGCGGTTTGATGTTCGCCGGCGTAGAGCAACGAGAAATTCTTGGTATGGGCGTCATGGTTTCCGACCAGGGCGTTGAAAATCACAGCGTCCAACAGTCGCAGCACCTGCGGCGCGCTGGGACGGGCGGCTTTGCGCAGAAGCTCAAAGCAAGCCTTCAGGTCGGGGCCCCCTTCGTTCTGGTACTTCATCTCGGGCACTACGCCCAGCGCCTGGCAGAAGTCCTCCTGGTGAATACGCACCATCTGGCCATTCTCACTCAAGCGGCGGTCGTAGCGACCAACCAGCAAGACCCCACGATCGTTGACCCGAAAGACTTGCGCCGGTGCCGCAGGCAAACTCATGGCGTGCGCCAGCGCCAGGCAAAAGCCCTCGTTGATGACGCTGCTCTCCACTGACGCGATGGCGGGTTTCAGGATATGGGTACTGGGTTATCTGCCTTTGGGCAGGCCGATGCGCTTGCCATCGAACACCACCGGGAGCTTGTCTTGCGCGCCGGCCAACGACAACCGAATCCCATCACGGCCGGCCAACATGGGGCGGCGCGGCAATTCATCGAGCAAGGCAATCAGTTGCGGCGCCTCCAGCCATTCAACCCCGCCCTGCTCTGCGTTGGCAATGGGCTGCCCCCAAGGCATAAAGGTGATGGCACCGGCGCATTCGCCGCCGATGGCGCCCAATAACGCAAAGTCGTTCTGGCTCGACACCTGGAGGTGCTGCGCGATCAGCCGCCTCAGATGACCTTCAGGCAACAAACCCGCAAAGAAGGCACGACACTGGTGGTCGTCAAAAGGGTCGGGACGGAGCGGCAACGATTGCGAGATCGCCACCGCATCGGGCTGCGCCAGCCAGTCATCACGGTACTGAAAACCTAGTTTATGGCCCGAGCGCAAGGGTAATGTCCCGTTCGGGAATGCGGTAGCCTCGATCAAAGTTTATCGAGCCAAGAACCCCGATCGGAATACCGCCAAGGCGACCGTCTACCCCGGGGGCAATGACGACGCTTTCAATCCCCCCAAACCTTCCCTGCCACCTCGACACAGCGCGCGAGTTTCGCAAGCTGATCCGATTCGGTAACGGGATTTCCCGCCACGGTAGACGCAAACCCGCATTGCGGGCTGAGGCCCAGCTGCGACACGTTGATGAAGCGCCCTGCGTCATCGATGCGCGCGCAAAGGAAATCAACCGACTCGAGATCGGCCACCTTGGATGACACAATGCCCAGCACGACCCCCTTGTCGGCCGGCACATGGCGAAGCGGGGAAAAATCGCCCGCGCGCGGGGTGTCGTACTCCAGCAGGAAATGGTCGACCTTCGCACCCCTGAAGAGCTTCTCGGCCACGTCGCCATAGCCACCCTCAGACAGGTATTTGCCTTTGAAGTTGCCACGGCACATGTGGATACCGATCTTCATGTCGGCCGGACGCCCGCCCACCGCCTGATTGATGGCGTCAACGTAAAGATCCACCAGCCGGTCGGGATCACTGCCCTGCGCCCTCACCTTGTCGCGAATGTCCGGATCACACAGCATGGCGAGCGGCACCTCGTCGAGCTGCGCATAGCGTCCACCGGCTGCGTAGAGCTCGGCAAGCTCTTCCTGAAACACCTTTGAAAGATCGGCAAAGAAGGCTTCGTCGGTGTCATAGGTGCCGGGCTCGGCAAACGAAGTGCCGCGCCAGAAATGCAGCGTGGAGGGCGACGGCATGGTGACCTTGACCGTTGCCCGCGTAAGCGGTGCAACAAAGCGGAACTCATCGACGGTGATCGGACCGCTGCGATGGATTTTCTTTTCGACATGCGGTGCGGTGAACTCCACCACGTTGTCAGACTCATCACGAAACTTGAACACCGCAGGCCGGATGCCCATGCCGGTGGTCTTCTGAACGAAACGGAGCCAGTAGGAGCCGCGCCGAAATTCGCCGTCGTTTAACACCTGGAGCCCCGCCCGCTCCTGGAGCGTGACCACCCCGCGGATGGCCTCATTCGTGATGCGCTCGAAATCGGCTTCATTGATCTGCCCTGCCGAGCGCGCTTTCCAAGCCTGACGCAGCGGAGCCGGCCGCAACAGGCTACCGACATGATCAGCACGAAACGGGGGACGACCGGACGGTGCGGTGGGCATGGGACTGGGCTCCGGGATAAGGATCGGGATGAAGGCCGGGATTGTATGCCGGGGCGAGGTGCACCTGACCGACGCGTTTACCCTTCTCCGGCACGGCGCCGCAGTGCGCCTGAATCCCTGGGCCAACCGAACCACCGCCCAAGGACCCGGTAAGTCGTTCCCACGCTGAGCAACAACACCACCACCCGCATGACCTGAAACGCGGTCACCACAGGCACACCCAACTGCAGCACCTTGGCGGTGAGCGCCATTTCGGCCACGCCGCCCGGGGCCACCGCAAGAAGAAGCGTGGCCACCCGCAGGCCCGAGAGCCACGACAGACCCCATGCAAGCAAAAGCGCGAGGCCCACGCCTACGACCGAACTGACTGCCACGACCGACAGATAGCGCGGCGCGACCCGAAAAAAATCGGGCGCAAAGCGCGAGCCGATCGCCACCCCCAGCAATAACTGGCCGATATTGATGACGGGCCGCGGCAGTGCGCTGAGGGAGAGGTCAAAGTAGGCCAGCGCAGCCGCGCAGAACAATGGCCCCAGCACCCAGGCATTGGGCAGACGCACGCGCTGGGCAAGGCCGGCTGCCACACCGGTGAGCGCGGCGAGCACCAGGAGTCCTGGAATTGAAGTGGCCATGGGAGGCGGCAGCCACGCGTCATCGCCATGCACACCAAGCGCTGCCATGCTGAACGGAATCAGCGTGATCACGATGATGAGCCGCAGCGTGTGGCCCGCTGAGATCAGTTGCCCCGAACCCCCGTGCCGCTCGCCCTGGACCAGCATTTCAGACGCCCCGCCGATCGCCCCCCCAAAAAAGGCGGTGGCCGGATCGGCACGCGCAAAGCGGATCAGCGCCCAGCAGAACCCCCAACCGATCAGAATGATGACGGTGGTGGCAACGATCAGCGCTGGCCCCAGCGCGCCCATGCGCGCCACCGCATCCGGCGTGAAATAAAGCCCCAGCACCGCGCCCACCACCCACTGCCCGCCCCGACGAACGGCAGTGGGAGGCGCAAAGCCCGCCCCTGCGAGGTTGCACGCGCCGACGGCAAAGATGGGGCCGAGCATCCAGGGGAGCGGGGCGTGGAGCCAGGCGAAGAGCGCGCCGCCTGAGGTACCGACCAGCAGTGCAAGGAGCGTAAGAAGCCAGCGACGGATCACATTCGACGTCCTGGACCCCTAGCGCTTCGGATCAAGCGCATCCCGCAGGCCATCACCAAACAGATTGAAGGCCAGCACCGTCAGGAAAATGGCCAGCCCCGGAAAGATCGCCATCCAGGGCGCCTGCGTGAGAAAACGCTGCGCGGTGTTCAGCATCGACCCCCAGCTGGGCGCGGGCGGCTGCTGACCCAGCCCAAGGAATGACAGACTGGCTTCGGCAATGATGGCCGAGGCGATGGCAAGCGTGGCCTGCACCATCACGGGCGGCAGGATGTTGGGGAAGATGTGTCGAAGGAGAATCCGGCTTGGCGGATTCCCGACTGCGCGCGCAGCCTCCACCCAATCTTCGCTTCGCGCGGCAAGCACCTGACCTCGAGCCAGACGCACAAAAATAGGCGTGGCGGTGATGCCGATCGCGATCATCGCGTTACCCAGGCTCGGGCCGAGAAAGGCCGCTAGCGCAATGGCCAGAATCAGAAACGGAACCGCCAGCATGGCATCAGTGAGCCGCCCAATCACCAGATCAAACCAGCCCCCCACGTAGCCTGCGAGCATGCCAAGTGGTACGCCCGCACAGACTGCGATCGCCACTGCAATCACCCCCGCTGACAGCGACGCCCGCCCCCCCCAGATCACCCGCGACAGGAGGTCTCGCCCCACCTCATCAGTGCCTAACCAGTGCGCGGCGCTTGGCGCCTTTCGCACGAGCGACCAGCTGGTGGCAAGCGGATCATAGGGCGCGACCCAGGGCGCGAAGACCGACAGCAGCACCACGACGGCCAGCACGACCGCACCGAAGAGCGCAGACGGTCGACCCAGCCATGCCCTCATCCGCGAAGCCTCGGATTGACGAGCACATAGAGCACATCAGCGAGCAGATTGAGGAGCACGTACACCGTTGCGGTCACCAGCACCACACCCTGCACCACT
>SXGQ01457755.1_pt1 | contig 10255 bp, 9 predicted proteins | sample 3178371 | NCBI WGS metagenome assembly SXGQ01 (sample SAMN11356859, study PRJNA531348) | freshwater metagenome | isolation source: freshwater sample F1-20 | place: China: Fuxian Lake, Yuxi | collected 2017-12-25 | reverse complement strand
CCATGTGCTCGCGCTCGGTGGCCTCGTCGAGGTTTTGATAATGGATCCAGCGCCAGCCGTGGCAGGCAATCTCGTGGCCAAGTTGCTTGAGTGCCCGTACCAACTCGAGATTGCGCTGCAGTGCCATGCTGACGCCAAACACGGTCAGCGGCAGTTGGCGTTTTTCAAACTCCCGAAGAATGCGCCACACACCGACACGGGAGCCGTATTCGTAAATGCCTTCCATGCTGATATGGCGCGCCGGGTAACTTGGCGGATTGAACATCTCGGACAAAAACTGCTCGGATCCGGCATCGCCGTGCAGCACACTGTTTTCGCCACCCTCTTCATAGTTCAGCACGAATTGCACCGCCACCCGGGCTTGGCCGGGCCATTGCGCGTGCGGCGGCTTGGCGCCATAGCCCAGCAGGTCGCGCGGGTAGGGCAGGGTGCTGTCGTAGTGGTGCATCGAGAGATCATAACCATGCCCAAATGGTATAAACAAACTCGCCGCGCCCGGCCCGGGTGTGCTGCGCCAACCTTCATCAGGAGCCGTAATGGGCTTGAGCACACATGTTTTGGACACCATGCACGGCACGCCGGCGGCCGGTATGCAGGTCAGTCTGTACACCACCGACGGCGAAGCGGCCAAGCTGGTCAAGCAGTTTGTGCTCAACCAAGACGGGCGCAACCCTGACGGCCTGCTGTTTGACCACCAAGAACTCAAGCAGGGCACTTACCGCCTCTTGTTCGAGGTGGCGGCCTACTTCGCGGCCCGCGGCGTGTTGCTCCCGCAACCCAATTTTCTTGACCGGGTGAGCCTTGATTTCGGGGTGGCCCAGCCACAGCAGCACTACCATGTCCCGCTGTTGGTCAGCCCCTGGAGCTATTCCACCTACCGCGGCTCTTGATGCGGTTTTGCAGGCCAGCGGCGCTGCGCTACAACTGCCCCTTGGTGAGGGTGTCGAGCTGGAAGCGTCCGCTTTTGTGCCACAGCCAGGTTTCGGTGTAGGTGACCGAGCCCAGGGCGAGCGGACGCGGGAAGGGCGCTGCCCGGCGAATCGTGTCCTCTATTTCAGCCACCACTTCAGGCGCGTGGGTGGGTACGCGCATCCAATTGATTTGGGTGATCTCACCCATGGCGCCGACATCGACTTGCAGCACACCGATGGCATACAGCAGGGGCGGCAGCTGGCCGGCATAAATGCGGTGTGCGTTTTGCCCATAGAGGTGGGCCGCTGCAGCCCGCCGGTAATCCCGCTCCGTCTGGGCTGTCGGTGCCTCGGTGCTGTCGTTTGTGGCGGGAACTGGCTGGGGCTTGGTACTGGGGCTGACCCTCGGCGCTGCGGATTTAGCCGGTGGCGGGGGTCGAGCAGCTGCCAGAGCCGGCGGGGCCGGTTTTGGGGCTTGATTAGGGTCTTGTTGAGGGGCTGTGGCCGGGTGCTGCGGCGGCACGGTTCGCACGGTGGGCGCAGGAACCATAACCGGCAGTGGCTGTGGCGCAGGTACCGCACAGCCCACAAGAATGCCGGCCGTCAGCAGGTCAAGGCCCCGCCAACGGGTGCGCCAATTTCGAAAAGCATGCAGCAAGTCTGGTCTCCTGTGCTCCCCAAGCCCGGTCTTCTGGAATACCCGCCGGGATTACTCTATTGCTCGAGCATAACGGGCCTGTGGCGAACCGTCCAGTTTTCAACCATCCAGTTTCAACCATCCAGTTTTCTATAGGGATTGTTCATTAGGCGCACTGGCACGCCAAACCCTCATGGACAATCTCGGTTGAATGAACAGACTTGAATTATTTTTGCAGCGCCTTATTCAGACCCCGGCCGTGCTGGTGGGTGTGGCCGCAGTGCGGGGCTCGGTGCCGCGCGAGGTGGGCGCCTGGATGGCTGTTTTTGCGCACACAGAGCCGCAGACAGAGCCGCAGACTTTGGGCACGGTGGGCGGTGGACAACTCGAATTTGATGCGGTTCGCCACGCCAGGTCCTTGATGCAAAACGGCGCCGCATCGGGTCTGACTGTGCGACGCTATGCTCTGGGGCCGACCCTGGGGCAGTGCTGTGGCGGCGACGTACAGCTGAGTTTTGAGCCGGTCAGCGCCTCGGATATTGCCCCGCTGCGCCAGCGCTTGCAGCCCATCCACCAGCCAGTGGCCCTGTTTGGGGGTGGCCATGTCGGGCAGGCGCTGGTGCGTGTGCTGGCCGAACTGCCCTTCACACTGCGCTGGATCGACAGCCGTGGCGAGGTGTTCCCAAAGGATGTGCCGGCTCATGTGGTCTGTGAGCACTCTGACCCGGTGCAAGGCGCCGTGCCCATGCTGCCAGCCGGCGCGCGCGTGCTGGTGATGAGTTTCAGCCACGCGGAAGATCTCGATGTTGTGGCGGCCTGCCTGCTGCGTCAGCGCCAGCAGGCTGACCTGCCTTTTGTCGGGCTGATTGGCAGCCGCACCAAATGGGCGAGCTTTCGACAGCAATTGCTGGCGCGCGGCTTCACTGAAGAAGAGCTCGCGCAGATAAGCTGCCCGATTGGTGTGCCAGGTGTTTTGGGTAAGCAGCCAGAGGTGATTGCCGTGGCTGTTGCGGCCCAACTTTTGCAAACTCTGGCGCCGCGCTGATACAGCCCAAATTAAAAAAAGCGAGAAGAAATGGACAGTTATTACCTCGAATGGGCCAACCTGCTGTTGCGCTGGGTGCATGTGATCACCGCTATTGCCTGGATCGGCTCCTCCTTTTATTTTGTTTTTCTCGACAGCAGCCTGACGCCACCGGTTGACGAAGACCTCAAGCGACAAGGCGTCAGCGGTGAAATCTGGGCAGTGCATGGCGGCGGCTTTTACCACCCGGTTAAGTTCAATGTCTCACCGCCCAAGTTGCCTCAGAACCTGCATTGGTTTTATTGGGAAAGCTACAGCACCTGGTTGTCGGGCTTTGCGCTGTTCACACTGTCTTACCTGTGGAGTGCTGGCACCTACCTGATCGATAAATCAAAAATGGACTGGGCGCCGTCTACGGCGGTTGCCGCAGCACTTTCTTTTTTGCTGGTTTTTTGGCTGCTGTATGACCTGATTTGTCGCACCCTGGGCCAGCGCAAAAACGGTGAGGCCATCGTCGGAGGCTTGGTGTTTTTGCTGGTCTGCCTGGCATCGTGGCTGGCCTGTCACTGGTTTGCCGGGCGTGCGGCCTTTTTGCTGGTGGGTGCGATGCTGGCGACCAGCATGAGTGCGAGCGTGTTTTTTTGGATTATTCCGGGCCAGAAAAAAGTGATTGCGGCAATCCAGGCTGGCCAAGCGGTGGACCCGGTGCATGGCCAGCGCGGCAAGCAGCGCAGTGTGCACAACACCTATTTCACCCTGCCAGTGCTGTTTGCCATGCTCAGCGGGCATTACAGCTTCACTTACAACCACCCACAAAACTGGCTGGTGCTGATTTTGATGATGTTTGCAGGTGCGGCGATCCGGCAGTTTTTTGTCATGCGCCACGGTTACAAGCTCGGCCGCCACGGCAACCCTTTGGTTTATGGCTTGGCCGGTGTGGCGGTGATCGTCGGGGTGATTGTCTGGTTGCGGCCGGTGGCAACGCCTGCCGCGCTAGCGCAGGTGCAGCAGGCTGCTGCGCTGGCAGCCAATGGCGCAGAGCAAGCCAATTACCAAAAGCTGCAAATCGTGCTGCAGCAGCGCTGTTATGCCTGCCACGGCGAGCAACTGCAGATGAAGAATGTGCGCCTTGATTCAGCCAGTTTGGTTAAACAGCAGGCGCAAAGCATTTACCAGCAGGTGGTGGTGTCCCGGGCTATGCCCATGAACAACAGCACCGGCCTGACCGAGACCGAGCGGCAGTTGGTCAAGCAGTGGTTTGAGGCCGGTGCGGCAGTCGACTGAGGGGGCTCAGTCGACCGTTGCGCCGCTGGCCTTGACCACCTGTTCATACTTGGCCCGTTCGCTTGCCATGAATGCCCCGAAAGCCTCGGGACTGGTGGCTACTGGTTCTGCCAGCAGGGCGGCAAAACGGGTTTTGGTTTCAGGCGCATTGAGTGCCGCCACGAAAGCCTGGTTAAGCCGTGCCAAAACGTCTTTGGGCGTGGCGGCTGGGGCTACCAATCCCCACCAGGTGTCGATGGCGAAACCCTTGATGGTGTCAGCCATCGCCGGCACCTCTGGCAGGGCGCTGGATCGCGCCAGCGTCGTGACCGCAATGGCCTTGAGCTTGCCGACACGGATGTTGGGTGCGGCTGTGGCGAGGTTGTCAAAGTTGAAATCCACCTGCCCGCCCAACAGCGCAAGTTGCGCCGGATTGCCGCCGTTGTAGGGCACATGCACGGCCAAAATGCCGGCCTCTTTGTTGAGCATCTCTCCAGCCAGGTGACCGGCGCTGCCGTTGCCGCCGCTGCCGTAATTGAGCTTGCCGGGGTTAGCCTTGGCATAGGCCAGCAAGTCGGCCAGGCTGCTAATCTTCAAACGCTGCGCTGTCTCGGCATTCATGACCAGCACATTGGGTACCCGCAGCATTTGCGTGATGGGCGCAAAGTCACTGCCCGCGTTGTAGGGCATGGTCTTGTACAGCCATGGGTTGATGGCGTGCGTGGCGGTGGCTGCGATGCCGATGGTCAGGCCGTCGGGCGCGGCCTTGGCCACCAGATCGGCGCCGATGTTTCCCCCAGCGCCGGGGCGGTTTTCTATGATGACCGTGCCCAGGCTGTCTTTGACCCGCTCGGCCAGCGCCCGGGCGGTCACATCAATCGGACCGCCAGCGGCGTAGGGCACGATCAAACGGATCGGCTTGGTCTGCGCCAGGGCGCTCGGGGCGGCCAGGACGGTCACCAGGGTCATGGCAGTGAGCCAGCTTGTTTTGAGTTGCATGGTGTGTACCGGTTTGGTGTGGGTTGATGGATTCCCGGTCGGGAAAGAGGACTACGGCGTGGCAACTGGCTTCTGGTTGGGCAGGGAATATTGGCGCCTTGCTCAGGCAGCAAGTGTTTGCTTGTCGGCCTCCGAGGTGAAGGAATCTGCAAAAAAAGCATCGTCGGGCAGGCCGGCATGCGTGGTGTAAGCGGCGCGGGCCGAGTCGACCACGATGGGCGCGCCACAGGCATACACCTGGTGACCGCTGAGGTCTGGGAAGTCCTGCAGTACCGCTTGATGTACAAAACCGGTGCGGCCGCGCCAGTTGTCATCTGGCAGGGCGTCCGAGACCACCGGTATGTAATGCAAGTTGGGCATGGCGGCCAATTGCGCCCTCACCCAGCCATCAAGGTACAGGTCGACCGGCCGGCGCCCACCCCAGTAAAGGGTGGCGGGGCGTGCGATGCCTTTGAACTGCATGTGCTCCAGCACCGCTTTGATGGGTGCCAGACCAGTGCCCGAAGCCAGCAGGATGATGGGCTTGTTGCTGTCCTCACGCAGGTAGAAACTGCCAAACGGCCCCTCGATGCGCAAGATCTCCTTCTCTTTCATGATGTTGAAGACATGGTCGGTGAATTTGCCGCCCGGCATGTGCCGGATGTGCAACTCCAGCCCAGCCGACAGGGTGTGTGGCGCATTGGCCATCGAATAGCTGCGCCGCGCCCCGTCACGCAGCAAAAACTCGACATACTGCCCGGCGTGGTAGCTAAAGCTGTCGTTAGCCGGGAGTTGCAGCTTGAGCAGCATCACATCCGAAGACTTTTTCTCCAACTGGTTGACCCGGGTCGGCATTTTCTTGATCGGGAAGGCACCTTCACTGGTGACCTGGCGCGACTCCAGCAACACATCGCTGTGCGCCACGCCACAACAGGTCAGCACCAGGCCGGCGGCTTCTTCCTCCGGGCTCAATGCCTTGCTTTGGTGCACGCCGTGCACCACGGTGCCGCTGAGCTTTTTGCACTTGCAGGAGCCGCAGGCGCCGTCCTTGCAGCCATAGGGCAGGCCGATGCCCTGGCGTATACCGGCTGTGAGCATGGGCTCACCGGCCATGGCGGTGAAGACCCGACCGCTGGGTTGTATGCTGATCTGGAAGGCCGCTGGGGCGGCATCTGGCGAGCTCATGTTGTTCGGTATCCTCGGGGCTTGCAAGTTTTTGTGAAGACCCTGATTTTGCCTTCAAACCCAAGCCCCCACGGCAGCCTGTATGCCACCCGCCCCGGCGCACTGCCGGCGCGGTTTCGCCGCCAGCGGTTGCTGATCATTGGCTGTGGCGATGTGGGCTTGCGTGTGGTGCAGGCGTTGCCGGCCCGGGTGCGGGTGATGGCGCTGACCTCCAGCCCCGAGCGCAGCGCCGAGCTGCGTGCACGCGGCATCACGCCGCTGCGCGGCAACCTCGACGACCCCTTGAGTCTGCAGCGCTTGGCCGGGCTGGCCCATCGCGTGCTGCATTTGGCGCCGCCGCCGGGCGAGGGCTGGCAAGACCCGCGCACCCTGGCCCTGACCCGGGCGCTGCGCCGGCGCAGTCCACCGAGCGGACTGGTGTATGGCTCCACCAGCGGCGTCTATGGTGACTGCCAGGGCGCTGTTGCTACAGAAACAAGATCAACCAACCCCGACACGCCAAGGGCCAGACGCCGAATTGGTGCGGAAGGCGCGGTGCGATTCCTGGGTCGCTCGGCCGGCGTGCGCAGCAGCATTCTGCGTATTCCGGGCATTTATGCGCCAGACCGGGTGGGCGGTACGCCGCGCGCCCGGCTCGAAAAAGGCACGCCGGTACTGCGCGCCGAGGATGATGTCTACACCAACCATATCCACGCTGACGACCTGGCGCGCGCCTGCACCGCCGCCCTGTGGCGCGGCCATCCGCAACGCATCTACAACGTCAACGACGACACGATGCTCAAGATGGGTGACTACTTTGACTTGGCGGCTGACCTGTACGGCCTGCCGCGCCCACCGCGCATTGCTCGCAACGCGGCTCCCAGCTTGCTGCCGCTGATGCTGCTAAGTTTCATGAGCGAATCACGCCGCCTGGACAACTCGCGCCTGAAACGCGAGTTGGGGCTGCGGCTGCGCTACCCCACGGTCGAATCTGGTTTACGGGCATGAACCTCCCGGGCACGCTCAGGCACAGCCCGGCGGCCGAGCGCAACGGCCACGCCATTCTGGCGCGCCTGCAGCAACTGCTGCCGGCGCAGGGCCGGGCGTTGGAGATTGCCAGTGGCACCGGCCAGCATGTGGCCCTGTTTGGCGCCAACTTGCCCGGCTGGGTTTGGCAAGCGAGTGATCTGCACGACCATGACTTCCCGGTCATCGGCCAGTGGTGTGCCATGACCGGCGCCGCCCCACCGCGGCCGCCCTGCCTGCTAGATGTCCTGGCGCCCCGCTGGCCGGCTGCTGGTGCGGCGTTTGAGCAGCCGTTTGACCTGATTTATTGCGCCAATATGCTGCACATTGCGCCCTGGGCCTGCTGTCAGGGCCTGATGCAAGGCGCCGCGCGCCACCTTGGGCCCCATGGGCGGCTGGTCACCTACGGCCCCTATTTCGAGCGTGAGGTGCCCAGCGCAGCCAGCAACCTGGCGTTTGACAGCAGCCTGCGGGAACGCGACGGCGCCTGGGGTATTCGCTGGTTGCATGAGGTGGCTGCCCAAGCTGAACTTGCCGGACTGCATTTGGCGAGCCGGATTGATATGCCGGCCAATAACCTGCTGCTGGTGTTTGAGCGAGCAAGCCTTGCGAGTGGCTTTGTCGGCGCTGCGTCGATAGGAGACGCCATATCTGCATCGGCTTTAACCTGATGATCAAGCCGTCTGGTGCCCGGGGCCGGAATCGAACCGGCACGGATTTCTCCGGGGGATTTTGAGTCCCCTGCGTCTACCAATTTCACCACCCGGGCGGGGAGCAAGACAGAAATAAATTATGGCATACAGGGCGGGGGCTTTTCAGGTAGCTGCGGCGGTTTTGGCGCGCCTACAAACTTGCGCGACCTTGTAGAACCTGTCGAGCATTGTGTTTGGAGGGTCGGGTCACGGTGCATCGACGGTGCGTCCCACCAAAAGCCAGCCTTGCTACTTGGGTTTTGGTCGCCCTAGCCGCATTTTGAAACTAAGCTGTGCTTTTGGATCCAAGGGCTTGAAGCAGATCGATTTTTCGCAGCTGGCACTGTTAAACGGCAGGACTGAGCAATCCCTTGCATCTATCCCGCCAACACTGGCCGCTCTGAGCCTTACGTCAAGGCGGGAAACCACCCACCACCTGCGTGACGGGGAAGTGGTCTTGTACCTGCGACCCGGCAGCGCAGTTTGGCAGGTTCGTTACAAGTTGTTTGATCGCCGGTGGCACTGCGTCACAACCCGCCAACGGCAACTGGAATGGGCCAAGCGAGTGGTTGGTGAAATCTATGACCGAGCCAGATTCCGCGAAGAGGAGGGTTTGCCACAACAGACCAAACGCTTTGATGTCATCGCCCGTGAGTGCATCAAAACCCTGGAGCGGGACATAGAGCAAGGCATCCGCCGTGAGACCAACCGTGACTACATCCGGGCCATGAACAACTACCTGATCCCGTACTTTGGCAAGTTCATGCTGGCCAATATCACCATTGACCGAGTGCGCCACTACGAACAATGGCGAAATGAAAAGATGGGGCGCGTGCCCATAAGCAGCACCTTGGCCAATCACGCAAGCGCATTCAGCCGTATTCTTGACTTTGCCATCGAACAGGGTTGGCTCAGCGACCGGGTGGCCATTCCCAGGTTGAACCGCAAGGGCCGGAGAGGTTCGGCGCGTCCGGGCTTTAGCCGAGAGGAATTGGTAAAACTCATGGAATTTTTACCCGAGTGGAGCAGGGCGGGTGAACGGAAGAACCATACGGAAATGCGCCTCCTGCTGCGTGACTACGTGGAAGCACTGCTGGGAACTGGGTGCCGCTCAGGTCGGGAAAGCATGGCCATGCAGTGGCGGCACTTGGAGTGGTACGTGGACAACAAAACCAATCAGCGTTACCTGCGCATCTGGGTTTCGGGCAAAACGGGTGGGCGCTGGCTCATTGCCAAGCACTGGGCCATTGCAGTGTTCGAGCGACTGGCAGTTCGGCAGGGTATGGGTGAGAATTTGGATCAAGCCATCGCCGCCAAGAGTGAAGCTTGGGTATTTGCCACAAGTGCTGGGGTTAGACCCAACAGTCTGCACACCTCTTTTGAGCTGCTGCTTGCGGATGCAAACATGCGAGTGGATCCCATTACGGGCCGCAACCGCAGTCTTTACAGCCTGCGTCACAGCTACGCCACCATGAGCCTGATGGACGGGCAGATGGACATGCACACTTTGGCCAAGCAAATGGGCACTTCCATTGGCATGTTGGAGCAGCACTACAGCAAGATGACAGCAACTATGGCGGCAGACAGGCTGGCGTGACCGGAATCCCCCAGCCAAGTGCCGCTTTATACCGTTCAAACTGCCGCCGTGTGCCAGCGCCACAAGCGATACGGACCCGGCGCGATCTTTGACGGCGGGCAGGGCGGTTTTAGTGGATCTGGGTCGCCCCCTCCGGGTTCTACCGGCTCGGTGGCGCGCAGCACTGGGTGCTGTTTGGGGTCAATGCGCATCAGGCCCCGATCATGAACTGTCGGGTCAAACCGACAGTTGCGTGTCAGGGGGCAAGTTTTTACGGAGCCCAGCAGCAACCTGGGGTGCTTTCCGGCAACTACACCAAGCAAACGGCCCTGCGCAACATGTCGTCCGATGCGTCGATATAGCCAATGGTGGTGCTAATGTTTCGGTGGCCCATGGCGCGCATCAGCACCCGCACGCCCACCCCTCGGGAGGCCAAAGCTGTGGCAAAACTGCGACGGCCACTGTGACTCGATGCCCCATCCATGCCCACACCCCGGTAGAGCTTGAGAAAGTATTGAGCCAGTGTGTTGGCGGTAAAGCCACGCTGTGGTTCCTTTTGCGTGGCAAAAAAAGCCTGATGTGCCTCACGCCGTTTGGCAGTGCTGACATAGACCATCAACTCTTTATGCAGTTTGGGGCTCAAAAATACAATACGCGGGTGGCCGCCCTTGGTTTGAACGGCGTTCAAGCGGATTTCATCTTTGACGCGGCCCTCTGCGTTGACCACATCACCCCAGGTTAGGGCGGCAACTTCGCCAACCCGCATGCCCGCAAGGTGGGTTAAAAGCAGCATAGCCCTGTTACGCGCTGCGTGCGCGCGGCTCGCTATGTGGTCCTGCACCCGGCGCAATTCCTGCGCTGTAAGCGTTTTTGCTTTGCCCATGAGCTGTTCCTTTGAAATCACATAAAACAAGTGCTTTATTGTGTTTTCTTTGGTTCGGTTTGGGCAACCGGAGTCCGTTCGGGCTGTCGGGTCAATGATTT
>SXGQ01370332.1_pt1 | contig 10257 bp, 7 predicted proteins | sample 3178371 | NCBI WGS metagenome assembly SXGQ01 (sample SAMN11356859, study PRJNA531348) | freshwater metagenome | isolation source: freshwater sample F1-20 | place: China: Fuxian Lake, Yuxi | collected 2017-12-25 | reverse complement strand
GGCGACTTCTACGTGGGCGTGCAGACCAAGCGGGGTTGCCCCCACAACTGCTGCTACTGCGTGTACACGGTGGTGGAGGGCAAGGCGGTGCGGGTGAATCCCGTGCAGGAGGTGATCGCCGAAATGCGTCAGCTCTATGCCCGGGGGGTGCGGGGCTTCTGGTTCACCGATGCCCAGTTCATCCCGGCCCGCCGCTACATCGACGACGCCAAGGAGCTGCTGCGGGCCATCCAGGCCGAGGGCTGGACCGATATCCGCTGGGCCGCCTACATCCGCGCCGACAACCTCGATGCCGAACTGGCGGAGCTGATGGTGGCCACCGGCATGGACTACTTCGAGATCGGCATCACCTCGGGCTCCCAGGAGCTCGTGCGCAAGATGCGCATGGGCTACAACCTGCGCACCGTGCTCGAGAACTGCCGCCTGTTGGCCCGGGCGGGTTTCCGCGATCACGTGTCGGTCAACTACTCGTTCAACGTGATCGACGAGCGCCCCGAGACGATCCGCCAGACCGTGGCCTACCAACGGGAATTGGAGCGGATCTTCGGGGCCGACAAGGTGGAACCCGCCATCTTCTTCATCGGCCTGCAGCCCCACACCCACCTGGAGCAGTACGGCTTCGAGCAGGGCCTGATCAAGCCCGGCTACAACCCGATGAGCATGCTGCCCTGGACGGCCCGGCAGCTGCTCTGGAACCCCGAACCCATGGGCAGCACCTTCGGCCGCATCTGCCTGGAGGCCTTTGAGCGCAACCCGGCCGACTTCGGCCGCACGGTGATCGACCTGTTGGAGCGCGATTACGGCGCGGCACCGCTGGATCAGGCGCTACGGGCCCCGGTGGAAGGGCGGGCGGCCCTGGCCACGGCGGTGCGCTAAGCCCGCCACCAACGGCGGCGAACCAGCAGCAAGAGGGCCAAGCCCAGCCAGCCGAGCACCCCGCCGATCGGATTCGCGGGCCCCATCAGCCAGGCCGGTGCCGTGGGGTTCACTGCCACCAGGCCGTTCTGCAGCACAAACCAGCCGCCCACCAGGCCACCGTGGAGCCCCACGGCTCCCCACAGCACCCCGCCGTCGGCGCGGCGTTGGAGCCCCAGGGCCAGCCCCAGCAGCAGCAGCCCCCCCAGCAGGGCCAGCAGGGGCCCCAGCGGAAGGGTGAAGCGGGTGTGCACCAGGCTGAACAACACCGCCTGCAGCCCCAGGGCCCGTTGGGCCCCCAGCAGCAGGCTCAGCTCCCCCAGCAGCCAGCCGCGGAACAGCAGTTCCTCCGCAAAGCCCACCCCCAACCCCAGGGCCACGCCATTGAGCAGCAGGCCGGCGTTGAGCTCGGGTTGCCAGCGCAGCTGCCCCAGGGCCGCCAGCCCCAGCACCACCAGGGCCAGCAAGCCGGCGGCTTTGAGCAGCCCCCGCACCAGCGCCTTGGCGACGGCCGCGGCGGGGGCCTCAACCCCGAGGCTGCGCCAGGGTTGCTCGCTGCCCCAGGTGCGCCGCAGGCGCCAGGGCAGGCTGAACAACAGCGCCAGTACGGCGGGCCCCGCCGCCAGGGCCGCCCGTTGGTCGGCGACCACGCCCGCCACACCCAGGAGCCACTGCCCCCCCAGAAACACCGCCACCAGGGTGAGGGGATAGAGCAGCGTTCCCCACCAGTGCAGCCGCGGCGATGCTGGGGATTGCATCACTCCTCCGGTTCGATCGTGCTGGAGAGCCCCTTGGCCTTGAGGGTTTCGCTGTAAAACTCCGCCGGCTCCAGGTCGCACACGATCACCAGACCCACGCCGGTGTTGTGGGCCTCCAGCATCACGGCGATGGCGTCCTGCTCACTGAGGGAGGGCACCACCTGCCGCAGGGTGCTCACCACGTATTCCATGGTGTTCACCGGGTCGTTGTGGAGCAGCACCTTGTAGCGGGGTGAGGGCTTGCGCACCCGCTCCGGGGCCTTCTCCAGTACCGCCGCTCCGCCGGTTTCGCGGCTGGGGGTTTGGGTGGCTTGAATCATCATGGCGAGCTCCGGCATGACGAACGCGGACTTTAGGCAGGCGTTCAAGCGGCTGTCGCCGCCCCCAGGGCGTTGTGAATGCGGCGCATGGCCTCCTCCACGTTGGCGCGGCTGTTGAAGGCCGACAGCCGGAAGTACCCCTCGCCGGCGGCGCCAAAGCCGCTGCCGGGGGTGCCCACCACATGGGCCTGGCTGAGCAGCAGATCAAAGAAGCCCCAGGAGTCGACCCCCTGCGGTGTTTTGATCCACACGTAGGGGGCCTGCTCGCCGCCGTACACCTGCAGGCCGGCCGCCTGCAGCTCCCGCCGGATGATCGCGGCGTTCTCCATGTAGAAGGCGATCAGGGCCTTCACCTGGGCCTGTCCCTCCGGGGAATACACCGCCTCAGCGCCGCGCTGCACGATGTAGCTGACGCCGTTGAACTTGGTGCACTGGCGGCGGTTCCAGAGGCCCCAGAGCTCCACGCGCTCGCCGTTGGCGGCCGTGCCCATCAGGCCACGGGGCACCACGGTGAGGGCACAGCGGGTGCCGGTGAAGCCAGCGTTTTTGGAGAAGGAGCGGAATTCGATCGCGCACTCACGGGCTCCGTCGATCTCGTAGATCGAGTGGGGCAGGGAGGGGTCCTGAATGAAGGCCTCGTAGGCGGCGTCGAACAGAATCAGCGCGCCGTTGGCACGGGCGTAATCCACCCAGGCCTGGAGCTGGGCCCTGGTGGCCACCGCACCGGTGGGGTTGTTGGGGAAGCACAGGTAGATCAGATCCACCGGTTGGCTGGGGATCTGGGCGGTGAAGCCGTTGTCGGCGTTGATGGGGAGGTAGGTGAGGCCGCCGTATTGGCCGGCAGCATCGGCATCGCCGGTGCGCCCCGCCATCACGTTGCTGTCCACATACACCGGATACACCGGGTCGGTGACGGCGATGCGGTTGCCCTCCCCCAGGATGTCCAGGATGTTGGCGCTGTCGCACTTGGAGCCGTCCGACACGAAGATCTCCTCCGCCGAGATCTCGCAGCCACGGGCCTGGAAGTCGTGGCGGGCGATCGCCTCCCGCAGCCACAGGTAGCCCTGCTCCGGGCCGTAGCCGTGGAAGCCCTCGCGGGTGCCCATCTCATCGATGGCCGCCTTCATGGCGCTGCGGCAGGCCTCGGGCAGCGGTTCGGTGACATCGCCGATGCCCAGGCGAATGATCGGTGCCTCGGGGTTGGCTTCGCTGAAGGCCTTCACCCGCCGGGCGATTTCAGGGAACAGATAGCCCGCCTTGAGTTTGAGGTAGTTGCCGTTGACCTGGGCCATCACCACTGCGGCCCCGTCGGGCCCCGTTGAACTGGGCGGATTGTCCTATGGCGCCGGCACGGCCTGGGCCCGCGGTGCCGCAGCGCCGGGCTGCATACGATCGAGGCAGTGCTCCCCGGGCCGCCTTGACCTCCGCTGCGTCGGTGCCGTTGGCCGCACCCCTGGCCTCACCCCCGGATGCACCGGTGGACTTTGCCGCCCTGGTGGATCGCACCATCGCCAAGCCCGGCCGTTACCTGGGCAATGAGCTGGGGGTGCAGCCGCGCGACTGGGATCAGGCCTGGGCGAAGGCGGGCGTGCGTTGGGCCCTCACCTACCCCGAGATCTACGAGGTGGGCTCCAGCAACACCGGCCACATCATTCTCTATTCGATCCTCAACAGCCTCCCCGGCCAGATCTGCGACCGCAGCTATCTGCCCGGCCCCGATCTGGCGGAGCGGCTGCGCCAGCGCGGCGAGGCTCTGTTTGCGGTGGAGAGCCGCCGGCCGTTGCCGGCCTTCGACATCCTCGGCTTTTCGCTCAGCTACGAGCTGGGGGCCACCAACATCCTGGCGATGCTGGAGCTGGCCCAGATCCCGATCCGGGCCACAGATCGCGGCGATCGGCCCCTGGCTGATCCGGCGTCACCGCCACTGATTTTTGCCGGTGGTCCCACCGCCACCAGCAACCCGGAGCCCTTTGCCGCCTTCTTCGATTTCGTTGTGCTCGGCGATGGCGAGGAGGTGTTGCCGGAGATCGGCCTGGTGGTGGCTGAGGCCAAGGCCGCCGGCCTGAGCCGCCGGGAGCTGCTGATCGATCTGGCCCAGGTGCCGGGGGTCTATGTGCCGTCGCTGTATGGCCCCGGGGCGGATGGCGTCACCCTGGTGCCGCTGCTGCCAGGGGTTCCGGCGCGGGTGCTGCGCCGCACCGCCACGCCAATGCCGCACTACGCCATGGGGCTGGTGCCGCACATCGAAACCGTGCACGACCGGCTCACGGTGGAGATCCGCCGCGGCTGCACCCGCGGCTGCCGCTTCTGCCAGCCCGGCATGCTCACGCGCCCGGCCAGGGATGTGGAGCCCGAGGCGGTGATCGAGGCGATCGAGACCGGCATGGAGCGCACCGGGTATTCCGATTTCTCGCTGCTGTCGCTGAGCTGCTCCGACTACCTGGCCCTGCCGGCCGTGGGGGTGGAGCTGCGCAATCGTCTGGCGGACAAGAACGTGAGCCTCACCCTGCCCAGCCAGCGGGTGGATCGCTTTGACAGCAACATCGCCCACATCCTGGGGGGCACCCGCCGTGCCGGGCTCACCTTTGCGCCCGAGGCCGGCACCCAGCGCCTGCGGGACATCGTGAATAAGGGGCTCACCGATGCGGAGCTGCTGCGGGGCATTCGCACCGCCATGGAGAACGGCTACCGCAAGATCAAGCTCTATTTCATGATCGGCCTGCCCGGGGAAACCGACGCCGACGTGCTCGGGATCGCCGACACCTGCCGGGGGCTGCAGCAGCAATGCCGCGACCTGGGGCGGTTGGAGCTCAACCTCACCATCTCCAACTTCACCCCCAAGCCGCACACCCCCTTCCAGTGGCACAGCGTGAGCACGGCCGAGTTTGCCCGCCGGCAACAGCTGTTGCGCGATGCCCTGCGGCCCCTGCGCGGCATCAAAACCAACACCACCGATGTACGCCTCTCGGCCATGGAGGATTTCGTGGGCCGCGGCGATCGGCGTTTGGCGCCGGTGATCGAAGCCGCCTGGCGGGCCGGGGCGGGGCTGGATGCCTGGTTTGAGGCGGCGGAGCGCACCTACAGCGCCTGGACCGGGGCCATTGAGGCCGCTGGCCTGGGGGGGCGTTACCGCGACCTGGAGCTGGGGGAATGGAGCGCGGCTGAGGGCATGGATCCGGCCGATCTCGAGGCCTTCTGCCGCCAGCCGCTCCCGTGGGATCACATCGATTCCGGGGTCGACAAGGCCTGGTTGGCGGACGACCTGCAACGGGCCCTGGCGGCGGCCGTGGTGCCCGATTGTTCCTTTGACGGCTGCAGCAGCTGTGGCGTGTGTGGGCCGGAGTTGGGCCACAACGTGGTGGTGCCCCCGCCTCCGATTCCGCTGCAAAGCCCGCAGCGGGCCCCAGCCAGTGAGCGGCTCCAACGGCTGCGCTTCCGCTTCAGCAAGACGGGATCCCTGGTGCTGCTCAGCCACCTCGATCTGGTGCGCTTGATGGAGCGGGCCCTGCGCCGCTCGGGTCTGCCGGTGAGCTTCACCGGTGGATTCCATCCGCTGCCCCGGGTGCAGTTCGGCTTGGCCCTGCCCCTGGGGGTGGAGGCGGAGGGGGAATGGATGGATGTGGAATTTGCCCGGCCGCTCACGGCTGAAGCCGCCCGTGCGGCCCTGCAGGAGCAGTTGCCAGAGGGCTTTCAGTTGCAGACGGTGGCGGAGGTTCCTGTGGCTGGCCCCAGCCTCTCCCAGGAGATCGTGGCGTCCCACTGGCTGCTCGTGCTGCAGCCGGCGGAGGGGCGCGTGGTGCCGCTGGAGGCTTGGCGGGATGCGGCGGCGGCACTGCTGGGCGCTGCCAGCTGGATCTGGGAAGACACCGATAAGAAGGGGCGGCCTCGCCAGCGGGATTGCCGCCCCTTCCTGCAGCAGTTGCAGCTCAACCCCACCGATCAGCCCGGTCAGGCGGAGCTGCATGTTCAGGCTCTGGTGGATCCCACCGGCCGCAGCCTCAGGCCCGAGCAGCTGCAGCAGTGGTTCGCGGAACAGTTGCAGGTTCCGCTGGATTTGGTGCGGTTGCGGCGCCGTTCGTTGCAACTGGCATCGGCGGAATCCCTGCCCAATCAGCCGTGCTAATTTCAATTCAGACGGCAGATCTGCGGCCTGATTATTGGCCCGCTTGATCGCTCCTCCGGCCTCCTCCGTTCCGACCGATCACGACCCGATCACGTCGAACGGATCCCCAAGGCCCGGAAGAGTTCCGCAACAGCTTTCTTGAATTCGCTTCCTGAAAGCGGTCCGTTGCGGCTCCGTTGAGACGGACGCCCATTTCCCGGTATCCGCGCGCTATCGCCGCTCCGACCTGCAGCTCCCTGCCGGTCCTGGCCCTTGGTTGATGCTCCAGGCCCAGCCTGTGGGTCATCGTCCCGCTCTTCATTTGCTTCGCCTCTGGTCCTGTCGCCCACTGCGGCGGCGTCCACGCGCTGTCCATCACCCGTTCACAACTCCCCGTTTCCGGGGCCTTCCCACAGCTCGTCTGACCAGATCGTCTTTCGAGGGCCTCTCACCAGGTCTCCTCCTCGCTCCGTTGTTTCCCCAGTCGCGCCACTGAGCCGTTTCACAGCTGCATCTGCATCCCAGGGTCGGCATCGGCGATGCCCTTCCCCCCGTTGCACCTGCACTGTCCGCCTCGGCTCCCGTTGCGCTTCCCCCTTCCCGGCCTGCCCCCGGCAGGTCATTCTCTGACCTTCCATGCCCCAGCAGATCGTCATCGCTGAGCAGCTGCGGATCGCCGCCGTGCTCACCGACGACCGTGTTGATGAACTCGTGGTGGCCCAGGGCCGCTACCAGATCGGCGATGTGTACCTCGGCACCGTGGAGAACGTGTTGCCGGGCATTGACGCTGCCTTCGTGAACATCGGCGAAGGCGAAAAAAATGGCTTTATCCATGTCACCGATCTCGGCCCGCTGCGGCTGAAGAAGGGCACGGTGGGCATCACCGAGCTGCTGGAGCCGCGCCAGAAGGTGCTGGTGCAGGTGATGAAGGAGCCCACCGGCACCAAGGGGCCTCGCCTCACCGGCAACCTCACCCTGCCGGGCCGTTTCCTGGTGCTGCAGCCCCACGGCCAGGGGGTGAACATCTCCCGCCGCATCAATGCCGAAAGCGAGCGCAACCGCCTGCGGGCCCTCGGGGTGCTGATCAAGCCGCCCGGTGCCGGGCTGCTGGTGCGCACCGAAGCCGAAGGGGTGAGCGAGGAGCAGCTGATCGACGACCTCGAGGCCCTGCTGCGGCAATGGGAGGCGATTCAGACCGCTGCGGAAACCGCCAGCCCGCCGGTGCTGCTCAACCGCGATGAAGATTTCATCCATCGCATCCTGCGCGACCACTGCGGTCCGGAGGTGACGCGCATCGTGGTGGATTGCGCCGATGGTGTCTCTCGCGTTCAGGCCTTCCTGGGGGCCGACCAGGGCCAGGTGCAGGTGGAGCTCCATCCGGAACCGGCGGAGATCCTGGAGCACTTCAAGGTCAATGCGGCCATCCGCGATGCCCTCAAGCCCCGGGTGGATCTGCCCTCCGGCGGCTACGTGATCATTGAGCCCACCGAGGCGCTCACAGTGATCGACGTGAACTCGGGCTCGTTCACCCGTTCCGCCAACGCCCGCGAGACGGTGCTGTGGACCAACACCGAAGCGGCTACGGAAATCGCGCGCCAGCTCAAGCTGCGCAACATCGGTGGCGTGGTGATCATTGACTTCATCGACATGGAGTCGCGCCGCGATCAGCTGCAGGTGCTGGAGCACTTCACCGCCGCCGTTCGCCACGATTCGGCCCGTCCCCAGATCGCCCAGATCACCGAACTGGGCCTGGTGGAGCTCACCCGCAAGCGCCAGGGTCAGAACATCTATGAGCTGTTCGGTCGCGCCTGCCCCAGTTGCGGCGGCCTCGGCCACGTGGCGGTGCTGCCGGGTAAGGACAGCCTGCAGCCGCTGGCGGCGGCCCCCGGCCTGGTGCGCTCCGCCGCGTCCGCCCGCGCTGAGGTGTACAGCCCTAGTGGCGGAGAGAGTTCCGGCGGACGCCGTCGCCGCGGCGGCCGTGGCGGCCGTGGTGCCTCGGAACTCACCGAGCTGCCGCCCCTCCAGGAGAGCTTCGCTTCCCAGGGTGCGGGCCAATCCCATGAGGCGGCCCTCGATGCGACTGAGGCGCCCTCACGGCGCCCCGAGGCGGAGTTGGTGGCGGTCCCCATGCAGCCCGAGCAGGAGCTGGTGTACGGCTGGTTGGGCTTGAATCCGGCGCTCTTGCTGGATTCGGTGCCCAGCACCGACAACCTGGTGGTGCGCGTGGTGCGCCCGGGCGAGGATGCGGATGCGGTACTGGAGGAGGCCCGCCAGCAGTTGGCCGCCGCCGGCCCACGCCGTCGCCGCCGCGGTCGCGGCGGTGCCCAGGGCGGCGCGGAGGCGGCCCCTGCACCCCAGGCCACGGACTTCGTGGCTGCTGGCGCGGAGGCGGACTCTGCGCCGGCCCCCCTGCCCGTGACGGTGGAGATCACCCCGCTGCCGGTCACCCTGCCGCAGGATCTGCCCGAGCCGGAGCCCGTGAGCAATGGCCGCGGTAGTCGCAGCACCCGTAGCCGCTCCCGCGCTGGTGCCACCGCGGCTGCGGCCGTCACCGTGACCGAACCGGTGTTGGCGGCTGAGCCGGTGGCGGCCCCTGCGGAGGCCGACACCGATGACAACGGTGAACCGCGCCGCCGCCGCCGCCGCTCCTCCGCGGCCGTCTGAGCCCATGGCCACCCCCCTCGGTGCAGGCCAGCGCTGTGCCGGGGTGGATGAGGTGGGCCGCGGCTGCTGGTATGGCCCGGTGTTTGCCGCCGCCGTGATCCTGCCCGATGGGGCCCGGGATCCCCTGGCGGCCGCCGGCCTCACCGACAGCAAGGCCCTCACGGCCAAGCGCCGTGCGCAGCTGGTGCCCTTGATTGAGCGGCACGCCGAATCCTGGGCCCTGGGGCAGGCCTCCGCCCGGGAGATCGACGCGGTGGGCATCCGCACCGCCACCGAACGGGCGATGTTGCGGGCTCTACAGCGGCTTCGGGCTCCGGCACCGCAGCTGGTGCTGGTGGATGGGGTGCTGCCGCTGCGGCTGTGGTCGGGCCCGCAATGCACCGTGGTGCGAGGCGACAGCCAATGCCTTGAAATTGCTGCCGCCAGCGTGTTGGCCAAGCAGGCCCGCGACGCCTTGATCCAACGGCTGGCCCCCCACCATCCGGGCTATGGCCTGGAGCGCCATGCCGGCTACGGCACGGCCCGGCACCGCGCGGCCCTGCTGGAGCTGGGCCCGACCCCGCTGCATCGCCTCTCATTCCTGGGCAAGGTGCTGGCGCCGGAGCGTCTCGCGGCCCCCTGAGCCCTCAGGCCAGGGGGCTCACCTGCTGCCACAGCTCGAAATCCTCCAGCAATTGCTGGCCCACCCGGGTTTTGATGCCCAGCAGGAAACCCGCCAGCAGCGAGCGTCCCGTGGCCTCCAGCACGCCCCCCGGGATCAGCTTGAGCAGGCTGGGCTGGCTGACGCTCACCGCCAGGGTGGCTTCCCCGTGCAGACCGGCTTCATCCGCCTCCAACCAGGAGTGCAGCGTCAGCTGGAAATCGTCCACGAGCCCCAGGCCCTCCAGGGCGCAATCCACCGCCTCCAGCTCGATGCGGTTGGCACTGCGGCGGGCCACCAGGTCGACCACCGGCTGGATCTGCAGTTGGAACACCTGCAGGCGCGTCACCGTGTAGCGGTAGCGGCCATCCCCCAGGCCGCTGAGCTGCTGGGGGTCGAGCAGGGCACCGATCACCCGTTCCTCGTCGTCGAGGTAGGCCCCCAACCGTTCCGCATGGCGCTTCACCGGCAGCTGCAACGCTTGGCTGGCGCTGAAGGCCAGGGGCATCGAGGGGCGGCCGGGGCGCCATGATCCTAAGCAGCACGGCCTGTTCTGCCCCCATGCGCATTGCCTTCCTCGGCCCGGTCGGCACCTACGGCGAGCAGGCGGCCCAGCGGCTCGCGGCCCTCGAGCAGATTCCCAACCCCGAGCTGGTGCCCCAGGTGGGCATTCGCGCTGTGGTGAAAGCCCTGGCCGACGGCAGCTGCGATGCGGCCGTGGTGCCGGTGGAGAACTCCGTGGAGGGGGGCGTGACCGCCTGCCTCGATGCCCTCTGGGAGCATCCAGAGCTGCGGGTGTCGCGGGCCCTGGTGCTGCCGATTCGCCATGCCCTGCTTGGTAGCGGCGCCATCGAGGGC
>SXGQ01102786.1_pt1 | contig 10257 bp, 8 predicted proteins | sample 3178371 | NCBI WGS metagenome assembly SXGQ01 (sample SAMN11356859, study PRJNA531348) | freshwater metagenome | isolation source: freshwater sample F1-20 | place: China: Fuxian Lake, Yuxi | collected 2017-12-25 | reverse complement strand
TCGTCACCAACGGCATGAGCCAGTATTCGCGGAACGAGCGCAACGCCAATTCGGGCTTCGTCGTCGCGATCGATCCCGAGCGCGACTTTCCGGGCGATCCGCTCGCGGGGCTCGATCTGCAACGCCACTGGGAGCGTCGGGCGTTTGTCGCGGGCGGGTCGAACTATCACGCGCCGGCACAGCGGCTGGGCGATTTCATGGCGCGCCGCCCCTCGACCACGCTGGGCTCGGTGGTGCCGTCCTACAAGCCCGGCGTCACGCCCACCGCGCTCGACGACTGCCTGCCCGATTACGTGGTCGAGGCGATGCGGGAGGCGATACCCGTTTTCGGCCGCCAGATTCCCGACTACGACCACCCCGACGTGGTGATGACCGGCGTGGAAACGCGCACCTCTTCCCCCGTGCGCTTCACGCGCGGCGAGGATTTCCAGAGCCTCAATACCGCGGGTCTCTATCCCGCCGGCGAGGGGGCGGGCTATGCCGGCGGCATCCTGTCGGCGGCGGTGGACGGAATCAAGGTGGCCGAAGCGGTGGCGATGAGTGTGGCCAGCGCGCGATAGTAACGGCCCCCCTTCGATCAAGGAAGAACATCGGTCGCGGCGACGCCCGTCCCTTTATTCTCGCGACGGCGCCAAATTAAGCTCGACAAGTCATCGAGCGGAGTCAGCCAGCCTCTTCTGCGAAATACAAATTTATGATGTAGATCAATATTTTATGATGGAGCCGAAATAGCGCCGCGACGTTCTGCTTGCAGAGCAAAAAAGGGCGGCCGTGCATATTTTCCATCTCGCGCTCGGCGGCTGTCTGAAGGCGCCGCCGGTCGACTACGGCATCACCGCGGATACCGGCGGCCATATCGCCTACGTCCTCGAAGCGGCGCTGGCGCAGGGGAAGCTGCCGACCACCCGGCGCGTCACCATCGTCACGCGGCGATTCAGCGACGATCGGCTCGGCGATGACTACGCGCGGCCGAGCGAACGGATCGCGCCGCGCGTCTGGATCGAGCGGATCGCGACGCCGAACCCGGCCTATCTCGAGAAGGAGGCGCTGGCCGGCGAACTGCCCGCCTTCGCCCAGCGGCTGTGCGATCATATCCGCGCCGCCGGCGATCCGCCCGACATCATCCACGCGCATTTCGCCGACGCCGCGCTGATCGCCGCCGAGATCGAACGTCGGCTCGGCATCGCGTTCGTCTATACCCCGCACGCACTGGGGATCGACAAGCAGCGCCAGCGCCTGGGTTCGGCGGGCCTGTCGACAAGGATCGAGAACGAGCGCATGGCGATCCGATCGGCGGCGGCCGTCATCCTGTCGAGCCGGGAAGAGGCATCGCGGCAGGTTGCGCGATACGACGTCGACGTGACCGGCCGCGCCCATGTCATCTCGCCCGGGGTGCCGCGGCAGCATCTGGGCACCGGCTCGGCGGCGACCGGGCTGCTGCGTGAATGGTTCACCGATCCGGACCGGCCGATCATCCTGGCGGTGGCGCGCCCGGTGCCGAAAAAGAACCTGGCGGCGCTCGTCCGGCTCTATGCCGCGGACGCCGGGCTGTACGAGAGAGCCAACCTCGTCGTCCTCGCCGGCCAGCATGACCATGCCGACCACGAGGAAGCGGCGGTGCTCGACGAATTGCGCAGCCTTGCCGACCGGCCGCATCTGACCGGCCGGGTCGCGCTGCCCGCCCGGCATTCGGCCGGCGACGTGGCGGCGCTCTATGCGCATGCGGCGAAGGGCGGCGTTTTCGTCAACCCGGCGCTCCACGAACCGTTCGGACTGACGCTGCTCGAAGCGGCGGCGGCGGGTGTGCCGGTCGTCGCCACCGACCGCGGCGGCGCGGCGGAGATCGTCGCGACCATCGGTCACGGGCAAGGGGTCGACCCGTCGGACGAGCCCGCCATGGCCGCGGCGATCCGCGCGATCCTGAACGATCCGGCGCGCCACCGCGCTTATGCCGACGCAGCCCGCCGGAACATCGGCGCCTATGAATGGGCCCGCTACGCCGCCGCGTCGACCGCCGTCTATGCCGCGGCGGCGACGCCCGGCCTGCTTGCGTGCGACATCGACAACACGCTGACCGGCGACCGAGCCGCCGCCGCCGCGTTCGCGGCATGGACCGGCGCATCGGCGCTGCCGTTCGTCGTCGCGACCGGCCGCAGCCTGCCTGCCGCGCGCGGCATCCTCGCGCGCTGGGGATTGCCGATGCCGGACGCGTTCATCGTCGATGTCGGCACCCGCATCATGCTGCCCGCCGGCAAGGGGGACTGGGCCGCCTGCCCGCACTTCGCCGCGGCGCTGGACGAGGGCTGGGATCGCGATGCCGTCGCCGCCGCGCTGGGCACGCTGGACCTCACCCCGCAGCCGCCGGAAACCATGGGGCCGCACAAGCTGAGCTATTTCGGCGGCGAGGCCGACGCTGCGCGTATCCGCGACGCGCTGGCGGCGGCGGGCGTCGCGGCGCGCGTGATCTTCTCTCACGGCCGGCTCATCGACGTGGTGGCCCCCGGCGGCGGGAAGGCGCGCGCCATCGCATCCTATGCCGCGCGGCTCGGCCTGAGCCTTGCCCAGTGCGTTTCGGCGGGCGACAGCGGCAACGATGTCGACATGCTGACGGCATGCGGCAACGCGATCGTCGTCGGCAACGCGGGCGACGAACTCGCCGGACTGCGTGAACGGCCGGGGCTGTACCGCGCAACCGCGTGTCACGCGGACGGCGTGATCGAGGGGCTGGCCCGGCTCGGGCTTTCCGCCCCCCTTGCGGCAAAGGTGGCGTGATGCGGCCGTTCGGCTATTTCGTCCATCATCAGGGCCGCGGCCATGCCGAACGCTTCGCCGCGATCGCCCATGCCCTTCCCGTCGAACGCCCGCTCACGGTCTTTTGCGCGCGCGACGACATCTTCCCGCCGCTGCCGTCGCGGGTCGAGCGGGTGACGCTCCCTTCGCTGTTCGAGCCGTCGGGAAGCGAACAGCCCGGCATGGACTGGGTGCCGACGCCCGAGACGCTGCACTGCGCACCGCTCGGCTGGCCGGGGATCCGCCGGGCGATGGCGGTCCTCACCGACTGGTTCGACCGCCGCGATCCCGCGCTGATCGTCTGCGACGTGTCGGCGGAGGTCGCGCAGCTCGCGCGGATCTGTTCGGTCCCGCACGTGAAGGTGCTGCAACATGGCGACCGCAGCGATGCGGGGCACCGCGCGGCCTATGACGGGGCGGCGGGACTGCTCGCCCCGTTCCACGCCGCGCTGGCGCAGCCCGAGTGGACGAGTGACTGGCGTGCCAAGACCTGCTTCGTCGGTGGCCTCGGCGTCGATACGCGCGTGCCCGAGCGGGAAGTCGCGCGGCAGCGGATCGGCGTCGGCGCGGACGAGGAGATGATCCTCGTCCTGTCGGGCGGCGGCGGATCGGGCTTCGCACAGGCGCCGATCGGCGTCGGCGCCCGTTCGCGCCCCGCCGCGCGCTGGATCACGATCGGCACGGTGGCGCGCGACTGGCACGCGACCGAGCCCGCCAATGTCGAGCATCGCGGCTGGGTGGACAATGCCGCCGACTTCATCGCCGCCGCCGACCTCATCGTCGCGTCGACGGGCAACACCACCTGCCAGCAGATCCTGGCCGCGGGCCGGCCATGGCTCGCGGTGCCCGAATGGCGCTATTTCGACGAACAGCATCGAAAGGCCGAGGCGCTGGCAGATGCGGGCGCGGCGACCGTCCGCCCGCACCTGCCGGCATCCGCCCGTGCCTGGACGGCGGCGCTCGCCGAAACACGCGCGGCGCACCGCCCCGACACGCAGCGCGCGATGATCGAGGAGGCGCCGGCCGAACGCGCCGCAACATGGCTCGAGACGCTCGCCGGGCGGCTCTGGACGCCGCCCGTGACACCGCTCGGCGCCAACACGGACGGAGCCCTGATCCCATGAACACGCTGTCGGTCGTCACGCTTGCCAAGGGGCGCGGCGAGCACCTTGCCAATGTCGTCCGCGGGCTGTGCCGACAGACCCGCCTGCCCGACGAGATGATCGTCGCGGTGATGCAGGACGAGCTGTACGCCCTGCCCGCCGCGCCGTTCCCGGTCCGGCAGATCCACATCCTTGCCGACGAACTGCCGCTCGCGGCGGCCCGCAATGCAGCGGCCAGGGCGGCGACGGGGACGGCGCTGGTCTTTCTCGACATGGACTGCATCCCCACCCCGTCGCTCACCGCGGATTATGCCGCGGGCCTCGATACGCTGGACGGTCTGTTGATGGGTGAGGTCATGTACCTGCCCGGCGGCGCGGCGCAGGGTGCCTGGACATACGACGCCTTCGCCGCCGTGGCGGAACGGCATTCGGACCGGCGGGGGCCGCCCTCTCACGGGATCGAGCTCTGCGCCGACTATCGCTGCTTCTGGTCGCTCAATTTCGCGATGCTGCGCACGACGTTCCTCGCAACCGGCGGCTTCGATGAACGCTATGTCGGTTATGGCGGCGAGGATACCGATTTCGGCAAGACGATCAGCCTGGCCGGCATCCCGATCGCCTGGATCAAGGGGGCGCTCGCCTATCACCAGTATCACCCGCACCACATGCCGCCCGTCCACCACCTCGACAGCGTCGTCCGCAACGCCGAGTTGTTCGAGGCGAAATGGGGATACCGGACGATGGGGCACTGGCTGCTCGCCTTTCGCCTGATGGGGCTGGTCGACGATACGCCGGGGCGCCCGATCCGGGTGCTGCGCCGGCCGAACGACGCGGATCGCGCACTGACCGGTCAGCAGAGCCATATGCCCTACGCCAATTCGGCCAGCGTCCTTCGCCAGCTTCAGGCCGAAGCGGCGGCGCCGGTCGCGATCACCGTCGCGGCGTGAGGATCGCGGTCCTCGCGCATCTGCGCCAACCCATTGCCGAGCCGTTTGCCGGGGGCATGGAATCGCATTGCTGGCACCTGGTCCGCGGGCTGGCCGACCGGGGGCACGAGGTGGTGCTGTTCGCGTCGGGCGACAGCGACGGCGCGTTCACCATCGACCCGGTCGTCCCCGAACATTACGAGCGGGCGTTCCCATGGGACGCCTATCGCGGTTCCGCCGTCCTGACCCGTTATCTCGACGCGGCGTACGGCGCCGCGTGCGACCGGATCGCCGCTGGCGGCTTCGATGTCGTTCACAACAACAGCCTTCATCGCTTTCCGCTGGAGCGACGCCGCACGGCGCGGACGCCGACCGTCACGTCGCTGCACGTTCCGCCCTATGATGCGCTGCACTGGTTCGTCGGGACCAGTGCAGGCCCCGGCCACCGCCTGACCGTCACGTCCGCGCGGCAGCTGGCGGCGTGGTGGCCCGACGGTGCGCCCGCGGGGGCTTCGGTGCTGCACAACGGCATCGATCCCGCGCGCTGGCCGTTCCGGCCGCGTGGCAACGGCGAGGCCGTCTGGTGCGGCCGGATCACCCCGAACAAGGGGCCGCATCTGGCGGTCGAGGCAGCTTTGCTCGCCGGCGTGCCGATCACGCTGTTCGGCGCGATCGAGGATCGCGATTACTGGACGAGCGCCATCGAGCCGATGCTCGGGCCGGCGGTGCGATATGGCGGGCATCTGGACGGCGCGGCGCTTGCCGGTGAGCTTGGGCGGGCCGGTGTGTTCGTCTTCACGCCCTGCTGGGACGAGCCGTTCGGCCTCGTCCTTATCGAGGCGATGGCGTGCGGGCTTCCGGTCGCGGCGTTCGCGATGGGCGCCGCAGCAGAGGTCGTCGGCGACGCTGGTATGATGGCAGGGGCCGGCGACGTGCCCGCGCTGGCGCGGGCGATCGTCACGGCGATGGCCATCCCCCGGCAAGTTCCGCGCGATCGCGTGCTGGCACATTTCACGCACGATATCTGGCTCGATCGGTGCGAGACGCTGTACCGCGCCGCCATCACCGGCGCATCGGCGGCCGACTCCCCGCCGCCGCATGATCGAAGCGTCTGAAGCACCGCCCCGGCATAGTGCCGGGCGATGAACCAGCGCGAGGCTATGCGGTGCCCATGACCTGCACCGCGAACCGCTCCATCTCCTCGGCCTGCGGGCTCATCTGAAGAAGGAGGAGGTCGAGGCCCGCGGCCTCGTATTCGGCGATGCGCTCCTTCAATTGCTCGGGCGTGCCGACGAGATTGGGGCGCAGGCCGCGGTTCGAGACCGAATATTCCTGCAGCTTCATCTCGCGCTCCAGCTGCGTGCCCGACAGCCACTGGTCGAAATTGGCATAGCCGGCGGGCAGTTCGGCGACGGTGGTGATGCGCGCCAGCTCCCGCTTGGCCTCCGCCTCGCTGTCGCGGACGATCGCATAGGCGGCCATGCCGAAGGTCATCGGCGCGCCGCCCACCCCCTCGCGCCGCGCGCGCATGTCGGCGATCTTGGGGGCGATCGCCTCGACCGGATCGCCGTGCATGACATAGGCGTCGCACTGCGCGGCGATCATCGTCTTGGCCGCCTCGCTCTCGCCGCCGGCATAGACGATCGGCCTCGCGACGGGCTTGGGTGCGCAGATCGCCCCCTCGGTGCGATAGAATCGGCCTTCATAGTCGAACCGGTCCTCGCGCCACAGGCCGTGGACGACGTCGAGCCATTCGGACGTGCGCGCATAGCGGTCGTCATGCTGGTCGAACTGCAGGCCATATTGCCGCGCCTCGTCCGCCCACCAGCTGGAGACGACGTTCAGCGAAAGGCGGCCATTCGCGATCCGGTCGATGTTCGCCGCGGCCTTGGCAAAGAGCGCGGGGTGGTGGAAATTGGGGCGGACCGCGACCATCAGCTCCAGCCGCTCGGTCACCGCCGCCAGTGCCGCGGCGGTCGACCAGGCATCGAGCGCGGGCTGGTCGATGCCCTTGATGTCGTTGAGGTTGAGCTCGGCGATGAGCGTCAGGTCATAGCCCCACCGTTCCGCATCCTGCGTCAGCCGCTTCGCATAGTCCCACGACGCCTCCATCCCCTCGTCGGGCACGTTGCGCAGCCAGCCGCCGAAGACGGGCATCCAGAAACCGTACCTCATGCCTTCACCTCGGCGATGATGCCTTCGAGCCAGTCGACCAGCCGCTCGTGCGGATCCCAGCCGAGCACGTCGATCGGGTTGGCCACGAAGTTGGAGAGCGCGTTGATGTCGTAGAAGCGGGGCGTACCGTCGCGGTCGTCGATCAGCACCTCGACCCCGCCGACGTCGATGTTCGCGGCCTGCACGATCGCTTCGGCCGCGGCGATCAGCGCGGGTGCGGGATCGACCGCCTTCATCGTGATCGCCGGCTTGCCGGGGACGGCGCAGGCATCGGCGGGGCACAGGTCGAAGCTGCCGCCGCCATCGACCTCGATGGCGTAGAGGAACCGGCCGCCCAGCGTCTCGATCCGGGTGATGCTGCCATCGCGCGCGGGCACATATTCCTGCACCATCAGCACGCGGTCGATGCTGTCGGGCGTGGTGCCGGCCGCCACCGCGGCGGCGAGCGCATCGGCATCGTCATAGCGGACGATCCCCGCGCCCGATCCGCCGATGTTCGCCTTGACCACGATCGGGAAGCGCAGCCCCTCGGCCGCGACGACCAGATCGACGGCGCGGTGGACGATGCGCGTCGCCGGGATGGCGTGGCCGAGGCCGGCGATCAGCGAGAGCTGACGCGCCTTCGACGCGTCGATCGCGAGGGCCTCGGCACCGTTCAGGACCCGCGCCCCTCGCGCCCGCCAGTGCGCGAGCGCGGCGGCGGTGAAGAAGATCGGATGCTCGGGCGCGCGCAGGAAGCTCGACATCGCCACGCGGTTCAGGATCACGCGCGCGGGCAGTTCGATGCCGGCCGGATCGAACGACAGGCCATCGGCATGGATCGCGCGCCAGTCGACCCCGCGGGCGTCGAGCGCGGCAAAGGTCGCCGCGAACCAAGCGGGATGTTCGTAGAGAAGGGCAAGATCGGTCATCGCCCCGGTCTAGCCCAGATCACCGATCGCCCAAGGCAAATCGCACGATCGCCGGCCAAAGCCCGTGTTCGCGGCAATCCGGGCATGCTTCGCCGCGCTTCCGACGACGATGTGCAGGCGGCCACCCTTTCCACCGCTAACGCCCGTGGAGGCGGTCGTTGAGGTCGTCGGCCTCGCCGAGCGGCAACACGCTCGCGGTGGGCTGCGCCACGACGCTGCCCGCGGGTACGTCGTCGAGCAGCCAGACATTGCCGCCGATCACCGATCCCCGGCCGATCGTCACGCGCCCCAGGATCGTCGTGCCGGCATAGATCGTCACGTCGTCCTCGACAATCGGGTGCCGCGCCAGCCGCTGCCGCGGCCCGTCCGCCGACAGGCCGAGCGGCGCGCGCGCGCCGAGCGTGACGTGCTGATACAGGCGCACTCGCTCTCCCACGATCGCGGTCTCGCCGAGGACGACGCCGGTGCCGGGGTCGATGAAGAAGCGCCCCCCGATCGTCGCGCCGGGATGAATGTCACTGCCGGTGCGCGCATTGGCGAGTTCGGACATGACGCGCGCCACGATCGGCGCGCCGAGGCGATAGAGCGCGTTGGCGATGCGGTGATGCAGGATTGCTGCAGCGCCGGGATAGCAGATCAGCACCTCGTCGATGCTGCGAGCCGCCGGGTCGCCGATCAGCGCGGCGGCAAGATCGGTGTCGAGCAGCCGGCGGATGTCGGGCAGTTCCTCGGCGAACAGCGCAGCAATCTGAGCCGGCAGGCCGGGGTCGAAGGTGTCGGCGGCTTCGTCCTGCCAATAGGCGAGCTCGACGCCCACCTGGTCCCGGACGATGCCCAGGGCCTCGGCCAGCCGATCGGCGACGAACCCGTCCTCCGCCGCCGGGTCGCCGCGCCAGCCGCCGAGGCGGACGGGGTAGAGCGCGTGCGACAGCGCCGCCATCATCGCCGCTACGCGCGCCCGATCGGGGAAACGGTGGGGATAGGCCTCACCGCGTGCGGCCCGGCGGATCGCGGCCAGCGCCTCGACCACGTGCGAAGCGGCGGCGGTCATGCGAGCGCGGTCTCGCGAGCGAGCCGTGCGACCTCGCCATAACGCCGGCCGCTGGCCGGCACGATAGCCGCAAGGAACAGGGCGTCGCGCGCTTGTGCCAGCGCGGGGTCGTGGGCGGCGGCGGTCAGCGCCTCGCGCAGCGCCGCGCGGGTTGCCGGCGGGGTGCGCCCCGCAGTGACGAAGGGGAGTGCGGGGACCGATCGGGTGTCGGCCAGGATGCGGATGCCCCTCACCGCCGCCGGCTCGTAGCGTGCGATCGCGGCGAAGGTGACGGCATCGATCGCCGCCACGTTCGCCGCGCCGTCCGCCACCGCCTCGATACTCGCGCGGTGCGAGCCGGTGATGATCGTCGCGGCAAAGGCATTGCCGAGCGTCGCGAATAACAGATTGGCGCCTGTATTCGACAGGGGCGCGTTGATGGCCGCCACCCGTCCGCTCAGGTCGCCCGGGGTCGTGGCGGGGTCGTCGGCACGCACCACGATACGGCTCAGGTGGCGGCCGGGCGCGCACCCCGCGACCGCATAGCTCGGCACGGCGACGACGGCGAGGTAAAGCTCGGGATCGGCGACCAACGGCAATCCGCAGGCTTGCGCGAAAAGAAGGCCGGGATCGCGCCACACCGCCTCGACCGGGCGGCGGTCGAGCGTGTCGGGCGCGTCGATCCCGGCGGCGCGAAGGTGGCGGGCGATCGCGGCCCACAGCATCTCGTTGGCCCAGCGCTGCGCCGGATGGTCGTACATGCCGAACGAGGCGACGCTCATGCGCCGTGCCCCGGATGCGTCAACCGGTCGTGCGGGCGAAACGCGAACCGGCGGACGATCTCGCCATAGCTGCGATGCGGGCGCCCCGCCTGTTTCGTCAGCCGGGTTCGGTGCGCGCGGTGATGCGCGGGCAGGCGGTACCAGGCGAGCGCCGGCCGGTCGTGATGCGCGGCGTGAAGGTGGTTGTTGAGGAAAAGCAACCCAAGCAGCCCGCCGCGCTCCACCGTCGCGGCGCGGGCGGGACCGGGCAGGTCGGCGCGGTGCTCGGCGAACGAGCGCAGCAGCGACAGCGACGTGCCCGGCCAGACGAGCAGCAGCAGATAGCGCAGCGTGCCGAACCCCGTCGCCTCGAGCCAGGCGACGATTCCCGCGACCGCGAGCAGGTGCGGCGCCCAGTCGCGCAGCACCGCGCCCGGCGCCGTGCGGACACGCCGTGCCTCGTCGCGGATCAGCGACAGGACGCACAGCGGCGGCCCGAACACCAGCCGCCCGATCAGCGTCGCCTGCAATCGCGCCGCCCAGCGCCAGCCATCACCCGCG
>SXGQ01244200.1_pt1 | contig 10258 bp, 5 predicted proteins | sample 3178371 | NCBI WGS metagenome assembly SXGQ01 (sample SAMN11356859, study PRJNA531348) | freshwater metagenome | isolation source: freshwater sample F1-20 | place: China: Fuxian Lake, Yuxi | collected 2017-12-25 | reverse complement strand
GGCTCGTCCATCAACAGCAGCGGCGCCTCAGTGGCGAACGCCCGAGCGAGTCCGACGCGCTGCTGCATGCCACCCGATAATTCACCGATAGATCGCTTGGCCCAATCGGCCAGACCCACCCATTGCAGCTTCTCGGCGATGATGCGCTCGCGCTCAGCGACGGGGTCACCGCGCAATTCGAGTCCGAGCCCCACGTTCTCCTCCACCGTTCTCCAAGGCAGCAGGGCGGCATGCTGAAACACCATGCTGACCCGCTGCCGTCGCGCGGAAGCGAGGCTGACCGCATCGCAGCGCGCCACATCGAGCACCGGCCCGCCGGCGCCGAGCAGCACGCTGCCACGCGTGACCGGTGCGAGCCCATTCGCGGCGCGCAGCAGTGTCGACTTGCCTGAACCGGACAAGCCCATCAGTACGCAGATCTCGCCCTCGGCAAGGCGCAAAGTCGCGCCCCGGACCGCGATCGTGACCGCGTCCTCGGCAGCGACCAGGGCCGGGTCATCGCCCGCGTCCAGACGCTGCAAGGACTGCTGGATGGCTACCGCTGCGGCACGTCCACTGCGGCGCGGATAGATCACGTCGACATCGCGAAACTCGAGTGCGGCGGTCACGAGGATGTCCTCCCATCTCGAGGGCGACTCAAGCGATCGAGGATGATGGCGAGCAGCACAATAGCGAGACCCGCCTCGAAGCCGACGTCGACCTGCACGCTGTTGAGCGCACGCACGACCGGCACGCCAAGTCCGCCCGCGCCAACGAGCGCGGCGATCACCACCATGGAGAGGCTCAGCATGATGCATTGGGTGATTCCGGCGAGGATCGAGGCTCGCGCGGCTGGCAGCTCGATGGTGCGCAAACGCTGCCACGGCGTGGCACCAAAGGCGTCACCGGCCTCGAGCAGAGCGCGCGGCACACTGCTGATCCCAAGATGGGTCAGACGCACCGGTGCGGGCAAGGCGAAGATGACCGTGGAGATGAGACCGGGCACCACGCCGAGACCGAACAGCACCAGCGTCGGAATCAAATAGACGAACGTGGGAAGTGTCTGCATCAAATCGAGCACGGGTCGCAGGGCTGCGTACAGGCGCGGTCGGTGAGCGGCTGCGATGCCGAGCGGCACGCCGATGGCGGTCGCAGCGAGGGTCGCTACGGCCACCAGAGCCACGGTTTCGATGGTTGCGGCCCAATAGCCCTGGTTCATGATGAACAGCAGCGCCAGCGTGACGAAAGCGACGAGTGGCCAGGAGCGCTGCAGCCACCAGGCCAGTGCCGCGGCGGCCAGCACGATCAACCAGGAGGGCAGGGCGCGCAGCACGGCGTGCACGGCGTCCACCGCACCGCCCACTGCCATCGATATGGCATCGAAGAACGGCTTGCCGTTCGCTTGGGCGTAGCCGATGGCCTCGGCGATGCTCTGACCGAACGGGATTTTGCGCTCGGCAAGCCGCCCCTCGAAGCTCGTTGATTGAGCGTCAGAGGCTGCGGCGGTGGTTGTCTCCGTCATTGCGGCCGAGGCGCCGCCGAAGCGTTGTACGCCTTCGAGGAATCGAGGCAATGCCTGCGGATTGGCGCGCAGCCACTCGGCCGCGGCCACCTCAGGGTCGAGCTTGCGATTGAGGATGCCGTCCATCAGCTCGTTTTCCATCGCGGCCGTGAACGTCAGGTTGCGCAGCAGTCGGCCGACGTTGGGGCACTCTTCGAGGTACCCCGATCGCACCAACGTGTAGATCGTTGCGCCGCCGAAGTTCGGCCCGAAACTGTCGTCGCCACCGGTGAGGTAGCGCATGTCGACGCGTGAGTTCATCGGGTGGGGCTGCCAACCGAGAAACACGATCGGTTCGCGCGCGGCTACGCTGCGCTCGACCTGGGCGAGCATGCCCTGCTCGCTCGACTCGACGAGGGTGAATCCGCCAAGCCCGAAGCGATTGCCTTTGATGAGATCGAGGATCAGGCGATTGCCGTCGTTGCCGGGCTCGATGCCGTGGATTTTGCTTTTCAGTGGCCCCGCAAATCGGGCGATATCGGCGAAGTCGCGCAGCCCCTGCTCGTGCAGGTACGCCGGTACGGCGAGTGTGTATCGCGCGTCGGGCATGTTGGCGCCGACGATCTGCACGGAGCCATCGTCGAGGTAGGGCTGACGATCGGCTTGCATGGAGGGCATCCAGTTGCCGAGGAAGACATCGATGTCCCGATTGCGCAGGGCAGCGAAGGTCACCGGCACGGACAGCACCGTGACTTGCGGCGTGTAGCCCTGCTGTCGCAGCAGATGGCTGGCAAAGCCGGTCGTGGCCGTCACGTCGGTCCAGCCGATGTCGGCGAAGCGGACGTTGCGGCAGGCGGCGGGCTCGCTCGCCAGGGCCTGGCTGGCCTCGCTCTGACTGGCCGGGCTCTGACTGGCATCACCCTGGCTTGTTTGGGCGAGGCCGAGGGGTGCCACGAGACTCACCAGCATCGCCGCGAGTAGGGCAGCGAGGCTTGACCCAAGGCGGCGTGCCGGGGCAGTATGCGCGCCGGAGAGAAGGCGTTTGAACGAACGTTCAAGACCTGTCATCGAACCCCCAAATAAGTCTGTAACGTTATGTTCGTGTTAATTTATTTTCGGACTGTTCATGCTATTTCGAGGTTGAGCAGGACGTCCGATCGAATAACTGGGAGAACGCATTGAACGACACGACAATCCCTGCTGGTGGTGCCCCCAATGGCCGCTCGGCCGATGCCAACCGCCGTCTACAACTGATCGAAGTCACGCTCGCGAGTCTGGCAGAAGTCGGCGCGCAGGGCACGACCCTGGCCCACATCGCCAGTCAAGCCGGCGTCTCCGCCGGACTTGTCGCGCACTATTTCACCGACAAGGAAGGTTTGCTGGAGGCCGCATTTCGCGTCTTGCTGGCCAAGCACCGTGAACAGTTGCGTTGGCGTCTGACCGCGGCTGGGGAAACGAGCGATCGGCTCAAGGCCTGCGTCGAGGCCTGTTTGTCTCCCGAGGGTCTGCGTGCCAGCGACAGCCGTGCCTGGCTCGCGTTCTGGAGTCTCGTGCACCAGTCGGCACCGCTCGCGCGCATTCAGCGTGTCTACCAGCGCCGCATGCTCTCGAGCCTGCGCGCGGCGTTGCGGCCGCTCGTTCCGGCCGAAGAACTCGTCGAGCGCGCCGCCAGCATCGCAGCCCTACTTGAGGGCACGTGGCTGCAGGCGGCACTGGCGGGGGCCGCCTCGAGCGAGAGCACGGTGCTGTGTGATCGCGTGCTGCGGCACGTCACGGCGTCGCTCGGTGAGCGGCTGCCGCCCTCCCGTGTCCCAGCCTCGCGGGTCGTATCTACCGATGGCGCCGGCCAACCCGAGCGTATGCCGAGCTACAACCCGGCCACCGGTGAGGTGCTCGCCTGGGCACCGGTGGCGGGGCCCATGCAAATCGACGAGGCGGTGGCCCGCGCGCGGGCGGCACAGCCCGCCTGGGCTGCGCTCACCGGCACCGAGCGGGCGCGCGTCTTGCGTCGCGTCTCCGACATCCTGCGTCAGCGCAACGACGAGCTTGCGCTGATCGAGATGCGCGATACCGGCAAGCCGATTCAGGAGACTCGCGTCGTCGACATCGTCTCCGGCGTCGAGTGCTTCGAATACTTCGCCGCCATGGCGACGGGCGCGTCGGGCGAGCACATCGATCTCGGTCCGGCTGCATTCGGTTACACCCGACGCGAGGCGCTCGGTGTGGTGGCCGGGATCGGTGCCTGGAACTACCCGATGCAGTCGGCGTGCTGGAAGTCCGCGCCTGCCCTCGCATTCGGCAACGCCATGATCTTCAAGCCCGCTGAACTCACCCCGCTCAGCGCGGCGGAATTGCCGGCCATCATGCGTGCAGCCGGCGTGCCGGATGGCGTATTCCAGGTCGTGCAGGGCGGCACCGACACGGGCCGACTGCTGGTGCAGCATCCGGGCATCGCCAAGGTGTCACTGACGGGTGCAGTGGAAACCGGCAAGGCGGTGATGGCTGATGCCGCGTCCACATTGAAACATCTGACGCTCGAACTTGGCGGCAAGTCGCCGTTGCTTATTTTTTCTGACGCGCAAATCGATCAAGCCGTCTCGGGCGCGCTGCTTGGCAACTTCTACTCGGCAGGCGAGGTGTGCTCGAACGCCACGCGCGTCTTCGTACATCGCTCCATCAAGGACGAGTTCCTGCGTCGCTTGCTGGCACGAGTCGCGGTGATGAAGATCGGTGATCCGGCCGATCCCGCGACCCAGGTGGGATCGTTGATTTCGGAGGAACATCTGCGCAAGGTCATGTCGTACATCGAGCGCGGGCAGGCCGAGGGCGCACGGTTGCTGATCGGCGGCAAGCGGGTCACAGAAGGTGCGCTCGAGCGTGGCTTTTATGTGACGCCGACCGTGTTCGATCAATGTCACGACGACATGAGTATCGTGCGCGAGGAAATCTTCGGGCCAGTGATGATGGTGCTCGAGTTCGACGATGAAGAGGAAGCGATTCGACGAGCGAACGCCACGCAGTTCGGTCTGTCTGCGGGCGTGTTCACGCAGGATCTGAATCGCGCGCATCGGGTGATCGAGAAGCTGCAGGCTGGCAGTTGCTGGATCAACCACTACAACATTTGTCCGATGGAGCTGCCCTTCGGTGGCTACAAGCACTCCGGTATCGGCCGCGAGAACGGCCGCATCACCATGGAGTACTACACGCAGTTGAAGAGCGTGTACGTGGCCAAGGGCAACATCGACTCGCCTTACTGAGACGGCAGCATGCGCAACGAGGAATACGACTACATCATCGTCGGTGCGGGCTCGGCGGGTTGCGTGCTGGCGAACCGGCTGACCGCAGACGGCACGCAACGCGTGCTGTTGCTCGAGTACGGCGGTTCCGATCGCTCGGTGTTCATCCGCATGCCCTCGGCCCTCGCGATTCCGATGAACCGTCGGCGCTACAACTGGTTCTATCACACTGAGCCTGAGCCGGGTCTCGACGGCCGGCGTGTGCATACGCCGCGCGGCAAGGTGCTGGGTGGCTCCTCGTCGATCAACGGGATGGTCTACATCCGCGGTAACCCGCTCGATTTCGAGCGATGGCAGCAGGAGGGCGCGCGCGGCTGGGGCTACGCCGACGTCTTGCCGTACTTTCGCCGGGCTGAAACTCGGGCGAGCGGCGGTGACGACTACCGCGGCGACTCGGGGCCGCTGCAGACCCGCTACGGGTCGCTGCAGAATCCTCTGCATGCGGCGTGGTTAGCCGCAGGACGCGAGGCGGGCTACCCGCTGACCGACGACATCAATGGCTTTCAGCAGGAGGGGTTCGGTCGTTTCGACATGACGGTAGGCGGCGGGCAACGTTGCAGCACGGCAGTCGCCTATCTGCATCCGATACGTTCCCGAACCAACCTCACCGTTCGCACGGGCACACTGGCTGAACGCATCCTCGTGGCCAACGGACGGGCGATCGGTGTGCAGTACCGACAGGGTTCGCACCGACACACGGTGCACGCAGCGCGCGAAGTAATCGTGAGTGCGGGCCCCATCAATTCGCCGCAACTGCTCAAACTCTCAGGTGTGGGCCCCGCCGCGGAGCTTGCCGCGCTCGGGATCGAGGTGGTGCACGACCTGCCGGGTGTCGGCGAGAATCTGCAGGACCACCTTGAGTTCTACTTCCAGCATGCCTGCCGTGAACCGGTGAGTCTCTACTCGGCGACCCGACCCTGGTCGAAGGCCTGGATCGGTGCGCGCTGGCTGCTGTCGCGATCGGGTCTCGGCGCCACCAACCATTTCGAAACCGGCGGCTTCATTCGCAGTCGCCCGGGCGTGCGTTATCCCGATATCCAGTATCACTTCCTGCCGCTGGCCGTGGCCTATGACGGTTCGAGCGGGGCCAGCGAACACGGCTTCCAAGCGCATGTCGGCCCGATGCGTTCCCGCAGCCGCGGCTGGGTGCGTCTGCGCTCGACGGATCCTGCCGAGCCTCCGCGGATCCTGTTCAACTATCTGAGCGAGCCCGACGATCTGCTCGAGATGCGGGCCTGCGTTCGTCTGACGCGCAAAATCTTTGCCCAACCGGCCTTCGATCGTTATCAGGGACGGGAAATCCAGCCGGGCGATGGCGTGCAGACCGATGCCGAGATCGATGCCTTCGTGCGTCGACACGTCGAGAGTGCTTACCATCCCTGCGGCACGTGTCGCATGGGCGATGAGAAGGACGCGATGGCGGTGGTCGATCCGCAGACCCGCGTGCGCGGTCTTGCGGGGCTGCGTGTCGTCGACTCCTCGATCATGCCGTCGGTGACGACGGGTAACCTGAATGCGCCGACGATCATGCTGGCCGAGAAAGCCGCCGATCACATACTGGGTCGGGGTTTGCTGCCGCCGGCGAGCGTGGGTTACCACGTCGCCGAGGGCTGGGACGCTTCACAGCGTTGAGACGGGCAGATCCTGCGCAGCTTCGATAAGCCAACGCTCAAAATAATCGGCGTAGGACCGCCAGATCTCCACGTGGAACTCGTTCGGGCCACGGCGCCAGAGCACGATCTCCGCCTTGTTGTAGAGCGTTCGGCTGCAGCGATCGACGGCGAATTGCGTGATGTCTAGATCCTGCGGGCAACCGCAGTTGAGCAATTCCGTGATGCCTTCGCCCCGCACGCAACGCGATACCTGCCGATGGGTCACTTCGACGAGGGAGTGTGCGTGGCCGGCCAGAGCGCTCGCCATGCGCGCGGCCAGCTGCCGCGCGCCGTCCTGCCAGGCGAGGATCAGCCGCTCGTCGGGGCCCAGCCACAGCAGGGCGAACTGACCGTTATCCCGCGCCTCGTTCGTACTGACGTCGGACTCGAACCCCAAGGCGCTTGCGGCAGCGGCGAGTGCCGGCAATTCGCCTTGCAGGACAAATCGGCTGACAGGGTTCGCGACCGACAACCAGCCGGGTGTGCGCGGCGCGGTGTTCGACTCAGACATTGAGGCGCGCTCCCTGCGGATCGTAGTACACGGGACTGCACACCTCGACCGGAATTTCACCGCCCGGCATGGGCACGTACAGCGTGTGCCCCATTCGCGCCCGACCCCCGGCGATCACTGCCATGGCGATCGAATGCCCGAGCGTGGCACTCGCGTAGGAGGAGGTCACATGCCCGATCAGCGTCATCGGCGCGCGTTGCCCGGGAGTGTCGACGATTTGTGCGCCTTCCTCGAGAACGAGGTGCGGATCGCGGGTCCGCAGACCCACCAGTTGCTTGCGATCGCTTCGCTGCATCGACGGGCGCGCGAGCGCTCGCTTGCCGACGAAGTCGCGCTTGTTCTTGCCGATTGCCCAGGTGAGGCCCACATCGTCCGGGGTCACGGTGCCGTCGGTATCCTGGCCGATGATGATGAAACCTTTCTCCGCGCGTAGCACGTGCATGGTTTCCGTGCCGTAGGGCGTAAGCCCGAAACGCTCACCCGCCGCGTGGAGTGCCGCGACGACTTTGGCGCCCTCGGCAGCCGGCACGTTCACCTCGAAGCCGAGTTCACCCGTGAAGCTGACGCGGAAGAGCAGCATGGGCACGCCTTGCAGTGTGCCCTCGACCACACCCATGTGCGGCAAGGCCGCCGCCGATATATCGAGCCCATCGACCAGTGGAGCCAGGAGGTCCCGCGCCCGCGGACCCTGCAGGGCAATCACGGCCCACTCCTCGGTGGTGGAGGTGAGCCACACCTTGAGGTCGGCCCACTCGGTTTGCCGGTAGTCCTCCATCATGGCGAGCACCCGCGCGGCACCGCCTGTGGTGGTGGTCACGTGAAAGCGATCTGCGGCCACCCGCGCGACCACGCCATCGTCATATACGAAGCCGTCGTCACGCAGCAGCACACCGTACTTGCTCCGCCCGACGGCGAGCTTGCTCCACTCGTTGACGTACATGCGGTTCATGAACTCCACTGCATCGGGACCGACGACGGCGATCTTGCCGAGCGTGGAGGCATCGAAGATGCCGCAGTGCTCGCGTACGGCACGGCACTCGCGGGCAACGGCTGCATGCATGTCTTCGTTGCCGCGAGGGAAATAGCGGGCACGCTTCCACAGGCCCACGTCTTCGAACACCGCGCCGTGTTGCACGGCCCAATCGTGCATGGGTGTTCGACGCACGGGGTCGAACAGCTCGCCGCGCGCCTGCCCCGCGAAACTCGCAAAGGTGACGGGCGTGTACGGCATGCGAAAGGTCGTCAAGCCCACCGCTGGCACAGCTTGGCCCAGCTCCCGTGCCGCATGATGCAGTGCGGGGAGGTTGGACGTCTTGCCCTGATCGGTCGCCATGCCGGTGGTGGTGTAGCGCTTGATGTGTTCGATCGAGCGGAACCCTTCGCGCACGGCCAGATCGAGATCGCGCAGCGTGACATCGTGCTGGAAATCGACGAAGGCCTTAGTGCCATGCATGGCGATGGCGGCGCGCGGCACATCGAGCGGCGCGGGAGGCGGGGCGGCGGCATCGACCGTGAACGCCGGGTTTGCGGCGGACGCATCCGCCGTGCCGAGTGCGGCACTCGCCGCCGCGGCGCCGGCGCGGGCGCCATCCTGCAGGGCGTCGGCGAGTCCCGCGATACCGCGACACGCGCCCGCCGAGCGCTCGCGCTCCGCAGACTCGCCGGGTACGAACACTTGCAAGGTGTCGTCGTAGCGCAGCCGACCGCGCGACTGGGAGAACAGGTGCACGCTCGGCACGTAGCCGCCGGACATCAGCACGAGGTCACAGTCGATCGAGCGTTGCTCGCGGGCTGCGCCCGTGGCATCGATCCGTGCGATGTCGACGCCGGTGACGCGGTTGCCACCACGAGTGCCGACGATGCGCAGATCGCCGTCACAGCGAATGCCGAGTTCGCGCAGCGCAGCCAACGCGGGGCGATCCGTCTGCGGTCGCAGATCAATGAATTGCACGATCTGCGCGCCCGCCGCATGCAGGGCGCGCGCGACCCGATAGGCGCTGTCGCAGGCTGTCGCGACAACTACACGCCGACCGGGCAGCACAGCGTGATGCTTGAGGTAGTGCAATGCCGCGCCGCAGAGCATGATTCCCGGGCGATCGTTGCCCGGAAACACCAGCGGCTGCTCGATGGCGCCGGTGGCGAGAATGACCTCGCGAGCACGCACCTGCCACAGACGCTCGCGCGCAAGACCTGGGGGCGGTGCGGCCAAATGATCGGTCAGCCGCTCGCTGAGGCCGATGAGGTTGTGCGGGAAATAACCGAAGGCGGTTGTCCGTTGCAGGACGCGCACGCGCGGATTGGCGCGTAGTTGCGCCATCGTCCCATCGACCCATTCCGCAGTCGTTTGACCGTCGATGCGAGCCCGGTCGTCCGCCAGCAGCGAACCGCCTGATTGCGCGCGCTCGTCGCAGAGGATCACTCGAGCGCCACGTGCTGCGGCCTCTTGTGCCGCCGCCAGGCCCGCGGGTCCGGCACCGACGACCAGCACATCGCAGTGGGCGTATTGCTGCGCGTAGCGGTCCGGGTCCGCGACCGTGGGCGCTTTGCCGAGGCCTGCGGTGCGGCGAATCAGCGGCTCGGCAAGCTGATGCCCCGCGCTGCGCGGCCACATGAACGACTTGTAGTAGAAGCCTGCGGGCAGCAGGGCCGAAAACCACTCCGCGACCTGTCCGACGTCGAAGGCGAGGCTCGGCCAGCGATTTTGGCTGTAAGCGCAAAGACCCTCGTGCAGTTCGACCTGCGTGGCCCGCAGGTTCGGCGTGCAGCGCGCCTCATCGCGACGCACGGTCACGAGCGCGCAGGGTTCTTCCGGACCCGCCGTCATGATGCCGCGCGGACGGTGGTACTTGAACGAGCGACCAAGCAGGTGGACGCCGTTGGCGAGCAGCGCTGACGCCAACGTGTCTCCGGCGTATCCCGTGTAGGACCGACCATCGAAGGTGAAGCGCAGCGGACGGTTGCGATCGATGTGTCCGCCGGAGGGTAGGCGCCAGGCACTCATCGCACATCTCCCGGCGGCTTTTCGCCCGCCTTGTAGGTGACGAGTATCCGGTCGGTTGTCGTATCACGCAGCGCATTAAAAAAGCGCCCGCAGCCACGAACGTGTCGCCAGCGTTCGGCGTGTACGCCCTTCGTGTTGCTGCGCAGGTAGAGGTAACTCGCCCAGTCGTCATCACTGACTTGAGACGGGTCGGCGGGCCGAGCGATGTGTGCTTCGCCGCCGTAACTGAATTCCAGTTCCGGGCGCGTTCCGCAGTGAGGGCAATGAATGAGCAGCATGGCAGGGGTCAGTGAGCGACGGCGGCGGCCGCGGCTTCGT
>SXGQ01664681.1_pt1 | contig 10259 bp, 3 predicted proteins | sample 3178371 | NCBI WGS metagenome assembly SXGQ01 (sample SAMN11356859, study PRJNA531348) | freshwater metagenome | isolation source: freshwater sample F1-20 | place: China: Fuxian Lake, Yuxi | collected 2017-12-25 | reverse complement strand
GCCTCACCCCGGGCCGCCCGCTGGGCGATCGCCAGCTCTTCGGCGCCGCGCCGCTCGACGTGCCCGACGAGGAGACGGGCGACCACCGCGTGGTGGACTGGGCGCGCGGGATTTTGGCGCGGCCGCCGGAGCAGCCGCTGTTCCTCGCGGTGGGTCTCTTCCGCCCGCACATCCCGTGGGAGGTGCCCCGCCGCTGGTTCGACCTGCACCCGCTTGAGAGCATCGTGCTGCCGCGCCACCGCGAGGACGACCTTGCCGACGCGCACGACCACGGCCGCACCGCCTGGCACCGCTGGGTGGTGGAGAACCGCCAGTGGGCGCGCTTCGTCCAGGGTTACCTTGCGAGCGTGAGCTACCTCGACCACCAGGTCGGCCGGCTGCTCGATGCCCTCGACGCCACGCCCCGCGGCGAGCGCACGATCGTCGTGCTCTGGAGCGACCACGGCTTCCACCTCGGCGAGAAGGCCAACTGGGAGAAGTTCGCCCTCTGGGACCAGACCACGCGCGTCCCGCTGTTTATCCGCGCCCCGGGCGTGGGTGGCGAGGGGACGCGCACGCGCGCGCCGGTGACGCTCACCGACCTCTATCCGACCCTGTGCGAGCTGGCGGGCCTGCCCGTGCCGGCGCAATGCGACGGCCGCTCGCTGGTCCCGCAGCTGCGCGACCCGGCGGCCCCGCGGGCGCGGCCGGCGCTGACCGCGCACGTCTTCCGCGGCGAACCGGGGCCTTCGCAGGCGGTGGCCGACGAGCGTTACCGGCTGATCCGCTACGGCAACGGATTCGAGGAGTTCTACGACCTCCGGCTGGATCCCGACGAGTTCGAGAACCGCGCCCAAGATCCCGCGCTGGCGGGCGAACGCGCGCGCCTCGCGGCGTTTTTCGTCGCGCAGCCCGCCGTGAGCGTCGGCATCCCGGCGGGTTCCCCGCACTCGCTCCGACCAGCCGGCAAGGCGCGCAAGAAGGAGCGTTGAACGCCCGCCCTGGCCCCCGCGTCAGGGCAGCGGGCCGGCGAGAACCGTGATCATCCGGTCGGGATCGAGGTGGCGGCGGAGGGCGGCGTTCACCTCGGCGGCGGTGAGCGCCTCGACGCGGGCGGGATAGGCGTCGATCCACTCCGGGCCGTAGCCGCGCTGGAGGCAGGCGAGCAGCGCGCCCGCGAGGCCGTCGGTGGTGGCGAGGCCGAGTTGGAACGAGCCGGCGAGCGTCACCTTGAACGCGCCCAGCTCCTCCTCGGTCACCCCGGCGGAGAGGAAGCGGCGTAGCTCGCGCACGGTGGACGCCTGCCCGCGCGCGAGCAGCTCGGGGCCGAACGTGCCCTGCAGCGTCCACGCGCCGTCGACGTGCGTGTCGCCGCTGAGCGCGGCGCCGATCCCGTAGGTGAGGCCCTCCCGGTTGCGGATGATGTCGAGCAGCCGGGCCGAGAAGAAGCCGCTGCCGAGGACGGCCGTGCCGGTGGCGACGGCGAGGTGATCCGGGTCGCGGTGGCGGAGGCCCGACGGGGCGCCGATCAGGAGCGCGACGCTCGTCTTGTCCGGCAGCGGGAGGCGCGCGACGCGGGCGGTGGCGGGGGCGGCGGCGGGCGGCGGGGGCGTCCACGCGCGGCCGCCGGACCAGTCGCGGAAGCCCTCGGCTAGGGCGCGGTCGAGCGCCGCATCGTCGACGTCGCCGACGGCCACGAGGCGGGCCCCGGCGGGGCCGTACTGGGCGGCGTGGAAGGCGCGGACCTCCGCGAGGGTGGTCCGCTCGAGGTCGGCGAGGTAGTCCTCGGGGGCGGGTTCGTGGTTGGGGTGGCCGGGCGGGAAGGCGGCGCGGGCGAAGGCGAGGCGGGCGCGCACGCCGGGGTCCTCGAGCTCGCGGCGGAACTGGCCGGCGAGTTGGCGTTGCACCTTGGTGAAATCGGCCGGGTCGAAGCGCGGCGCGCGCAACTGCTCGGCGAGCAGGCCGAGCACCAGGGGCAGGTTGGCCCGGAGGCACTTCGCGGAGACATCGACCGTGTGCGTGCCGGCCCGGAAGGACACCGTGGCCCCGGCCTGTTCGAGCAGGGCGGCGACGGCGAACTTGTCCTTGGTGGCGGTGCCCTGGTCGAGCAGTGCGGCGGTGAGGTCGGCGAGGGCGTGGCGACCGGCGGGTTGGCCCACGGCACCGCCGGGGAAGGCGGCGCGCAGCGTGACCACGTCCCGGATCGCGGTCGGGACCGTCACCACGTCGATCCCGGCCACCGCGCGCCGGCGCACGCGCGGCGCGACCGCGGTGGCCTGCCCCGCGACTGCGGTGGCCTGCCCCGCGTCTGCGGTGGCGGTCCGGGCCTCGCCGGGGCGCCGGTAATTGCGGGCGCCTTGTCCCCCCGTCGTGGGTCCCGCGGGCGCGGGATCCATCGCCGCGGGAGGCACGAACCAGCCCGTGGTGCTCTGGTCCTCGACCAGAGTGCGCGCGGCGACGCGTTGGACGTCGGCGGCGGTGACCGCCTCGAGGGCGGCGGGGAACGTGGCGTAGAGGGTCCAGTCGCCGGCGGCGATGGCCTCGTTAAGTTGCCCGGCGATGGCGAAGGCGCCGTCGCGGCCGTACGCGGTGGCGGCGCGGAGCTTGGCGCGGGCGCGGGCGACCTCCTCGGCGGCGACGCCGTCGCGGGCGACGCGGGCCGCCTCGGCGCGGAGGGCCTGCTCGACCTTATCGTGGGTCACGCCAGGGGCGAGCAGCGCGGTGGTGCTGAAAAGGTGCGGATCGTGGAAGAACCCGACGCCGGCGGTGGCGTTGATCGCGAGATTAGCGTCGACGAGCGCGCGGTAGAAGCGGCTCGTCTTGCCGGAGCCGAGAATCTCGGCGAGCACTTGGAGGGCGGGCTGGTCGGCGTGGCGGCCGGCGGGGGCCTTGTAGGCGATCTGGACGACGCCCACCTCGCCGGGGCGGCGGACGACGACGCGGCGTGGACCGGTCTGCGCGGGTTCCTCGGTGTAGACCTGCGGGATCGGGTGGGGCGCGCGGGGGATGGGGCCGAAGACTTCCGCCAGCAGGGTGAGCGTCGCGGCGGAGTCGAAGTCGCCGATCACCGAGACCGTGGCGTTGTCCGGCCAGTAGAACGTGTCGTAGAACTCGCGGAGCTTCGCGATCGAGACCTTCTCGATGTCGGAGCGCCAGCCGATCGTTGGGTGATGGTAGGGGTGCGCGAGAAAGGCAGCGGCGGTGACCTCCTTGTCGAGCGTGGCGGCGGGGTCGTTCTCGTCGCGCTCGTACTCGTTGCGGACGACCGTCATCTCGAGCTGCCGGTCCTCCTCGCGGAGGAGCAGATGGCGCATCCGGTCGGCCTCGAGGCGGGCGACGAGCGCGAGGTGGCGGCTGGGGATGTTCTCGTAGTAGTTGGTGCGGTCGAGCCAGGTGGTGGCGTTGTTGATGCCGCCGATGCGGTCGAGGAGCGTGTCGAACGCTTGGCCGTTGCCCGCATGGTAATTGCGGCTGCCCTTAAACATCAGGTGTTCGAGCAGGTGGGTGGCGCCCGTGGTGCCGGTGACCTCATGCCGCGAGCCGACGCGGTAGGTCACCATGAACGTGAGTACGGGTGCGGAGCGGTCCTCGAGCAGGAGGATCGTGAGGCCGTTGGCCGCGAGAGTGTGCTCGGCGATGCCGGCGACGGTGCGGACGTGCCGGACGCCCGCGGGGGCGGGGGTGGCGGCGGCAAGGGTGGCGGGCAGGAGGAGTAGCGGGAGAAGGAAGCGCATGCGGGGCGGGGGACCGGTCTTTATCCGTGGCCGGTGGGTGGCGCGACGGCGAACCTTTCTCGATCGGAACGCGGCCGGGCCTTGCGCCGGGCGGCGCCCCGGGATTTGGTGCGTCGGCCCCGATCCCCGCCGTGACCCAACTCGCCGCCCCCTTCCTGCGCGCCCTGCTGGCGCTGGTCGTGCTCGCCGCGCTGTTCTTCGTGGTCGAGCGCGTGCTGGCCCGGCGCCGCGGTCGAGTACAACCGTTCTTCCGGCGCGGGTGGGGCACCGACGCGGCCTACCTCTTGCTCACCGCGGTGATCACCAAGCCCCTCGTGCGCGGCGTGCTGGTGGTGGTCGCGGCCTTGCTGGTGACGGCGGGCGTGGTGCCGGCGGCGGCGCTGCGGACGGGGGCCTTCACCGGTTTCGGGCCCCTCAGCCAGCAGCCGCTCTGGCTGCAGGCGATCGAGATAATGGTGCTGGTCGACTTCATCGGGTACTGGACGCACCGGATGTTCCACCGCGGGCGCTGGTGGCCGTTCCACGCCGTGCACCACTCGTCGGAGGATCTCGATTGGCTCGGCAGCGTACGGGTGCACCCCGTGAACGAGTTGGTGAACCGGATCGCGCACGTGCTCCCCATCCTCCTGCTCGGCTTCAATCCGGCGCTCACCCTCGCCGCGGCGCCGGTGCTGACGCTCTACGCGATTTTCCTCCACGCGAACGTGAACTGGGATTTCGGGCCCCTGCGGCTGGTGCTTGCATCACCTGCTTTCCACCGCTGGCACCACTCGCGGGACCACGAGGCGTGGGACAAAAACTTTGCCGGGCTGCTGCCTTTCTGGGACTGGCTCTTCGGTACCCTCTACTTGCCGCGCGACCGGGCGCCGGCGAACTTTGGCATTCGTGAGCCGATGCCACCCGGGTTGCTCGGTCAGCTGCGGCAACCCTTCACCCGCCGCGCGCGCGGCGGGAACAAGGTTGATCCTTGAGGTCCCGGTTAGCGGAACTGGCGGGTGGCCTGCCAGGTCTCGCGGTCTGCGAAGGTGGCGGCGGGCAGGTCGGCGCGGTGGTCCTTCCCGGCGAGCAGCACGGTACGGCGGCGCGCGGTGGCCGGCTCGAGGGCGGTGCGGAAGAACGCAAGGGTCTGCTCGCGCGTGAGCCGGTCGAGCGCGGCGAGGGAGGCCTGCTGGCGGTCCCATTCGCCGTCGAAGGTGAAGGCCCGAGTGAAGAAGAGCTCGGACTTCTCGCGGATGCTCTTCGCCTTCTCCTCAAACCCGGAGCGGGCGCCGGCGACCAGCGTCTTCCACTGCTCATCCGTCAACTTGGAAAATGCCTCCGGGAAGCCCGCGATCACCGCCTCGGCCCGGCGCTGCAGCTCGGCCGGGGCGTGGGTGCTCGACTGGATCACGAATGCGAAGTAGCGGTGGCGCAGCGAACTGCCGGCCCCGCCGCCTACGATGTAGCCCAGCTGCTGCTTGGTGCGCAGCTCGCTGAAGAACGGGTCCGCAAAGAAGTTGCCCAGCACCGCCGCGGCTGCCCGCACCTCAGGGGTGTCGTCCGGCAGGAGGTAGTCGCGCACGAAGGCGGAGTTGACGCCCTCGACGGGGCCGGAATCCACCACGTTCTCGCCCGCCTGGAGCTGCAGGTGGCGGCGGCGGAGGAGGTCGCCGGCGGGCGCGGGGGTGGCGCCGATCGCCCGCGCGAGGCCGCGCACCGCGGTGATTGCGGCCTCGGGGGCGAGATGGCCGTGGATCACCGCCTCGATGGCTCCCCGGGCGAAGAACTCCCGCCCGAACGCCTGTACGTCCGCCCAAGTGGCGGCCTCGGTGGCCGCGAGGGTTTCCGGCGGGAGGAAGAGGTGCTCGCGCATCAGCGCGTCCCGCCGGTTGCGGGCCATGAGGTAGGCTTCCGTCTGCACGTAGCTGCGGAGCCCGCGCAGGTTCGCCTCCTTGAGCGCCTCGAAGCGCGCGGGCGTAACGCTGAAGTCTCGCAGCCGCGCGGCGACGTGGGCGGCGTAGCGCAGTCCGGAGTCGCCGTAGCCGGCGACGGATACCTTCCAGCCCTCGAGGGAAGCTTCGAGGCCGAGGTCGACGCCCGCGAGGGCCGCGTCGGCGCTGGCGGGCTCGAGGTGATCACGCAAGCACGCGTCGAACAGCCGCAGTAGCGCGGTCGCCCGCGGCGTGGCGAGGCCGGCGACGGGCACGAAGCGCAGGCTAAGCGCGACCTGCGGGCGCTGGAACTCGGCGTCGGGCGCCCAAAAGAGGCGCAGGCCGGGCTCGTCGACGAGCGCGACGGGCCGCTCGGGCAGCACGTTGGTAGCGCCGGGCAAAAAGGCGTTCGCGCCCGGCAGGCGGAAGGCGTCCTTGCCGCCCGCCGCGAGCAGGGCCTGGTAGCCCGCGCCCGCGTCCTCGGTGTACGAGTACTTCACCTGGTAGATGCGCTCGGCGCGGTCGGTCGGCACGCCCTTCGCCATCACGGCGACGAGCAGGTTGTCGGGCGTGAGCGCGTTGAGCAGCCGGCGGTAGGCGGCCTCGTCGGGCGGGCCCCAGACATCGCCCGCGCGCTCGGCGACCTCGAGCGGGTAGAAGCCGGCCTGATTGGCGAGCTTGGTGGCGAGGGCGGCGCCCTCGCCGCGGTCGCGGAAGCTCTCGTCGAGCTGGGCGATGCGCGCGCGGTCGCGGTAGAAATCCGCCGGGAACGGCGCGGCGCGTAGATGCTGCAGGTAGGCCAGGATGCGGACCGTCACCTGTTCGCGGGCCGCGAGGCCGGCGGGCGTGAGGTCGGCACCGATCATCAGCGAGCCGTAGTCGGCGGTGCGCTCCCAGACGAACGCGTTGAGGCCGTTGATCAGGCCGTCGCGCTTGAGCGCCTCGACGAGGCCCCCGGGGCCCGGGTAGCCGATCAGCTGCGTGAGGAGCTCGTCGGGCTTGCTCAGGAAATCCGGGCGCGTCGCGGGCACGACGAACTCGAGCTGCAGGCTGCGGACCTCCTTCACCGGCTCGACCTGCACCACGCGGAGGGCGGCCTTCCGGGGCAGGAAGGCGGGCTCGCGGCGGGGCGGCGTGACGGGCCGGCGCGGGATTTCGGTGAAGAGCGTGCGGGCGTGGCGCTCGAGCTCGTCGAGGGCGGCCTTGCCGCAGATGGCGAGGGCCATCCGGTCGGCAGAGTAGGTGGCTTCGTAGAAGGCGCGGACCTCGGCGGGGGTGGCGCCGGCCAGCGTGTCCTTGTTGCCGGTGGAGAACTTGCTCTCGCCGCTACCGGGGGCGTAGACCTCGCGGAGGACCGAGAAGAGGCGGCGGCTGTCGTTCTGCACGTGGCGCATCGCCTCGTTGTGCACGGCGTTGATCTCGCGGCCGGTGAACTCGGCGGTGAACAGCGGGGCGATGAAGAATTGGGCGAAGCGGTCGAGACCCTCGGCGAGCGCCTCGTGGCGGACCTCGAACTGGTAGTTGGTGTGGTCGCTGGCGGTGTAGGCGTTGCTGTAGCCGCCGTTCGACTGCATGAAGTTGCCGTAGGCGTTCGGCTCCGGGTATTTCGCGGTGCCGAGGAACAGCATATGCTCGAGGAAATGGGCCATCCCCTCGCGCGCGGCCGGGTCGTCGATCTGGCCCACGGGCATCATTAGCGCGGCCCCCGACTTGTTGAATTTCGGGTCCGAAACGAGCAGCACTTTCAGGCCGTTGGGCAGGACGAAGCGGCGGAACTGCGCCTGGTCCGAGGGGGCGCGCAGCCGCGCGGGCAGCTCGGGGAGGGGCGCCGGGGTGGCGCCGGGTAAGGGCAGGGCGGCCAGCAGGACTAGGACGGCGGGGAACAGGCGGCGGCGGACGTTCATCGTGGGGTTGACGGTACGGTGTCGGGCCCGCCTGCCAAGCCGGATGGCGAGTTTCCCGTGGCCAAGCGCGTTGGCCGGCCCGTAGCCTCGCGGGATGTCTCCCGGAAAGGCCGGCCAGCGTTGCCTCAGCGAGCGTGAACCCGAGCTCGGGCTCGGCGTGGTCGCGTCCGTCGACCCCGCCGCGCGCCGCGTCGCGGTCGAGTTCCCCGGCACGGGCGAGAAACGCCTCTACGCCCTCGGCACCGCCGTCCTCCGCCGCGTCCTCTTCCGCCCCGGCGAAACCGTCGCCGACCGGGCCGGCCGCCGGCTGGTCATCACCGCGGTGGAGGAAACCGACGGCCTCGCGACCTACGTCGGCGCGGAACGGCGCCTGCGGGAGGACGAGATCGCGGATGCGACGAGCGTGAGCCGTCCGCACGAGCGGCTGCTTGCGGGCGAGGCCGACGAGACGGGGACCTTCGACCTGCGGCGGCGGGCGCTCGAGGCGCGGGCGCGGTTCCGGCAGTCGGAGGTGCGGGGCTTCCTGGGCGGGCGCATCGACCTCATCCCTCACCAGTTCCACATCCTCGCTGAGGTGGCGGGGCGCCAGGCGCCGCGCGTGCTCTTGGCGGACGAGGTGGGCCTGGGCAAGACGATCGAGGCCTGCCTCATCCTGCAGCGGCTGCTGGCGACGGGCCGCGCGCGGCGCGTGCTAATCCTCGTGCCTGAGGCGCTCACCCACCAGTGGTTCGTGGAGCTGCTGCGGCGGTTTAACCTCTGGTTTAGCATCTTAGACGAGACGCGCTGCCAGGCGGCGGGGGCGAGCGACCCGGGGCGCAACCCCTTCCTCGGCGCGCAACTCGTGCTGTGCAGCGTCGGCTTCCTCGCGGGCCTGCCCGGGCGGCGGGCGGAGGCGGTGGCGGCAGGCTGGGACGTGGTGGTCGTCGACGAAGCGCACCACCTCGCGTGGACCCCGGAGTCGGCCAGCGCGGAGTACGCGCTGGTCGAGGAGCTGGCGACGGTGGCCCCGGGCCTGCTCCTACTCACGGCCACGCCCACGCAACTGGGTGTAGCGGGGCATTTCGCGCGCCTGCGCCTGCTGGACCCGCAGCGGTTCGCGGACCTCGCGCGCTTCGAGGCCGAGGCGGAGGGGTACACGCGCGTGGCCGACGTGGCGGGCAAGGTGATCGAGGGCCGCCCGCTGACCGCCGGGGACCGGGCCGCTCTGCGGAAGATCTTCGACCGCGATTCGGAAACCCTCGCCACCCACCTCGAACACCTGGCGGCGGGCCGGCCGGGGGCCCGAGAGGCGCTGCTACGCACCCTGCTCGACCAGCATGGCACCGGCCGCGTCGTGTTCCGCAACACCCGCGCGGCGATGACCGGTTTCCCGCGGCGCCGCTACTGCCCGGCCCCGCTCGAGGGTGCGCCCGTGGTGGTGCACGCGCGTCTGGCCCGCGAGCTGCGGGCGGAGGCGGCGGGGGAGGACGCGGACCTGCGCCCGAGTTTTCGCGACGACCCGCGCGTCGCCTGGCTGGCCGCCTTCCTCCGGCGGGAACGCGGCGCCAAGGCCCTCCTCATCTGCCGTACCCAGCGCAAGGTGCTCGCCCTCGCCGCCGCGCTGCAGGAGGTGATCAGCGCCAAGGTCGCCCTCTTCCACGAGGGCCTACCGCTGGTGCAGCGCGACCGCAACGCGGCGTGGTTCGCCGAGCCGGACGGCGCGCAGCTGCTGCTCAGCTCCGAGATCGGCAGCGAAGGCCGCAACTTCCAGTTCGCCCACCACCTGATTCTCCTCGACCTGCCGCTCAACCCGGCGCTCCTCGAGCAGCGCATCGGGCGCCTCGACCGCATCGGCCAGGGCGCAGACGTGCATATCCACGTCCCGTACCTCGCGGGCGGCGCCGGCGAGGTCCTCGCCACCTGGTACGACCAGGGCCTCGACGCCTTCGCCGCGCCGGTGCACGGCGGCCACGAGTACGAGGCGGCGTTCCGGGAGCGGCTCGTGGCGCTCGCCACCACGTACGCCCCGGCCGGTGAACCCGGCCCGCGGGAGCTCGCCGCGCTGGTCGCCGAGACGGCGGCCTTCCGCGCCACGCTGCGGGAGCGCCTCCAGCGCGGGCGGGACCGCCTGCTCGAGCTGAACTCTTTCGACCGCGCCGCCGCCGCCGTCGTCGTCGCCAAGGTGCAGGCCGCCGACGCCGACCCGTTTCCGCGGCGCTTCCTCGTCGAGCTGCTCGACCACTTCGGCGTCCGCATCCGCGAGCACGAGGAGGGCGACCTGTTCCTCGACCCCAGCCACGCGTACGTCGAGGGCTTCCCCTCGCTCCCAGCCGACGGCATGCTCGCGACCTTCGACCGCCGCCGCGCTCTCGCGCGCGAGGACATCCGCTTCCTGACTGCCGACCACCCCTTGGTGGGCGACGCGATCGACCTCCTCCTCGAGTCGCCCGCCGGCACCGCCGCCTGCGCGCGCCTGCCCGGCGAAGCGCCGGACCTCCTCCTGGAGGTGCTGTTCGTGCTGGAGACCGTCGCCGACGCGCGCTGGCACGTCGACGAGTTCCTTCCGCCCGCGCCCGTGCGCGTGGTGGTCGACCTCCGCGGCCGCGACCGCACCGCGGAACACCCCGCGGGGGCGATGGCGGCGGAGGCGGTGGACCGCGAGCTGCGGCCCCTGCTGGAGCGGCCCGGCTTCAACGGCGACCTGCTGCGCGCGATGCTGGAGGCGGCGGCGGCGCGCGCCGACGCGGCGGCGG
>SXGQ01360168.1_pt1 | contig 10259 bp, 13 predicted proteins | sample 3178371 | NCBI WGS metagenome assembly SXGQ01 (sample SAMN11356859, study PRJNA531348) | freshwater metagenome | isolation source: freshwater sample F1-20 | place: China: Fuxian Lake, Yuxi | collected 2017-12-25 | reverse complement strand
AGGTTTACTTCTTAGCGGGCTCGGACTTTTTGTCGTCCTTCTTAGCGTCGCTTTTGGCAGGCTCAGCCTTTTTGTCGGCGGGCTTACTAGCGGCAGGTGCAGGAGCGGCTGCGGCAGGCTTGGCTGCTTCTTTCTTTTCTTCTTTCTTGGCAGGTGCTTGAGCAAAAGCGGATACTGCGAACAAACTTGCTACGAGTGTGGCTACGAGTTTCATAGAATTCTCCTTTGGTTAGAAACTGTAGGAACTGTGTCCTACACTTATATAACGCCTTAGGAGTGCTCAGCGTTGACTGGTTCGGCAAATTTGGTGCTCAGACCTGGAATTGAACCAGGAATAGCCGATTATCGGTCGGCCGTTATACCATTTAACTACCCGAGCATTGGCCGGCCCTGAGAGACTCGAACTCCCAACCTCCAGTTTCGAAGACTGGCACTCTATCCAATTGAGTTAAGAGCCGGAAAACCACTCGATGGTATGATTTAGGCCCCGGTCGATGCTGACTCGTGGACTCCAACTCAGCACCTGTTTGGCCAGAGATATGTCGGGCCGTCGTTTGTTTGGATCATCTTTGGCTGGCGCCAAAAAGACTTTTTCGCTGGAACTTTGTGTTTTTTTAAGTATGATATCAGCCAACTCCAGCAACGTCATTTCTACAGGATTACCAATATTTACTGGGCCCTCAAAATCCACTGTGGCCATTAGGCGCACCAATGCTTCTACGGTGTCTTCTACATAGCAAAAACTTCTGGTCTGCTGTCCATCTCCATAAAAGGTTAAGTCACTGCCTTGCAGGGCCTGCACAATAAAATTGCTGACCACACGACCATCATGTCTTTGCATCCGTGGACCATAGGTATTGAATATCCTGGCTATCTTTATTTGACAATGGTATTGATCTCTGTAGGCTATCATCATGCTTTCAGCACAGCGTTTGCCTTCATCGTAACAGCCTCTGGGCCCCAGGGTGTTGACGTTACCCCAATAGGATTCTTTTTGCGGGTGTTCCAATGGATCACCATAGATTTCACTGGTACTGGCTTGCAGTATCTTGGCACCAGTGTTTCGGGCCAGTTCCAGCATGTTAAGTATACCTAGCACACAGGTTTCTATGGTATGTGCTGGCTTTTTCTGATATTGTTCAGGACTGGCCGGACATGCAAGATTGTATATTTCATCCACAGACCATTTTTTAAATCTGCGTATGTCGTGCTCGACAAACACAAAGTGTGGATGATGTTGTAAATGCTCGATATTGCGTTTAGATCCAGTGCTGAGATTGTCCACACATATGATCTTATGACCGTTTTTTATAAGCCTATCGCAGAGATGGCTGCCCAAAAACCCTGCGCCACCTGTCACTAAGATAGTTTTCATGCGACTATTTAATGCTTGGCCCGGCCGGCAGGAATCGAACCCACATCGGACGCTTTAGAAGAGCGTTGCCTTATCCATTAGACCACGGCCGGAGGTTTGGTGGTAATGGAAAGAGTCGAACTTTCACAGCGCACCGTATGAAGGTGTTGCACTACCATTATGCTACATTACCATATAGAAACACACTCAGAGGAGGCGTTCTCCGGCGCCGGAGTACCAAGCTGATCGTAAATGTGTTTTTATATGGTAGGGGCACAGAGAATCGAACTCTGATTTACGGGTTAAAAGCCCGCTACTTTACCACTAAGTTATACCCCCATGGGTTTGTCACACTTGTCACTGTCCATTTGGACTCTCCTTAAAAATAATTGGTGCTCTCACCTGGTTACGATCCAGAGTTTCTACATTACCAATGTAGTGTAATGCCATTATACTATGAGAGCATGGCAGGGGGTAAAGGAATCGAACCTTTAATAACGGAATCAAAATCCGTGGTTATACCATTTAACTAACCCCCAACTGAATTGGTGCCCCAGGAAGGAATCGAACCTCCACACCCTGATTACAAAACAGGACCTCTACCACTAAGGATACAAGGGCATATATGGTGCCGCCTCCCCGGATCGAACAGGGTTCCACGGTGCTTCAGACCGTTGCTATGACCACATCAGCTAAAGCGGCATTGGTGCATCGTGATGGAATCGAACCACCGACATCCGTCTTGTAAGGGCGACGTTCTACCTCTGAACTAACGATGCATGAAAGAAAACCCAGGCGCAAATACTGCGCATCTGCGAGCGGCCAATAGTCGGAGGCCTGGGCCGTATTACTTGGAGCAGGTAGTCGGGTTCGAACCGACGACATCCACGTTGGCAACGTGACATTCTTCCAGCTGAATTATACCTGCATGGTGCCCCTGCCCGGATTCGAACCGGGAAACATAGTCACTCCTTTTGAGAGAGCCGCCTTTTCCAATTTGGCCACAGGGGCAAGTAAATGGTCGGAGGGGCAGGATTCGAACCTGCGGTTTCCTGCTCCCAAAGCAGGCGACTTGGACCAGACTAGCCTACACTCCGGTATTGGGTGCGAGCAACAAGGGACGTATCTGTCAAGGAGACGTATTGTATGACTCGCGAAAAAGTTTTGGTGCGGATGGTGGGATTCGAACCCACAGAATCAAAATTTTAAGTCTTGTGCCTATACCAATTCGGCTACATCCGCTTTAAACTATCTGAAATTTTTTTCTTGTGTATATCGCTTTTTGGTTTACCTTTGTTGCCAGAACCGGCTTTAGCCGGGTTTGCAATAGATCGTAAATGTTCTCGGGCATATTTTTCGCCATATTTTTCAATAAGACGATCCCATGGACTAGCCCAGGTTCCATGTCTTTTTGAATCTTCGACATTTTCTTTTCTAGTCCCCCAATACAGATGTTTTGGGTTGGAACATTTACTATTTCCGCAATAATGACACAAATCTATTTTTTCTGGTAAATTGGTTCCAAGGAATTCTGCTAAAACGCCGCGATGAACAGTAGAGTTACCCCCACGCTCAAGACAAGGCGTATTCATATCTAAATGTTGAGTTCTTATTGTTTTAGATTCAGTAATCCATTGTTCAACTAAAATCATTTTATTTTTCCTTTATAAACACATTATTATTTATGATATTGTGTTTATAAATTATATCATTGGTGCCCCAGAGGAGAGTCGAACTCCTAAAATTTGGTTTCTAAGACCAACACGTATACCAATTCCGTCACCGGGGCTAAAATAACACCTATAAATACTTGTTCACAGGAGATCAACAATGACAATCGTATCTGCTATCAAACGACATCTAAGACGCATAGGATTGCTGGCTCCCTTGGGTTATGACCAACAGATTTGGGGCGCCAAAAGCCTCATGGACCTTTATCAAAGCAGATCGCAATTCTATCTCGCTGAAGCCGATGCAGGCGGAACCATGTATACTGTTTGGCAAGGGTCCAGCGATCAAAAGCCTTATGCTATCACTGTAGACACCATAGGCCATGCCTCAGCACCTGTCATTGATGATTCGCGAGTGGCTGAATGCACAGCGTTCGTATATCCTCCTACACTCAGTTGTGCCCAAGCACAGCAGGCCATGGCCAAGGCCGGAATCACTGATGCTTGGACATTTTGCAGACTGCGCAAAACAGTGGATTACCGCTTCAATCCTTTCTATGATTTCGTATTTGCCACACGCCGACCTGTGCATGTGGATGCTGTTACCGGGCAAGTCACACCCACTTGATCACTAATTTGGGGTGAAGGACGGGATTCGAACCCGCACTACCTGATCCACAATCAAGTGTGCTACCATTACACTACCCACACCAGTGAATTCATATCTGTCTAAAAACATATTTGGTGGACGGCCACGTTTCCACATCGCCCCGTCCTGAGTTGTCTACCCTGTCATCACGTTGTTAACTTCTTCGCTGTTGTGATTCAGCACAGCGGTTCGGACTCCCAATAAAAGGGCACTCTGCTTAACGGTTATCCGCCCCCGACTCGTAACGCTGAGTAAGCGACAGCAATCACGTTTGCTATGGACGGGATCTGGCGGAGAGTCAGGGAGTCGAACCCTGTGAACGCATTTCTACGTTCTACGGATTAGCAATCCGCTGCCTTACCATCCGGCCCACTCTCCATTGTTTGGCGGAAGCGGTGAGATTCGAACTCACGGACCCTTTAGGATCGTCTGTTTTCAAGACAGGTGCAATAAACCGGACTCTGCCACACTTCCTTACTGGAGTGAAGGGTCGGATTCGAACCGACGGTTTTAGAGTTTTGCAGACTCTTGCATTGGGCCACTCTGCCACCTTCACATTGTTTTGGCTACGGCGGAGGGATTCGAACCCCCATCATACAGTTTTGGAGACTGTCGTTCTGCCAGTTGGAACTACGCCGTAATATTTTTTTTGGTCCCCCGCTGAGGAATCGAACCTCATCCTGGACCTTATCTAGATTAATCGGTTATAAGCCGACCTGCTCTCCATGAGCTAACGGGGGAAATAACCTGGCTCCCCGGGGAAGGCTCGAACTTCCGACATCCTGATTAACAGTCAGGCGCATCTACCAACTGTGCTACCGGGGAATAAACTTGGCGGTCCCAACGGGATTCGAACCCGTGACTTCGCCGTGACAGGGCGATGACTTTACCCCTAATCGATAGGACCGTAAACTTGGTGGGGACTGAAGGAATCGAACCTAACCGCCAGCCACCCTGCATATTAAAGGCAACGGATTTACAGTCCATCGCAGGGAACAGCCCCCAAGCATATTGAAACACACTCGCACCGCGCTCGGTGATCAGCCGTCAGGAATCGAACCCTCTGAGTGTGCTTCAATATGGGCTCTGTTGCCAGAGCCAAAGCGGAGACATCCTCCGCTTGCCTATCTTACTTTCTGTGTTGCCGCCACAGATTTCAATCCAGGACCCCGCCCGTTTGGACTTGTTTATAGTGTAGTCCAGGCCCTCGTTGCCTGCAACCACTGTGCTCAACCTAGCGATCGGTATGCCATATAGGGCATGTTGCCCTGGCTTCGACTTCTTGTCGAGCTCGATCTATCTTGCCTTGAAGCAATCTTTGCATCGCATTTTCGTCTAAAACGAATCCGGAACGCTCAAACGCTTGTTCAACAACACGATCGGCAATTTTACTGTAATCTATTTTTTCTGTCAACTTCTTTTTTCCTTTTGTATAAAAACAAAACCCCGGAGTGTTTAGTTCCGGGGCTCTGTGTAGAATAATTTTTACAATCTGATTTCTACTCAGAACCCCCTGGACCATATGCGTCATCATTACGTAGGCAGGTGGGGTGCCACAAGAGACTTGTTGGCTCCTTCTGCATAATAAATGATATCGATCTGGATAAAGTGTTCATCATAGCATCAATTGTATAGGTTTATTTATACCTTGTCAACCCCTGGTTTACCAAAATAACCCTGAAATCAACAGGGTTATTAGTTGTTTAACACACGAGCCACGGCAGTGATCACCGAAGCGATACGGCCGATATCGCGCAGTTGTTCTACGGTGTATCCGGCTTTCTTCAGCGTTTCATAGTGTGCTTTTACACAAAAATGGCACTTGCCCACGATACTAGCAGATAGGGCGTATGCTTCAAATCGAGCCTGTGTGGTGCCACCATGAGTGGTGATGGCATTCATGCGCAGTTGTGGTGGCAATCCTGAAAGATTAGGATCCCCAGCCATTTCCACATAAGGATACCAAACATTGTTCATGGCCATCAAGCTGGCGGCTGTGATCGCGGCCTCGGCTTCTCGTTGATCTGCAATCTGACTCTGCATCCATGTCCACAGTTTGGTATTGCCTGTGGCAAATGCCGCGGCCAAAGCCACTGCTTCGGCTTCTTCCTGTGGAAGTGTGCTACGCTTGACCACGGCATCGATGTTTAGCCGTGTGTCTTTAGCGTAGTCAGGGATGGTTTCTTTGAGAGTATCAACCCATGCTGTCATTTTTTATCTCCTCGGCAGGTAGGACAATGATACTGCTTCAAATACTCAAAATATTCTCTGTAGCTCATCATCCATCCTCCTTACAGGGTTTCGCCACCGATGGCGCGATTGCAGGCACACTTCTCACCGGTCTGCAAGGCATCCAGGATACGGAGTGTTTCTTCTGGGCTACGACCAACGTTCAAGTTGTTGACAGTGACGTGCTGGATAACGTTGTCTGGATCAACGATGAATGTGGCACGGAGTGCGGCACCTGCTGGAGCAAAGAAAACGCCCAGCTGATCAACAAGGCTCAACTCGCCACGCTGTGTGTCAGCAAATTGAACGTGCTTGATCTTCTTGAGATCTTCGTGTGCGGCTTGCCATGCCAGTTTGCAGAACTCGTTGTCTGTGGAACCTGTGAGCAACACAGCATCACGATCAGCGAAGTCACCATGCAATTTGTCGTAGGCCACGATTTCTGTTGGGCATACGAATGTAAAGTCTTTGGGATAGTAAACGATGACCTTCCACTTGCCTGCAAATGATTCTTCTGTGATGGTGAAGAAATCATTCTTGCCTGGGTTCACGCCAGTGATGGCGAATTTTTCGATTTTGTTTCCTACTGTTTTCATGTGTTTCTCCTGTAAAGTTTTGGTAGACTCAGTGTTTCTACTGATATAAAATTGTAGCAGTATATATCTATTAGATCAACGGATTTTATAGGTTTTTCCTGAATATTTTTTTATATCGATCATAGGAAAAATCAATAACCATTATTCGTCAAAGGGCACAGGCTGCCACCCCAATAGTTGGAAGTCCGCCCGGATCTCATCAGTCACAGCCCCTTCCCCTACATAGCCCTTGAGACGATCTGCATCACCGTTGCCTAGGCCATCTCCCATACCAGAGCAATACCAATCGATATAGTCACCTTTACCACGTAGATCGGCCACGATACCACCGGCCGATCTCCAACTGCATGACCAGTGTTCATCTTTGAGCACGGGCCATACATCTATCTTTTGCCACTGCATGTTGCACAAGGCCGCGTAGATATTTTGTGCGTAAGATTCACTGGCTCGTGCTTTGGCAACGATCCAGTCAGTTGATCTCAAGTCATATTCGAGATCATTGACATGTTGTTGTTGGTGCCACTCAGCATCCTGCTGTTTGACCTTGTTCCACATCTCGAGATAGGCTTGGTTGGGTTCTTGACCTTTTTCTTCACAGCGTTTTAGATATCTTTCTCGCTGGAAGGTATTCCGATCAGGACTGGACGCTACCTTAATTGAGTCGTTGCTTTCGGGTTTCTTGGTCATGGGCCTGTTCCAATGCCTGCATCAATGCTTCGCGTTCTTCTGGATCCATGTCGTCGATATCTTCGTCCGTGAGCGGTCGGCTCTGTGCTTCCAGTTCTTCGCGAGACATGCCAGCAAACATGTCTGTGATTTCCGACATTAGTCGATCCAGTTCTTCCTGGCTTTCCACGTCAATGTGATCGAAACAACCAGGTTCGAAAACCACCTTGAGTGGCTTGCCAGGTTCTGGAGGCGCAATCTTGGCTGTTCCACTCAGCAACTTTTTCTCTTTTTTAGCCATTGTGATCTTCCGGTGCATGTTCATCACAGCGGGTCACGATCCAGCCACGGCCTCGCTGACGGCCTGGTGCGCCGCACTGTTCGCAGGTCACTGAGCTCATGGATTCAGCCATGCGTGCCATGCCATCTACGATATCGTCACCACCATGATAGTAAAAGCGCAGAGCACCAAACTTTTCCTTTACTTGATCTGCAACGACTTGCGAAACAACTTCCGGAATGTCTTTCAGTTCTTCTGGTGCAGCCTTACTGTTAAAACCAATGGTCCACTGGCGTTGTTTTTCTCTCCAATCGATATGATGTTGGATGTTGGCACACAACTGGTCAATGATATTGAACCATCCATCATCATGTTCGAAACCCCAACACATGGCTGTGGTCTTCATATCAGCGTGTCGATTGGCGAATATCTTGGGATAGCGTTCGCACAGCAGTTGATCTAGTTCTTGTCGCATGATTGTTTCTCCAACTCGTAATCTTTGATCATTTTGTATAGAGGTTCAAATGGTTCGCCTCTGCGTGCTATGATATCCGGACGTGCTTCCGCCAACATGGAAAGATAATACTCGTCAGGAAAATGCCTTAGAACTCCCAGAGCCCTGCGGCGGATGTCTCTAGGCACACAAGGAGTCCTTTTAGGATCCAACAGATCTTCGCAGAACTGCTTGGCATATACAATGGCTCGGTATCTTTCGTCTGGTAATGTCATGCTGTATCTTTTGTATGGTGGGCCCACCAGGACTTGAACCTGGGACCAATGGATTATGAGTCCACTGCTCTAACCAACTGAGCTATAGGCCCATTTGTGTATTATAGCATCTAATTATATATTGGTCAATGTAATATTTCGGTCATAACTGCCGTTTTGGCATCGCACAATTAGTTTAAATACAGATATGATCAGAACCTACAGATCTATCTTCATCAGTGATGTGCATCTCGGCACCCGAGACTGCAAGGCAGAAGCCTTGAACAATTTCCTTAAACACAACAACTGCGACACGCTATACCTTGTGGGTGACATCATTGACGCTTGGAAGATACAACGTAACAAATGGCGATGGAAACAGAGCCATACCAATGTGGTACGGCGTGTGCTGGGCCATGCCAAACGCGGCACCCGTGTGGTGTTTATAGTCGGCAATCACGACGAGTTTCTCAGACCACTCATACCCTACGGCATCGGCTTTGGTCTGATTGAGATCCAAAATCAAACAGAACACATAGGTGCAGATGGCCGACACTATCTGGTCACACACGGCGACCTGTTTGATGGCATCACCCGGCTGGCACCGTGGATAAGTTTTTTAGGAGACAGAGCATATGATATCATTTTATCGATCAATAGCCGATTCAATTGGATACGTCGTCGCTGTGGTTTTGGGTATTTTAGTCTTAGTAAATATCTCAAACACAGAGTGAAAAAAGCAGTGGATTTTATTTTCCAGTTTGAAAAGAATCTTGCGGCCTACTGCAAGAAACGTGGGTTTGATGGGGTCATCTGTGGGCACATACACCATGCAGAGATCAAGGTCATAGATGGCGTCACATACATGAATGACGGCGACTGGGTGGAATCCTGCACGGCCTTGGTGGAACATCACAACGGTTCATGGCAGATAGTGACCTGGACACAGGAGAAGGACGATGTGGATACTGATAGTGATAGCAGTTCACGTGAACAATCCCCAAGACGTGCCCGGGAGGGCAGAGATGATCATGCCCAATCAAGAGACCTGCATCAGAGCCGCGAGTTCCATTAAATGGGAATTGAAATTCAGGAATTTCCGGGTGGAATCAAGATGCGAACAACGATCCTCATAGTCACGGACAATTTACCGGAGCAGATCAATGGTGTGGTCACGACCTACAAAAATATTGAGGCTATGGCGCTTCTCGACGGTTATCGTGTTGTTTATCTTGATCCCGGGCGGTTCCACTACATTGATTGCCCTGGCTACAACGAAGTCAAGATTGCCCTTCCCCGGAAGATCGGCCAGGCGATTGAGGCGATATCTCCGGATCATATCCATATCGCCACCGAAGGTCCTATGGGTCTGTGTGCTAGACAATATCTTGACAAACGTGGTTATAGGTACAATACTGCTTATCATACTAAATTTCCAGAAGGACTTAGGAAACTTTTTGGAATACCTGAAACCCTTACTTGGCCTTTGATACGTTGGTTCCACAAACATTCAGGCAAGGTGTTGACCACCACGGAAACCATGGTACGCGAATTAAAACATCACGGATTTGATGGTGAGATCGTAGCATGGACTCGCGGCGTTGACCGTGAGATATTCTACCCAGGCACAAGAGGAGCCAATCAAGATCCTGTGCTGTTGTGTGTGAGCCGAGTCAGTCGAGAAAAAAATCTTGAAGATTTTTTCCAATTAGATTTTCCTGGCGCTCGAAAAATCATGGTTGGAGATGGCCCCATGAGAGATCAATATCAACTGCAATACCCAGATGTTGAATTTGTGGGGTTCAAGACAGGTTCGGAATTGGCAGATTACTATAGGATGGCAGATGTGTTTGTTTTTCCCAGCCAGTGGGAGACTTTTGGTATTGTCATGATCGAAGCCATGGCTTCGGGCACACCGGTAGCGGCATATCCTTGTCAAGGTCCTTTGGACGTGATTGACCCAGGCATTACCGGTTGTCTGCATAAAGATTTATTGATTGCTACCCAACAGGCTCTGGCACTGAATCGCCACAGGGTATGGCAAGGTAGCCAGCGATGGTCATGGGAGCATGCGTGGCAAATTTTCCGAGACCACCTTGTGCCAGTT
>SXGQ01075136.1_pt1 | contig 10260 bp, 10 predicted proteins | sample 3178371 | NCBI WGS metagenome assembly SXGQ01 (sample SAMN11356859, study PRJNA531348) | freshwater metagenome | isolation source: freshwater sample F1-20 | place: China: Fuxian Lake, Yuxi | collected 2017-12-25 | reverse complement strand
TTGTAATAATTGTATTTTTGGGTATGTTCGAGTCCCGTCCAGACCGCTTAAACACTTGAAAAACAGTGAATTAAGACGAAAGCCTCACGAAAGTGGGGCTTTTTTTATGCTTTTTGTTTTCATTTTCTCCGCTTTTCCCCTATTTACAAGTGTGCTATTCAGTGGACTAAAATTCTCCACTAAAAAAGTCCACTGATTTGGTTCTAATTCACTGATTTGCAGCATTTAGCATTTCCTTGATTTAACGTGTTGCGGTAACTTTGTAAAATCATTATCGCCATGAAAAGAGCAACATTTAACATCCATTATTACATTAAGAGAACTAAACTCTTAAAAAACGGAGATGCACCCGTTTATATGCGTCTAACTTTAAACGGTGAAAACGCTGAAATTTCTTTAAAAAGAAGCATCAAGCCATCACTATGGGATACTACTCGAAACAAAGCCAAGGGTACAAGTCCTGAAGCATCAGAAGTCAATGATTACCTAACCAGTGTGCGTGGTCAACTTTTTATGCATCAACGAGAATTACAAGAGGCAGGAAAACAAATAACAGCCAAAGTCCTTCTCAATACATTTTTAGGTATCGGAGAAAAGCAATGGAGTTTAGTTGAGTTATTTGAAGAACATAACAAGAACGTTAGTCAGTTGATTGGGAAGGAGTATTCTCCACTCACTTTACAGCGATATGATGCAGCACTCAAACACATCCGTAATTATTGCATCGTTCAATACAACAACGAGAAATTACCTTTATCAGAGGTTAACAACAAGTTTATAACAGGATTTGACTTCTACCTTAAAACCGTTGCTAAATGCCAGCACAACAGTTCTATGAAGCACATCAAGGCCTTGAAGAAAGTAATTCGTATTGGTTTGGCAAATGACTACATCCGTAAAGACCCATTTGTCAGTTACCGTATTACGCAGAAAAATGTAGAACGTGAATACCTAACACAAGCAGAGATTGATATAATCATAAGTAAGGAGATAAACATTCAACGCCTGGATGTGATACGTGATTTGTTCATCTTTGAATGTTACACAGGTCTTGCCTACAAAGATTTAGAAGCCTTAAAAAAAGAAAACATTGAAATGGGTATTGAAGGCCATAAATGGATCGTGACACGCAGAGGCAAAACAGGTGTAACATGTCGTATTCCAATCTTTCCTGTTACCGAAAGCATCATTAAAAAATATGCAGCTCATGCAGAAGTTCTAATCTCAGGTAAGTTACTCCCAGTTCCATCCAATCAAAAGATGAATGCCTACCTCAAGGAACTTGCTTCTATTTGTGGTATTGATAAGGATTTGCATACACACCTGGCTCGGCATACTTTCGCAACTACAATTACACTCTCTAATGGTATCCCAATGGAAACCGTAAGCAAGTTGTTAGGTCATAGAAAAATGCAAACCACTCAAATTTATGCAAAGGTAATTGACAAGAAAGTGGAGGATGATATTGAAATGTTGAGAGCAAAGCTTGTAATGTAAATAACTAAAATTTCTCGAAGAAGATTTTATCATTTTGTGTATTTAACTTTGTGTTAAATACTGAAAAAGAATGCATAATAATCATTTTCCATTCATAGAAATTCCAGCATCACAATTCAAGATTGATCCATACACTATTACAGCTCCTGATGGTTGGGTTGCTCCTGATGGCTTTGCAAACTGTTGCCCATTTCATAAATCGCTCGTTAAGAATACAGAAGATTTCTTAGCAATATTTCCAAATTGTTGTGATGAGCATCGTCAGTATGCCCGAAGATTTGGTGTTCTTCCCGGTTCGTTTGACTATTTAAAGGAAAAGGTTGTCAATCAAATGAGTTTTATCGAACATATAATTGAAACAAAAATTAATAATGAGGATTGGTTTGAAGATATTACTGACTATTTTGAGTATAACGTTTTTTCGTTTGGCAGTCCAGCAATAGGCTTACACCTTTTAAGATTTCATCTTATTCTTTACTTGCAAAAAAGCAAGGCAAATATCCCCAAATATAAGCGGACTAAACTTCTGAATTACTTAGAACCGAAAACAAAACAAACTTCATCACCAAATTTTAATGTATTACTTTCCATCTATAACAAATGGTTAGAAACATTCCCCTTCAACCTGCCATACTTTATTGAAATCAAAGATTCAATTTCCAAAAAGCTTCCAATTGTTTCTAAAATTAATAGCACCAACCGATATAATGGTTTAACCTCTGTTAAATTGCATACAGAAGAGTCCATTGTTTTTTACCTATGTGAACTAACAAAGCACCTACTTTATCAGATAAAATCATTCGAAGATGTTAATAAAGATGATTTTGATATAAATCAACGCCAAAGAGAATTGCTTATAGAATCAAGAATTATAAAGAACAAAGCACTGCTATTAAAGTTTGATAAAAGTGAGTTGAGCTATATTAAAACGATAAAACAATGGCTTCAAGATGAATCAGATTTCTTCAAAGAATTCTCATTAGTAAACGATGTAAAACCAAAAAAGAAAAAGAAACCTGATCCAACTTCTCTGGAAGAAATTACAGATGCTGAAGATATATCATTTATTATGCAAATGCTTGAAGATTTGCAAATAACGGAAAATGGAAAATACATTTTAGGGGATCGCAAAAAGAGTTCAATTCGAGGTGTAGTTGAAGCATTGCAAGATAGCTCAATTATTCCAAGCCTCAATTTATCAGTCAGCTGTAAATTAATTGCCAATCGCATAGAATTAGAACTCCCTTCGAAATTAGATTATTCAAGTGCATTAAAAAACTATAGGTCGCTTGCTTCAGATTACATCAAAAATCACTACAAACGAGATTAACTTTCTCCCAAAATAGCGATTTATTAGGTCTTATCCCGCCAAAAAAATCTGACCTGATGATTAGCCAAACATTTGTGCATAATTTAAAATTTATACAATTATGCATGTCATTACAATGGAATCCGAAGCATTCCAAAAATTAGTAGAAAAACTGGATGCGATTAGCATTAGGTTGAACAATCACAAAGAAACCACTCCACTCTCTGATGTTTGGATGGATAACCAAGATGTATGTGAACTCCTTCACGTTAGTAAAAGAACCTTACAACATTATCGGGATTCTGGTAAAATACCATTCTCCCAAGTAGGAGCTAAGATTTACTATAAAGCAAAGGATATTGATGATTTTTTACAAAGTCATTATTTAAAGCCGGGCGCATAGTTCAAGCATCATCTCTTCCTTACCATCATCCATTTTTCCAATATGCAAACAGCAGAAGTATTGCCCGAATCAATGTTTCCAAGATTTAGTTATTACCGTACACCAATAACTAATGTTACTCCAGCAGGCACCATTACAATTTTTGATGCTTATGTCTTTATCAGGGATATAAGATTTTTGAAAAACGTAAATGAACTGCAGGCCATTAAAGATAAAGAAGCAGCGAAGATTTACAAGAAAAATCATTTTGACTATGTTACTTTTTCAGGCACTTTCTCCACGCGCAAAGACTCAAATCTCATCAAGCATTCCGGTCTAATTACGATTGATTTGGATGATTTAGAAAACCCTCAAGCAATTAAGAAATTACTATTAGAGGATGAATTCTTAGAAACTGCCTTGTTGTTTTTTTCTCCGTCTGGAAATGGTATTAAATGGATTGTAGAAATTGATATTAACTCGGACAGCCATACCACTTACTTTAATGCAATTAGTAATTACTTAATGGCTGCATACCGATTAAAGGTAGATCCGTCAGGAAAAGATGTTTCTCGAGCTTGTTTTATTCCCCACGACAAAGAATGTTTTATTAACCCAAAATACAATTTAGAAAATGAATATGAAAAAATTTGATGTAGATAAGTGGAGCAAATATCCACAAGAAAAAAATGTAATAAAATCGAATGATAAGATAACCAACTTCGAAAAAACTAATGATGATTTGGAATACCTAATCACACAAATCGAAAACGACAAAAAGGACATTACAGGTTCTTACGATACATGGTTGAAAATAGGATTTGCCATTGCAGACCATTTCGGAGAAGATGGAAGAAATTATTTTCAAAGAGTCAGTCAATTTCATCCGGAATATGATAGTAAAGTTTGTGATGACCAATTCGACAAATGTTTAGGCGGTAGTGGTTCTGGAATAACAATTAAAACTTTCTTTCATTTGTGTTTTCAGAACAACATTTTTGTGTTACCCAAGTCCTCCACAACAGAATTAGCAAATAATCATATATCATCAAATCCGATTAATACATCAAATAATCTTCACATCAGATCATTGAATGATATGATTATCAGAAGTAAGACAGAGCCAGCCATCCCTTACTTATGGTCTGGAATCAAGATAGGTTCATTTGGATTTATTTTCGGACCACCAAAGGCAGGAAAAACAATCTTTTGTGAATGCCTTGCTATGGCTATTGCCACGCAACAAGAATCCTTTTTCGACAAACCGATACATCAAGGAGCAAAGAGAGTATTGTTTATTTCAATGGAAGAGTTTTGGCAACAAAGGACAGAAAGAAACGAAAAACAACTTCAAGAATTACAAGCAGAGGTAGGAGATTATTTTTTAACTGTTGACGAGCATTTCCCAAGATTAATAGACAACAAAGAAGATTGGGAGTTATTGAAAAATCATATTATTCAAACCGATTCAGAAGTAGTTTTTATAGACAGTTTATCACGAATGTACTCTGGGAGTATTGAGGATAGCCAAATGGCCAAGGAGTTATTATTCAAGTTACGAGAACTAACCAATGAATTGAAAATAACCCTTATTGTCATCCACCATACACCCAAACAAATTGGTAGACCACTCACCATTGATAGTCTTGCAGGTTCTCGAATGTTGGCACAAGAGGCAGACTTTATGATTGGAATAAGTAAATCATTGGAAGGTACAAGATATATGAAAGAAGTTGCTTTTCGCTATGCTCCTGAAAATGATGAAACCGTTACAACTTTTCAAATCAATTCCAATGCCTGGATTCATCCGTCATTTGAAATTTCAGAACAATCATTACTAAAGGCATCAGATGGTAGAAATGATTCTTCAAACAAGGATACTATTCTTGAATACATTGAATCAAACTTCCAAGTAAATCAACCTATAAAAGTAAAACTCTTAATTGCACATTTTGTAGAATCTAAAACGATGTCCAGACCTACTTTTTATTCGTGCATGGAAAAATTATCAATGGATCTGAAAATCAAAAAAATCTCCAAAGGAGTATATGCGTTAAGCCCAGAACAAGCTTAACTAACTTTACTTTCCTAACAATACTCATTCTTAGTTAAGTAAGTTAATGTAGTTAGGATAATAAACCTATTAACAATTTAGTTAAACACCTATGTTACCTAAAAATTTCGCAACTTTACGTTTCTAAATCATTCATTATTTTCGCAATGCCATTATTTCAAAAGTCCGTTCTCAATAAATTCATCAAATCACAGGATAGCGCTAAAATTGAAACAGCCTACCAACGCTTTTCAGACATATTCCTTCAAGCAGATAGACAGTCTGAAATACGGTCAATGAAAGAAGAAGAATACCAAGATGGTTTTTTGGACGATTTGTTTGTGAATATTTTAGGATATATCAAAAGACCCAATACCGGCTTTAACCTTGTGCGTGAAAAAAAGAATGAAGCGGATAGTAAAAAAGCAGATGGAGCGATTCTAAAAAATGATTCACCACTTGCTGTCATAGAATTAAAAGGAACAGATACAACGGATTTAGACAAAGTAACCAATCAAGGCTTTGGGTACAAAAACAACCACAAGGAATGCGTTTATGTGGTAATTTCAAATTTTGAAAAACTCCGTTTCTTCATCAACCATGCGGTTGATTACATTGAGTTCAATCTTTTTACCTTATCCAAAGAAGATTTTACAACATTATGGCTTTGCTTGCATTCTGATAATTTATTAGACAATATTCCTGCTAAAATAAAAGCGGAAAGCGTTGTAAAAGAGGAAGATATCACAAAGAACTTATACAAAGATTATTCAACGTTTAAACAAGAATTGTGGCAAGACATAGTGAGGTTAAATCCAAACGGTGATCCCTTACAATTTTATAAAAAGACACAAAAACTTATTGACCGCTTCCTTTTCATTTTCTTTGCGGAAGATGCTGGATTATTGCCTCCCAACTCCATTTCTCGAATGGTTGACAGATGGAAGATGTTAAAGGAAGAAGATGCTTACAAACCATTATACGAGATATTCAAACAATACTTTGGCTACATCAATACAGGTAGGCCTGCTAAAACTCCCCAAGATGAAATCTTCGCATACAATGGCGGTTTATTCTTAGAGGATAATGTTTTAGACACAGTTAGCATTTCCGATGATGTTTTATTAAAACACGTTTCAAGATTAACAACTTACGATTTTTCAAGTGAGGTTGATGTAAATATACTTGGGCATATTTTTGAAAATTCATTAAACGATATTGAAGCAGTAACAGCTGAATTAGAAGGGCAAGAAATTGACAAATCCAAAACCAAGCGCAAGAAGGATGGTGTGTTTTACACTCCAAAATACATTACCAAATACATTGTTGACAATACAGTTGGAAAACTATGTGATGAAAAAAAGGTAGAATTAAACATAGTTGATGAAGAATATGCCAAAGGGCGCACCAACCGTAAAAAAGAAACGTTAAAGCAATTAGATGAAAATTTGCAGGCATACCGAAATTGGTTATTGAACATCACCATTTGTGATCCTGCCTGTGGTAGTGGTGCGTTCCTTAACCAAGCATTGGAGTATTTGATGGAAGAACACCGATACATTGATGAATTAGAATCTCAATTGTTAGGTGCTGGATTTACATTTCCTGGAGTAGAAAACCATATTTTAGAGAACAATATTTTTGGTGTTGATATAAATGAAGAAAGCATTGAAATTGCTAAACTATCTCTTTGGTTGCGTACTGCCCAACGTGGAAGAAAACTTACCTCACTAAATAACAATATCAAATGTGGTAATTCTCTCATTGACGATCCAGAAGTAGCAGGAGATAAAGCATTTAACTGGCAGCAAGAATTTCCAACGGTTTTTGAAAAGGGAGGATTTGATGTGATTATTGGAAATCCACCGTATGTTAACGTTGAATTAATGCCTATAATTGATAAAGACTTTTATAAATCTAAATATACCACCTTTTTTAAACGCTCAGATTTATTCTCTTTGTTTATTGAATTATCAATTTCTCAACTAACATCAAACGGCAGGGTATCTTTTATCATTCCGTCTATTGTTCTTAACAATCTATCCTATAAACGAATTCGAGATTTAATTTTAGATAATAATTGGTTAGAAGAGGTGTGTTATACTGGCGGTAAGGTATTTGATGATGCAACGGTTGACTCTACAATTTTAGTATTGAATAAAGGAGGTGGTTTTAAAAATATTTGTTTAAAAAATGCATTAAACTTTTTTAATCCAATAATTCAGAATGTTCCTTTCGGTTATTTTGAAAAATATGATAAAAACATAAGTGTTGGTCATGGAGAGAGGAATGAGATTACGGACAAACTTTTTTCTCAGGACTTCTTATTATGTGAAGGATATTTTCAAATTTTCCAAGGTGTTGTAACAGGTAACAATGATGCTTTTATTTTTGATACAAAAGAGGAAGCCAAAAAAAAGGGAATTGAGGATGAAATAATTTATTCAATGTGTCATGGCAGAGATATTTCTAAATGGTCTATCAATAATAGACGAGTGATGGCATATCTTGATAGTAAAACAGATATTTCAAGACTACAAGGGGCGAATCTTTGGTTAAACCAATTTTATGAACAGTTAATGGATAGACGGGAATGTAAAAACGGTGTTATCCCATGGTTTTCATTGCAATGGCCACGTGAAAAAGAGCAATTTTTACATTATCCAAAAATACTAATTCAAAACACAAGAAATGAGTCATTAAGACCAAGAATCGTTGCAACAATTGATGATGAAGGTCTTTTTGGAACTCAAGGTTTAAATTTTATTATTCCAACCGGCGAAATTGATATTTATGCTTTGCTGGGGTTATTAAATTCAAAACTTATTAATTATCTTTTTGCGACAAAATTTTTAAATCTTGCTATTAAAGCAGATTACTTAAAGAAAATTCAGTTTCCAGTTGAATTAAAGTTCTCAAAAATTAAAGATTTGTCAAAGGAACTTTCTGAGAAATATAAAGTGTTTAATTCTGAATCATCAAACTTTATCAAACTCATTCAAGTGAAATTTGGGATAGAAAAAATTAGTAAAAAATTAGAGCATTGGTATGTGTTAAATTTTTCATCTCTTCTAACTGAGTTCAAGAAAGCTAAAGTCTCATTAGACTTTAATAGTGAGGAAAAACTTATGGTTTATTTTGAAGAGAAAAAGAATTTAGTTTATAACTTAAAATCCCAAATAGACCAAATAGACAAAGAAATTGACCGTACGGTTTATGAGTTGTATGGCTTAACGGAAGAGGAGATACAAATAGTTGAGAATAGTTAAAATTGAATAAATTTGCTAATCTTGACTAAAAAATAAACCTGTAGGTTGATTTATATGGAATTTGATAGTATATTTGTACCATACTTACACGTTGTTAAATTTAACGGAGTTAATGCATTCAACAAAATTATTGAGGATTGGAATGATGCAAAATATCTATTTGAATATTTTAAGAAACGTGAACAAGACTTAAAATACTATGGTGTTAGTGTATCAGATGCTATTAAAATTACTCGCGATGAAATTAATAAATTTAGAAATAAATTAAATCAAATCTTAAATAGCAGTAAACCTAATTTAGATCAATTATTTTCAAATTTAGACAATCAAGAATATCGAATCGATGTAGAGTTATCACAAAAAAAGGCAAAACCAAATCCAAAATATTGGTTAAGAATATATGCTATTAAAATTGAATCTAATATTTATTTAATCGTAGGTGGGGCTCTAAAACTAAAACAGTTTATGGATGATGATGATGCAACAAAAAATGAACTAATCAAGCTTAATCAAGTACGTGACTTTTTAAGAGAAGAGGGAGTAACAGATTATGATGGATTTTACGAATTGATAATATAAAATTATGGAATCTCAGAACTTTAAAAACTTTAAGAAATTAGTATCAGGTACAGATACTTCTTGGATTGATGAATTAGATAGTTTCAATAAAAACTCTAATTGGTTAGATATTTCATTCGAAATTGCTTTAATTGTTCTCACTAAGTTATCTGATAACAAGAGAATAAAAAAGGGAATTTACAATCAAAAGATGTTAGCCTCTGCATTAGGTTGTTCCGCTCAGTATGTAAATAAACTATTGAAAGGAAATGAAAATTTGACATTAGAAACAATTTGCAATTTGCAGAATGTTTTAGATCTAAAACTTATTGAAGTAACAAAATTCGAATCATTAAGTACATATTCGTTTGAAGATTCATACTCTTACAATGAACCTGTCAAAGATTCTAATATCGTACTAACCAAATCAACAGATTACGAGAAAGTTTTTCATGATATATTAGAACCACAATCAGTTAGTATTTCATATGAATTAGCAGCCTAAAATATGGGGAATAAAGATATTATCGGTTTTTCATTAAAAAAATTAACAACCCAGCAATTTGCTATTATTGAGGATGTAGTAAAAGACGGAGAGAATATAGAATTGAAAACAAGTGTGAATTTTGGATTTGACCCTCAAAAAAAAATGATTGCGGTATTTTTCTATGTTTCTTTTCTGCAAAAAAACACACCTTTTTTAATTTTAGAAACAGCATCCCATTTTCATATTTTAGATGAATCATGGTCTTCATTTGAAAGTAATAATCAAAAAGAAATTATTGTTCCTAAAGGATTCATTTCTCATTTGGTGATGTTAGCTATTGGTTCCTCAAGAGGAGTTTTACATGCAAAGACTGAGAATACTAAATATAATAAATTCCTTCTACCAACAATCAATGTGAATGAATTGATAAAAGAGGATGTGAAATTCAATATTATGTAATTTAAGAAAAGGAAAAGCGGTCTTCGTCCTTCTCATCACAGCTTCAGAAAACATAAAAACAAGGGTATAACAAGCGGTTTGTCAAGAGTATGCATAAATGCAGTTATTGTCTCTCACGCCCTTGTTTTTAGCGTTCCTTAGCCAGTCGTTCAGAATTCACTTTGTGGCTGTTCACTTGTTTTCTTCGCCTGTTCTTCGGGCGTCCTCAGTCGCAGCTACTCCATCCCCCTTGAACCCAATAAGGTT
>SXGQ01876297.1_pt1 | contig 10263 bp, 9 predicted proteins | sample 3178371 | NCBI WGS metagenome assembly SXGQ01 (sample SAMN11356859, study PRJNA531348) | freshwater metagenome | isolation source: freshwater sample F1-20 | place: China: Fuxian Lake, Yuxi | collected 2017-12-25 | reverse complement strand
CCCCTCGCCGCCGCGCTGGCCGCGGCCCGGCGCGCCGTCGCGGAGTCGTCGCGCCCCGGGCCGGTGCCGGCCGATCTGTCCCCCCCGCTCGGTGCCGCGGCCGCCGACAAGCCCGAGGTGTTCCTGGACGGGTGCGTGCGGTCCTGGACCGAGGTCGGCGTCCCGGACTGTGTATCAGGGAATCCACCGGGCGACACCACGGTCGCCCTGGTCGGGGACTCACACGCCGCGATGTGGCAACCGGCACTGGAACCCGTTGCCCGCCAACATGGTTGGCGACTCGCGACGATGGCGAAGGTCACCTGCCCGCTGCAGGATCTCCCCATCGTCAGCCCCTACCTCGGCCGGGAGTATTCCGAGTGCGTGCAATGGCGCACTGAGGTGCTCACCGCCCTTCAGGCCCAGCGGCCCAGGCTCGTGGTGCTGGGCATGTCCCGCCGGTACGGCCCCGACTTCGGTTTCACCAGCTACGACCCGGCGTGGGTCGCAAGCCTGACTCGGCTCATCGGTGACCTGCGGGCCTCCACCGGAGCCAGGATTCTGGTGCTCGGGCCGGTGCCCGACCCGCACGGCAACGTGCCGGTCTGCTTGTCGGGGCACCTCGTCGACGCGTTGAGTTGCGCCCCGCAACGCCAGGCCGGGCTGTACGCCGACGGAGTCGACGCCGAGATGGCCGGCACCGCCGCCGGCGGGGGGCAGTACGCGGACCTCTCCGCACTGTTCTGCACAGAGGACGTGTGCCCCGTCGTGGTGGGCAAGGATCTGGTGTTCCGTGATGACAACCACGTGACCGTCTCCTATGCGCGAACCCTCGCGCCGGTGTTCGGGATGATCGCCGAGCAGGCGATGGCACCGCGCAGCTGAGCACGCTGTTAGCCTCGGTGCCGTGGCCGAACCGATCCTGTACGACGTCACAGACCGGGTCGCGGTGATCACGGTCAACGACCCCGACCGGCGCAACGCGGTGACGCAGGCCAGTTCGGAGCTGCTGCGCGACGCAGTTGCGCGCGCCGAAGCCGATCCGGGCGTGCATGCGGTCGTTCTCACCGGCGCGGGAAAGGCGTTCTGCGCGGGTGCCGACCTGTCGGCGCTGGGTGCGGCGACGACCGAGGGGCTGGAGCGCATCTACGCCGGTTTCATGGCCGTCGGGCGCTGCACGCTGCCGACCATCGCCGCGGTCAACGGCGCCGCCGTCGGGGCCGGGATGAACCTCGCGCTCGCCGCCGATGTCCGCATCGCCGGGCCGCATGCGATGTTCGATCCGCGTTTTCAGAAACTCGGCATCCATCCGGGCGGCGGGGCCACCTGGATGCTCAATCGCGCCGTGGGTCCGCAGGTGGCCCGGGCGGCGTTGCTGTTCGGGATGCGTTTCGATGCGGAGGCGGCCGTGCGGCACGGCCTCGCCCTGTCGACCGCCGAGGACCCGGTGGCGGCTGCTCTCGAACTCGCGGCCGGGCCGGCATCGGCACCCCGGGAGGTCGTGTTGGCCACCAAAGCGTCGATGCGGGCCACCGCGATCCCCGGTTTCAGCGATGCCGAGCACCACGAGGCCGCCAAGAACATCGAACTGGGACCGCAGGCCCTCACCATCGAGTCACCGGAGTTCAAGGCCCGTCTGGCCGCCGCGCGTCAACGCTGAGAATCAGGCGCCCGACTGTTCATCGAGTAGTCGCAGCGCGAGACGCGGACAGCGTTTGACCGCCTGCTCGGCATAACGTTGCAGTCCGGGGGGGATCTGCGGATCTCGAGATCCATTGCGCGACAGGGGGTATCCCCAGTCGTCGCGGTCCAATAGCTCGGGCAGCAGCTCAGTGCACAATCCCCGGCCATCGCAACGCGTCCAGTCGATGTGCAGTCTGCTCATTGCGGCCACCCGCCGATGAAATGCTCGTCGCCCTCGGCGTCGACCAGTCGGGCGGGTGCGTCCAGTGTCGAGATCCATCCGGGGGCAGAGCGTCCGCGGATGATGGCTGCGGTGCTGACGGTGTTTGCCGCCAGACAACTGGGGGCGACGACACTGACACTTCGCCACACCGGTTCGGCCGACGCACCGGTACGCGGGTCGAGGATGTGGTGGTAGGCATCGCCCGCGCGCCGCCAACGGCGCCGCCGCGTGCTCGAGGTCGCCAGGCCGGTGTCCGTGCCGATGGTGATGTGGCTGGCGGGATCGTCGTCGCAGTCCTTGACCACAACCCGCCATCCGCCCTCCGGGGTCGGCCCCGCGGTGACGATGTCCCCGCCGAGATTGACCAGGACACCGGTACCCGTCTCGCGGTGGACCAGCGCCCCGCAGCGATCGGCAGCCGCCGCCTTGGCCGTGGCACCCAGATCCAGCAGCGTTCCCGGGGGCATCCGCACACTGTCGCCGTCGAACTCCACTGCAGTCCAGTCGACCGGTGCCGCGATCGAGGCCAGCCGAGGGACCGCGGTGTCGGGCGCCGCGAAGGCGCGGTCATACCCCAGCTCCACGATCGCGCTGCCGACCGTGGGATCGACGTCGCCATCGGTCACCCTGGCCGCGTCGAGAGCGGCCGAGAGAAGGTCGGCCAGCATCCGGCTGACCGGTTGGCGCACCCCGTTGGCCGCGGCCAGGGCGCTGACCTCAGAATCGGGACGGAACCGCGACGCGGCCCTCTCGATGCCATCCAGTTCGGCGTCAACGAGCTCGCGGGCCCGCCGCAGGCACGCGGGGTCGGTGACCAGGAGGTGCATATCGGTGCTCCACCGGTCCCACAGCATGCCCACGGGTTCCGGCGGGGCATCGGATGAACTCACGGCGCCGAGTCTGGCGGGGGTTTCTTTGAGCGCTGTAAGAATCGACGTGGCACCCTTCCAGACGTGTCCGCTCCACTTCTGCTCCTCGTCGAGGACGACCGCGCACTCAGCGCGCTTCTCGAGGAACTGTTCACCGCGGAGGGGTACCGGGTGGAGACAGCCTACGACGGACAGCAGGGGATGCACCTGGGACTCAGCGGAAAGCATGACGCGCTGATCGTCGACCGGGGCCTGGCGGTGCTGGACGGTGCCGATCTGGTCGCCCTGTTGCGGGCTCGGGGTATCACCACGCCGGCGTTGATCCTGACCGCTCGGGGATCGGTCGCCGACCGGGTGGAGGGTCTGGACGCCGGCGCACAGGACTACCTCGTCAAGCCCTTCGAGGTACCTGAACTGCTTGCCCGGGTCCGGGCATTGGTGCGGCGCACCGACGACGCTTCGACCGTCCTGTCCGCCGGCGGCTTGCGCCTGGACCTGATGTCGCGCCGAGTCAGCGGCCCCGATGGCCTCGACGTCGAACTCACCGACCGGGAGTGCGCGCTGCTGGCGACCCTGATGGGGGCACCGCGCACCGTTCTCAGCAGGCCTCAACTGCTGACGCGTGCGTTCGAAGGAGTGGAATCCGAAGCAGCCGTTGACCTTTACGTGCACTACCTGCGCCGCAAGCTCGGCAAGACGGTGGTCCGCACCGTGCACGGCTCGGGCTACCGGTTCGGGCTGGAATGACATCGAACCCGACGAAAGCCCCGCCCGACGATCTGGCGGTGGTCCGGCGCGCCGGCCGGATCGTGGCATTGCAGACCTCGGTAGCGCTGGCGGCGGTGCTCCTGCTGGTCGGCATGGTTCTCGCTGGGGCGTACGTGCGGTCGCAGAGCCGTCAGATCGACGACGAGCTGACCGTGGTGGTCGAGACTGCCGACGACGCGGTCGATCCGCCGCCGGGAATGCAACTCGCCATCCGGGACGCCGCGGGCGCAGTGTCGGCCAGTGCCGGCGGACAGGTCGGGGTAGCCCTGCTGTCGGGACCGGCCGGCTTCACCGATGTGCGCGACGGGAAACGCTCCTACCGGGCCCTGGTCGCCGACCGACCCGGGGGCCGCGTCGTCGCCGTGATGGACATGGCGCCCTACCAGGCGAGCCGCGGACGCGTCCTCGGCGCGCTGGCGCTGGCGGAACTGACCGGAATGGTGGCATCCATCGTGGTGGTGGCACTGTTCACCCGCCGTTCGGTGCGCCCGCTGGCCCAGGCGCTGGAGTTGCAGCGGCGGTTCGTGGCCGATGCCTCCCACGAACTGCGCACCCCGCTGACCATCCTGCACACCCGGGCCCAACTGCTGGCCCGCCGGATTCACGCCGGCGACCTCGCCGCGGCCACGCAGGATGCCGACGCGCTGGTCGGGGACACTCGTAATCTCGGCGGTATCGTCGACGACCTGCTCAGTTCCGCCACCATGACACCCGTTCGCAAGGGCGGAGAGCGTATCCACGCCGGACGGCTGGCCCATTCGGTGTGCGACAGCTTCGCCGCCCACGCCCACTCGATCGGTGTGGGATTGACCTGCACGGCGGATGCGGGCGACCTGGAGGTCAACGGCTCGGAGGCCGCTCTGCGGCGGGCGTTGACCGCGCTGATCGACAACGCCCTGGGTCACCAGAAGGACGGCGGAAGCGTCCGGGTGGACATCCGGCGCGAAGGCCGGCGGATCGTCGTCGCGGTGATCGACGACGGCCTGGGTATTGACCGGGCCACCATGGCCACGCTGTTCAACAGGTTTTCCCGTGGTAGCACCCGTACCGGCGGTCGCCAGTCGTATGGCATCGGGCTTTCGCTGGTGCGCGAGATCGTCCACGCGCACGGTGGCCAGATCAGGGTGACCTCGTCCCCGGACCAGGGCGCGACATTCACCATCACGCTGCCGGCTGCGCAGTAGTGCCGGGTGTCGCGTCGTTGAGCCTTCCCGGAATTTGAGCCTTCCAAGAATCGGTTGCCACGATCGGTGTCATGAGATCACCGCGCTCTGGATTCCGTCGGGTCACCGTCACCTCGTGGGCGCTGGCCGGGATCGGGGTCGCCGGGGTCGCCGGGGCATCGCACCTGGCCTACACGGGAACGCTGAAATCCGTCGCCGAGGACATACCCGTCGCTGCCCCGGTTGCGATCCGGGCCGTGCCGCCCGCCGTCACGCCCGTGTCGCCCAGCACGCCCGCGCGGCAGGCGCCGGCGGCAGCCCCCGTCGCACCAGCGCCACCGGGACCGACGCGTCAGGCGCCGGCTCCCCCACCCCCGGCCTACGCACCCCCGCAGGAACCGACCTACACACCGCCGCCGGTCGACAACCAGGCCGCGATCGCCCCGCAGGCACCGGTCTACACGGCCCCGGTTCAGCAGGCGCCCGTCGCCGTCCCGCGGCCCCCCCAGAGTGATTCCCCGATCCGACGCAGCACCGTGCGAGCCGGCGGCGGATCGGTATCCCCGGGTAACAAGTTCACCCCGTCGCACACCGCGTCACGAGGATCCTGACCCATGAGCAATGAGGCGCTGTGGGCCCTGGGCCGCGGCAACGGCATCGTGGCGCTCGCCTTCATGACGCTGTCCGTCGCTCTGGGCATCGCGTCCCGATCGGGGCGTCCGTTATTCGCACTGCCCCGTTTCGGGGTGGCCGCCATCCACCGCTTCGTCGCCTTGGCGGCGACGCTTCTCGTGCTGCTCCATGTGGGTTTGCTGCTCCTCGACCCGCACGCCAAACTCCGGATCATCGACGTCGTGGTGCCGTTCCTGGGCGAATACCGGCCACTCTGGCAGGGGCTGGGAACCGTCGCGGTCGATCTGCTGATCATCGTCGTCATCACCAGTCTGCTGCGAGACCGCTTGGGGCCGAAAGTGTTCCGGACGGTTCACTGGACCACCTACCTGCTCTGGCCGATTGCCATGGCCCACTCACTGGGCAACGGCACCGACACCGGACGGATCTGGTTTCAGGTCTTCGCGGCCTGTTGTGGTCTCCTCGTGACCGTCGCCGTGGCGTTGCGGTTGCGTGGCGACTTCGCGGAATTCTCCGGCGCATGAGCGGGATGTCGCGGCTGTTCGCCGCCGCGGGACCTGGCCTGCCCGCTCATCTCGACCAGTTCGGCGAGTCGCCCACCGTGACAGCGGAGCTGATCGGCGAGATCGAGACCGCCGGCCTGTCAGGGCGCGGTGGTGCCGGATTCCCGACTGGCCGCAAGATGGCCGCCGTCCGCGGGACCGCACCACTGGTGGTCGGCAACGGCGCCGAAGGGGAACCCCTCAGCCGTAAGGACACCACTCTGTTGACCCGGGCGCCGCACCTGGTTCTCGACGGCCTCTCCGCCGCCGCCGCGGCCATCGGAGCCGACACGGCGTATCTGTACGTGAACACCGCCGCGCGCCAGCCCGTTGCCGACGCCCTCGCCGAGCGGCGTGCAGCCGGCGTGGACGTCCACCCGGTGAGCGTCGTCGTCGCGCCCGAACGTTTCGTCGCCGGCGAGGAGTCCGCCGCGCTCCGACGTATCGAGGGCGGCCCGGCCCTGCCCCGGGACCGCACCGTCGTCTCCGCGGTCTCCGGCATCGGCGGGCGGCCCACCCTGGTCAACAACGTCGAGACCCTCGCCCACATCGCGCTCATCGCGCGGTTCGGGTCGGCATGGTTCCGCTCGGTCGGCGACGCGGCCGAACCGGGCACCATGCTTGTCACCCTCTCCGGTGCGCTCCGTCAGGCGATTGTCGAGATACCCACCGGCGTCGCACTGCTCGATGTCCTGACCGAGGCAGCTGTAGGCCCACACACGCTGCGTGCGGTCCTGATCGGCGGTTACCACGGAACATGGCTCCCTGCAAAGCAGTTCGGTGCGGCGCGTATGGCGAGATCAGGACTCGAGTCCCTCGGGGCCACACCGGGCGCCGGAGTCATTCACGGACTGGACCGCACCGAATGCGGGCTGAAGCGCACCGCCGAGATCACCGGCTACCTGGCCGATCAGAGCGCGCGACAGTGCGGTCCGTGCCTGAACGGGCTGCCGCGGCTGGCCGCCCTTCTCGACGAACTGGCCTTCGGGCATGCCACCGAGGATCTGGTCCATCGGGTGCACCGAATGGTCGGGCTCGTCGACGGCCGGGGATCGTGCCGGCATCCTGACGGAACCGCCCGGCTGGTCCGCAGCGCGCTCGAAGCCTTCTCCGACGATGTCGCACTGCATCGTGACGGCCGCTGCGTCGTCGGGGAGTCGGCGGACTAGGGTCGCGGCGGCTACCCCAGCCCGACCTCGCGAGCGATCAGCATCAACTGGACTTCGGTCGTCCCCTCGCCGATCTCGAGGATCTTGCTGTCCCGGTAATGCCGCGCCACCGGGTATTCGTTCATGAAGCCGTATCCGCCGTGGATCTGGGTGGCGTCGCGGGCGTTGTCCATCGCGGCTTCGCTGGCCACGAGTTTGGCGATCGCGGCCTGCTTCTTGAACGGCTTGCCGGCCAGCATCAGCGCCGCCGCGTCGTAGTAGGCGGTCCGGGCGGCGTGAGCGCGGGCCTCCATCCGGGCGATCTTGAACTCGATCGCCTGATAGCGGCCGATCGCCTGACCGAATGCGGTGCGCTCCCCGGCGTATTTGACGCACTCGTCAACGCAGCCCTGGGCCGCTCCTACAGCCAGTGCGGCGATCGCGATCCTGCCCTCGTCGAGGATCTGCAGGAAGTTGGCGTAGCCGCGTCCGCGTTCACCGAGCAGGTTCTCCTGCGGCACCCGCACGTCGGTGAAGGACAACGGGTGGGTGTCGGAGGCGTTCCAGCCGACCTTGTCATAAGCGGGCTCCACGGTGAATCCCTTTGCCGGAACGGGAATCAGGATGGCCGAGATCTCCCGGCGGTCACCGACCGTGCCGGTGACCGCGGTGACGGTGACCAGCCGGGTGATATCGGTCCCGGAGTTGGTGATGAACTGCTTGGACCCGTTGATCACCCAGTGCCCGTCGTCCAGTCGCGCGGTGGTCCTGGTCGCCCCGGCATCGGTACCGCCACCCGCCTCGGTGAGACCGAAGGCGCCCAGCGCACGACCACTGGTCAGCAGGGGCAGCCACTCCTGCTTCTGCGCCTCGCTACCGAACCGGTATACCGGCATCGCGCCCAGCGAGACCCCGCCCTCCAGGGTGATGGCCACACTCTGGTCGACCTTGCCGAGTTCCTCCAGTGCCAGGCAGAGCGCGAAGTAGTCCCCGCCCATACCGCCGTACTCCTCGGGAAACGGCAGTCCGAACAGGCCCATCTCGGCCATTCCGGCGACCACCTCGTAGGGGAAGGAGTGCTCGGCGTCATGGCGCGCCGCGACGGGGGCGACGACCTCGCGGGCGAAGTCCCGCACGGTCTTGGCGAGCTGCTCGTATTCGTCGGGAAGGTTTGCGGCAGAAAGAAACTGAGTCATGTGTCAACCCTTCGGAGTAGCGGTTATCCGGGCCAGCGGCTGGCCGACCTTGACCTGGTCGCCGACCGCGACGAGCAACGTGACCGCCCCGGCCACCGGCGAGCGCAGGGAGTGCTCCATCTTCATCGCCTCGACCGCGACGATCACCGTCCCGGCCTCGACCGGTTCGCCGTCGGCGACCCCGAGGGCGACCACCGATCCCGGCATCGGGCTGGTGAGTTCGGCGTCGCCGCTGTGTTCGTCCTGCGCGCGCACCGGGGCCTCGCGAACCTCCTCGGCCATCACGGTGCGGCCGTCACCCGCCAGCCAGATCTCGTGGCCGGCGACGGCGGTGGCGTAGGTGCGGTGCACCCCATCCAGCGTGAGCGAGAGCTCCGGTTCGGCCCATCGGGCGCTCAGCGACCGGACCGGGCCGTCCTCGATCCGGACCCGGGCGCCGCCGGGATGGCCGGTGATGTGGACATGCTCGGTGCGCTCCGAGCAGCGCAGCCGGATGCTGGTCGGCGCGGGGTCGGCGATCCGCCAGCCCGACGGCGCCTGCCAGGGGTCCGTCGGCGCCACGGGCCAGCGCTGCAGCCAGCGCAGGGCCGCGGCGGCGATCAGATCCTCATCAGTGGCGGGACCGGGGTGGTACCGCATCCGTTCGAGCAGGCCGGTGTCGAGCCGTCCCGCCGCGACGTCCCGGTCGGCCAGCGCATGGCGCAGGAAGTCGATGTTGGTGCGCACCCCGAGGACCGCGGTGCCGGCCAGCGCCCGGTCCAGACCGCGGAGCGCCGCGGACCGGTCGACTGCGTGAACGATGACCTTCGCCAGCATCGGGTCGTAGTCGCTGCCGACCGTCATCCCGGCCGACAGCCCGGAATCCACCCGCACGCCGGGGCCCACGGGCTCCCGGACAGCCAGCACAGGCCCACCGGTCGGCAGGAATCCGGCGGCCGGGTCCTCGGCGTACACCCGCGCCTCGATGGCGTGGCCGCGGATGACGATCTCGTCCTGGGTGTGGGTGATCGGCTCCCCCGCCGCGATCCGCACCTGCCACTCCACCAGATCCCATCCGGTGACCATCTCGGTCACCGGATGCTCGACCAGCAGCCGGGTGTTGCACTCCATGAAGAAGAACTCGTCGGGACGGTCGGCGGACACGATGAACTCCACCGTGCCGGCGCCGACGTAGTCGACGCTCCGCGCGGTGTCACACGCCGCCGCCCCGATCCGGGCGCGAGTGGCATCGTCGAGCAACGGCGAGGGGGCTTCCTCGATGACCTTCTGATGCCGGCGCTGAAGGCTGCATTCCCGCTCGCCGAGGTGCAGCACACCGCCGTGGCCGTCGGCGAGTACCTGCACCTCGATATGCCTGGGCGACAACACGAACCGCTCGAGGAACAAGGTGTCGTCGCCGAAGGCGGCAGCCGCCTCGCGGCGCGAGGCGACCAGGGCCCCCGGCAGGTCGGCGGGGTCGTCGACGCGACGCATACCCTTGCCACCGCCGCCCGCCGACGGCTTGACCAGGACCGGGAAACCGATCGCGGGGGCCGCGGAGATCAGGTCGGCATCGGAGAGCCCCGGTTCGGCGATGCCGGGGACCACCGGGACGCCGAAGGCCGATACCGCGGACTTGGCCGCGATCTTGTCCCCCATGGTGGCGATGGCCGCGGCGGGCGGTCCGATGAACACCACGCCGGCCCGCTCGAGCGCGACCGCGCATTCGGCGTGTTCCGAGAGGACTCCGGAGCCGGGATGCACGGCCTGTGCACCGGTGCGCAACGCCGCGCTCACGATCGCATCGATGTCCCGGGAGCTCTGGCGGGCCGGGGGCGGCCCGACCCGGACGGCCAGATCGGCTTCGGTCACGTGCCGGGCACCGGCGTCGGCGTCGCTGTAAACCGCGATCGCGCGAATGCCCATCGCCTTGAGCGTACGAATGACCCGAACGGCGATCTCGCCGCGATTGGCCACCAGGACGGTGTCGAAGGTCGTCATCGTCACATCCGGAAGACGCCGTAGGAGACCGGCTCCAGCGGCGCACCCGCGCACACCGAAAGGGCCAGTCCGAGAATGG
>SXGQ01304341.1_pt1 | contig 10263 bp, 19 predicted proteins | sample 3178371 | NCBI WGS metagenome assembly SXGQ01 (sample SAMN11356859, study PRJNA531348) | freshwater metagenome | isolation source: freshwater sample F1-20 | place: China: Fuxian Lake, Yuxi | collected 2017-12-25 | reverse complement strand
GTATATACCACGCGTACGCCTGAACTTATTAGCCGTACCCCATAATGCCTAGGTGGGGGTCAGCGCTTGCCTTTTGTTGAGTTATGTGATCGGCAAAGTGTCTGCAAGTTTGACCAGACCGACTGGCCGCCTTTTGCTTTTGGAATTATGTGGTCAGTTGTTAAATCTTTTGTTGAGCCGCATTCGAAACAATACGGATAAGCAGTTCTAAATTCCTTGGACAACTTTTGCCACGCATAATCATAACCACGCTGAGTTGGTGTCGGTCTTTGTTTCTCTTTTAATCTTTGGCATTTAATACATCTTGTTGATCTAGTTATCACTTGGCAATCAACACAAGGTCGAGGTAAGTTACTCACCATACCTAGCCAGGTATCCTACTGCTTGATTTAAGTTGGTTGGTGAATCTTTGAAGTGTCCTAATCCCATATTACAATTAGTACAAAGTAATCCACGAATCTTATTTGTTTTCCAATCATGATCAACACTTAACGCTGTTTTAAATTCCTTAGCATCTGTGCCACAGATAGCGCACTGGTTGTTTTGCGATTGTAATATCTGATCATATTGTTTCTGCGATATATTAATAATGCGACGATACTTACTGCGACAATCTTTACAAACAGCATAAGAACCATTAGGAGTTCTACGATCATTATGAAATTGATATAGCGGTAACTCTACCTTGCAATGCCTACACTCCTGAGTTTCATTCGGCTTCCTCATCATCGTCATCTATTAAATTACTAATCGTATAAGGTGCAAGGCGATCCTCTAATGGTAATGATAGATATGATTGCAGTGTTGATTGCACTGCTCTATTTATTAATGAATCTATTGCATCAAATGTTAAGTTCTGATCTGTTTCAATCTCAGTAACTACATCAAGTATTTGTATTTTGATGTTTAACATTTTGTTAGTTCCGAACGCGAATCTAAAAGATCATCTATAAATTTATTTATTATTTCGCGTTGGCGATGCGTAAAGGCTGGATCGTTACGGGTTCGAGAAGCATGAATAAGGGCTTCATCTATTTCGTTTAAATCCTCAGTTTCTCCATTCATAACTTTTCCAACCAATAAAGAAACCCTAGACAATTTGGCTAGGGCTTGAGCAGAGATAGTAAAATCTGCTAACGCAAGTGTAACACAAAATAGTGAAAACTTATGCAAATCAGAGTGTTGAGTTTCGGGCTTTGACGATTGCAGAGAGATCATACAAACTACCTCGCCTTTCTACTTTGTGGGTTTTTATTAAGTTGTAAACAGTTCGTTCAGTAGTTCCAATCCAAGCCGCTATTGCTTCAACATCTAAATAAAACTTTCTATCAGGGTTACTCATTGCTAGGGCTATTAACCTAAGCACCGACCAACTCTGCTTACATCCAAAACAGGTTACATCATCCATAAGATTCTCAACATCAATTACAACAAATCTTTTGCAATCATCAGTTGGACAAGGAATCCTTCTTGCCTGCTCTGAAAATCTTTTGGCTGCTGATCTACCCTTGGCGTGGAGTCCGTAAACCTCACTGGCAAATTCTACCGCCCATTCCTGAGTTAGGCTCCATTCTAAGTGGGCGCAGTGAAAATCTACCGTTGCCTGAACCTCTAGATCGATGGTGGATTCCTTTGGCACCAGCGCAGGCGGAGTCAGTTTCCTATCGCTTCGAATAATTACTTCCCAAGAGTGCAGGGTGCGTAATAAGTCAGTGGCTATTGAGAAATCTAGGGCTGCCACATTGACCCCAATACTTCGTTCAGCGCTTGCCTTACCCGACCCGCTCCTGCCTGGTGTAATAAACATTTGCGCCTCAAAATGTAGGTCAGGTAACTCAACTAATGAGGTTTTAACCTTCGTAAAGCAAACACGGCAAGCACCCTCGGTTTTAGTGCTTCTCCCACATATTTGGCAGGTCATTAGAAGGGTATCCCCTCTAAGTCTGTTTGCTTGGTTATATTCCGATTCCAATAGTCAGGCACCTCGGTTTCAAATAAGGTGAAGGTGCTGCATTGGTGTTCGGCTAGGATTACTCTCTCTTGCTTAAATTGTGAGCCAATTACATAAGCACCTGTTCTTGGGGTAACTTCAAAACTAACTAAGGTTCGGTGAGCCTCATAGGTTCTAATCCTACTTACCTTCTTGGTTATCTCCTCTAGAACGCTGAGTCGAGGTGTATCAAGTTTAGTTAGAAATCCAGCCGAGGAGTGGCCTTCCCAGATAAGTTTTCCACAGGCCCTGCAATCTACTGTCTTAAAGTCTAAATAACTCATGGGACTAAACCTCTACGCCTACCGCCCCACCGTCCCGCGTTCCCCTCTAAAGAGGGGGAACGGCGGAACGGTTTAAGGGGAACTTTCCGTCGGATTGGCGGAACGGTTGCGGAACGGCGGGACGGTTGGTTCATAGAAAGTTATCCACAGGCAGATTGTTTAGCGGGTTCTGTAAATACTGCATCTCATATTTGTAAATAGACTTTTGCCCTACCTTGCGCACCGACAAACACCGCCGATTGACCAAGGACTCTAGGATGACTTTTAGGTTGTCGTTGCCTACCGCTATCCCCTCAGAACGCATCCGCTTGGCTATTTCGTTCAACCCCATCTCCACCCCATGAGATTCCATAAACTCTGATACCTGCTCCATCTTTTTCTCAATCGAAGGCATCTGGACACTTGCCCCTTCAATCGTAATCTTTATGTTGCCAGTTCCCAGCGCCTTGATATTTGCCACCCCAAGGTTCTTACCTTCCTGGCAAATGGCCCTGACAAAGCCAGGGCGGTCTTTAGTTACCTTAAGCGCAAGGGCTCCGTCAATGCCCCTGCCGAATGCAATCTCAACATCAACTGCTACCGCGCAGCCGTCGATATCGGCTCGCTTTGCTTGCGCTCCGATGGCGTAGTTGCCTCTGGTGTCCTTGGATTTAGTCACATGATCAATAGTTAATATCGCTGCATTATGTAACCTCATTGGGCGCAGCACCTCTTGGCTAAATGAGGTGGCATCTTTGTTCTTTTCCAAATCTAATCCCATTACATTCATCGCTGCATTTACGCCGTCTAAAACGATAAGTGAGGGTCTATATTGGTCAATTTTGGTAAGCAACGCTTCTCTAGCGCCCTGCGTTAGGGGTTCTGATGGGTTACTATACAGAAATAATTTAAAGTGGCTTAAATCGGCTCCTAGGGTATTTAGTCGATTATATATGCCGCGTACTGAATCCTCGAAGTCTAAATAAAAGACGGTGTTGCCTCTGTCTAACTCCTGCCTAACCGCCTCTAAGGCTACCCAAGTTTTACCTGACTCAGATTCGCCAAATAGGGCGTTGATTTTGCCAGCGTAGAAAATGCAGTGGCCATCAGCCCTAGCGAGTATCGAAGGCTCAGGCTCATCAAATATATTGTCGGCATTTATTAACTCAGGTATCCAAGTTGAGGTGGTTGGCTCCTCATTCTCATCCCTTAAAGTAACTAGCGAGGGAGAGTGGGTAGGTTGTGTGGGTAGGGAATTAAGTTCGATCGGCTTGCCGTAGCCCTGGCTTCGCAAGGCAGAGCCAGCAGCCTTAAAATCACCTGCGTGTTCTAGAGTGGCGTACGCTGCGAATTTAGAATAAGAATGCTCTGATTCAAATATTGTGCTAGTGGTAAAGACATAAAGATTATCTTTGCCATTAAAGTTTGTGGTGGCGCTGATGCCTTCATTCTTTCCTGGTCTGCGCCAGGCGGTTGCTTCACCTTTAGTGTAAACCTTGCTCCAGCCAAGGGGAGTTAGTATTTGATCCCAAGATACTTTTGAATTGTAATCATCCCCTGGTAAGGATAAGTTTATTTCTCTGCTCTTAACCTCTTGGGCTATATTTTCAATCTTAGGCATCTCATCAAAGCATTTAAATATTGAGAACAATGCCTCGCGCTCTGCAAGTGTAATAGTTGGAATTGTTTGAATTGAGCCTGAAAGAATATTCCAAGATTCACCCGATGGATGGCAGGCACCACCTGATGGGGCCAAGATTACAAAGCCACCTTCGCCTCTAGTTTCGCAAAGGACATCAACGCCGCCATTTTCGCCAGGGCGCCTGGCTAATTTCTGATTGCCTGGCACTAAGCCATCTGAGATTCGATAAAGCCAATGGATGCCACCGCTTGGGGTTACTTCGCAGTAGCCATCTTGAATTTTACTCCACAAATCTCCAAGTCCAGAATTTTCAGCCATATCTTTTGCTTGAATGTGTATTTGGGCTGCAACTGCTCTACCTTCAAGTTCTAACATCTCTAAATTGCCTGATACTGCCCCGCAGATAGCGCCGACGCCTTGTTGATTTCCTTGGCTGAACCAATCAATTAACTCTTGAGTGGAGGGCTTTTGTTCTTGATACTTACGCCAAGTAAATGGCGCAGGTTTCTTTGTGCCATCGGTTGCAACAGGAACTACTGAGATGCCTTCTTTGGCAAGTTGTAGGGCTGCTAGGTAAATATCGTTCATCTGCAATTACAACAAAAGTTCACACTTAAAATATTTTTTTTAGTAACAAAGAAGGGGCTAGCACATTTAGAGCAGTTAGATAATACAAATGCTTTCTTTTTTCTTCTTATCCTTATTGGCGATTTTAATTTAAGCATTACTGCCCCCTTTCGTAAAATGGCACTAAATTAGCGCCATAGCCAACTTTGAAATCGTCGGTATCCATCCAAGTGCAATCGTAGCCATTCTCGGTCACAGCACCCCCAATCAAAGTTTTGTGAGTGCAAGCGTTGGAATCGAACCAACCTCTCCCACGATGAGGCCCCCAGGCGCTTGCGATCTTGGCGATTAAAAGAAAGGTTTAAAAACCGCCAAGAATACTTTAGGCTTTATTGCCACCTAACTGAGCAAGGAGCGCCGCAACCTCTGGCGTAATTGTTCCATTCGCCGCAGGCACCGCCGCCGCTTGCGCAGGGGCAGCGGCGCTGGCTGCTCCTAAATAGGCATTTGCTTTTGCCAAAGCAGCAGCATCAGTAGTTGCATCTAATAAAATCCAAGGGGCAGATTTACCTGGCTTGGCAGTTCCCTGACCGATGCGGGCAAGAACCTTTTGACCAATCTTTTGTTTTAAAGAGTTGCGTAATGCAACATTGAAAAATAAAACCGATTCATAAGTTTTATTTGTATCTAAATTTACTAAGGATACTTCAACAGCCTCGGCATCGCCGTGAATAGTTTTAATGCCTGTCTTATATTCGGTTGGAGTTATGATCAGTAATTGTCCTGCTAAGTCAGCAACCTTCGGGCCGCTTTCGTTCATTGATGGTGGTGAGAAGGTCATTCTCATTCCCCCTTTTCTGTTTGGTTGGTTGTTTGGATTGGGTCTTGCATTTGTTGTTGGTGAATTAGATTTGACTCTAATTCCTCTTTCAACTTTTTTAGATCATTTATTGTTGCCTCATCTAAACTCATACTGTATCTCCAGCGCAAGCGATAGATTCATCCTTGCTGAAAGGCTGGAAATATGGGCAGTAATTACAAAGTCGGCTGCTGACTTTAGGAATTACTGCCCACATTGACGGAAACTGCTCCACATCAATTGATGAGAGCAGCGCATATAAGTTGTCTAATCTTGCTAGGGCTGCTAGAGCAACCTGTTCATCATAATCATAAAGTTCTATGTGCATATCATCGATGCCACCTGAAGTTGGCAGATAAATAAGCGCAACTTGATTAACTACTTGACCTGTTTGGGCTAGGCCGTAGCCATAGAGTTGCACCTGTATTTGTTGTTGCGTAGTTGCACCACTGGAGCGGCGCTCTTTTAATCCACTTGCTCCTGTGGTTTTCCAATCCATTACGATGCCACGAACTTCATCGTATAAATCAATCGTGCCTGAAAATCCACTGCGAATAGTTACTTTTTGTTCAACTTGAAAACCATCTATCTTTTCAAATATCTCAGCCAAGTGAGAGTGAATTGCAGTTCCTACTTGGGCCGCCCAGTTACCGCTTGAGCCTTCATTAACTTTTGGAATATCAATTAATTTATAGGCTAGCCGTCGCAAGCATTCGTGACCAATTTCAGACGGGCCAATAGATGTTTGCTTACTTCTAGGAGTCCAAGTGCCAGCGTCGGTTATTATTTTTGCAATATCCATCGCCATTTGCTTGCTTGGTTTATTGGGTGCTACTAAATTATTCATCATCCTCATCATCGTATTCATCAGGTACGGCTGGGTTAAAAGGCGGTGGGTCGAATAGTGGGGCAGGGATGATTGTACTACTCATCATCTGACTCCACTAAAGCGAATCGCCGAGATGTTGAAACAATTTGCAAAGTATCTAGTAAGGGCTGAGGCAATAGTTCCTTGGCTCGCTTTACATCAAAGCGGTGAGTTTCTACAAAACTCCAGCGAACCACTGGGCGATTTTGATACATTCCAACTTCAGATTCGCCTAATGTTTTTTCAATGTGCGATCTAGCAACATCTGCTACCTCTTGCCACTCTTTAATCTTGGCTAGAGCATTTTTGTAATTCTCTAGCCAAGCGACGGAATTGCTATCAAGTTCAGCAACACCTTTATCTGTTTGTACACTCACTGATTTACCCCCTTATTTTTATTTACCAGTATTTGTGCTTCTGCCATTTTGCCCAGGCTTTGCAAGCACCGCCTGAGCCATAGTGTCTGCCTAGATAGGCTAGGGCTGCCACCATTTGTGCTGCTGGAGCATCTGAGCGTTTCATTCCCAAATTCTCCATTGTTCCATCTAGTAACTGGCCGATACCTTCGGCTGAACTAGTTGGATTTTTGTGATCTTTCCAATTGCTCTCTTTGAGCATTAGTTGATCCCAACATTTAAAATCCTCTTTACTTAGCAATTCTTTTGCCAGTTGCCTAGCATCAACTTGCTCAATTAGGAGAGGTTTCTCAATCGGTATAGCCGCTTGAGGTGTAACTCCACTAACTAATAAAGAAGTCACTGCGCTGACCCCGATGATGAGCGCAATCCTTTTACTAACTTTTGTATATTCAGGTTTGATTGGATTTCTCCCTTCATTTTCATCCTGTTATACCTACGAATCATCTCTTTTACATAAGATAATTTCACAGTTAAATAGGATGCTATGTATTCAGGAGAGCATCCTTCATCGTACATCTTGCGAACAATCTTGGCGTTACCTTTTCGCTCTTTGACTAAATGCTTTTTGAACGCATTTTTTCGCATCGCTAAAGTGGTTCCACCCCAAATGCCGAATTGGATTTTCTCCCTTATGGCGTATTCCGCACATTCCTTTCTATGTAGACAAGCATTGCAAATTGCTTGCAGGCTTGGTAGGCGCTCTGCCTCTGCTACTCTTCCAACGGGGAAGAAGTAGTTTTTGTCATCCAAATTTGCACATAATGCATTTGGAAATTTAGGGGAATCAGATAGAAATTCAATTGGCCTCATTTAGTAGAAAGCCATTGGTTTAAATCTTGAATTACCCAGGATTTATCTATGCCAGCATTGCGCCGTTTCACAATTACATAAGCAGGCGGAATGAAATCTAAATTTCTTGCTCTGGCATAATTCTCTGCTTCAATAACGGCTTCATCCCAAAAGGTAGGCAGGTCTAACTTCTTTCGATTCTTAAGTTCTAAAATATAGGTAGCACCTGAAATTATAACAACTAGATCGCCTTCATCTCTAGCGCCCGCCTTAGTCAAACGCTCCGCCAAGACACCAGCAGCGCGAAAGAATTTTAGAACTGCTGTTTCAAAAGCAGCACCTTTCCTACCATTTGGATTAGCCACTTATTTAACAATCTCCAATCGGATTTTGTTTTTGTCTTGAACTACCTGGATTATTTCCTGGGCTAGATCAAGCAACTCTCGCTCAGTTAATTTTGCAACCTTTACTGCCATCGGTGGCAAGTTCTTGCGAATTGAATCCAATCGCATCGTTGCAAAATCATCACGCAGGTCAGCCTTTGATGCCTTTTTCATTTCAGCAAAATCAGTTACCTCAATTTCATCGCTGATATTTTCTATCAGATCAACGCAGGCTTCTTGCTCCTCTAAATACAAATGGTAAGAGCCATCGTTGGAGATAAAAATTCTAAATACCTCACTCCAAGTTCTACTCATTTTGCCAGCGCCTTTTTCATCTTGGCGCGGCTACGCTCTGCCTTTTTTACCTGCCCTGCCCAATCCTCAGTGCCATTGGTTAGGGTGCTGGCAAAGTAAGCCCCTATTAGGGCTATAACTGCTGCGCCTATCACTATGCCTATTTCCATCTATTACCCCCTTTTAAACGCCCAGGATTGGGCGTGGAGCCTATTGTGGCACAGGCCACCGACAATTGCCGAGGCCGCCTCGCCGATTGAATGGATTTGACTTGTCGGGGCATGTGTCTATACAATAGGACTACTGGGTTATAAAAGGTAGCCCACAAAAGAAAGGTAAAAAAATGGCAACAAGAAGCACGATCGGAATACTGCTTAACGGAAGAGTCAACGCAATCTATTGTCACTGGGATGGTTACCCAGAAGGAGTAGGTGCAACTTTGGCTCAGCACTATCAAGAAATATCAAAAGTAAATCAATTGATTGATCTTGGTAACATTTCAAGTCTAAAAGAGGAAATCGGTGAGGCTCACGATTTCAGTAACCCAACTGAGAACTGGTGTGTTGCTTATGGTCGAGATAGAAAAGAAGCAATGCAATGGTCTAGATCTTTTTCATCAATAAAAGATTGGGTTCAAAACTTTAACAGCGGCGAGGAGTTCTTTTACCTCTATGCAAATGGTCTTGGCTGGCAGTATTCACAAGATGGTTCAGAATGGATTAGCCTTGAAAAATATGCAACGCTCTAAAAGGTATCTGCAAGTTCGCAAAGTAGCCAGAGTAACTTTCTGGCTACTAGCAGCAGCCACGATTTATTTCTTGGCAACTCATATTAACTACACCGCCGACGGCTACTGCTTCGGCTCAATGGATAAGTGCTACTTAAAGGAAGGTAAGTAATGAAAATAACAGAGAAAGATTTTAATCGCCTTTGGGATACATCAATGGCCTGGGGTAAAGATTGGCAAGTACAAAGTGATAGATTCGATGCAGATGTTTCCTTTGATTGGAAGCAGGCTTACTGGTTTGATTCTTATTCACAAATAGTTTTAGCAAGAATGTTTTTTATAGATAAGAACATTCCTTATCAAATATCAGCCGATGAATCATTTGGTTGGGTGCTACTTACCGATCATAAATACGATGGAGAACAACAATGAGCAACTGCATGATGTGCAATAAGCCAGCAAAAGAATTAACTCGGCGCTGGTATCAATACGACAACGGCGAACAGTTCCAATGTTTAGTTTGCCCTAAATGCGACCTGCTTCATTCAAATATGTTATTGGCGAGGTCTTAATATGGCTGCAATGAAGGAACTCTTTACCAACATTCAATTGGATATGCTGGCATCTGCTGAAACTCTGGCAGATGCTAGTAAAAGTTATGATCCCGATGAAATGACTAGGGCTATCTATACTGCTATGAAAGTTTTAAATCCGCATCTAAAAACACTACTAGGAGAATAATGCCAACCAAACCACAAAGATCAGTTCGAATTGCAGATGCAATTTGGCGCAAAGTTCAAAGCAAAGCCAGGGCTGAAGGTAAAACCGCCTCTGAGGTAATCAACGATTACCTAAAGGACTACATCAAGTGAGAATCCTTTGGGCGCTACTTTCAGCGATAGTGGCAATTGGCAAGGGCAGGCGGCCCCTGCCTTGGGCCGTAGCAGGCTTTATAGGGGGCTGGTTTGCCTTTGGCGCTGTTTGCCTTAGCCGCCAGCGCCCCCTGCGCCCTGTGCCTTCCTGGGCGCTAAATTGGGGGTATAGGAGCCAGGCTAGGCGGGCGGTAGCAGGGGTCGCCACGCCGAAGGATTTACTTGGCTAGCCTGCTTGACTTGTCGGGGCAGGTGTCTATACAATTATGGCATAGGGATACAAAAGTAGCCCACAAAAGAAAGGCACCAAGTGAAACTAGTAGCAACAGATCAGAAAGTAACAATCAAGTGGTTTGTATATTCAATGGGTGAGAAACTTCCTCGCACCGCTGCAATGCGTGGTGCTTGGGATGGTTACGATTTCGAATGCTCTTGCGGATACCAAAGCAAAACAGGTGGAGCATTAAAAACTTATGTAACAGATATGATGGAACAACACAAAAGATTAGAGCACAATTACAAATATGAATTATCAAGTAAGCCAGTAGAACTTTTTGCTCACCTATACAATTAAAAAACAAATAACCCCT
>SXGQ01098495.1_pt1 | contig 10263 bp, 11 predicted proteins | sample 3178371 | NCBI WGS metagenome assembly SXGQ01 (sample SAMN11356859, study PRJNA531348) | freshwater metagenome | isolation source: freshwater sample F1-20 | place: China: Fuxian Lake, Yuxi | collected 2017-12-25 | reverse complement strand
GGTCACTCTCGCGCCGCAGCATCCCTTCGGGCCTGCTTCGGCTTACGCGAGGCTCGCCCGGAAGGCGAGCCATCGCATTCAAGACGCACCTTGGCTGCGGCTTCGAATGCGGAAGCCCGCCGGGGCCATGGATGGCCCGGCGGGCGCTATCTCAAGTATGGTAGTCGGCGTTCAAGTGGACGTACTCGGCGGTGAGATCGCTGGAGTAGAAACGGATCGCGCCGGGGCCGGACGCGAGGTCGAGTTCGATGAGCGTCTCGCGGGCCGCCTTCATCGAGGCCGAGACGGCATCGGCGTCGAAGGCCACCGGGGCGCCGGCCGCGAAGAGCAGCGTGCCGTTGAGCCGCAGTCGCACCTGCGCCGGGTCGAACCGCACGCCCGAGTAGCCGGCGGCCGACACGATCCGGCCCCAGTTGGGGTCGGCGCCGTGCACGGCGGTCTTCACGAGCGGACTGTCGGCGATCGTCCGGGCCACCTGCCGGGCCGCGTCGCGGCTCGCGCAGCCCGTGACCTCGATCCGCATCACGTGCGTCGCCCCCTCGCCGTCGTCGGCCATCTCGCGGGCCAGCGTCTCACAGGCGGCGGAGAGCGCCCGGCCGAAGGCCGCGAGCCCCGCGCCGTGGAGCGTGCCGCCGCCGGCGGCCCCATTGGCGAGGAGCAGGACCGTGTCGTTGGTGCTCATGTGGCCGTCGACGCTCACGCAGTTGAAGGAGGTTTCGGCCGCCTCCCGCAGGAGCCGCTCCGCGTCGGCCGGCTCGATCGCCGCGTCGGTGAGCACCACGCCGAGCATCGTCGCCAGCCGCGGCCCGATCATCGCCGCCCCCTTCGCCATGCCGAAGAGCGTGTAGGACGTGCCGTCGGCCGTGAACGCGGAGCCGGCGAGTTTGGGCCTGGTGTCGGTCGTCATCATGCCGCGGGCGGCCCGCACGGCCGCCTCGTCGTCGCTGCCGAGGCTCGCGGCGGCCCGCTCCAGGCCGCGGGCGATCTTTTCCAGCGGCAGGAACTCGCCGATGACGCCCGTGGAGAGCACGAGCACCTCGTCGGCCGTGGCGCCGATGTGCCGCGCCGCCGCCGCCGCCATGGCCTTCGCGTCCTCGAGGCCGCGGCCACCGGTGCAGGCGTTGGCGTTGCCCGAGTTGATGGCCACGCCGCGGAAGTTGCGGCCCGGCGTGAGGCTGCGGTCGTAGGCCACCGGGGCCGCGAACACGAGGTTCGTGGTGTAGACGCCCGCCGCGACGGCGGGCAGGTCGGAGACCACGAGCGTCACGTCTTCCCGCGTGGCGTTCCGCTTGATGCCGGCGTGCACGGCCGCCACGCGGAAGCCGCGGGGCAGGGCGGGGATCGGCAGGCGGACGGGCGCGTCGGCGATGCTCATGGGTTCATGCGAGTCCCGCGTGCTCGGGCAGCCCGAAGAGGATGTTGAAGTTCTGCACCGCCGCTCCGGCCGCCCCCTTCACGAGGTTGTCGAGGCAGGAGATGAGGAGGATGCGGCCGCGGACGACCCGGGCGGTGATGTCGCAGAAGTTCGTGTCGACGGTGTCCTTGGTGCCGGGGAGATGGTCCACGATCCGCACGAACCGCTCGCCCGCGTAGGCCTGCCGCAGTAGTCCCATGACGTCGGCCTCGGTGACGGACTTTCGCGGCTTGACGTAGATCGTGGACAGGATGCCCCGGTCCATCGGGGCGAGCTGCGGCGTGAAGATCACGGCCGGCCGCGTGCCGGCGTGGCGGGCGATCACCTGCTCGATCTCGGGCGTATGGCGATGGCGGCCCACGTTGTAGGCCGACAGGCTCTCGTTGCACTCGGGGAAGTGCGTCATCAGTTTTGGCTGCCGGCCGGCGCCGCTGACGCCGCTCTTGGAGTCGACGATGATGTCGTCGGTCTCCACGAGGCCGCTCTTCACGAGCGGGGCCAGGGGAAGAATGGCGGAGGTCGAGTAGCAGCCGGGGTTGGCCACGAGGTCGGCACCGACGATCCGCTGCCGAAAGAGTTCGGGCAGCCCGTAGGCGGTGCTCCCGAGCCGGGCGGGATCGGGATGCTCGTGGCCGTACCACTCGCGGTAGGTGGCGGCGTCGTCGAGCCGATAGTCGGCGCTGAAGTCGACCACCTTCGCGCCGGCGGCGAGCACCTGCGGCAGGATTTCGGCGCTCGCGGCGTGCGGCAGGCAGCCGAAGACGCAGTCGGCCCGCTTGCCGACCTCCTCCGGGCCGAGATCCTCGAGCGGCAGGTCGAGCCGGCCGACGAGGCTCGGGTGGACGCTCGAGATCGGCGTGCTGCCCTCCTGGCGGCTGGTGACGGCGACGATCTCGGCATGCGGGTGCCGCAGCAGGATCTTGATGGCCTCGAGGGCCGTGTAGCCGGTGGCCCCGAGGATGGCGACGGTGACACGCTGCGGGGACGTTGGCATTCGGGGGCTCGCGCGCAGGGACGGAACTTCGACGTTATAGCCGGAGCCCCGGCGACGCTCTACTCGTGCCGCTGGTCCGGGGTCAGCGGCCGCGACCGCCGGTCACCAGCCGTTCTTCCACGAGCCGCACGAGCCAGCCGGCCACGGTCCGCTTCGACGCCCGCTTCGAGCCGACGTGTTCATGGTGGGAGTCGTAGACCGCGACGGCGTTGGCGTCGGCCTCGAGGGCCGTCACGTCGTTGACCACGATCAGGTCGCACTGCTTCGCCGTGATCTTCTCGAAGGCCCGCCGCGGGTCGGCCCCCGGCTCGAGCGCGAAGGCCACGAACCACTGCCCCGGCCGCCGCCGACGGGCAAGCGTCGCGATGACATCGGTCGTGGCCCTGAGTTTCAGGGTCAGCCCCGCGCCGGTTCGCGGAATCTTGCCCGCCGCCCGGCGGATCGGCTCGAAGTCGCAGGGAGCGGCGGCGGCGATCACGCCATCCACCGCGGGCAACGCGGCGCGGGAGGCGGCGAGCATCTCGGCGGTCGTCACGACCGGGATCACGCGGGCCTTCCGCGGATAGGTCACGTGCACCGGGCCGCTGACGATCGTGACCTCGTGGCCGCGGGCGAGCGCCGCCTGGGCGAGGGCCTTCGCCATCCGGCCGCTCGAGGCGTTCGTCAGGTAGCGGACGTCGTCGATGAAGGCCCGGGTCGGGCCGGCTGTGAGGAGGATCTTCGCCATCGGTCCGTCGCGGGTCGATCAGGCAGGGCTCTTGCGGGGGCGGGTCGCGAGGGCTGTGTCGATCGCGGCCGCGATCTCGTCGGGTTCGGCCATGCGGCCCGCGCCGTGCTGGCGGCAGGAGAGCCAGCCGGTCTTGGGCTCGATGACGTGGACACCGTCGGCGGCGAGGCGGGCCACGTTTCGCTGCACGGCGGGCTTGGCCCACATCGCCGCGTTCATGGCCGGGGCCACGAGCACCGGGCATTCGGCGCACAACAGCAGCGTGGTGAGCAGGTCGTCGGCGGCGCCGGCGGCGGCCTTCGCGAGCAAGTCGGCCGAGGCCGGGGCCACGACCACGAGGTCGGCCCGGGCGGCCAGTTCGATGTGGGCGCCGAGCGGGAAGGCCGTCGGGTCGAAGGACCGCGAGGCCACGGGCCGCCCGGTGAGGGCGGCGAACGTGGCGGACCCGACGAACCGGCGGGCGTTGCGTGTCAGCACGGCCGTGACGCCGGCGCCCCGCTGCACGAGCAGGCTCGCCAGCATCGCCGCCTTGTAGGCGGCGATCCCGCCGGAGACACCGAGGACGATCTCACGACCTTCGAGCATGGTCATCCTCCGGCCGCCCGGAAGGCGGCCGCCGGCAGCCGAGACGAACCTCGGCTTCGTCTCCGGCTGCCCGAGCCCGCAGGGGCCAGGGATGGCCCTGCGGGCGCTGGAGCTGGCCAGGCCGCGATCACGCCGGAGACACCAAGCACGATTTCACGACCTTGGAGCATGTTCACGTGCCGGCTGCCGCCGGCGGGACCTGGAGTCGTGGGTCGGGCGTACCCGTCCCCGGTCTCCGGACGTTCTCTGCGGCCCTCCGGGCCTCCGTTCACTGCATGTCCGCTGCGCTCCGGCATCCCTGCCTGCGCTTGCTTCCATAGCCCGGCGACCGGGGACGGGCACACCCTCCCGAGAACGCCGTGTGTGTCTTTCCAACCGCCCCGCGGGCGCGAAGCACGTCACAGGATGGTGGGATCGAAGTCGAGCGGGCCGCCGGCCTCGGGCGACTCGCCGGTGATCCGCAGGTTCATCGACGTGTCGAGGAAGATCTTGTCCTGCTTGATCTCCTCGATCACGATCGCCATTTTGTCGTTGGTGTCGACGTCCACGAGCGGCCGGCCGCCCGCGTTGAGCGCCACGAGCCGCTTCTGGATCAGGGTGGACAGCTTGAAGCGGCCACCGACCTTGTTCACGATTTCTTCTTCGCGCAGATCGTCGATCATTCTTCGTCTCCGGGGTTGGCGTCAGGGCGAGGCGGGGGAGGGATGGCTGGATCGTGTGGCGGCCGTGGATCCGCCGGGCAGTCCGGCGGCGAGCAGGATGCGTTCGATGGCCGCCAGCGCCGCGTCGACGTCGTCGTTGACGACGCGATGCCGGTAGCGGTGGGCCTCGAGAAGTTCCCGCTTGGCCACTTCCAGCCGGCGGGCCATCGCCTCGGCCGACTCCGTGCCGCGGCCCTGGAGCCGTTGGAGCAACTGGTCGGAATGCGACGGCTCGACGAAAATCGTGATCGCCTCGGGAAACCGCTCGAGCATCGACAGTGTACCCTCCACGTCGATCTCCAGCACGACCCACTTTCCGGCCGCCAGACGGGGCGCCACCTCCGAGACGAGGGTTCCGTACCAGTGCTCGCGGCCGTAGACCCGACAGCACTCCAGGAACTCGCCGGCCGCCCGCCGCCGCTCGAACTCGGCCAGTGGGATGAAGTGGTAGTCGACCCCGTCCCGCTCTCCCTGGCGCGGCGGCCGGGTGGTGGCCGACACGCTGGGGACGAGTTGCGGCAGGTCGGCGAGCAGCCGCCGAAGGATCGTGCTTTTGCCCACGCCGGAGGGGCCGGAGATGACGACGAGCTTGCCCGGACGGTCTTCCATCCCGATGTTGTACCGCGGGGCCGCGGCCGTTGAAAAGCGGGCCGCGGGGGCACCGTCACTCGACGTTCTGCACCTGCTCGCGGAGCCGCTCGATCCGCGTCTTGAGTTCCACGACCGCGTGCGCGGTCTCGACGTCGAGCGACTTCGAGGCGATGGTGTTGGCCTCGCGGGCGAGTTCCTGCGACAGGAAGTCGAGCGACCGCCCCGGCGCGTCCTCGCCGAGCAGGCGGTCGAACTGGGCGACGTGGCTCTCCAGCCGCACGAGCTCCTCGGCCACGTCGGACCGGTCGGCGACCAGGGCCACCTCGTGGGCGATGTCCGCCTCGGACAGGGACGTGCCGTTCTGCTCGAGCAGCCTGCCGACGCGTTCGACGAGACGGGTCCGGTGCTCCTGGAGCACCTGCGGCACCCGCACCCGGATGGCGGCGACGAGCGCCGCGATCTCACGGAGCAATTCCCGCATCGCGGCGGCGAGGGCCTCGCCCTCGGTCCGCCGCATCGCGTCGAGCCGGTCGAGGGCCGCCTCGAGTGTGCGGGCCACGAGTGGCCAGGCCCGCTCCACGGCGGCGTCGTCGGGCGGGGCGTCGACGAGGATGCCGGGGAGGCCCAGCAGGGCGTCGATCGACCGCGGCATCGGGAGGTCATGGGCAGCGCAGAAGTCGGCGAGGTCGCCGAGATAGGCCTCGAGCTGGCTGCGGTCGAGCCGCCGGGCGGCCGGGGCCGCGGGCCCGGTGACGTCGAGATCCACCTGCACCGCGCCGCGGCGGACGCGGCGACGGATCAGTTCCTCGGCCCGCGGCTCGAGGATGCCGAACCCCTCGCGGGCGCGAAACGACAACTTGAAGAACCGGTTGTTGACGCTGCGCAACTCGACGCGGCAGCCGTTGGCACCGTCGGCGACGGCCGCCTCGCCGCAGCCGGTCATGCTCCGGGGCCCGACCTGGGGAGAAGCCGGCGTCATGGGTTGCGGGCCGCTATTTGGGGGCCGCTTCGGCGGGCGGTGCCGGCGCCGCATCGACAGGCTGTGCCCCGGTCGCGGCCGGCGCGGCCGCGGCGTCCGCCGGCTTGGTCTCAGGTGTCGCAGGCTTGGTTTCCGGAGTCGCCGGCTGCATGTCCACGGCGTCGGCCGGCGGCGCTCCGGGGCCGCCGGGAGGCGTCATGGGCATCGTGGATTGGGGAGCCGATCCGCCGAGCGTCGGGCTGAAGAGCGACGCCTGCCGCCCGAGCACGTTGATGGCGAGGATGCACAGCAGGATCCAGAAACCCGCCACGCCGACGGTGATCTTCGTGAACACGTCGCCCGCCTTGGTGCCGAAGGCGCTCTGGCCGCCGGCGCCGCCGAATGCCCCGGCCAGCCCGCCCCCGCGACCCCGCTGGATCAGCACCAGCAGGATCAGAAACAGCGCCGTCAGCACGAGCGAGAAGCCGAGGAAGAAGCGGATCAGGGCGGTCATGGAAACAGGGGCTCCGGGGCCGGAAATGAGGTCGGGCTGCCAAGCGTACCCGACGCCCGCTCCGCGGCCTACCCCGGCCGCGTCAGCCGCCGAAGGCTTTGGCGATGCCGAGGAAGTCGTCGGCCTTGAGGCTCGCGCCCCCCACCAGGGCCCCGTCGATGTCGGGCTGGGCGGCGAGGTCGGCGGCGTTGTCGGGCTTCACGCTGCCGCCGTACTGGATCCGCACCTTGGCGGCCACGGCGGGCGACGCGAGTGACCCGAGCAGCCCGCGGATCAGGGCATGCACCTCCTGGGCCTGCTGCGGCGTGGCCACCTTGCCCGTGCCGATCGCCCACACCGGCTCGTAGGCGATCACCACCGTCTCCAGTTCGGCCGGGGAAAGCCCCGCGAGCGATCCGTTCACCTGCGTCGTCACGACCTGCTCGGTGCGTCCCCCTTCCCGCTCCTCCAGCGTCTCGCCGACGCAGACGATCGGGGTCAGCCCGGTGGCGAGGGCCGCCCGGGTCTTGGCGTTCACGATCAGGTCGGTCTCGCCGAAGAGCGTCCGCCGCTCCGAGTGGCCGAGGATCACGTAACGGCATCCGAGGTCGAGGAGCATCGGCGGGGCCACTTCGCCCGTGAAGGCACCGCTCGGCTTGTCGTGCATGTTCTGGCCGCCGAGGGCCACCGCCGACCCGGCCGCGTGAAGCGCGGCACCGACCGTCTCGAGATAGGCGGCGGGCGGACAGAGGACGAGCTCGGTCGATCCGGCCTCGGCGATCCGGGCGGCGACGGCGGCGGTCAACTCCTTCGCCTTCGTCCGATCGAGGTTCATCTTCCAGTTGCCGGCGACGATCTTCCTGCGGGACATGACGCGCTCCATGGTGCAGGCCCGCCGCCGTCGTCCATCGATCGGCGGGGGAGGCCCGGGCGAGCATCCTAGCGATTCTGCGGCGCTTCGGAAGGTTTGGGGGGCAGGTTCGGGGCAACCGCCCGGCCGGTGCTCCGCGCGCTGGCCATCCCCCGGCGCGGGCTTCAGCCGCGACTCGGTGCTTGCAGGAGCTCGCGCGGCAGGCGTATTCTGCAGCCGCCGACAGCGGGGGGGCATGTGATCCACGCCCGCCGTCGAAATCCGACAAGGGGGGCTCGGCCTTGGCGATTCGCAGACGACCTTCGGTGTTTATCGTGATGTCGCTCACGGCCGCCTGCCTCGCGGGCGTCGTCCGCGGCGAAGGGCCCCTTTCGCTCGACGAGATCGCCTCGCTGAGAGACAAGAAGCAGAACCCCGGGCAGATCCTCCGGGTCGCGAAGGAGCGCGGCCGCTCGTTCGCCATCGATGACGACGTCCGGAAGCGGCTGCGGGAGCTGGGGTTCACCCCGCCGGCGATCGCCGTGCTCGCCAAGGTCAAGGAGATGGAGCCGCCCAAGGAGATGGAACCGCCCAAGGCCGAGGTCGCAGCCGGGGTCGTGGCCCCCGCCGAGAACGATCCCGAGACCGACCGCATCGACAAGATCGTCGCGCAGTCCGTGGCGCAGGCGGGGGTGCTCCTCACTGCATCGGAGTGCGGGCAGGGCCGCGTGTACGGCGGTCCCGGGGTGCCGGCCCAGTTCGCGGCCGATGCCCGGCAGATCGGCACCCAGCTCACGGCGACATTTCCCAAGGCGTTCATCGCCGGGATCGACAAGCGGGCGGTCAACGTGCTGATCGTGGCCACCCGGTCCGAGTATTCGAAACTCCTCGATGCGGTGTCCCAGGCCGGTGAGGCCAACGGCGTGCGGTATGGCAACCAGGAGGGCGCGAGCCTCCAGGAACTCGGAGCGGGCAAGCCGGCCGTCTACGTGCAGGGGCTGACCACGATCTGTCTCGAGGGCACGCCGCCCGAAAAGTCGCGCAGGGCCCTGGCCCATGCGATGGGATACCACGCCCTCCGCCACGTCAGTCGGGGGCGTTGCGGCGACGCGCTGGCCGGCGGCTTCGGCAACGTCACCGAGGTGATGATCCACAAGACCCCCGGCTCCACGGTCACCGGCGGCTACAGCGACCGCGAGCTCGCCGGCGACGCCGCCTGGCCGCAGCTGGTCCGGCAGCGGTTTGCCGAAAACCGGATTCGGGACATCGGGACCACGCTCGCGGGGACGTTCGCAGGCATGCAGATGCCCCAGTATGCCGAGGCCTGGAGCCTGACCACGCTCCTCTGCATGGCGCCCGACAAGTTCGCGACCGCGATCGCCGACATGCGGGGCGGCGCCGAACCGACGCAGGCGGTCATCAGCGCCTACGGCGTGGACGAGAAGGCGATCGTGGCGGAATGGCAGCGGCGGGCCGCCGCGCCGTGAATGCAACCACCGCCGGCGACGCTCAGCCCACGGGAGCGGCGGCGGCGTAGGAGCCGAGGATCACCACCCGCCGGCACCGCTTCTCCAGCGACGCGATCGCGCGGCGGAGGCGGAGATCGCTGCGATGCCCTTCGAGCTCCACGAAGAAGATGTAGCCGCCCACCTCGCCCGGCATCGGAAATGATTCGATCCAGGTGAGGTTGAGCTTCTGCCGCTTCGGGATCGCCAGCGCGTCGGCGAGTCCCCCCGGCTTGTGCTCGATCTCGAACATCAAAGACGTCTTGTCCTTGCCGGTGCGGCTCGCGTCGGCATGGCCGATGACGGCGAACCGCGTGGTGTTGCCCGGCACGTCCTCGATGTTCTCGGCGAGGACCGCCAGGCCGTGGTGCACGCCCGCCTGCCGGCTGGCGATCGCGGCCGCGTCGGAACGGCCGGCCGCCATTTCCGCGGCGGCGCTCGTGCTGGTCACCTCGACGAGCCGGGCCGAGGGGAGGTGGCGGGCCAGCCAGTTGCGACACTGCGAGAGCGCCTGGGGGCGGCTGTAGACCTCCTTGATCGCGGAGCGATCGCACGACGCCAGCAGCGTGTGGTGGATCCGCAGCGGCACTTCGGCGCAGATCTTGACGGGCAGCCGGGAGAAGTTGTCGAGCGTGTCGGCGATCCGGCCGTCGGTCGAGTTTTCGAGCGGCACGACGCCGTAGTTGGAATGACCGGCCTGCACCTCCTCGAAGGCGGCGGAGATGCTGGCCACCGGCACGAAGTCCACGGCGCTGCCGAAGCGGTGGAGCGCCGCGAGATGGCTGTAGGTCCAGGCCGGGCCGAGGTGGGCCACGCGGATGTGCTGCTCGATCGCCCGGGAGCCGGAGATGAGTTCGCGAAACACCGCCTTCACGCTCTCGTCGGAGAGCGGACCCTCGTTGGCCGAGGCGGCCCGTTCGAGCACCGTCTCCTCCCGGGAAGGATCGTAGGTCTGCTGGCCGTTGAACTGCTTGACGTGGCCGATCTGACGGGCGATCTCGGCGCGGTCGTTCATCAGCCCGACGAGCTGCCGGTCGAGCTTGTCGATCTGCGAGCGAAGCTGCTGCAGCCCGGGCTTCTTGACGCCGTCGCCGGCCGAATCCCGCGGTGAACCGGAGTGAGCCATCGCAGTCCAACGAGGGGGCAACGGGAGAGGGCAGCGGCCAAAATGGCAGACCCGCCGGAAACGTCCGCGAGTCCCGGCGTTGACATCCCCAACTGTACCGTCGGCAAAGCGTCCGTAAATACGCCCAATATCCCGGTTGCGGCGGCGATCCCGGGGCGGTCCCGGCCCGGCGGCGGGCCGCCGCGAGTCGTGGCACGGCCTTTGCTTTTCCGGGACCTCCGAGGCCGAGCGGCCAAACATGGCGTTGAGAACTCCCCGAGACGGACAACCAGCGACCGCCTACCGACCACCAGAAAGGGATCCATCATGGCAACCAAGC
>SXGQ01584268.1_pt1 | contig 10264 bp, 7 predicted proteins | sample 3178371 | NCBI WGS metagenome assembly SXGQ01 (sample SAMN11356859, study PRJNA531348) | freshwater metagenome | isolation source: freshwater sample F1-20 | place: China: Fuxian Lake, Yuxi | collected 2017-12-25 | reverse complement strand
TCATGGCGGGCGTCGAGGACAGTCCCGGCGCCGCCCTGCACGAGGGGCTGAGCTGGGACTGGCAGTCCTTCGGCGAGTACCTCGACGCCGTCGACCGGATCCCCCACGACATCGATGTCGCCGCCCAGGTGCCCCACGGCGCGGTCCGGCTGCACGTCATGGGCGAACGGGGCGCCCAGCGCGAGCCGGCCACCGCGGAGGAGATCGAGCAGATGGCCGCGCTCGCGGCCGAGGGCGTGGCCGCGGGCGCGCTGGGGTTCACGACCTCGCGGACGATGAACCACCGGACCAGCCGAGGCGAGCCGACGCCGACGCTGACGGCATCGGCCGACGAGCTGGTCGGCATCGCTCGAGGGCTGGGCGGGCTCGGGCGCGGCGTGCTGCAGGTCGTGACCGACCACATGAACACCGACGAGGAGTTCGCCACCTTCCGCCGGATGGTGTCCGAGTCAGGCCGGCCGCTGTCGTTCTCGCTGGTCCAGAGCCCCTTCGACCCCGAGGGCTATCGCGAGGTGCTGGGTCGCATCGACGCAGCGCAGGCCGACGGCCTGGCCATCACGGCCCAGGTGGGCACCCGCGCGGTGGGCCTGCTGTTCGGGCTCCAGTGCACGCTCCACCCGTTCCTCAACAACCCGGTGTTCGCCGAGATCGCCGAGCTGGGCGTGCCCGAGCAGGCCCGGATCATGTCCGACGAGGGCTTCAGGGCCCGGGTGCTCGAGGCCGCGGGGGGCGGCAAGGTCCGCAAGCTCGGCGGCGGGCTCATCGGGCGGTTCGACTCCATGTACGAGCTGGAGGATCCCCCCGACTACGAGCCCGACGCGTCGCAGAGCATCGCGGCACGAGCGGCTCGCGACGGGCGTGCGGTGGAGGACTTCGTGTACGACCTCCTCGTCGCCGACCAGGGTCGCACGCTGCTGTACCTGCCCGCCCTCAACTTCGCGGGGGGAACCCTGGACGCAGTGGGGGAGATGCTCGCCCATCCCCACACGGTGCCGGGGCTGAGCGACGGCGGCGCCCACGTCGGCACCATCTGCGACGGCAGCTTCCCCACGACGCTGCTCACCCTCTGGGGACGCGACCGCGACCGGGGGCGGCTCGACCTCGCCTACCTGGTCCGCCAGCACTGCCGGGACACCGCACGCACCGTGGGCCTGCACGACCGCGGCGTGCTCGCCCCCGGCTACCGGGCCGACGTCAACGTGGTCGACTTCGACAACCTGCGGGCCCGCCGTCCGGAGGTGCGCTACGACCTGCCGGCCGGTGGCCGACGCCTGCTCCAGCGCGCCGACGGGTACCTGCACACCGTGGTCGCCGGCGTGGAGACCTACCGTGCCGGCGAACCGACCGGCGAGCTGCCAGGACGCCTGGTGCGCGGGCCCCAACCGGCCCCGGCCTGAACCAGACCCCCAGAGGAGACACCGTGCGAGACCTGCGCGTCGCCGTCATCGGCGCCGGCATGGCTGGCATCGCCAGCGTGATCAAGCTGCGCGAGGCCGGCATCGACGACGTGACCGTCTTCGAGAAGGCCGACGAGGTCGGCGGCACGTGGCGGGAGAACACCTACCCGGGCATCGCGTGCGACGTCCCGTCCCACCTGTACAGCTACTCCTTCGCGCCCAACGCGGACTGGAGCCACACGTTCTCGCCGGGCGATGAGATCCAGGCCTACTTCCAGCGTGTGGCGCGCAACGAGGGCGTGTACGCGCGAGTCCGCTTCGGTGAGGAGGTCACGTCGCTCCGCTACGGCGACGGGCGATGGGAGCTGACCACCTCGAGCGGCCACAGGGACGCCTTCGACGTCGTCGTCGCCGCCACCGGTGTCCTCCACCACCCGAACATCCCCGACGTGCCCGGGCTCGAGCGCTTCGACGGCGCCTCGTTCCACAGTGCCCGGTGGGACCACGACGTCCCCCTCGACGGTCGCCGGGTCGGCGTCATCGGCACCGGGTCCTCCGCGGTGCAGATCACCACCGCCCTGGTCGACCGGGTCGCGCGCCTGGACCTGTACCAGCGCACCCCGCAGTGGATCATGCCGGTCGACAACACCCCCTACGACGAGGCCCAGCGTCATGCGTTCCGGGATGACCCGGCCCTGATGCGCCAGGCCCGCGACGGCCTCGGCCGGGCCTTCGCCGACCATTTCGCCAACGCGGTGATCGACGCCGACTCCCCGGCCATGGCTCTGATCGAGGACGTCTGCCGCGCCCACCTGGACACCGTGGCCGACCCGGAGCTGCGCGAGCGCCTGCGACCCGACTACCGCGCTGCGTGCAAGCGGCTGATCGCGTCGGGCGACTTCTACGACGCCATCCAGCGGCCCAACGCCTCGCTGGTCACGGAGCGGATCGAGCAGATCGAGCTGGCCGGCGTGCGCACCGCGGACGGCGAGCTCCACGAGCTCGACGTGCTCGTGCTCGCCACCGGGTTCCGCTCCGACCGGTTCTTGCGCCCGATCGACGTGGAAGGTCGTGACGGCATCCGCCTCGACGAGGTGTGGGCCGAGCGCCCGAGCGCCCACGTGGCCCTGACCGTGCCCGGGTTCCCGAACCTGTTCCTGCTCAACGGACCCAACGGCCCGGTCGGCAACTTCTCGCTGATCGACGTCGCCGAGCTCCAGCTCGACTACACGATCCAGCTGCTCGACCTGCTCCGCGGCGGCGCCGAATCGGTGGAGCCGACCACTGAGGCGGCCGAGGCGTTCGAGCAGGCCCGGGTCGAGGCGACCAAGGGCACCGTGTGGGTCACCGGCTGTCGCAGCTGGTACCTCGACGACCGGGGCATCCCGGCGGCATGGCCGTGGAGCATCGACCACTTCCGCGACGTGATGCAGGCTCCCGACCTGTCCCAGTACCAGATCGCGGGCGCGCCGGTCGGCGCCGACACCTGACCGGACCGGCGCAGCGTCGTGCGTGCGGCCCGCAACGACCTTCAGGACCGTGCTCGGGCCTGAAGCTCCCGGAACGGGCTCGTCGTGTCGACGCCAGGATCCTTCGGCAGGCCGAGCACCCGCTCGCCCACGATGTTGCGCATGACCTCGTCGGTGCCGCCGCCGAGGCGCATGCCTGGCGTGCCGAGGATGTACTCGGCCCACGCGTACGTGCCCCACTCGCCGGTGTCGGCGGTGACCTGAGGTCCGAGGACCCGCGACACCCACTCGCTCAGGGCCGTGAGGTTGTGGGTGAGGGCGAGCTTGCCGATCGACATCTCCGGGCCGGGCAGCTGGCCGGCCTTGATCTTGTCCGTGGCTCGCTGGCCGGTGAGCTTGCCGACCTGGAAGCCGATCCAGATGCGCACGAGCTCGTCGCGCAGGACGGGATCGTCGCCCCGGTCGAAGTGGCGGAGCATGGAGGCCAGGCGGTCGATGGAGGCCACCCCTGCTCCCGTACCGCCACTGCCCGAGCCGATCGATGCCCGTTCGTTCATCAGCGTGGTGAGCGCTACCCGCCAGCCCTCGTTGACGTCGCCGAGCCGGTGGTCGTCGGGGACCCGGACGTCTTCGAAGAACACTTCGTTGAAGCTGGCCCCCCCGGTCATCTGGCGCAGGGGCCGCACGTCGACCCCCGGGGCGTGCATGTCCACGACGAAGGCGGTCAGTCCTCGGTGCTTGGGCTGATCAGGGTCGGTCCTGCAGATCACCTCGCCCACGTCGGAGTACTGGGCGCCCGACGTCCACACCTTCTGGCCCGAGATCACCCACTCGTCGCCGTCGCGCACGGCCCTGGTCTCCACGCCGGCCAGGTCGGAGCCGGCTCCGGGCTCGGAGAACAGCTGGCAGCCGACCAGGTCGCCCCGGTGCATGGCCCGCAGGTAGGCGCCCTTGGTGACGTCGGTGCCGTGGGCGAGGATCGTCGGTGCGACCATCCCCAGGCCGATGCCGAAGAACCCCATGTCCGGGGTCTCGTAGCCGGTCTCGAGGCGGGCGTAGGCCCGTTCGTGCGCCGGCGTGAGCGCACGTCCGCCGTACTCCTGGGGGCCGGTGATCCACCCGAGTCCGGCATCGGAGCGCGCCGCCCGCCACCGCTTCGCCTCGGCGAGGTTGCGCCGCTCCGCCTCCGGGTCGATCTCCTCGAAGATGGCGACCGAGTCGTCACCCTCGCCCCACACGAACGTGCGCTCCTCGGGGTCTCGCCTCTTGCGGGCGTTGGCCGCGAGGAACGAGCGGACCTCGGTCTCGAAGCCCTCCATGCTGACCTCGCTGGACGCGCTCATCTCGACCTCTCTGGCAGATTGGTGTTGCAACTGGACGTGACCGTAGCCTTGTCTCACCACGTCCGCAGCGTGTTCGGCGCGGAGCGCACGAGATGCTGTGAACCTGTGTGCCATCCCCGACCGCGTGCTCGCTGCCGCATCTCCGCCCCGGAGCGGCACAGCGCAGGTCCGACGTCCCACCAGGAGCCAAGTTGCAGGTCACCCACCCCCACCACGTCCGTAAGGCACTCGGCGTCGCTGCCCTCGCAGCGGCCGCCGCCGGTCTGACCGGCATGCCTGCGGCCGGCGCCCAGGAACCGGCGCCGCCCGCATACGAAGCCCGCTCCGAGGGCCAGGCACTCGAGCTGTCCGTGTTCGGCCAGGCCCTCGTCATCGGACAGGGGTCCAGCCGCGTGGCCCCGGATGGTGCGACGGCCGCCGGGCTGGCCGTGGCCAGCCCCGTGTTCGACGGTGGCGAGTCGTCCGCGGCCGTCCAGGGCACCGGTGCAGACGGCACCCCAGAACCCAGCTGCGTCCAGGACATCGACCAGGTGCCCGGACTGCGCCTCGCCCTGGCGTGCAGCTCGTCGCAGGCCGAGGTCGCGGCGACGACGGCGCAGGCCGCCTCGGCGTCCACGGCGGGCCGGATCGTCCTCAACCCGATCGCGCCGATCCTCGAGACCCCGCTGTCGGCGGTGGTGGAACCGGTCCAGGGTGGCCTCCAGACGCTGGTCGGCGCCCTGGAACCGATCCTCGGACCCGTCGACGACGCCAGCGGGCTGGGCCTGCAGGACACGGTGGGGGACCTGCTGGGCGCCCTGCTCGACGGTGGCGACCTCGTGTCGATCGCGCTCGGCGACTCCGGGACCACCAGCACCCTCGAGGGCTCGCTGCTCTCCACGTCCTGCGCGGCGCAGGGCACGCGCATCGACGTCCTCGATCTCCCCGCGGTCGGCGGCGAGGACCCGCCCCCGGTGATCTCGGTGATCCTGGGCGACGTGAGCACCCGGGTCGACGTCGACACCGCCACCGGTGTGGCGACCCCGGTCGCCCGCCCTGCCGGCGTCACCGTCATCGTGCCCCCGCTCGGGCTGCAGCAGCCGCTGGCGCTCGGACAGACCCTGGACATCCCGCTGCCGGAGCCGCTCGGGACGTCCACGATCACCATCACCGAGGGAACCCGGACGACGGACGAGCAAGGCCGAGCGGTCGCCGTGGCCGACTCCGTCAGCCTCGACCTGCTCAACGGCGAGGCCCTCATGGGTGGCATCGAGCTGAACATCGCCCGGTGCACGTCCGCCGCCGGAGCCACGGCTGCAACGGTGCCGGCGGCCCCGGCGGTGCCGCAGGCCCCCGCTGCGGCGACCCCGACGCTGCCCACCACCGGATCCGACGACGGCCGAGCCCTCGCGCTGGGTGCGACGCTCGGCCTCGCTGGTGTCGCGACGGCGCTGCTGCGCCGGCGCAGCGTCCACTGAGGTCGCATCGACGTCCCGGTGCCGACGAGCCGGCGCCGGCCGGGACGTCAGCCGGCGGGGACGACCACGCCGTGGATGGGTGGGGTGCCGCCCTCGCCGGCCATGGTCCGCAGCAGATCTTCGACGCCGTCGAGGCCGACCGTTGCCCGCTCCAGGTCGGCGAAGGGGTAGCGACCGGACGCGAGTAGGTCGAGCGCCGCCCGGTACGCGGTCACGTCGACGCCGAGGGCGCCCTCGATGCGCAGCTCCTTGTACACGACGTGGTCGGGCTCGAAGCCGGGAGCCCCGCCGCCGCCCCGGGTGCCGGCGATCACGATTCGACCGCCGGTCGCAGCCAGCTGCACGGCCTGGGCCACCACCTGCGGGGCCTTGGCGGTGACGTCGACGACGACGTCGGCGCCGGCGCGGCCGGTGGCGGCGCGGAACGCCTCGACGGGGTCCTGCTCGGTGACGTCGACGACGAGGTCGGCGCCGAAGCCGGGTGCGGCGTCGAGACGGGGTCGGTCGCGCTCGCCGGCGCCGGTGACCATCACGAAGTCGGCGCCCGCCTCCTTGGCCGCCACCGCAGCCGACAGCCCACGTACGCCGCAGCCGAGCACGGCCACGACGTCGCCTGGCCCGGTGCCCGGCACCGTGGCCCCCCAGCGGATGCCCGCGCCGAGCGGGTTGAACAAGGTGGCCATCACCGGGTCGAGGCCGTCGGGCACCGCCAGCACCATCGAGTCCGGGGCCAGGTACTGGTGGGTGGCGTAGCCGCCCCAGAGCCCGGGCCCGGTGTCGACCGACACGAAGCCGTACATCGTGGCCAGACCGTTGCGCTCGCAGCGCCGGTAGGTGCCGGCCCGGCACGGGGCGCACTCGCGGCACGACTGGAACACCTCGACCGCCACTCGCTGACCCTTCGACACGCCCCAGCGCTCAGCGGCCACCGGGCCGATCTGCTCGATCACGCCGACCGCCTCGTGGCCGGGGATGAAGGGGTGGCCAGGGTGGAGCTGGCCGCTGTACTGCTCGTGGTCGGTGCCGCACAGCCCGCAGGCCTCGACCCTGAGGAGGGCGTCGTCCTCGCCCACGTGGGGCAGGGGGAGCTCGCGGGGCTCGAGGCGGTGCGGTGCTGCGAGCACCATGGCGGTTGCGTTCATCGGTTCCCCCGGAGCGGCCCGGTGTGCGTGCATCAATGAGTCGTCGTTGTTGCATGTCTCGCAGCCCGATCCTACGCTTCGGCCACGACCACCTGCCAGGGAGCGCTCCGTGCCGACCCAGATCCCGTCCACCGTCCCGGACCTCTTCTCGCCCGAGTTCGCGTCCGACCCCTACGCGTCGTATCGGGCCCTGCGCGAGCTCGGCCCGGTCCACGACGACGTCAACGACCTGTGGATCCTGTCCCGGCACGCAGACGTGCTCGAGGCGCTCCACCAGCCCACCGCGTTCTCCTCCGAACAGGGCTACGGCCGGTTCATGTCCGGCGCCATCGGCCCGGGGGGCGGGTCGTCGCGTGCCAACGTCCTCGGCTTCGACCAGATGGGCGGGGCCCGGGTGATGATCGCCAGCGACCCGCCCGACCACACGGCACTGCGTCGCATCGTGAGCCGGCCCTTCACCAAGCGCCGCATCGCCGAGTGGGAGGGCATGGCCCGGCGGCTCACCGCCGACCTCGTCGACGACTTCCATGCTCGCATCCGTGACGGCGGCACGGCTGACCTCACCCGGGACATCGCCATCCCGCTCCCGGTCACCCTCATCGCGGAGATCCTCGGCATCCCCCCGACCCAGATGCACGACTTTCGCCGCTGGTCCGACGCGCTCGTCGGCAGCCTCGCCGCCGACATCGACGTGGCTCGCGTCGGTGCTGACCTCGCCGAGATGTTCCAGTACTTCTGGCGCATCGCCGAGGAACGCCGCCGCGACCCGGGTGAGGACCTCATCAGCGCGATCGCCGTGGCCACCCCCGACGGCGAGCAGCTCTCCACCACCGAGGTGGTGATGTTCTGCGTCCTGCTGCTCGTGGCCGGCAACGAGACCACGACCAACCTGTTGGGCAATCTCCAGCACGCCTTCTGGGACCATCCCGGCGAGTGGCGCCGGCTGCGCGACGACCTCTCGCTCGCCCCCGCGGCGGTCGAGGAGGCGCTGCGCTACTGCGGCCCGGTGCAGGGACTGTTCCGGCGGACCACGGAGCCTGCCGTGCTGGGCGGTGCCGACATCCCCGCCGGGGCCAACGTGGCCGTGTGGTTCGCGTCCGCCACCCGTGACGAGGAGGTGTTCGAGGACCCGGATCGCTACGTGATCGGCCGGCCCGGTGGTGAGCACGTCGCTTTCGGCCACGGGGTCCACTACTGCCTCGGTGCCCAACTCGCCCGCCTGGAGACCCGGGTGGTGCTCGAGGCCATCGCCGAGCGCGGCATCGACCTGAAGCCGGCAAGTCCGGCGGTGCGCACCGCCAACACGGTGCTGCAGGGCTACAGCAGCATCCCGGTCACCGCCGACTGAGCACCGCGCTACCCGGGCGGCGACGAGCGACGCGAGCGCCTGCCCTGAACCGACGAGCAGTGGTCGCTGCCCGATTCGCGGCTTGTGGCGGAGCCGAGCGACCGAAGCCGCCAGGCCTGGCGGATCAGCTCCCCGTCGATCGGCTCTTCCAGCGAAGGGACCTCGAGCTCGAAGGTACCGCGCCCCTCCCCGACGTTGAGAGCGACCAGGCGAGTGCTGCGTGGCAGGGCGGGGATGGGGAGCGGCACGCGGACGGGAGGCGTGGGGAGGCCGATGCCCAGCACCTCGCCATGCGAGGGCGTCACCACGAGGCGCCCCCGATCGATCTCGACGGCAGCCCGGACCTCGGCGAGGCGGACGCCGGCGAGGCCGGTGCGCACGGCGAGACCCCCGGAGCGCAGGCGGAGCCGGATCGGCAGCGCGGCGGCGCGGATCCAGGTGTCCAGCGCCGGTTGGTGGACCTCGACCCGGATGCGGACGGGGCCCGTCCGGAGCCGGGGCGGCCAGCCCGGCACCAGCCGACCGTCCCGTGCGTCGATTGCGAGGCGGGCGACCACGAGACCGCCGAGCTCGGCATCCTCGATCGAGGCCCTGATTCGGCCGATGCGGCCGGAGCGGACGTCACCGAGCGAGAGGCCGACACGCAGCTGCACCGGACGGCCGGCTGCAGCAGACCCGGCAGCATCGGAGGCGGTGCCGAGCCATCGGGAGATGTCGGCGGCCGCAGGCCACGGCGCAGGTGCCCAGGTGCTCGTCATCCTTCGCCGATGCGACCGGTGCCGGAGTGACTACGGTGCAACGGCATTGTCTCAACGCTACGTCCCGTCGTGCGCAGAGCGCCAGCGCCCGGGCCGGACACTGGAAAGACCCGGGGATCCGGCGGTCTGGAGCTCCGGTAGGCGATGGAACCCCGCTGAGCGGCCCGGCCGGGGACGGGCGCACCGGGTCCCGGCCGGCGACCGAGGAGGAATGACCATGGGAGCACCCCCGACCGTGAGCACTACCGAGGCAGGTCAGCGATTAGCGGCCGCGTCGCCCTCGTGACCGGTGGCGCCGGCGGGATCGGCGCCGCCATCTGCGCCGAGCTGGCCGCGGCCGGCCAGCAGGTCGCCGTCGCCGACCTCGACCTCGGGCGAGCCGAGGTCGTGGCGAACGAGGTGGGCGGCATCGCCGTCGAGCTCGACGTCACGGACCCTGCCTCGGTCGCTGCCGCCGTCGTGGGCACCGTTGACGCCCTGGGCCCGGTCGAGGTGTGCGTCAGCTGTGCCGGCTGGGACGAGCTGCGCCCGTTCCTGGACACCGACGAGGCGTTCCAGGCCAAGGTGCTCGACATCAACCTGGCCGGCCCGATCCGCGTCACCCGGGCCGTGCTGCCCCACATGGTGGCCGGGTCGTGGGGTCGGATCGTCACCATCGCCTCCGACGCCGGTCGGGTGGGCTCGTCGCTCGAGTCGGTGTACTCCGGGGCCAAGGGGGGCGTCATCGCCTTCACCAAGACCATCGCCCGGGAGTTCGCCCGCCACGCCATCACCGCCAACGCCGTCTGCCCCGGTCCGACGGACACGCCGCTGCTGGGGGCGATCACTGCGGCCAGCAGCGACGCAGAGCGGGTGATCGCCGGGATGACCCGGGCCGTGCCCATGCGCCGGCTCGGACAGCCCCACGACGTCGCCCCGGCGGTTGCCTTCCTCGCCTCGGAGGCCGCCGGCTACGTCACCGGCCAGACCCTGTCGGTGAGCGGCGGCCTGACCATGGTCTGACGAGGGACCACCGCGCCGGGCCGCGAGGTGGACGGCCCTGTGACGATAGGATACCTTCGTTTCACTGTCTCGCAGGAGCGAAGGGGAACGAGCACCATGAAGAACCTCCAAGGCCGCGTCGCCGCGGTCACCGGCGCCGGATCGGGCATCGGCCGCGCTGTCGCCACCGAGCTCGCCCGGCGGGGCAGCGAGGTGGCGCTGTGCGACATCGATGAGGCCGGCATGGCCGAGACGGCCGACCGGATCCAGGCCACCGGTACCCGGGTGTCCGCTCAGCCCGTCGATGTCGCCGACCGCCAGGCAGTGGAGGAGTGGGCCGACAAGGTGGCCGCCGACCACGGCAAGGTC
>SXGQ01430230.1_pt1 | contig 10264 bp, 8 predicted proteins | sample 3178371 | NCBI WGS metagenome assembly SXGQ01 (sample SAMN11356859, study PRJNA531348) | freshwater metagenome | isolation source: freshwater sample F1-20 | place: China: Fuxian Lake, Yuxi | collected 2017-12-25 | reverse complement strand
TCTGTTTTGACGAGTTCAAATTGAAGCATGCTTCATTTTATGCTTTAGGTTGAAAGAGACTTCGAGCGTCTTAAGAGCATGGCATCGCCATAACTGAAGAACCGATACTTTTGTGCAATGGCGTGGGCATACAAAGCCATCACATGCTCATAGCCTGCAAAGGCACTCACCAGCATCATCAATGTGCTTTTGGGCAAATGGAAATTGGTGATCAAACAATCTACCCACTGAAACTCAAAACCAGGTGTGATGAAGATTTGGGTGTCGCCTTGCGCTTGACCAAACTTGGCCCAAGACTCCAAAGTTCTGACCGAAGTGGTACCCACCGCCCATACTTTGCCGCCACGAGCTTTGCATGCATGCAGAGCAAGCTGGGTTGATACAGGGATGTCATACCACTCAGCATGCATGGTGTGTTCGGCAATGTTTTCGGTTTTCACGGGCTGGAAGGTGCCAGCTCCCACATGCAAAGTGACACTCGCGGTGTCGACGCCCTTGTCTTTTAACTGGCCCAACAAGGCATCGTCAAAATGCAGCGCTGCAGTCGGTGCGGCTACAGCACCTGGATTGCGTGCAAAGACTGTTTGGTAGCGCGCTTCGTCTTCAGCAATTTCAGCCGATGTGGCGCTCCCATCGTATTGCCGTTCAATGTAGGGCGGCAATGGCATGTGGCCATACCGAGCCATGAGGGCATGCGGCTCAGCGCTGAATTCAAAACAAAACAAAGCGCCTTTTTCATCAGGCCAACGGCCGATCAAAGTGGCCTCAAACCCCGTCTCGCTTTGTTTCAAGACTGCGTTGGCATCTCTGCCCATGTAAAGGGTGGCGCCAATGGGTGGTTTTTTGCTTACTTTCATGTGAGCCACCACGCGATGACCGGGCAATACCCGCTCAATTAGGAGCTCCACTTTGCCGCCGCTTGATTTTTCGCCAAAGATTCGCGCCTTGATGACTTGGGTGTCATTGAAAACCAAGAGGTCGCCCGATTGCATCTGTTGGGGCAAATCCTTAAACACCCGATCGACTGGCATGGGGCCGCTGCCATCAAGCAACTGAGAGCTGCTGCGCTCGGTTGCTGGGTGTTGTGCGATCAGTTCTGGGGGAAGGAGAAAGTCAAAGTCACTCAAACTGAAGCTGCGTTTGGTTTGGATGACGTCAAGGGGGGGGCTAAAAGCGGTCATGTGCTTGAGGGCCGAACAAGACCCGTTCCAAGTTGAAAAATTGATTTTCCCATTATCTAGCGCAATCAATCAGAAATTAAAACCATCGAATACGTGTAATTAAGCGCAAGATGTGAGCATTAATTAAGAAAGTAATGATCACCATTCACTTCCAAGCGTCCCCAAGTCTGTAACGTATGGGCATGCTCAAAGTATCAGAGTCCCAACAATTCGCTGACCGATTGCGCGGAGCATTGGAAAGTGCAGGTGTGCGTGCTTCACCCACCTTGGTTGCCAATGCCTTCAACCTTCGCTACCAGGGTCGCAGCATTACCCCTCACACGGCACGCAACTGGTTATTGGGCAAAGTCATGCCCACCCAAGACAAGCTGCGGGTCCTTTCGGACTGGTTACAAGTCAGCCCTGATGAACTTCGTTTTGGCCGTGCACCCGGCAAGACTTACGTGTTTGAAATGAACAACGGCCCCATCAAAATGGGCTTGGCCGACCGTGAAATGGTGGATCGGTATTTATCGCTGCCCCTCGAACAGCGCAAAACCATCCGAGATGTTGTTTCAGCCTTCGTGATGGCTACTGTGGCCGAAAAAATGCTTTGAACTTGAGGGCCTGATACACAGGCTGTTTTAGGCCTGCACGGTGCAAGCCATTGAGCAAGCACGGCACAATGGCGATATGGTTGCCTCCGCATCTCCCCCGTCATTTTCGCCAGCCAAGCCCTTATCTGCGCCGCAAAAAGCCATGCGCAAGATGGGTTTGGCGCGCGACATTGATTTGGCCTTGCACATTCCCCTGCGCTACGAAGACGAAACTCGCATCGTCAAGCTACGCGATGCCCGCGAAGGCGATGCCGTTCAAATTGAAGCCACAGTAGTTTCCTCTGAAGTCCAGTTGCGTCCTCGGCGCCAGTTGCTCGTCACGGTCGATGACGGCACCGACACCTGTGTTTTGCGGTTTTTCCGCTTCTATCCTGCTCAGCAAAAGGCCTTGGCCGTGGGCCAAGTGATTCGGGCTAGAGGCGAAGTCAAAGGGGGGTTCATGGGATTCACCATGATGCACCCCGCCTTCAGGGCGGCCACCGGCGATCTGCCGTCTGTGCTCACACCGGTCTATCCCACCTCGGCAGGCTTGCCGCAAACCTATTTGCGCCGAGCCATTGCCGGCGCCGTGTCGCGGGCCGATTTGAGTGAATCATTGCCCCCAGCCATGGCATGGCCCTCATCCCCCCAAGGCAAACCGGTTCAAAGCTTGCGCCAAGCCTTGACCTATTTGCACCATCCCACGCCGGATGCGTCGATTGCGGCGCTTGAAGACCGCACACATCCCGCTTGGCAAAGGCTCAAAGCCGAGGAGCTGCTGGCGCAGCAACTTTCGCAGCGCATGGCCAAGCTAGAGCGCGACACCTTGAAGGCGCCCGCGCTGCAGTCAAAGGGCGGTGCTTGGCATGATAAATTGAAAGAAGTTTTGCCATTTCAGCTGACTGCCGCTCAACAAAGGGTCGGCCTTGAAATTGCAAAAGATTTGGCGCGGCCTGTGCCGATGCACCGCCTGCTTCAGGGCGACGTCGGTGCTGGCAAAACCGTGGTGGCTGCTTTGGCCGCCATGCTGGCCATTGATCAGGGCTGGCAGTGTGCTCTCATGGCGCCCACAGAAATTTTGGCGCAACAACACTTTGCCAAATTGGTGGGCTGGCTGGCGCCTTTAGGGGTTCGCGTGGCGTGGCTTACAGGCAGCCAAAAGAAAAAAGAACGCATGGAAATGCTGGCCCTGATTGAGTCGGGCGAAGCGGCCTTGGTGGTGGGCACGCATGCTGTCATTCAAGAACTGGTGAAGTTCAAAAACTTGGCCTTGGCCATCATCGATGAACAGCATCGCTTTGGTGTGGCGCAACGTTTGGCCCTCAGAGACAAGATGCAAGATGCTGGCATGGAGCCGCACTTGCTCATGATGACGGCCACGCCCATTCCGCGAACATTGGCCATGAGTTATTACGCCGATTTAGAAGTGTCGGTCATTGACGAATTGCCACCCGGGCGCACGCCCGTGGTGACCAAAGTCATTTCAGACAGTCGACGTGACCAAGTCATTGGCCGCATAGGCGCGCAATTGGCCGAAGGGCGTCAGGTGTATTGGGTCTGCCCGCTTATTGAAGAAAGTGAAGCTTTGGACTTGACCAACGCCACGGCCACACACGAAGAATTGTCGGCGGTGTTGTCGGCCCAATTACCGGGAACGACGGTAGGCTTGCTACATTCCCGCATGTCGGTGAACGAAAAGCGCGAGGTCATGGCCCAGTTCACACAAGGCAGCATGGGTGTCTTGGTCAGCACCACGGTCATTGAGGTGGGCGTTGATGTCCCCAATGCCTCCCTGATGGTCATAGAACATGCCGAGAGATTTGGCCTGAGCCAGTTGCACCAATTGCGAGGACGCGTGGGGCGAGGGGCAGCAGCCTCTGCTTGCGTTTTGCTTTATGGCACACCCGAAGGCGGTCGGTTGAGTGAAACAGCACGTGAGCGTTTGCGTGCCATGGTCGACACCAACGACGGTTTTGAAATTGCCAGACGCGATTTACAAATCAGGGGGCCTGGTGAGTTTCTAGGTGCGCGACAATCGGGGGCAGCCCTTTTGCGTTTTGCTGACTTGACCACAGACGAGCATTTGCTTGAATGGGCAAGGCAAGCAGCGCCGAAGTTGCTGGAAAAATACCCCGACATGGCCGAGCGACACATCGCTCGCTGGTTGGGTGGAAAATCGGAATATTTGAAAGCTTGAGAAATTGGCATGACCCTGACTGAGCTGAAATACATTGTGGCCGTGGCCCGCGAACGGCACTTTGGCAAGGCGGCCGACGCGTGTCACGTATCGCAACCTACCCTGTCGGTGGCCATTAAGAAACTCGAGGAAGAACTCGATACGAAGTTGTTCGAGCGTAGCGCCAATGAGGTGAGCACGACGCCTTTGGGCGAAGAAATAATTCGCCATGCACAGCTTGTGTTGGAGCAAGCGGCAGAGATCAAAGAAATTGCCAAGCGCGGCAAAGACCCCTTGGCAGGTACTTTGCGTTTGGGTGTGATCTACACCATCGGCCCTTACTTGTTGCCCGACCTGATGCGTCAGATCATGAAGAAGGCGCCGCAAATGCCTTTGATGTTGCAAGAGAACTTCACGGTCAAACTCATGGAGATGCTGCGTGCTGGCGAAATTGATTGCGCCATCTTGGCTGAGCCTTTTCCCGATGCCGGATTGGCCACCGCGTCTTTGTACGATGAGCCCTTCATGGCCGCATTGCCCGTGAAGCATTTGCTGGCCAAGAAAAAATCAATCACGGCTGAGCAACTTAAAAACGAAACCATGTTGTTGCTTGGCAATGGCCACTGCTTCAGAGACCATGTGCTCGAAGTGTGCCCAGAGTTTGCAAGGTTTTCAAGCAACGCAGAAGGCATTCGGAAAAGCTTTGAAGGCTCCTCCTTGGAAACCATCAAGCACATGGTGGCGGCTGGTATGGGCGTCACTTTGGTGCCGCGTTTGTCGGTGCCTGCTGAAGCACTCGCCAAAGAACCCAAGCGAAAAAAACACGAGGACCCGGACATTGCTTATTTGCCCATCGTGGACGAAGCAGGGGGCTTGCCACCCACGCGCCGTGTGGTCATGGTTTGGCGCAAAAGCTTCACGCGCTATGAAGCCATTGCTGCACTTCGCAATGCCATTTATGCGTGTGAACTGCCTGGGGTGACGCGCTTGTCATGATGCCTGTTCGAGCTGTTTAATTGGATAATTTTTCATCTCATGCGTGTAAAAATCAGATTGTATTTGGACCTCATTCGCTGGAATCGGCCTGCAGGTTGGCTCTTGTTGTTATGGCCTACGCTGTCTGCTTTGTGGGTGGCATCAGGTGGTTTTCCAGGCTGGCATTTGTTGGTCGTTTTCACAATCGGCACCATTCTCATGCGCAGTGCCGGGTGTTGTTTGAACGACGTGGCCGATCGCGATTTTGACAAGCATGTCAAACGCACAGCCGAGCGTCCTGTCACCAGCGGCCGCATCGGTGTCAAAGAGGCTTTGATCCTCGGCGCTGTTCTGGCAATGTTGGCGTTTGGCCTGGTACTTACTTTGCGCCCAGAAACCATGGCTTGGTCCTTTGCTGCAATGGCAGTTGCAGTGGCCTATCCGTATGCCAAGCGCTTTGTGGCCATGCCTCAAGCTGTGCTGGGCGTTGCATTCAGCTTCGGCATTCCCATGGCGTTTGCCGCCGTCACGGGTGAAGTACCAAGCATCGCTTGGGCGCTATTGCTTGGCAATTTGTTTTGGGTCTTAGCCTACGACACCGAGTACGCCATGGTCGACCGCGACGACGATTTGAGAATTGGCATGAAAACTTCTGCCATCACCTTGGGCCAATGGGATGTGGCGGCGGTGATGTTTTTCTATGCTGCCTTTGTGGGTGTTTGGGGCGTGGTGCTGAATGCATCCGAAAAGCCTCTTTTGTTGGTGGGCTTGGCTGTTGCAGCACTTCAGGCCGCATGGCATTTTTGGCTCATCAAAGACCGAACGCGAGATGGGTGCTTCAAAGCATTTCGCTTGAACCACTGGGTAGGTTTTGCAGCTTTTGTGGGCGTGGCACTCAGCCACATCTGATCTGAATCTGATCAGTCTTTGCCGAACTCATCACCCAATTCACCAGCTCGCTTTTGTGCTGCCAGCATGGCTTTCACAAAAGCTTCTTTCACATGGTCCTCGGCCATGGATGTGAGCGCCGCATAGGTGGTGCCACCCTTTGAAGTGACGCGCTGGCGCAGCACTTCAGGTGTTTCTGTTGATTGACGCGCCAAATGTGTGGCACCGCCAAAGGTGGCCTTGGCCAAGTGGTAGGCTTGTTCTTGGCTTAAGCCCATCTGAACACCCGCTTCTGTCATGGTTTCTAAAAAATAAAACACATAAGCAGGCCCAGAACCCGAAAGCGCAGTGACCACATCCAAGTCGGATTCTTGTTTGACCCAAAGCCACTCGCCTGTGCTTTTTAGAACTTGTTCAACCAACTGCTTGTCTGTTGCCGACACACCTGCACGGGAAAATAAACCCGTAATGCCCTGACCCACCAAGGCCGGCGTATTGGGCATGCTGCGCACCACGCGATCTGTTTGAAGCCAGCGCGCAATGCTGTCGCTTCGAATGCCTGCGGCCACTGACAAGTGAAGCGCCTTTTGGGTGAAAGCGGCTACTGGCAAAGCCGCTTCTTTAAATACTTGCGGCTTCACAGCCCAAACCACCAAATCTGCATGGGTCAAAACAGCAGAGGCCGCTGAATCAGTTGAGGCAGCAGCATGAACTTGAACGCCAAATTCTGTTTGAAGCTTGGCGGCAGTTTCTGCAAAGGGCTCAATCACGACCACTTGGCTATGCGCAAGGCCTTGTCTTATCAGGCCACCCAAAATGGCGCTGGCCATGTTGCCGCCGCCGATGAAGGCCAATCGCACTTTTTGAAAATCAATGTGAGTCGTTGCAGTCATGAATCATTTTCGAAAAATAGGCAGAGCCATTGCACAAGGACGGCCAAAGTTAGAATTATTTTGCCTGATTTGACCAATTGGTCTTATTGTCTCTTTTTCGGAGCACAGCTTTCGGTTAATCTTCCTGCCATGAAGTACATCCTTGCACTTGACCAAGGCACCACCAGTTCTAGGGCGGTGTTGTTCAACCGCAATGGCCAGCCCGTTGCCACCGCTCAACAAGAGTTCACTCAATACTTTCCCAAGCCGGGCTGGGTCGAGCATGACGCGCATGAAATTTGGCAAACACAAAAAAATGTCCTGCAAGCCGTTCTGCAAAAAGTGGGCGTTTCTGCCACTCACATACAAAGCATTGGCATCACCAACCAGCGCGAAACAAGCGTGCTTTGGGACCGAAGAACAGGCCAACCCATTGCGCCTGCCATTGTTTGGCAGGATCGCAGAACCGCTGGGGTTTGTGAAAGCCTCAAACGTCAGGGCTTGGCCGCAGGCATTCAAAAGAAAACAGGTTTGGTTTTAGACGCCTATTTTTCAGCCACTAAAATTGCCTGGCTGCTCGACCATGTGAAAGGCGCTAGGCGTCTGGCAGAGCAGGGGCACTTGGCATTCGGCACCATTGATACATGGCTCATTTGGCAACTCACGGGGGGCCGCGTCCACGCCACCGATCCTAGCAACGCGTCGCGAACCATGTTGTACAACTTGCATACCCAAGCTTGGGATGCCAGTTTGCTCAAGCAATTCAACATTCCCTTTTCAATCTTGCCGCGGGTGGTACCAAGCAGCGGTGTGTTGGCCGAAACAGATGCGCATCTGTTGGGTGTGTCAGTGCCCATTGCAGGCTTGGCCGGCGATCAACAAGCCGCTACGTTTGGCCAAGCTTGTTTTGCGCCAGGCATGGCCAAAAACACCTACGGCACTGGCTGCTTCATGCTCATGAACACGGGCCATGTGCCGGTTCAAAGCCGCAATCAATTACTGACCACAGTGGCTTGGCAAGGCTCCCAAGCTGTTGCAAAGGGATCGCATTCAACCGCTTATGCGCTGGAAGGCTCTGTCTTCATGGCTGGCGCCACGGTGCAATGGCTGCGTGATGGTTTGCAAATCATTCAAAAAGCCAGCGACGTCGAAGCGCTGGCAGCCAGCGTGCCCAACACAGGCGATGTGTACTTGGTGCCCGCCTTTGCGGGTTTAGGTACCCCCGACTGGGATGGCCAAGCGCGCGGCACCTTGGTCGGCATGACGCGTGGCACCACGCGCGCCCACATTGCGCGTGCCGCCTTAGAGGCCATTGCTTGGCAAGTGGCCGATGTGTTTTTGGCCATGTCCAAAGACAGTGGCTTGCCATTGACCGAATTGCGTGTCGATGGCGGCGCCAGCCAAAACAATTTGCTCATGCAAATGCAGGCAGATGCTTTGGGTGTGCCGGTGGTGCGCGCCAGCGTGACAGAAACCACCGCATTGGGCGCCGCCTATCTGGCGGGATTGGCCACTGGGTTTTGGACGGGCGCCGAAGAAATCACAGCCCAATGGTCGATCGATCGAAAGTTTGTGCCGCACACAAGTGCTCTCGCCAATCAAGCCAGGCAAACCGGACATGCACGTTGGCGAGAAGCTGTCGACCGTTCACGAGCTTGGGCGAAAGATTAGAAATACTGCATGAATCCTTTGTTGACAGACAGGGCGCAGTTGCTTGCGCAATTAGACGCCGTGCAAGAGTTTGACATCGCCATCATTGGTGGCGGTGCAACGGGTCTGGGCGTTGCCGTTGATGCGGCCGTCCGAGGCTTGAAAGTGGTGCTTTTAGAGGCCCATGACTTTGCCAAAGGCACCTCGTCACGGTCTACCAAATTGGTTCATGGCGGTGTTCGTTATTTGGCGCAGGGCCATTTGCCTTTGGTCTGGGAAGCCTTGCGGGAACGCCAGCACTTGCTTTCAAACGCGCCCCACTTGGTCCACCCCATGCCCTTTGTGATGCCCGCTTATCGGCGAACAGACCAACTGTTTTATGGTCTAGGTTTGAAGTTTTATGACTTGTTGGCAGGCCCGGCCAGGCTGGGGCCTACCCGTTTGTTAAGTCATGCAGAAACTTTGCAGGCGCTCCCGGGCGTCAGAGTCACGAATTTGGTGGGCGGTGTGAAATATTGGGACGCCCAATTTGACGATGCGCGCTTGGCCTTGGCCTTGGCGCGAACCGCGGCATCTCACGGCGCGATCGTGCTGAACCACATGCCCGTCACAGGTCTTCTGACAGAGTATCCTGCGGGCCGCATCAAAGGCCTGACATGCCAAGACACAGAGACGGGCCAAGAGCGCAGTTTGAAAGCCCGTTGTGTGGTCAATGCCACGGGTGTCTGGGTGGATCAAATTGAGGCCATGCTGTACTCCAAGCCTGGCAACGCCAGCGATGCCAAACTGCCCCATGCGGTCAGGCCTAGCCAGGGTGTTCATCTGGTGGTGGATGCTTCTTTCTGGCCGGGTTCATCGGCCTTGTTGGTACCGCACACCCAAGACGGCCGTGTTTTATTTGCAGTGCCATGGCAAGGCAAAGTCTTGTTGGGCACCACCGACACGCCCAGGCCCCAAGTAGATTGGGAGCCGCGGGCGCTTGAATCTGAAATTGACCAAATCTTGCAAGAAGCCGCCAAATACTTGGTCAAAGTGCCTTTGCGCTCGGATGTCAGCAGTGTGTGGGCGGGGCTTCGGCCCTTAGCGCGCACCGATGAAAAATCAAACGAAAAAGGCGCCACACACAATGTCAGCCGGGAGCACACCGTCAAAGTGGCATCCAACGGCCTGGTCAGTGTCATGGGCGGCAAGTGGACCACCTACCGCGCCATGGCCGCCGATGTCATGCAATCCATTCGCAATGCGCAACTTATTTCACTGACGTCTGAAGATGTGACGCTTGATACCAAGTTGTGGGGCGCTTCGGCTTCGGACGGCCCCTATGGCACAGACGCAGAACTGTTGGCCAGCTTGCCGGGTGCAGGCATCGGGTTGGGCCCGTTGCCAAGCCGTCAATTGAGTGAAGCCATGGTGCGTTTTGCAGCGCGCTATGAATATGCTCGCACGGTTGAAGATGTCTTGGCCCGTCGAAACCGCTTGCTGTTCTTGGATGCGAGTGCGGCACTGGCGGTGGCCCCCCAAGTGGCAGACATTCTGGGCACTGAAACGGGCGTCTCGCCGCAATTGGCTGATTTCGAAGCCCTGGCAAAGTCCTATCAAATGCCTTAAAAGCAGTTTTCTTGGGTTTTTTGGCCCAAAAAGTGTTGACACCGCCCAAAATTGTTGTAATATCGCGGGCTTCGCTTGTAAAAAAAGCGGAGTTATCTACCCAAACAAAAGCACGGCGAGTGGTTCGCGGTGTGGATGACGGGTCCAAGACTGATCTTGGTGCCTTGAGTGTTCAAGCTGAAAAGCGCTGACCCCTAAGGTGCACAAGGTGCAAGTTGGGAAATATTGAAATGATTCAGACAGAAACTCGGTTGGATGTTGCCGACAACACCGGCGCTAAGTCCGTCCTTTGCATCAAGGTGCTGGGCGGCTCTAAACGTCGTTACGCCAGTGTTGGCG
>SXGQ01886941.1_pt1 | contig 10266 bp, 17 predicted proteins | sample 3178371 | NCBI WGS metagenome assembly SXGQ01 (sample SAMN11356859, study PRJNA531348) | freshwater metagenome | isolation source: freshwater sample F1-20 | place: China: Fuxian Lake, Yuxi | collected 2017-12-25 | reverse complement strand
GTGCGGCGATATATTCAAACATATAGTCAGTATAGCATCAACCGGCTAGATTGTCAAGATATTGTTGTAGATTTGATCCATGAAGGGCCAGCATGATTGAATCCTGCTCGCTGAATACGTAGATAGATTTTGGACCAGATATATAGTATGGGCTGGTAAAGTGTTTTTCTAATTGGATATAACTGCGATTAACTAATTCTGTAGGCAGTTTAAACTGCCAATTCTTGATCTCTGGATTTTTATTCAGCATATTAAATGCTGGACGAGTCAAGCGTAGGCTATCTGGATTTACTGGATTATGCCACCAGCTGGCCGGATTATCATAGCGTTGATAACGTAAGCCGAGTTTAGGATCTGATGTGAATGGATTTAAGGTGTGCTTTTGGAACCGAGCCTGCCATACATTTTGCAATGAGTCAGCAGTGCGTGCCATATATTAAGCAAATACTGGAGTTCCGGCACTTAGTAGTACTACTGTGAATTTATCTGATTTAAACAAAGCATTCAGCTTTTTAGCCAGATTGTGTGCATGACCTGGATTACTAAATGACACTTTTTTATACTTAGGACCAGGATAGGCTACTAGGATATTCTGTGTTTTTAAATTGATAGGTTGGTTATCATAGAACACCGCCCAGATACCTTCACTGCTGAGTATCTGATCACTCTTGTATGTGGTTTTATTAACGTGTTCTAATAATACGTTGGGTTTTGGTCGACTCACTAGACGATCCTCCTTACGTATTATTTATGCCATTAACTACATATATAATTAGAAATTTCCACCATCAAATTCTACGTTCACAGTGGCATTATCATCGGATTGTTTTCTTATTTCTGTAAGCTCGTTGATTTTGGTTAGTAGCTCAAAAATTTCACTGTGGATATTACGTGCTTCTAATGCCGAAAGATTTAGCTCTTTAGCATTGGTCTGATTCATTACTTTAACACGATCGTTAAACTTCTTCAGATGCAGGCTTAACTGTTGTTCCATGTAGGGCTCCGTTGGCGATACGTAAATGTTCTTGCATTTCTTCTGCTGACTCATAAGGACCAGCATAGGGATAACGATTAAGTGTAATCAGTTTAGGGCAGTATGATTTCACCCAGCCATTGTTGAATTTGACGATATAATATCCAGCACAGAAAAAGCTTTTACTTTTACTGCCCTTGGTAAAGATAGGCAGTCGATGTTTGACATCCCATAATATATTATTAGGTTTATGTTCACAAGGGAATCCATAAACTGTATTACTTTCAGTGATAACTTTCTTGGGTGGGGCTTTATCTACTATGATATAGTATCGATCACTTAGCAGTTTTAAACTAGCGAACTGTTCACGCTGTTGATCATGTTGATAGACAACTCCTTGCGGATTAGCTAATATGGTACCAATCTGTTGGCCATTATCTTCGACGATCCAACATTTATTTTTAACGATTGCTTTAGCTAATAGAGTCATAAGTTAAGTATATAATAGTGTTTAGACTGTGTCAAGTGAAATATACTCGTTTTATGCCAGCGTAAAATGAATCTAATTCTGCTACAGATTCTAAATCGTTTTTTAAAGTATTTGCTCTACTAGATATAACTATCATATTAGTAACATCATACTGTAGTTCTGGATACTTGGATTTCGATCTAATATGGTCCACAGTTGGGCGAAACCAATCATTACCACGCCCGGCCGCTTCTCTTAATACAGTATTAAACCCAAGACCATAGTCAAGTAGTGTATTGAAAATTGGACAACGATCCGATGCTCGTTTATACAATTCTTTTGCATCTACTTTCCAACGGCTAGCGGCTTGATAACACCAGATCATTTTTAAATCCAATGTTTCTTGGAATTCAATATAGTATTCCATGCGTAGATATGTAGCACGATCAAATGCAGGATGTAGTATGCGAGATGCAAGGGCCTCCTCGGCCCTTGCAATTTCCTCTTTGATGAATTCCATTACGCAGATTCCTTCTTGAATCCAACCATCTTAGTAATTGGAAACCCTGGGTCTGGATAATTAAATTTATCACCGCCCGATAAACGTAGTACTGGGTCAATAGTAATACCATAACTCCTTGGATTCCCTGGTGCTTTTTGTCTTGCTTCATCCCATTTATAATATACTTCACGGAATGCGGCACCGATCATTTTACCACGGTTACCAGTCTGGATACGATAATCATCTCGCCACTGTGGTTTATTTTTGGGCATTAGTTTTTGCATAACAGCATTAACTTCTTTCCAAACACCATCAGGACCATTTGGCCATTTTGTTTTTAGTGTAATTGAAAGAGTATATTCCCAACTTTCCCATTCTGTAGCACTTTTCTTTTTATACTGAGATCTAATCAATTCGCAAAGACCCCAGACTGGTTCTTGCGGTGCTCCGTGGGCAGGCCAAGCCATACGTATGATCTTAATTGCTCGATCTAACGTGTCCTGTTTAAATTCATCCAATAATGCTAGATACTTAACCACATGTGGAGTTTCTCCAGCTTTGATACTACTTTTAGCTTTAGGAACAAATTTAACATTCTGTTTTTGGATAAGTTTATCTAGATTGTATGGTGCTTTATCGCTAGGATACAATACTTTTCTTGCTTCTTTCATCTTAGTAGCCCGTTGAACTTGGTTACGATTTTTGTCGTAATCTTCTGTTTCATAATTGTCTACATTAAGTGCTAAGAATTGGTCAAAGTCGATATATTCATCATCATCCTCAACATAACGTACAGGTACTTTTTCAACACCAACAATACCTAATAATAAGGTACCATGTTGTCCGTCGTTGATGTACGTGGCTTTAGTAGATATACTACGTCGACCAGTTGCACCAAATACTAAAGATGATTTAAAGTTACATAAGTGTGTTACTAGATTAATTATATTGATAGTACGTTGAGCTTTGTAGTTAATAAAAAGATTAGCCCATTCAGTTAGGCCTTCTTCACTAAATCCTTTAATACCCGCATCTGAATTATATTCGGGTAATTTAAAATCACTGAATACACATTTACCTTCACTGTCTACACAGTTGGCTAAGAATTCAATTACTCGATCTAATGATGACACAAAAGATACAGTACCCCATTCTGAAGTATCAATTAATCCATTTTTGCCTTTTTTGCAGTTTCTAACTGCTTTGATAATAGCGGCAAATTCATCAGGCTCGAGAGTAGCTAAATCTTTATCCCCACTAAAAACCAAACTTAGGTTTGGTCCCCAACGATTTAAACTTGGATGATAATATTTGGCCATGATTATTTTATTCCTTTCAATGCAAGGTTACGATATTCCTGATACTTACCAGCTTCGTTTGCTAGTTTAGTAGGATCAAAGTCACGACCTTCAATAGCATCAATTAAGGTAGGTGGAAATGGTGGCATCCTAACCAAACCAGCTTCGTAGTCAATGAATGCTTTCTTAGTTTCTTCTGCGGTTGCGTGATCATCAATCAAGTCTACCATATAGCCTACATCAGCATTGTGTGGAATATGGCTTACAAAACCTCTGCGCCAACAGCCGGTGGATGAGTCGTAGTTATCCCAATAAGTTGCTGGGAGATCACGTGAATGCTCGTTACGAGCTTTGTCCATATAGTCTATGGTTCTATCTACAGTGGTATGAGTTACTTTGAGTATTTTACTAGCATTTTGATCAATAGTTACTGTAACAGCACGCGAATTTGCTAGATGTGGGTTTGCGTTAACTACTGCGTTTAATTCTTCAGCCGCAGTTTCTGAGTTGTTGAAGTTTAACTTCATATCTGTACCTCTTTCTTATGTTATTCTGTCCAATTTGGACTGTTATAAAAATGGACCCTTTAGCTGTTCTATTACAATTAGCTTAGGCGTCCGCTTGTACCGCTTGTAAATAGTAAGAATTCCTTACTACTTAAATACAATTATACACTCAAATAGAGCTATTGTCAAGATATTTTGAGTGTATGTAAGTCATTGATTATTAACCAAAATCAAATAGTTCTTCGTTGGCAATAGATACCTGTTTCATTGATCCATAATCAATGCGTTCATGCACTTCTCTAGGTACAAATAGTCGGTCCATATACTTCTTGATCTGACGATGTTTCATGCCTAAATTTGCACCCCAGGATAAACCACGTTGCTCAGGATTCATTGGATTTCGAACAGCACAAACGCAGACATAATCCAAATCAGCGAAGAAATCATATAAGGCCTGAGGGTCATATCCGTATGCACGACACTGTTTGGGCACGATCTCAACTTGGACCGCAGGACGACAACGGGTGATAGTATCACGGGCACCTTGCATGACCATGAGCTCACTGCCTTCTACGTCAATCTTAATAACGTCAACATCTTCAAACTGATAGCTGTCAATAGTACGGCATGGTACAGGTACAACATGCTCTGCTTTCTTGATCTGCGCTTCATCATAGACTGCAAAATTATGCCCACCATGTTCTGGATGATCTTGGATGCCAATGGCGCCTGTGTTCTTGTTGGTTAGTGCTACTTCATGTACGGTGATCTCACCAACTATGTCCATTGGTTGTGAGTGACCTTTCCACGTAAACCAACCAGCTTCTGCACTAGGATCACGATGTAGTTGTCCAGATATAGTATTACCGTGCCAATATACCCCTCGAAGTTGACTACGACGAGCAATCTCAATGTTGGCTTTTAACATAGTCAGTGTAGTTGGTGTTGGTTCAAACGATTCTACATAGTTGGCCCATTCAGCATAGGCGATGGTATTATTACCTACGTTAGCACCAACGTCAATAATGCGACGTGCATTGGGATAGATGGTACGAATCAGTCTTGAGTTATTGCCTTGATAGTAGACATTTACTCCGCTGAATCGCGGTCCTTGTAAATTGTCAATACTCAATAGCCAATAGCAACGACCAAACTTATTCATCACTAATCTAAACTGTGGGTTATTATATAATCCACTAGGTTCGTCAAATCCGAAATTGTCTTTAAATTCTTCCGGGGTGAGTGTTACTGTGATATTTTGCGGTTGCGTCATATTAGTTCTCCTTTCTAATCAATGTTCGCAATGGTATTTATAATAGCACGATAGCGATGATGACAATATAAGTTAAGTAGTGTAGGGCCTGATCCGCGCCTAGCCAAATCCAAAAATTACGATCTGCTGGGGTAAGTCCACGATTCAATTGTTGCTTAAAATAATCAATATGATAGTGTGCGATGAAATCAAATAAAGGTAATATCAACAGTTGATCGGCACTGGTAACGAAAGGTATCAAGATCAAGAACGTCCAACAGGCATGTACTCCTGCATGATGGATACCACCCGTGGCACCATACGTGCCTTTTTCTCTGAGCATGTAGTCATACTGCATCAAGAAATCAGCGATGAAATGCTTGATGCCAAATAAGGCTAGTAAGATGAATATAGTTGCGGTCATTTAGAGTACCCCTGTCTCTCTCATGAGAGAGTATAGCAACACTGCTCCTGCTATCATTATAATGAATGCTATGGTTACTATGATATCTTCTTTTTTCATCTGTAATATACGCTACGACTCTTAGGAGTTTCCCACCAATCAATGTGGTCAACAGTTACGTTAAGTTTCTGCATCTTTACATCTACCAAGTCCGCCATCCAGCTGGATAAGTTTTCACTGGTTGGTACAAAGTCTACGATAAAGAATCCTTCATAGTATTCATACTCTGGTGTGTTGGGTTCTAAGTCACCTAGATAGACGTTAAATCCTGCTACATGGATAGTGTCTGGAATAAGTGCTGGAATTAATTTACGATTGCCAATAAGCTGATTGTATAATGGATCACTACGATCTAATATAAACTGATGATCGATATATTCATTGATCCACTTCTTCAACCATTCCAAATGACGGAAGTCTGTTACCATACCAGTTGGATCTAATTCGCCTGTTGGACTCTTTAGATATACCTGCATCTTACCTTCATGTCCATGCAAATGACGACAAGCACACTTTAAGTCAGCGGCATATTCACCATTTAGTTTCTGTGTCCAAACTCTGTGTCCATAACAGAATTCAAATGTTTTATCAATTATATGTGCCATGTTATTCCTTGTGATGTTGCCAAAGTTGATCAGTGCCACCTAGGTGGCCCCAATCGCTGTCTACGATCATTCTACTGCTGATACCACCACGGGGGCGATATTCAATTTCTATACGGATACGATCTGGTTCGTACACTGCCTTAAGATCTTTATACATTACGTCTAATGCACGCTCATAACTGAGTCTAGTGTCACGATATTGAAATATGTATTGCTTAAGGCTTTTTAATTCAATGGTCTTGTCTTTGCCATAAAACCAAATAGTTACATCACCAAAGTCAGGTTGATTAGCGCCACCTAAAAATGTAAATTCTGGTATATTGATACGCTGTTCATATCCACGTGCGGCATTAGGTAGACTTTTTAATATACCGCTGTCTATACTGTCCCAAAGTTTCTTTTCCATCTATTTCTTTTCCTCAATGTAGTGTTTGCTCCAGTCATACTGTGTTTCCTGATGTTGTTTACTTTGATAATGGCTAGGACCATCATAGTAGTCTAGGCCAAAATGTCTTCGTAAATTCTTTTGATCACCTTGGCTACCACACATGTCAGCACAACGCTCACCAACCATACGATAGAAGTGCGCGAGATTATCCGTTACGGGTAATCCTGCTTGTTCAGCTAATTTTTCTAATTCTTTGTTCATACTATATTATATTTAGGTTTTTGATAGAAGTCAACTATTTTTCATTCTTTAATCGTTCGTTGCATTCTTCTTCAGTAGCACATCGATATATGTGCCCTGTTTGGGTGTTCATGATAACGATCTCGCTGGATTTGGGATCAACGTTAAAAGTGTATAGGCTGTTATGGCGGAACTCTGGTGCTGTAGTTTGATATGCTAGTAGCAGTGCGGTGATCGCTTCAAATATCATTCAATGAGGCTCCCCATCGTAATGCAAAAAACACTGCATCTTTTTCATCTCGGAAATAATAACTAAGAACAAACGGATTTTGACTATCATCTAAATCTGCCGTCCAATTACCATCACCATCACCATCATATTCTTTCCAGCCAATATTATCCCATAACCAATTTTCAATTGGTAAATGTGCCTGATCATCATCATAGGATAATTTAGGTATTTTAATTCTTACTTTATGATCAAATGTTTTTAGCACTGTCTAATATACTTTCTAATTTAGCCTGTCGTTCTAATAAGTTAAAGAACAACGCCAAGGTATTAGCCGCATCTACGTCTGCTCGATGTGCTTTACCTTTAAAATGCAGTTTAAAGTAGCCCATAGCTGAACTTAATCCACCACTAGGTGCTTTACCGCGGGACAGCATCAAGTATGTGTACCAGGTCTTAACATCTACCCAACGACGGCCAAAATGCGGGAAATCCGCGTGGTTTTTGCTGAATTCTGCCAGTAATTCCACACTATCCCCACCACCCCAGGTCACTGGGTTGATAAAGACCTTATGTTCACGTATCAGCTCAATGAGCTCACGGGCCACATGTTCATGGCTGTATGCTTCTGCACGTATGTCACTATCAGTAATACCAGTTAGTGTAGTAATAAATTCGCTGATAGGTTCTTGTGGATCTATGTACCATTTACGGACAACATAGTCTTCAAAGCGTGTGTTCTTATCACCTATGGCTACTCCAACCTGTATGATCTTTCCTGACGGTTGATTTAGCTCTAGATCTAATGCTAGGAATTTTCCATCTGCTATCATGCATAGTCTTTCTGCGGGTAGCTGGCCATCATCCATTCGGCCATGTTGCTAGCATTCTCACTCAATTTAACTAGATCATACTTGCCACAGAACTTTAAGAACTGTGCACCAACCATGGGCATGTTCTTAGGTACCTGGGCGGCCGCTATAGTTTCTGCCATTTTAACTTTAATATCATCTGGTTGTGCTGTTAGATCAACTAGCACACGATTACGTTCATAATCATCTAACACACGATGTTCAACGCCATTATGATCAACCCAACGCTGTAACATCATGTTATTCCAATTATAGCCTTTCTTATCTTTATCACTGTAGGCTTCTTCAAGACCTACCTTGTTCTTGCTGCCTTTGGTGCGCACGCCTGGAAATGCTGAAAATACATTGTCTGTAGGATCACCACGCATACATTTTTCAAAAAGTATAAACTGTGGGTCGGGTATCTTCTTGGACTCTTTGGTCTTTTTATCTATGACAGGTTTACCTTTCTTGTCAAAGATACCTTTGAGCGTGTGTAATTCATCGCTGATACCATTGTATTGATTAACGTTGTCTGCTAGGAGTTGATAGAAGTCTGTGTCGCTGGATATGATCGTATGATGATCAGTTGGATGGCTCTGTATCCAACCAGCAATAAGATCATCAGCTTCTAATTCACCGTGTTGTAGAACGCTACAATTAGTTTTTTCTGCGACAAACGTCTTTAAGTTATCAAAGGTTTCCCAGAACAATCGATCTTCTTCTGCTTCACTTTCGGTAAGTGCCGCACGTGCTACACTTCGATTTTTTTTGTAGGGTTCATAGAAGTCTTTGCGCCAACTGCGGCCTTCTAAACAGAATATAACATGATCAGCTTTCTGATCACGCCATGATTTGTACACTGAAGCTAGCGTTACATGGATGGCAAAACCTAGCTTATCCCAAGTATCACTTTGGCGATGTGCTGAATGTCGGGCTCTGAAGAATGTGTTTGCTGTGTCTACAAGTAAGTATCTCATGTAAACATTATACTACCAAATTTGATTAAAGTCAACTAATTTCCGTTCTACCGTCGCCTAGATCACGACGATTGGTGTTCCTGCGTAGTTCTGGATCTGCTTGCTCTTGCTCATAAGTTTCTAATACTACATTACGGCATATGGTTTTAAACCAATTGTCTACGATGTCCTGATCTGTTTTGCCCTGATAACCAGCACGTACCAAATTAGACACAAACTTGTCGTTCCAATCTAGTTCAAATGCACCTTGTCCTGGATTTTCATGATCTATATCCATGCTGAGTATTTCTACCCAAGGTTCGCCACGTTCGGTAGCTAACTCTTTAGGAGTCTTTTTGATTTTTTGTTCTTTTAGTGTAGCAGACTCTGGTTTGTTACCAAAAAGATTATTGATCAATTTCTTTATCATATTAGTCCTTGAATAAATCTACTGCTTCCCATGGCAAATTAGCCTTACCAAAGTGTCCATAGTTAGTTGTTTCGCTATAGATAGGGCGGAACAACTCAAATCTATTTATGATACCTGCTGGTGTAAGGTCAACATTTTCACGTATCCATGCAGTAATATCATTATCAAACCCAATACCCTTGTCTGTCTTAACAAACAAGCTAGTAGGCTCTTTAACACCGATAGCGTAACTGATCTGCACTGTTGCTTTATGTGCGCCTCGACTAGCTACGATATTCTTAGCCAAGTACCGAGCCATATAAGCCGCACTACGATCTACTTTAGTAGGATCCTTGCCACTAAATGCACCACCACCATGTGGACTATAACCACCATAGGTATCTACAATAATCTTACGTCCAGTCAGACCAGTGTCACCATCTGGACCACCAATTACAAATCTGCCAGTTGGGTTAATCAAGTATTCTGTATTGGCATCTAATAGATTCGGTGGCAATACTGTATCGATAATAGTTTTAACCTGCTCACGCAAATCATTGATATCTATATCAGCTGAGTGTTGTGTTGAGCATACTACCTTAGCGATACGACTAACAGTGCCATCGCTATTATATTCCATAGTAACCTGCGATTTGGCATCAGGTCCTAGCCATACTACTCCACTCTTGCGAACTGCTGTTAACCGTTTGACAATCAAATGACTGTAGTAAATAGCGCTAGGCATCAAGTCTGATGTTTCGTTGATAGCATAGCCAAACATCAGCCCTTGATCGCCAGCACCAAACGTGTCAGTGCCTAAGGCAATGTCAGCTGATTGACCGTGCATATAGTTCTTAATGTCAACAGTTTCCCAATGAAACCCATCTTGCTCGTAACCAATGTCACGGATCACGCGACGCACAGAATTTTCAACTTCAAAAGGATTGTAAATACCTTTGTATTCGCCAGCTAGGATGACTTGACTAGTTGTTACTAGGGTTTCACAGGCACAGCGATAAGCAGGATTGTGCTCATGCATCATGAGATCTAATACCGCATCACTGATAGCGTCTGCTACCTTATCTGGATGCCCTTCGCTTACACTTTCACTGGTAAATAGGT
>SXGQ01005723.1_pt1 | contig 10266 bp, 7 predicted proteins | sample 3178371 | NCBI WGS metagenome assembly SXGQ01 (sample SAMN11356859, study PRJNA531348) | freshwater metagenome | isolation source: freshwater sample F1-20 | place: China: Fuxian Lake, Yuxi | collected 2017-12-25 | reverse complement strand
CGGGTTCGGTCGGTGCGGACAGTCGAATGGTGCCGACCTGGATGCCCGCCGCGCGCAGACGCTCGGCGAGCAGGTTGCCGAAGAACAGCGGGGGATTGGTGATGGCCACGTTCACGGGTGAGGTGATGGGCTTGCGAAGGAATCCGCGCACGATGAAGGCGTTCGTGTCGGGCTCTCGCTGGATCCACAGTCCTTCGTCCTTCGACTTGCCGGGCGTGGTGCTGTTGACGATCCTCACAAAGCTGCAGACCGGTTCGGTGCGGGTCACCTCGGCGCCGCGCGGCGACGGCGTGGCGAAGAAGCCCAGGCAGTTCAGCCGGAAGTTCACGCCCGCGATCTCGGCGCAGTACTCCTCGTGCAACTGATCCACCGGCCAGTCGGTGTGGCAGCGTGCGGGTTCGAACACGCGGTCGTCCACCACCAGTTCGCGAACCGCGGTGATGCCGGCCGCCTTCGCCGCGTCGGTCCACAGCGCCAGCAACGCTTCCACCGTCATGCCGGTGTGCTGCTCACCCGCGGCATCGGTGTAGGTCATCTGCGACAGCAGCTCGGGGTCGGCAAACGCCGGATCGCCGTCGCCCACCACGGTCAGCCGGTCGCCATTGCGCAGCAGGCGGGTCTGGAACGCGAAGTCGGGGCCGAGCAGGCGCAGGGCGGTGCCGGTGGTGAGAAGCTTCTGGTTGCTGGCTGGCATCAGCGGCTGGTCGCCCAGGATGTTCACAACTTCCTTGCCATCCGCATCGCGCACGCTGACGCTGGTGACGCCCTTCTTGGGGCCCATCGAACCCATGAGTCCGCGCACCTCGTCCTGCAGATTTCCGGCCGAGGCCGACAGTGCAAGGCAGGCGGCGGAAAGCAGGGCAACGGTGTGCAGAGCGCGCTTCATGGGATGCTTGACTGTATCGGCGCGGCCTTCGCCACGGCTCAACTTTCCGCGCAGGATCGTGCCACGCCCGTGCCCGCCACGAACCCGCTCGCCCCTGCCCACTGGAAGTTGAAGCCGCCGATGCGGCCATCCACATCCAGCATCTCGCCCACCAGATGCAGGCCCGGACGCACGCGGCTCTCCATGCTTTCCAGCCGGATCTCGCTCAGCGGCACGCCGCCTGCGGTGGTCTCGGCGTGCGTGAAGCCGCGGTCGCCCGTCACGGGCAGATCCAGTGCGGTGAGGTGTCGCACCAGCTCGCGGCGGCGTTCGCGTTCCAGTCGCTGGGCGGTGGCGTCGGCCTGCACACCGGCGGCCTGCAGCACCGATCGGGCCATGCGTTCCGGGAAACGCTCGCGAAGGCGGCTCAGCAGCGAGCGGCCCGTGGTGTCCAGCAGCCAGCGGTCGGTGGCGGCTTCGTCCATGTCGGGCATCAGGGCCAGCTGCAGTCGGGTGCCGGGGTCGGCCAGATGATGCATGGTCCAGTGGCGAGAGATGTCGAGCGCCACCGGACCCGAGATGCCGAAGTGCGTGCACAGCATGGCACCCTGCATGCGCACCAGGCGCTTGCCGGCGGCGTCGGTCACGCGCAGTTCCACCGGGGTGGCCAGGCCCGCCAGCTCCAGCATCCAGTGCCCGGGCGCAAGCAGCAGCGGCACCAGCGAGGGCACCACATGCTGGGTCAGTGTGTGGCCAAGCGCCAGAGCCATCTCCAGACCCGCGCCATCCGAGCCGCTCTTTGGAAGGCTGCGGCCACCCGTGGCCATCACCACGCGCTCGGAGAGCAGCGATCCGGTGGTGGTGTCCACCTCGAAGCCCCCGTCGATGCGCGGCGAAATGCGCGTCACGCGCACCGGGTGCCGGATCTCCACGCCTGCATCGTTGGCCGCCCGCAGCAGCGCGGTGAGCACGGTGCGTGCCTGATCGGTCACCGGGAACAGCTTGCCGGTGTCCTCCTGCTTCAGCTCCACGCCGAGTGCGCTGAAGAATGCCACGCACTGTGTCACGGTGAAGCGGCTCAGCACGCGGCGGATCGATGCCGGCGTTCCGCCGACGTAGTCGCGTTCGTGCACGGCGTGATGCGTGACATTGCAGCGACCGCCGCCCGCCACCAGGATCTTCGCGCCAAGCGTGCGTGCGCCGTCCAGTGCCACCACGCCGCGCACGCCGGCGCGTCCGGCATGGATGGCGGTCATCAATCCCGCCGCGCCGGCGCCAACCACCACCAGCGGCACGCGTTCGGAGTCAGTCACCCGCGCCTCGTGGCGGATGGATGGGTGCACCGTCGATGGTCAGCTTGGCGGGTCGTGGCTTGTTGGGTTGCGCGGCCGAGGGGCATCCGGGGCACGAAGCGTTCCTGTTGCGCGAAGGCAGCAGGGGTCGCAGCACCGCCGCGAACGCCAGCAGCGCCACCAACGACACGATCCAGAACTGCCAGTCATTCCAGGGCATCAGGTGACTCCCATCTGCACCAGCACGGTGCGCACGACGAACGCCATGCTCCAGGCCAGTCCGCTCATATAGACCAGCTGCAGCAGCGGCCACTTCCATGAACCCGTCTCGCGGCGCACCAGCGCCAGCGTCGGCAGGCACTGCATGGCCAGCGTGAAGAACACCAGCAGTGCGGCCGCGGTGGGGGTGTCGAACAGCTTGCTGCCGTCGGCGCGGCGACCCTGCGCGATGCGCTCGATCACGCGGCGCTCGTCGTCCTCGCCGCCCGTGCCATTGAGCACCGTGAGCGTGCTCACGAACACCTCGCGTGCCAGGAAACTGGTGAGCGTGGCCACGGTCAGCTGGTGATCGAAGCCGAGCGGCGCGAACACCGGCTGCGCGAAGCGGCCGATGCGGCCCGCGAAGCTCTGCAGCTGCTGGTCGCGCTCCAGATAGGCATCGGCCTGCACCTGCAGCACCGCCGCCTTCGCCACGCCATCCACCGACTGCGTGGCACGCAGCTGCTCGGCCTGCGCGTACATGCCGGCCACCTCCAGTGTGGGCGTGGACGTCGGATACGCACTCAGCCACCACATGGCCACGCAGATCGCAAGGATCATGGTGCCCGCGTTCTGCAGGAACAGTCGCGCGCGATCGCCGGTCATCCACAGTGCGGTGCGGATGCTCGGCCGGCGGTACGGCGGCAGCTCCAGCATCATGGGTCGCGCAGGCCCGCGCAGGATGGTGCGTCGTGCGAGCAGGGCGCTCAGCAGCCCCGCCACCGCGCCGGTGGCGTAGCAGCCGATGAAGGCCATGGCCGCGAACCATGGCTTGCCCGCGAACAGCAGCGAGATCAGCAGCACGTACACCGGCAGTCGCGCGGTGCAGCTCATGAAGGGCGCCACCAGGATGGTGGCCAGCCGATCGCGCGGATCCGGAATCAGTCGCGTGCTCAAGATGCCGGGCAGCGCGCACGCATGACTCGACAGCAGCGGCACGAAGGCCTGACCCGGCAACCCGAAGCGTCGCATGAAGCGGTCGGCCGCGAATGCCGCGCGCGCCAGATAGCCGCTGTCTTCAAGCAGGCTCAGCAGGAAGAACAGCAGCGCGATCTGCGGCAGGAACACCACGGTGCCCGCCACGCCGCCCACCACGCCATCCACCAGCAGGTTTCGCAGTGCGCCCTCGGGCAGCGCGGCCTGCAGCCAGCCGCCCAGATTCGTGAAGATCCAGTCGATGCCGTCCATGGGGAACTTGGCCAGCCAGAAGATGGCCGTGAAGAGCAGGGCCATCACCATCACGAATACCGCGCCGCCCGACACCGGGTGCGTGAGCGCGGCATCCACGCGATCGCTCAGCGCGTCGGCACGGACCGCGCGCTCGCCGCCGATGCTGTCGGCCACGGCGTCGCCGCACCACGCAGCCAGCGCCGCGTCGCTCTCGTTCGATGGAAGCAGTGCAAGACGGTTCTCGAAGGCGCCGTCGGTGATGCCCTCGCGTGCGACGCGCATCGCGGCCGCCGCCATGCCTTCAACGCCCTCGCCGGTGCGTCCGCTGGTCACATGCACGGGACAACCCAGTCGTGCCTGCAACTTCGCCGCATCCACACTCAGGCCCTTGCGGCGCGCCTCGTCGGCCAGCGTCACCGCCACCACGCAGGGCAGGCGCCTTCGAAGCGCGGGCACCACGAAGCGCAGCGACTTCGCCAGGTTGGTGGCATCGGCGACCAGCACCACCACATCGGGCGCGCAGTCGCCGATGCGACCCTCGATGCACTCGCGACACACGCGGCTCTCCGGAAGTTCAAGATGCAGCCCGTAGGTGCCGGGCAGGTCCATCACCTCCATGTCCTGCGTGCCCACGCGCGTCAGGCCCACGCGGCTTTCGACCGTGGTTCCGGGCAGGTTGCCGGTGCGCGCGCGAACGCCGCACAGTCGGTTGAACAGCGTGGTCTTGCCGGTGTTGGGTTGCCCAAGCAGGGCCGCGCGCAACGGTCGCGCCGTGGAACCCGCAGGGGTGCCATCCGCGCCCGAGGAGAGCGTCACGTCAGCACGCTCCGGGGTCGTCGCACGGCGTCACCAGCAGCTGGTTCGCAACCGGCCCGCTCAGGCCCACCTTGGTGCGTTCCACCTGAATGATGCACGGCTCGCCCGGCTTGCACACGCGCAGTTCGCAGTGCTCATGCACGCCCATGGCGCGCAGCAGGCACTGGTCATGCTCTGGCAGGCCGGACATGCAGCCCGCGTCCAGTCGCGCGCGCTGTCCGCGGCCCAATTGGGTCAGCGGAATGCGCGGTCGCTCGGGCTGCGGGGTGGCGTCGGTCATGGATCCGGGTCGATGGTAGGGCGAGGCGGCCGCGGGTTCAATGCGCGGTTCACTTGCCGTTTGGAGCCGCCGGGGCGACCGGGGTCGGATCCACCACGCGCGTGAGTGCATGCACCACGTAATCCAGCCGGCACTGCAGCTGCGGTGCGATCAGCGGGGTTTCGCCGAAGGGGTTCGTGCGGTCGGTGCTGGTCAGGTCGGAATTCAGCTGCAGGCTGGGCACCACATCGGCCTTCAGTGCCCAGGCGCCCGGCGCGTTCTTGATGGTCAGGTCGGGTGCCGCGGTGGCGGCGCACTTCACGGTGAAGCCCGGGCCCACGTGAGCGCCTTCGGCGTTCACCGCGTGCATGCGAACCTCGAATTCGCGTGGCGAGGTGCTGACCAGGATGGCCTCGCTCACGTCCACGCGCCACTCCACCGACTGGCGGAACTTGGCCATGGTCTCGATCCACTTGGTCACGCGCTGTCGGTAGGACTGGATGATCTTCTCGCCGGCGGCGCTGTCCGGAATGGACTGGCCCTTCGACAGCAAATCTTCCTTCACCTTGCTCGCGAGCGTGCGCAGCGCGGCGGAGGGGTTGCCCCACGGGTCCGAGCCGGGATCCTGCGTGGAACGAGCGGCCGGCGGCGGTGGTGTGGGTGCACGCGTGCCGCCCTCCAGTTCACGGATGCGAGCCTTGGCCGTGTCCAGTTCGCGCTGCAAGGACTTGTTCTGTTCCTCCAACTGCTTCACGCGGTCGGTGGTGGTGTCCTGCGCGATCGCGGGCACGGCGGTCCCCAGCGTGGCAAGCAGCAGCAGGCAGATGAATCGCGTCATGACGGCATGGTATCGCCGTCGCGCCGCGGGCTATCCTTCCCGCGTGCGATCGGTGTCGAACCTGATCAGGCTCGTGCAAATCCGCCTTCGTGTGCAACGATGGATGGATGTGGCATCGCCTGCGCTGCTCGTGGGGTTCGCGATCGCGTTGCCTGGCCTTGTGCTTTCGCGCGTGTTTGGCGCGCGGGGCGATGTGATGGCTCTGGCCATGCTGGTGGCCGCCGCAACGGCCGTGGCGTGGTTTCTCGCACAGCTGCATCCGCCGATCAATGCGTTGCGCGCAGCCGTGGAGGCCGATGAGCGGTTGGGTCTGGAGGGGCGACTCGCATCGGCACTGGCGCTGGAGAACCGCCCTGACGCCTTCGCCCAGGCGGCCGTGCAGGATGCGGAGCGTGCCGCGCGTGATCCGGCGCTGCGTGCGATGGTGCGTCGCGTGTTCGCGCTGCGATGGCCGCGATCCACGCCGTGGATTCCGGTGGTGGCGGTCGTGCTTCTGCTGTGTGCATGGCTGCAGCCGGTGCGCGTGGCGGCGCCCGTGGTTTCTGCGGGCATCGAGGCATCGGTCACGCCGGCCGAGCAGCAGGCGCGTGCGGATGCCGCCGAGGCCAGTGTGGCGAAGGCGCTGGACACCATCTCCGACAATCCCGAGGCGCGCGAACAGCTGAAGGACATGCTGGCGCAGATGGAGCAGCCGCGTGGGTCGGACATGGCGACGCGAGATCCGGCCCAGCGCGAAGCGGATGCGGCAGCTCGCGCCGCGGCGCTCGAGGAGCGTCTTGGTCGCGCACTGGATTCCGAATCTTCGCAGCAGGCCGATCGTCTGAAGGACCTGCTTGCATCGCTTCCCGAAATGGAGGGCAGTGCCAAGCCGCTGTCCGAGGCGTTGAAGTCGGGCGATCTGCAGGAAGCCATGAAGCAGCTGGACCAGTTGGCCAAGCAGGCCGAGGGCAGCGACGCGAAGCAGGCCGCCGAGGCGAAGCAGGCGCTCTCCCAGATGTCGAACGCGCTGCAGCAACTTGCCGCGAACCAGGGTGGGGCCATGCAGGCGTTGAAGGAGGCGGGCATGGATCCCGCGTTGGCCTCCAATCCGCAGCAGGCGCAGCAGGCGATCGAGCAGAATCAGCAACTGTCGCCGCAGCAGAAGCAGGCGCTGCAGAAGAAGATGCAGGCAAGCCAGAAGGCCGCCGAGCAGTGCAAGAACCTGGGCAACTGCATGCAGTCCTCCGGAAAGCCCGGCTCGATGGGCGAGGCGCAGAAGCAGCTTTCCCGCGCTGCCTCCAGTCAGGCCATGCAGCGCGCGCTGCAGAAGGCGATGGGCGAGTGCAAGAACGGTTCCAGCATGGGCTGGTCGATGCCGTGGGAAGTGGCGAAGTCGGGCGGTTCGGGCTCCGGGAACGGCGGCAAGGGTGGACAGAAGGCGGGCAAGGGCGGTGCGCCGAACATCGACGGCGGCACCGAAGCGTTGAAGGATGGACAGCTCGCCGAGAAGCAGGAGTCCGCAGGCGACGGCGATCCGCTTGGTGATGCCGTGGCGCGCGACTTCGTGCGTGGCCAGGGTGCCGCGCCCGTGGGTGCATCAAGCCCGCAACTGAAGGCGGTGGCCGCACGCGTGGAAGCAGGTCTGGAGGAGGGCACCGAGGAGGATCCCGTGCCGGGTCGCCTGAAGGCCGCGCACAAGCGCTACTTCGAGCAGTGGAAGAAGCAGCTGGATCCGTCGAAGCCGGCCGGTGGTGCAACCCCATGATGCAGCGCCCTGCGTTGGTGCGGGAGGGGGTGGCGCGTGCGCTTCGCGTTCGAGCGACCTGAGTGGCTCGTGCTGTTGCTGGCGCTGGTGCCCGTGGCGTGGCTCGCGTGGCGATCCATCGCGCATCTGGGGCGCGGTCGCGCCATCGCTGCGGCCGTGGTGCGCGCCGTGGTGATCGTGCTGCTGGCGTTCGGGTTGGCGCAGCCGTCCATCGTGCGGCGCGGCGAGGGCGTGAGCGTCGTGGTGGTGGCGGATGCGAGCCGATCCGTGCCGGCGACGCAGCGCGTGCAGGCGCAGGCATGGCTTGCCGAGCGCGCGAAGGATCGCCCCGATCCTGCCGATCGCATCGGCGTTGTGACGGTGGCGAAGACGCCCGAGATCCGTTCTCTTCCATCGCGCTCGGGTGATGTGGACATCACGTCCCACGCCGGCGACGGCACCGCCACGGATCTGGCGGCCGGTCTGCGCGCGGCCATCGCCGTGATGCCGGCGGACGCCATGCACCGCATCCTGCTGCTGAGCGATGGCGTGGACACCTCGGGTGACACCATGGAGGCCGCTGCGCGTGCGGCCACGCTCGGCATCCCCGTGGACGTCGCGACGCTGTCCTTGCCGAACATGGCCGATGTGATGGTGGAGTCGCTGCGCACGCCGGCGCGCGCGCGTCGCGGTCAGGTGATCGATGCGCGCGTGGTGGTGCGAGCCTCGCAGGCATGCGAAGGTCGTCTTCGGCTGCGCGTGGATGATCGGCCGGTGGATCTCGATCCGCGCGGCAACTCGGACGCGATGGTGGTGAAGCTGCAGGCGGGCCCCAACGCATTCAACGTTCCGCTGCCGGTGGACCGCTCGGGTGCGGTGCGCGTGGAGGCGTTCGTCGAGGCGGTCGATGCGCGCCAGAACGCGATCGTGGAGAACGATCGTGGCAGTTCGATCACGTTCGTTTCAGGCGAGGGGCGCGTGCTGGTGGTGGATGACGGCGGCGGTTCGGGCGTGGAGGCGCTGGTGCAGGCCGTCCGCGCGTCGCAGCTGGATGTGGAGGTGTGCGGCACCGAAGGCTTGAGCCGTCGCGTGGCTTCGGGCGACTTCGAGGGCATCGTGCTGGTGAATGTGCCGCGCTGGAGCGTGGATGCCGACACCGATCGCGCGTTGCACGCCAGTGTGCAGGGCATGGGCTGCGGGCTGATGATGGTGGGTGGCGATCACAGTTTCGGCGCGGGCGGATGGAAGGACAGCGAAACCTCCAGGGCGCTGCCGGTGGACATGGATCCGCCGCAGGAGCGCAAGCTGCCGGCGGGCGCGCTGGCGTTGATCATCGACTGCTCCGGAAGCATGGCGTCGCCGGTGGCGGGCACCGGCGTCTCGCCGCAGCAGATCGCGGCCGAGGCCGCGATCAAGGCCATCCGCGCGCTGTCGGCGCTCGATGAGGTGACCGTGATCGCCTTCAGCGGCGACGCCGCGCTGAGCGTGCCGCTGACCACCTGCGAAGACCTCGCGTCCATCGAGGCACGCATCCGCGCGATCGCGTCGGGTGGCGGCACCAATCTCTTCCCTGCACTCGAGATGGCGGCGGTCGAGCTGGCGAAGAGCCGTGCCACCACCAAGCACGCCATCGTGCTCACCGATGGGCAGACCATGGGCGAGCCGAGCGTGGGCATGGCCCTCGCGCAGCGCATGGCATCTGAAGGCGTCACGCTTTCCACGCTCGCGATCGGCGACGGCACCAACGATGGATTGCTCGCGCGGCTCGCGAAGGCTGCCAACGGTCGCTTCTACGCGGTGACGGACGACCAGAGTCGCGTGGCGATTCCGCAGATCTTCATCAAGGAGGCGCAGCTGGTGCGCCGCTCGCTGGTGTGGGAGGGTCAGCCATTCGAGCCCAGACGCATCGGCACGGCCGACTGGATGCGCTCGATCAGCGCCGTGCCTCCATTGCGCGGCTACGTGCTCACCGGCGCGCGCGGCGATCCGGCGCAGATCGGCCTGGTGAGTGCAGGCGATCCGCCCGACCCGATCCTTGCCTGGTGGAACCACGGACTCGGTCGCGGCGTGGCCTTCACCAGCGACCTTGGCGGTCGATGGACGCCGGCGTGGGCCACCTGGCCCGGCTTCCAGCCCTTCGTTGGCGGCATGGTGCGATGGATGCTCCGTCCCACCGCGCCCGGTGATGTGCTGGTGCGTTCGCGGCTCGAGGGCGACGAGGCGATCGTGGAAGTGGAAGCGGTCGGCGACACCGCCGCGCGCGTGCAGTCCGCCGAGGCGCGCGTGATGCAGCCCGACGGTGCGGTGCAGTCGCTGGCGCTTCGGCAGGTCGCTGCGGGTCGGTGGAGCGGTCGCTTCGCGGTCGATCAGGCCGGCGCGTATCGGGTGAACGCGGCACTGGGCCTGCCGGGTGCCGCGCGACCGGTGTTCACGCAGGCCTCGGTCAGCGTGCCGTATCCGCGCGAGTTCCGCACCGCGCAGGCGGATCCCGATCGCATGGCCGCCATCGCGCGTCGCACCGGTGGTCGCGTGCTGCAGGTTGGTGTCGCGAACGTCAACTTGTTCGAGACGCAAGGCATGCCGATGCCTGTATCGATGCGGCAGGCGTGGGACCTGTGCGTGTTCCTTGCAGCCGCGCTGTTCGTGGTGGATGTGGCGGTGCGTCGGCTCTCGATCGAGTGGCCGGTGCGACGCGCAGCCGAGGCACCTCGCGATGCCGCACGCGTGACGGCGGCGTGGAAGCAGGCGCGTCAGCGCGCGCGCACGAACGACGGCGTGGATGTCGGCACGCCCGCAAACACGCGTTCTGCAGCCACACCAGCCGCATCCGCGGCACCAATCGCCCTGGAGCAGCCACCGGTCGAGGCCGCGCCGGCGCCTTCCGCCGAACCCGAACCGCAGGACGATTCCCCGATGGGCCGTCTGCGCGCCGCCAAGCGCCGCGCCCGCGAAGGTGGTGGTGCATGAGCGCGCACGCGCCCACCGATGCGTTGTCGGCGATGGAAGCGGCGGACCAGTTCCGCTCGCGCGCCGGCGAACTGCGCT
>SXGQ01740299.1_pt1 | contig 10267 bp, 11 predicted proteins | sample 3178371 | NCBI WGS metagenome assembly SXGQ01 (sample SAMN11356859, study PRJNA531348) | freshwater metagenome | isolation source: freshwater sample F1-20 | place: China: Fuxian Lake, Yuxi | collected 2017-12-25 | reverse complement strand
GGAGCAAAATAGAGGAAGTTATCTCAATCCCCTATGGAGGCCGGCGCGACTGCAAGACTTTTCTGCGCTATATCAAGACCGATATGAATCAGGCAACTATCGAGGGTAATTCTCTGATTCCTAGAGATATCCGTGTGGCCTGTTATGACAAATTCAAAAGCGTGGAGAAATTCAACATACCAGATATTTGTGGGCAGCTCGAGCATACCCGTGTATTTATTGGTGAGGAGGGACCGGCTGAGCCCCTATTATCCGACCATCCTCAATAAACTTCAGACCAAAAACCTTTTCAATCTCGCGGACCTTTTCCTCGCGATTGTGAAGGCCAGAGAGCGAGTGGGCTCCGAGCTTCTCGTGCCAGCCGTCCAGCACCTTGAAAATCTGGCCATAACTTTCAGCCGCTGTGGGGAACACAGGGATGCCCTGCAGAAAACAGAAGGCTGAGAGCCACTGATCATCTACAAAGCGGGCGCACTCGGGCAGAGGGAAGGCCGGCAGGTCCGTCAGCAGTGATGCATGAATCATATTTCCTACATAGCCGTGAATCATTCCACCAGATGTTTTGCGCCGAATATTCTGGAAATGATTCTGATAGGCGCCGAGATGCTTTACTGAGCTCTGCATGAGCGCAATAAGATTAGGGGCATACTCCTGGTCATCATCGCAGAAGAATATCCACGAGCTTTGCGGAATCCTGGCAAGAGCTCCCAGATATTTCGTGGCGGGACCGAAATCGTCTGTCATGACGACTTCGACGCGAGACCGGTAGGGCTCCTCCTGCAAATAGGCGGGGAGCTCAGTCTCCATGTCTCCAAAGCGCTTGTAGCGCCTGGCCACGGATAGATAGATGCGGTCGACCTGGCCGAGCAGAGAATCAATGGCGAGCCTGCAATCGGTCCCCATCCGTGGAGGAATCGTCGTCAGACTCGCAACCACGGGGAACTCGATAGGGGCCTGTACGATACTGTCGTTGTGATCCGCCTTGAACCACGTGGGGCTGATTGCGCCTGTGCCCTCCAAATAGGCCCACACATTCACCTCCCATGATAGGCGCCTATGTTGAGTGACAATGCCTCGGAGCTTATCGCGATAGACCTGGGCGAATCTGGCAAGAGTTGGCGCATCGCCGAGAAAGAATCCTCCGCAGAAACGCCAGGATACGGCGTCGAATCCTGGAATGGCTGGCCCCCAGCATCCTGGCATATAGAAGCATGTTGAGGGGAGCCAACGAGTGGCGAGCTGCTTGAGATAGGCGGCGGTTGCGGCCGGCTGGCGAAATACGTGGAAAATACTGAAATCTATCCAGGCGTAATGACTACTGCCGAATGCCGCGGCCTCCACGGCGCGTCCAACTAACTCGGCCTTTGCATTCATAAGAGTCATAAAGGCGGCAGTGTCGTGGTGGGGCGTCCTGTTCTGTGGAAGCTCATAGTCGGCCCCGAGCAGGTCAATATGGGTCGTGAGACCTCTGAGCTCGATATACTCTATATGGAGTGTTGGAGAGGGCTGCAGCCTCCCCTCATAGCAGCGGCTCAGAAACAGATGAATAGGGATGCCAGTGGCGGCCAGCTGGCCGAAAAGGTCGAAGCAGCGGTCGACGGATTTATCTTTTGACCTGTCCTCCTGTAGGTCAAGAAACGCCGATACAAATGTGAGGGGGTGTTGCCGTTGCATTGGGCAGATATATCTGTGCAGCTTTATATAGAGTTGCTTGAGCCCCTCCCGATGATTAGCCTAATGCTTTGTAGGGGGCATTTTTCCGACGAGTTTGTTGCCCAGATTCTTGAGCAGACCGAGGGATGGCATGTGACACAGACATGGGAGCCCCGCTCGGCTACACGTCTCTCTCCGCACATTCTGTGTGTCATAAGCGGCTCGAAAAAACAGCAGAAAACGGGGACAGTAAAGGTCCGCTTCGTGGGTGGAGCAAAGGCCGGTGCATTCGACGTGAAGATTTTGGCGCTGAAGGATTTTCTCACATCGATTCGGTCCTGATGACGAGGCGGCGTTTCCAGTTCCGCTGCTTGGCGTCGCAATAGATATTGGCCTTGATGTGCGTCCCAGGTGGGAAGTGGTCGCACTGGCAGCTGACAAGGCGATTCCAGTCGGGAATCCAGAGCTTTGTAGGGCTCGCTACGATGGCGTGCAGCTCTTTGGGGCCGGTGAGGAGCGCGCGGACAAAGGCGACGTCGCGCTCATATGCCTTGGCGCGCTTGGACCCTGCATTCATCGAGACCGTATTGGCTGCGGGCAGGGAGGCTGCGGGCTCAAGAAGAATACGCCGAATGGCGAGCTGATTGACACAGTCGGACCAGCGGCGAATAGGAGAGCTAGCGTGGCAATAGACGGCCTGGCCGAGTCCCCAATGCTCCGTATCGGTGGCCGAGGCGGAGCAATACTCGCCGGCCTTGAAGGCGAGTTGGGCCGCGGGGAGTCCAATCGACTCATAGGCGGTCAGACGCTCCATATCGGGCGCAGGATGACGGCGGAGCACGCCGACTCCATGCTGCCTCAGAAGCTTTGCCGCCTCGCGATTATAGAAGAGCATGAGCTGCTCAATCCACTCATGGGAATCATCTAGAGGACCGCCGGCGAGTCCGCTAGCGACCTTTCGGAGGACGGGGGCATAGGGCGAATCATAGAAGCTGTCATAGGTGTAGGAGTGCGCAACACGAATCGTCTCCAGAGCCCAATGCACATCGCCGTGCAGCTCGCGCACATCCGTGTCCCAGCAGAAGGTGAGCGTCCATGCGCGACGGAGCTCGCCTGGGAGCAGAGATAGGGACCCCTCGGACAGCTCGTGGGGAAACATTGGCACGACGGCCGCGCCGTCCAAATAGAGCGTCTGACTAATCTTTTCTGCCACGGGGGCGAGGGCGGGATTTACAACGAGCCAGGAGGCGACGTCTGCAATATGAATCTTGACCTCGATTTGATAGGGGCCGAGTTTGGTGAGAGTAATCGCATCATCAATATCGCGGCATCCAGGAGGATCCACATGGAATGTGTGATCCTCTTGGACCGTGGATGGCCCTGGGGGTGGCTCGACGATTGTATGGGGGTCAAACTTCTTCCAGCGCGTGGGGGCGTTGTGAATGAGGAGGGCGAGCTCCTCTGTGGTAATATCGCCGGTGGGACCAAAGACCTGCAGAAGATTTCCGCGAGGGCATGTGTCACCTTGGTGCCAGTGCATGAAGGCGACAAGTGCGAGGACATTTCTGCTCACATCCTTTTGAGCACAGCCGACAAAGAAGGGAGGATAGGCCTCGGAGAAGGGGGTGAATTTATACATGGGTGCGCCACGCGTTGTCATTCCGTAGCGTATCTTGGCGGCCAGCTCTAAAGTTCCTACAAGTGGCGGATGCTCGGCGTAATCGATGATATTAACAACGCGGCCAGTCTCCACTTCGACAGTGTCTCCTGGAAGTGCTCTGCCGGCGAGTGCGGCCCCCTCGAACTCGAGCTCTCCCACGCGGAAATGCTTGTAATCCTTCGTCTGCAGCATCAGGGGGTGTGTGTGTGTGCAAAAAGTTGGGCCCCGTTGCCCTTCAAATTTATTGGGCGGCAGCTGCTGCTGTTGCGGCGAGATAGTGCTTCCTACAGAGCGCCTCATATTGATCCACGCTTCCTACGCTGACCTGGGTTTCAGGCGCCCCAGGCTTTCTGTAGCTGAATATTGCGGCCGTGCCATCTGCACAGCGAGAGCATAGGGCGGCGAACTTCTCGATTTTGTCCGCATAGGGAACAAGGTCAAGTAGCTGTCCGAAAGGGCGCCGGTCAGAATCACCGTCGAGCCCCACACAGATTACATACTTATTATAGACCTCTACAGCGGTCAGAACGAACTTCTTGAGGTCTGTAAAGAACTGCGCCTCTTCAATAATAATGCAGGACGCGGAGTGAAATGCCTCTGTATCGATACAGTCATACAAGTATTTCAGGGCAGTTGCGGGATACGACTCTTGATTGTGACTGACGATTCTGGCATCGGGGCAATAGCGCGTATCGAGGGAGCTTGTGAGGCAGAGTGTGTTTCGACGAATGAAGGCGTGGCGACGAAGAATCCCCAGAATCGCAGAGGACTTGCCGGCGAACATGGGGCCAATATACAGATCGAGACTCATTTTGGTATAGGGACTGGCTTGAAGCCCTGGCCCCCAATTTTACAGGGGGTAAAGCTGACCCTAGGATGAATAGCAGATAATGACAGTGCATAGGGGCATATGCATGACGGAGGCGGAGCGCCTAGAGATTATAAACTGGCTCTGTGAGAATTTCCACAGGATGAGAGTTCTACCACATACAAAGCGCGACTATATGTGCAAGGCGGACGATGAGACAGTTCCTGTAGCCTTCTGGGCTGTCAAGAAGCGTCTGGTCGAGCGGGAGGGGCTAGAGGGCTTTGAGCAGGAACCTGAATTCAAAGATTTCATCGGCTGCATTTTGCCTGGAGGAAAAATCCAGAAACATCGGGACCCAAATGATGGTGACAGGATTCACACTCGCTTCAATTGTTTTCTACAGATTCCTTCTGCGAGCTTTCGGACATATTATGACGGAAAGGTCGTAGATGCGAGAGAGCGGGGCTACGTTATTTGCAGATCAGGACTTGAGCCGCATTGGACAGATGTAAATATGGATGACTCACCGCGTTTGTCACTATCATTCGGCTTCTTGATTCCCTCGAAGGAGCTTGAACGCATCTATAAGAATGTGACTCCATCTACAGATATCTAAATATAAAATGATATCCATTTTTGACAAGGGCTGCATCTTTGTATTCAATAATATTCTTTTCTGCAACCATCGCATGAATGAAATCTCTTATATCATTGATATCATAATCATCAAATATTACTGGGGAACCCACCTTTGACAGAGATTTAATATTGTGATAATCTACTACAAAAATATCTGGTGTATGGCCTCCATCTATATGGCATAAATCATAGGTATGCAGCTCATCTCTATGCTCGCAAATATAGGTGTTGATTGTCTCTACTGAATTTCCATACACGGCTCGTATAACTGTATCTGGAAATGCAGATTTAATATATTCGAGACACGGCTCAGTATATTCGTGATTATTTAAATCGAATAGCAGATATTCGGCAGTAGGGTTTTCCAGCAACATAATAAGCAGGCTATGACATGCATTTACTCCAATCTCACATATGCGCTCTTTTCCCTTGCATGCAGCCCGCAAGTTCTTGATTTTATCGAGATTTCTGGATATGGTGTAATGTTTAGGGTGAATATCACAGACTAGATTTCCCTCAACTCTTTCACCGATGTTTTCAAGAATCTCTTCAATTCGTTTTATATGGATATTATCGAGTAAATCCATAGTGTATAATGATATACTGTTCATACATGAATATCTTTAGGCGCACTTTACAGTAATGTCTTATATGTGCCGGCAATATATACTGCATTACTATATCCGAGTTTGTGCAGTTTTTCTGTTGCCATACGGGACCTCTGGCCCGAATTGCAGTAGGCAAGTATGCGTATACTTTTGTCCGGATACTCTATTTGCATGCGTTTTTCGAGATCTGCACTTTGGATATGAACAGAGCCAGGATAGTATCCGAGAAGGCTGCGCTCAGCGTCCGTGCGGACATCCAAAATGAGGTCTATCTTATTTGCCTGTAGTAGCATTTTCGCCTTTTCCGATGATATCCTATAAGGCGAATCCATTGCATATCTGTATAAGTAGTAAAGTATGGATACAAGTGCTATAAGAAGTATAGCAGAGCGATACGAATACTTCATTTATATTATAGTATATTATTTCTCTTTCTTTGGCGCCATTTCAATTATGAGAAGACCAAGCAGACATACTGCAATACCAACTTGCTGCATCCCGTGAATCTTCTCGCCGAAGAAATACACTCCAATTCCAAATCCTATGATAGTGCTAAAAATATTCCACATGAAATTTATGAGTCCAATACCCCCATATTTCATTGCCTGCATGAGGAGTGGTACAACTGCTAGGGCAAAGATGAGTGACGCCTTTATAGCAGAGACTAGCCCACCTTGTTTTATGAAAAATAGGGCAAATGCCTCTACCACGCTCACAACTGCTATCCAGCTAATTGCTTCGAGCATTCCTATTAGGGGGTGTTATTAGATAATCACTGCCTCGCCTTTGACTCACTTCCCAGTCGATCCAAACCCACCCTCACCCCTAGTTGTCTCAGGCAGCTCTGTAACCTGTCTCACCTCTGAAATCCAGCCCATATCGGGCGACACAATCTGGAAATGGCGCTCGCCAGCCTTGAACCCTGGCGCCCCCTCCCTAACAGCTATCACGGGCGCCTTCAGGCCTCCGCGATAGCTGGCATCAATAACCCCTACAGAGTTGCCCATCACATGACCCGTCTTATAGATAGAGGACCTCGGCAGCAGCCAGTAGTGCACGGGCTCGCCAGTGTCGGCCTTAGTCAGCATTGCCTTCATGCCGAGGTCGAGCAGATGACACTCACCAGGAGCGCTAGACCAATCCTCTGCAGTCACCAGGTCATATCCAGCATTCTCTCTGGAGTTCTCCTGGGCCGTCCAGCCCTGGTAACGAGGGTGCTCTGCAACACTCTTGTCGAGACAGATATAGAGGATATAGAAAGGGGCGGCCATGATGTAGTGTTGAGGGTAGGGCAGGACATGCCGCAATTTTAGGCGGGCTGGCCCCCACCAGCTAAAGCCTTCACGGCTAACCCAAACAGATGGCAGAAATCACACTACCCGTTAGCCTGGGAGAAGCCCTCGACAAGCTGACAATCCTCGATATCAAGCTGGAGAAAATCGCGGATCACAGGCGCGCCGACGTTCAAAAGGAATACTCCGTTCTCATGACTTCTCTGAAGCCCTACGTCGACCAGTTCGCATACCACTACCGCATTCTACGCGAAGTGAATCTCGCAATCTGGGATATCCAGGACAGAGTCCATGGCAAGGACACAGGCAGCCTCGATGTCTCCTCCCTGTATCGGGATATTCTGCTGGAGAATGATCGCCGCTTTCGTGTCAAGGCGAAGATTAATACCGCGGCCAACTCCGCCCTCAGAGAGCAGAAGGGCTACGCGAAGAAGCGCGCATTCATCTATACGCACCTCGGCCTCGGGGATATGTTCTGGATGAACGGAGCTGTGCGCTACTTGGCAACAGCCTTCGACGAGGTCACCGTAGTCTGCAAGGAGAAATACAAGGCCAATGTGACCGCCATGTATGCCGATGACCCCACTATTAAGCTGCTCATCATCAAGGACGACGCCGACCTGCATCCATGGCCTTCACGCCGTGCCTTCTTAGAGGAGGAGGGATACACGGTATTCGGCTGTGGCTTCTTTGCCCCTAAGGAGGAGAAGCAGCTCTATAATCTGCCTGAGTCCTTCTATGCAGATCTCGGTCTCTCTCATGACTTCCGCACTCGATATTTCCACGCCCCAAAGACCGCCGCAGCGGCAGAGCTCGCGGCCAAGTTCAAGGACACTCCATACAGTGTCGTGCATGAAGAATCCTCGGTGAAGAAGCTGCCCGTCGCCGCCGGCCTGAAAGCCGCTGGAGAGACAAGGCTCATTCTGGACCTGAATAAAAATCAATATGAATCCACCCATGCTTTTTGGGGCCTTGCCGAGCTAGTTGTCAATAAGCCGCTGTCGGATTATACGTGGCTGCTGGAGGGGGCCGCCGAGCTCCACATGATTGAGTCATCCATCTATTGCATGGCCTCACATCTTGACCTGAGTCGTGTCAAGCGGCGCGTGTGCTACGAGCCCTGGGGTGGAAACGCCGAGCGCCTGGGCCTATTTGAGACCGGAGAGGCCTTCAACGCGTTCCAGTCTAAGGAGATAGCTTGAATTCCCCTATAAGAATGACGGGCCCCGTAGCGATTATAACAGGTATTACCGGACAGGACGGCTCCTACTTGACAGAGCTGCTGCTGGAAAAGAACTATCGCATTTTCGGGCTTGTTCGCCGCTGCTCTCTCAATAATAACACCTGGCGCATCGAGCATCTGCTCGGAAATCCTGCCCTGTCAATCCACTACGGAGATGTCACGGATGTGAGCTCTATTCGCTCCATTATTACCGCGGCAACGCAGTCGAATCCTGACCGCGTGGAGGTCTATAATCTGGCCGCGCAGAGCCATGTGCAGCGGTCCTTCGAAATGCCCGAATATACTCTTCAGTCGGACGGTGCCGGGGTGCTTCATATTCTGGAGGCAATCCGTTCGTCCCCGCATCGCGACCGCTTCCGATTCTACCAGGCGAGCACGAGTGAGCTCTACGGAAAAGCGCAGGAGGTTCCACAAACTGAGACCACTCCATTTTATCCTCGCTCCCCTTATGGCGTTGCGAAGCTCTACGCTTTCTGGATCACCAAGAACTACCGGGAATCCTACGGCATGTTCGCTGTGAATGGAATCCTCTTTAATCACGAGTCCCCGAGGCGGGGGGACGATTTTGTCACTCGCAAGATCACCAAGGCTATTCGGGCCATTGAATCTGGAAAGCAGGAGTCTCTGTCCATTGGGAATATGGATGCACGCCGCGACTGGGGACATGCCCGCGACTATGTGGAGGGAATGTGGCGGATGCTGCAGGGAAATGTCGCCTCCGACTGGGTCGTTGCAACCGGAGAAACCCATTCTGTGCGCGAATTCATTGAGGCGGCCTTTGCCTATATTGGAAAGCGCCTCGTCTGGTCTGGCCAGGGTGTAAATGAAATCGGAGTGTGTGCGCTGACCGGCGCAACTCTTGTGCGAGTGGACCCGGCCTTTTTCAGGCCAGCGGAAGTGGATTTGCTGCTAGGAGATTCTACAGCTATACGGCAGCAGCTGGGGTGGAAGCCCAGCCACACATTCGAGTCGCTTGTGCGCGATATGATGGAGGCAGAGGTCGCCTAAAGCCCTAAAGCCAAAATTGACCCCTGAAACGCATCCAGCGCGGGCACTTAGAAACCCCCCACTACCTCAGAAGAGAGATGCCAGCAGGAATTCATCGTCCAGATTCGGATATCCAGCCCGTGGTGGGTATCCAATTCGGGATTTTCAGCCCGGAGGAGATTGAGAAGCGCTCGGTCGTAGAAATCACAAACACAGGAACCTATGACGGAAATGAGCCGCGCATTGGCGGTCTCTTTGACCCTCGCATGGGCGTCCTCGACAATGGAAAGACTTGCAGGAGCTGTGGCCAGACCAACCACGGCTGCCCGGGCCATTTCGGCCACTTCCGTCTTGCCCGCCCTGTGTATTTCATCCAGTTCTTTCCGTATATCATGAATGTGCTGAACTGCGTGTGCGTTCGCTGCTCCAAGCTGCTCGTTGATAAGGAGCTGCACAAGGCCGTTCTGAAGAGGCGCGGGGAGGCGCGCTGGCGCGCAGTTCTCACAATGTGCAGCAACATCTCTCGCTGTGGCCAGGAGACGGAGGATGGCTGTGGTGCCATTCAGCCTGACCGCTATGTGCGCGACGGCATCGCCCGCATTACGGCGGAGTGGTCCAATATGGCGGGGGCGGCAGAGGGCGCAGGGGCGGCAACGGCCAAGGCCCAGAAGGTGACACAGGTGCTGGAGGTGGAGTATGTTCTCCGCCTCTTCCGGCGCATGACCGATGAGGACGTGGATTTCATGGGCCTCAACCGCTTCTGGTGCCGCCCGGATTGGATGATTTGCTCTATGCTGCCTATTCCTCCTCCCCAGGTGCGCCCCTCTGTCATCCAGGACAACAACCAGCGCTCAGAAGATGACCTCACGCACAAGCTGTTTGAGATCATCTCCACTAACCAGCGCCTCCAGGAGAAGATTAATAACAATGCGGCGAAGAATCTGATTGAGGATGAGCACACCGTGCTCCAGTATCATATCGCCACCCTAGTGGATAATCAGATTCCGGGTGTGGCACCCTCCGCCCAGCGCTCTGGTCGCCCTCTCAAGTCCGTGCAGCAGCGCCTCGGGTCCAAGGAGGGTCGTATCCGCTACAACATTCAGGGCAAGCGTGTGGAGTTCTCCGCCCGCTCTGTTATCACTCCCGACCCCAATCTCTCTATTGCGGAAATCGGCGTGCCGCTCAAGATTGCCATGAATCTGACTGTTCCCGAGAAGGTCACCCCCTACAATCGCGAGCAGATGTACAAGCTCATCCAGAACGGGGCGGACAAGCACCCCGGTGCAAAGACTATCATGCTCGCCAACGGCCGCATGATTGCGCTGAAGCACGTGAATACCAAGGAGATTGTGCTGCATCTGGGAGACGTGGTCAATC
>SXGQ01603962.1_pt1 | contig 10268 bp, 8 predicted proteins | sample 3178371 | NCBI WGS metagenome assembly SXGQ01 (sample SAMN11356859, study PRJNA531348) | freshwater metagenome | isolation source: freshwater sample F1-20 | place: China: Fuxian Lake, Yuxi | collected 2017-12-25 | reverse complement strand
TTCCTGTCGCAGCCGTTCCACGTGGCCGAGGCCTTCACGGGCACCCCGGGTGCCTACGTGACGCTCCGCGACACCGTGCGCGGCTTCAAGGAGATCATCGAGGGCAAGCACGACGACCTTCCCGAGGGCGCCTTCCTGCTGGTCGGCACCATCGAGGACGCCGTCGCCAAGGGCGCCGAGATGGCCAAGGCCGCCGCGTGAGCACGGCCACTCCCGAGAAGAAGCGCCTCGGGGTGCAGATCCTCACGCCCGAGGGCGTGGTGCACCGGGGCGTGGCCGCGATGGTCATCGCCCCGAGCGTGGGTGGCGAGGTGGGCATCCTGCCCCGCCACGTGCCGCTCATCGCCGCGCTCCAGCCGGGGCGCACGCGCGTGAAGATGCTCGACGACACCGAGGTGGTCATGGCCACGACGGAGGGGTACATCGCCGTCGAGGAGGACCAGGTGCTGATCATGGTGGAGCAGGCCGAGCTGGCCGGCGACATCGATCGTGGTCGCGCCGAGCTCGCCCTCAGCAGCGCCCAGGAGGCCCTCGCGGCCGCGGGCGATGACACCGTGGCCCAGGAGGCCGCAAAGGCCGCGATCCGTCGCGCCGAGAACCGTCTCAAGGTGGTCGACAAGGCCGCCTCCTAGTCCGGAGGAATTCATTGGCAAGTCCCGTCCGCGTCGTCGTCACCGGTGCCGCCGGCCAGATCGGCTACGCGCTTCTCTTCCGCATCGCCAGCGGCCAGCTGCTGGGCCCTGACACCCCCGTCGAGCTGCGCATGCTGGAGATCCCGCAGGCCCGCGGCGCCCTCGATGGCGTCGGCATGGAGCTCGACGACTGCGCGTTCCCGCTGCTGTCCGGCTGGATGGGCACCGACGATCCCAACGAGGCCTTCGACGGCGCGAACGTCTGCATGCTCGTGGGCGCCCGCCCGCGCACGAAGGGCATGGAGCGCGGTGACCTGCTCGAGGCCAACGGCGCCATCTTCACCGTGCAGGGCAAGGCCATCAACGACCGCGCCGCCGACGACGTGCGCGTGCTCGTGGTGGGCAACCCCGCGAACACCAACGCCCTCATCGCCATGCACAGCGCGCCGGATGTCCCGGCCGACCGCTTCACCGCGATGATGCGCCTCGACCACAACCGCGCGATGACGCAGGTGGCCCAGACGACCGGCGTGCAGGTGGCCGAGGTCACCAACATGACCATCTGGGGCAACCACTCGGCCACTCAGTACCCCGACGTGGTGCACGCCAAGGTGAGCGGGAAGAGCGCCTGGGATGCCATCTCGGATGAGGCCTGGGTGGCCGACACCTTCATCCCCACGGTCCAGACGCGTGGCGCGGCCATCATCGAGGCCCGCGGCGGCTCGTCGGTGGCCTCGGCGGCCAACGCCGCCATCGACCACATGCGCGACTGGGTGCTGGGCACCCCGGCGGGCGACTGGGTGTCGATGGGTGTGCCCTCGAAGGGCGAGTACGGCACCCCCGAGGGCCTGATCGTGGGGCTCCCGTGCACCTGCTCCGGCGGCGAGTGGAGCGTGGTGGAGGGCATCGACATCGATGACTTCAGCAAGCCCCGCATCGAGCGCTCGGTGGCCGAGCTCGAGGAGGAGCGGCAGGCTGTTAAGGATCTGGGACTGATCTAGCCCGGAGCCGTTTACCCGCCATCCCGGCAGGTAGGATTCGCATTGCGTGGGGGGTCCGAAAGGGCCCCCCATCGCGTTTCTCCCCCCGGCGCCCTCGGATACGGTTTCCCGATGCCCGGTGGCCTCGGAATACCCGCGGTTCTCACCATGCCCGCCTTCCGCCGGGTGTGGATCGGCAGCGTGCTCTCGAACGGCGGCACGTGGTTCCAGGCCGTGGCCGCGGGGTGGCTCGTGCTGCAGCTCACGGGCAGCGCCACCATGGTCGGCCTGCTGGCCCTGGCCTACCGCGCCCCCGCGTTCGTGCTCTCCACCTGGGGCGGCAAGCTGGCCGATCGCCACGACTGGCGACGCATCGGCCTCATCACGTTCACCATCGAGGCCGCAGGCGCGCTGGCGCTGGCCGGCCTGGCGTTCGTCGGCCACCTGTCGGTGGCGGCCATCTTCATCGCCACGTTCGTGATGGGCGCGGCGTTCGCCATCGGCCTGCCATCGGTGCTCGCACTGGTGCCCGCCCTGGTGCCCACCGCCCGGCTGCAGGAGGCGGTGGCCCTGAATGCCGCGGGCATCAACGTGGCGCGCGCGGTGGGGCCGATCCTCGGCGGGGTGATGCTCGCCTTCGCGGGCGCCGGCTGGTGCTTCCTCGTCAACTCGCTGTCGTTCATCGCCCTGGTGGTGGCGCTGGCGCTCTCGCCCCATGTGGCGCAGGGCAGCAAGGTGCCCGCTGCGCTGGGGGCGGCCCTGCGGTACGTCGCGGGCGACCGCGCGGCCCGGAGGCTGCTGGCCGGAATGTTCCTGTTCATGCTGTTCGCGGGGCCCATCCAGGAGCTCGCGCCGGTGGTGGCGCGGCGGCTGGGCGGGGGTCCCGTGGCGCTCGGGGTGATCCTCGGTGGCATGGGGGCGGGGGCGCTGCTGGGCGCCTGGCTGCTGCAGACGCTCTCGGGCCGCGGCCTTCCCCGGCACCTCGCGCTGCCCATCGCCACATTGGCCTTCGGTGGGTCGCTCGCCGTGGTGGCCGCATCGCCGTTCCTGTGGCTCACGGTCATCGGCATGCTCGCCGCCGGTGCGTTCTGGATCTGGATCCTCACGCTCACCAACACGGCGATCCAGCTGTCGTCGCCCTCCGAGCTGCTCGGGCGCATGCTCGGCTTCTACCAGCTGTCGGTGATCACCCCGATCGCCCTGGGGTCAGTGGCCTTCGGCGCGATGGCCGGAGCCATCGGCATCGGGTGGAGCCTCGGCATCGCCGCGCTGTGCCTGCTCGCGTGGGGGACGTGGACGATCACGCACCCGGTCACCGAGATCGATCGCGACATCCGCTCGATCCGCTCCTAGGCGCCGAAGGGCGCCCCGTGCGGGTCAGCGCCGCGCGCGCAGGAAGCCCGTGATGCGGTCCCATGCGGTCGGCGGCGTGCGGTCGTCCACGGCGAGCGAGTGGTCTGCGCCCCTGATGACCAGGCGCTGCACGGGCAGCCTGGCCTCGCGCCGCGTGGACACCAGCTGGCCGGCATCGGAGAAGGGCACGGTCTCGTCGCGCGTGCCATGCACCACCAGCAGCGGCGCGGGAAGGCGCGCGGCATCGCGGCGCGGGTCGCGGGTGAGGGTCTCGCGCGCGGCGCGCTCGCCGCCCACCGACACGATCACCCGGCGTATGCCTGCGCCGATCCTGCCGAGCGGTCGCGCGGGGGCCGCCATGGTGACCACCTGGTCGGCGGACGCGTCGCGTCCCGCCCGCAGCGCGATATCGCCGCCCTGGCTGTGGCCGAGGGCGCCCGTGCGGGCCGGGTCGGCGTCGGCACGCGTGGAGAGCCAGCGCAGGGCCGCGGTGGCGTCGGCGGTCAGCGCCGGAAGGTCGAGCCAGGCGAGGGCCGGGCCGGGCGACTCCCCGATGCCGCGCTTGTCGTATCGCAGGGTCATCACCCCGCGCCGCGCCAGCTCGCGGGCCCACGAGGCGTAGAGGCCGCCGGGCGGGCCCCCGATGATCGCCCCGTCGCGCGTGCCCGGGCCGAAGCCGCCCACGATGACCACGGCCGGATGAGGACCGGGGCCGTCGGGCACGGTGAGGGTGCCCGCGAGGGAGTCCCCGTTGCCCCCGGGCAGCGTGACATCGCGCTGCGTGGCGGCCATCGCGCCGCCGGGCACCAGCAGCAGGAGCAGGGTCACCGGTATTGCCCGCATCCAGCGACGATATCGCGTCCCGGGGCGGAACCCGGGAGTGCGGTCACGCCCGGGTCGTTGGCTATGCTGGATCCGTGGATGAAGTCCGTCTTGCGGAGCGGCTCATCGCCCATGACACCTCCGATCCGGCGGGCCTCGCGGTGGCGATGGACTTCGCGGCCGGGTGGCTCGAGGGTCGGGGCGCCGACCTGACCCGTCACGACCTCGGCGACCGCGAGGCCCTCATCGCCAGCGCGGGCGCGGGCCCCGTGCGCATCATCTTCCACGGGCACATCGACGTGGTGCCCGGGCACCCCCAGCAGTTCGCGCCCCGCATCGAGGGAGACCGCCTGATCGGGCGCGGCGCCTACGACATGAAGGCGGCCCTCGCGGCGATGATGATCGCCACGTCCGACCTGGCCGCGGCCCCGCCCGAGGGCGTTCAGGTTGACCTGGTGATCGTGCCCGACGAGGAGCGCGCCCAGCCGGGGGCGAATGCCACCGAGATGCTCGTGGACAACGGCCTTCGCGCCGACCTCGTGGTGTGCGGCGAGCCCACCGACATGCAGGTGGGCGTGCAGGCGAAGGGCGTGATGATCCTCGCCGTCGAGGTGGAGGGGCGCGCCGCCCACGGATCCACCCCATGGCTCGGCGACAACGCGATCCTGCGCGCCCTCGAGGTGTACCGCCGGCTGGAGTCGCTTCCCTTCACCCGGGCCTCCACGCCGCTGTTCCCGAGGCCGTCGGTGAACCTCGGGCGCATCTCGGGCGGTGACGCCGTGAACAAGGTGCCCGACCTCTGCCGCATGGATGTCGACGTGCGCTACCTGCCCGGGCAGGACCCCGATGAGATCCTGCGGCAGGCCGCCGAGGTGGGGGCGTCGTCGATCGAGGTGGCCATCGCCCGCCCGCCCGCGGACACCGATCCCGAGCACCCCCTGGTGGTGGCACTGGTGGAGTCGGCGTCCGCGCATCACGAGTCGTCCACCTCGGTGGGGCGCGACGGGGCGTCGGACGGCGTGTCGTTCCTGCAGGCGGGCGTGCCCGCCGTGGAGTTCGGGCCGCTCGGCGCGGGGCATCACGGCCCCGACGAGTACGTGGACATCCCGAGCCTGCTGTCGTACCGGCGCGCGCTGGCCGACTTCGCCGCGCGGGCCGGCACGCTCGCGCCGCAGGTCACCGCCGCACGTGATGAGGACGCCCGCGCGTGAGCGACGAGCCCCAGCGCCCCGACGAGGTGGATGTGGACGAGGCCGAGCGCCCCGCCCGCTGGTTCCGCGTGCCGCGCAAGCGGCGCAGGTGGCCGTGGGTGTTCATGTGGGCGGCCCTGCTCGTGGTGGGCGCCAGCGCCGGCCTGGCCGTGGCCAGCTACCAGCTGCTCGGCACCACGCTCGAGAAGGCGAGCCCCGACACCAAGCTCGTGCAGGATGCCCAGGCGCAGGTGGATCCCGACGTGCCGGGCGAGCCCGTGAACATCCTGCTCATCGGTTCCGACAAGCGCGCCGGCGCCGAGGGCGCCGGCGACCCCGGCCGCTCCGACTCGCTCATCCTGCTGCGCATGGACGGCGACCGCGGGTTCATCTCGATGCTGTCCTTCCCGCGCGACCTCTACGTGGACATCCCCGGCGCCGGTATGGACAAGATCAACTCGGCGTTCTCGCGCGGCGGCCCGGCGAAGACCATCGAGACCATCAAGAAGCTCACCGGCGAGCCCATCAACTACTTCGTGAACATCGACTTCGAGGGGTTCGTGAAGCTGGTCGACCAGGTGGGTGGCGTGTACCTCGACGTCGACCGCGCGTACTTCAACAAGAACGTCGAGGGTGATGGCAAGGAGGACTACGAGGAGATCGACCTGAAGCCCGGCTACCAGCGCCTGAACGGCAAGGACGCCCTCGACTACGTGCGCTACCGCCACACCGACTCCGACTTCGCGCGCATCGCCCGCCAGCAGGCGTTCCTGTCGGAGCTCAAGCGGCAGACCAACCGCTTCGGCAACCTGCCGGAGATCCCGGCCTACGCCAGCATCTTCGCCGACAACATCACCACCAACGTGCGGTCGGTGCCGCGCCTGCTGGGCATCCTCCAGCAGGCCATGACCACCGACAAGGACCGCATCGCGCGCAACAGCGTCTCGGGCAACCCGAACATGCGCGGCGGCGCGGCCGTGGTGGACACCACGCAGGGCGAGATCGACGCCAAGGTGGATGCCTGGCTCAACCCCGAGTTCGAGCAGGGTGCCGCCGCCGCCGTGGTGAGCCCGAACAACGTGCAGGTGGAGGTGCTCAACGGCAACGGGCGCCTGCTCGACGCCGAGACGGCCACCGACCAGCTGCGCGCGAAGGGCTACGACGCCATCTCCGGCGGCAACGCCGACTCCTTCGGCAAGCCCGAGACCGTGGTGGCGTACGCCGAGGGCAAGCGCGAGGCCGCCAAGAACGTCGCGGCGCTCTTCGGAACCGACACCGTGCTGTCGGCGCTTCCCCGTTCGCAGACGCCCGACGGCCTCGACGTGCGCGTGACCGTGGGCGAGTCGTACGACGGCGAGCTGGTGCAGAAGAAGAAGGCCAAGAGGCAGCCCAAGCCCACGGCCGACGTGGTGGACACCACGTCGCTGGTGCCGCTGTCCAAGCGCATCCAGAAGGCCACGGGCCTGAAGATCATGGTGCCCACTCGCGTGCCCTCGGGCTCGGAGCTCAAGATCGTGCGCGCCTACCGCGTGAACACCGGGGGAGAGGGCCCGCAGGCGCTCAAGATGGTGTTCCGCATCCCGCAGGGCACCTACTGGGGCTACCAGGTGCTCGACTGGGCCGACCCGCCGCTGCTCGAGGGGCGCACGGGCGTGGTGAAGAGCGGCGGTCGCGAATACTCCACCTTCTACGATGGCAAGAACCTCATGCGCCTCGCATGGCAGAAGGACGGCGTGACCTACTGGATCTCCAACACCCTTGACTACGCGCTCTCGGACGAGACGATGTACGCCATCGCCAAGTCGGCGCGGCCGATCGACCGCGTGACGCTGCGCCCGGGGGCGAAGCCGGTGGAGATCCCCATCGAGCAGGACGCCTACACGCCCTGATGCCCCAGCGAATCGGAGTGATCGGGGCCGGTTACGTCGGCCTGGTGACGGGAGCCTGCCTCGCGTCGATGGGCCACCAGGTGACCCTGCGCGACATCGACGAGGCCAAGGTGCGCATGATCGGGGACGGCGAGCCGCCGATCCACGAGGACGGCCTCAAGCAGCTCATGCACGAGTGCCGCGACCGGCTTCGCGCCACCCTCGACCTGGCCGAGATGCTCGAGGCATCAGAGATCGTGTTCATCGCCGTGGACACCCCGCCCACCCACTCGGGCGACGCCGACCTGTCGCGCGTGATGACCGTGCTCGACGAGCTCGAGCAGATCGGTGCCACGGGCGAGCACGTGCTGGTGATGAAGAGCACCGTGCCGGTGGGCACCGGCGAGAGGGTGCGCGCCGAGCTCGACAAGCGCGGGCTCGAGTCGATCGGCTACTGCTCCAACCCGGAGTTCCTCAAGGAAGGGGTGGCGATCGCCGACTTCCTCAGCCCCGACCGGGTGGTGATCGGCGACTTCCGCGCCGCCGACGGCGACAAGGTGGCGGCGCTGTACGAGCCGCTTGGCGCGCCGATCCTTCGCACCTCGGTGCCCACCGCCGAGATGATCAAGTACGCGTCCAACGCCTTCCTGGCCACGAAGATCTCGTTCATCAACGAGATCGCCAACGTGTGCGAGGAGGTCGGCGCCGATGTGATCGAGGTGGCCGAGGGCATGGGCCTCGACGCGCGCATCGGGCCGAAGTTCCTCTCAGCCGGGGTGGGCTTCGGTGGCAGCTGCTTCCCCAAGGACGTCAGCGCGCTGAAGCAGCTGGCCGGCAACAGCGGGTACCACTTCCAGCTGCTCACCTCGGTCATCGAGGTGAACGAGCTTCAGAAGCGCCGCGTGGTGGGCAAGCTCAAGCGGCACCTGGGCGACCTCGAGGGCAAGGAGATCGCCCTGCTCGGGCTGGCCTTCAAGCCGGGCACCGATGACATGCGCGAGGCATCGAGCGTGGTGCTGGCCGCGCGCCTGCTGGCCGAGGCCGCGAGCGTGCGCGCCTACGACCCGGTGGCACTCGAGGCCGCGCGGCACACCGTGCGCGGCGTGGAGTTCTTCGACGACCCCTGGGCGTGCGTCACCGGCGCCGATGCCGTGGTGCTGGTGACCGAGTGGCCCGAGATCATCGGGCTCGACTGGCCGAAGGTGGCGCAGGTGATGCGCGGCGACGTGCTGGTGGATGGCCGGAACGCGCTCGACCCCGCGGACGCCGTGGCCGCAGGATTCGCCTACGAGGGCATCGGGCGGGTCGCCCCGTCATGACCCGCGATGCGGGCGTGAGCCAGGCCGTCATCCTGGTGGGCGGACAGGGCACGCGCATGCGCCCCCTCACCGACACGCTGCCCAAGCCGATGCTGTCGCTGATGGGGCTGCCCTTCGTGGAGCGGCAGGTGGACCACCTGCAGCGGGCCGGCGTGAGGCGCATCGTGTTCTCGTGCGGCTACCGCCCGCGCGAGATCGAGGAGTACTTCGGCGACGGCACGTCGCGCGGCCTCGAGATGGGGTACGTGGTCGATCCGGAGCCGCTCGGCACCGCCGGCGCGATCGCCAACGCCGAGGACCTCCTCGACGACGCGGACGTGTTCGTGCTGAACGGGGACATCCTCACCGACCTCGACCTCGCCGCGCTGGCCGACCACCACCGCGGCCTCGGCGCCGAGGCCACCATCGCCCTCACCCCCGTGGACGACCCCAGCGCGTTCGGCCTGGTGCGCACCGACGCCGACGGCCGGGTGACCGAGTTCGTGGAGAAGCCGGGCGCCGACGAGCTCATCCCCGGCGAGCCCTACCGCATCAATGCCGGCACGTATGTGCTCACCCCGGGCGCCCGGGCGGCGATCCCGCGCGGCGAGCAGGTGTCCATCGAGCGCGACACCTTCCCGCTGCTGGCGGCGCGCGGCGGCGTGGGTGCGCTGGCATCCGACTGCTACTGGCGCGACATCGGCACCCCGGCGTCGTACCTGGACGCCCACCTCGACGTGCTGGCCGGGGACGTGGGCTTCATCGACTCGCCCGGGCAGGCGTGGGTGGCGCCGGACGCCCGGGTGGACGCCGCCGCCGCGATCGACGCGGGTGCGTGCGTGGGGCCCGGGGCCGCCATCGGGCCCGGCGCCCGCGTGGGGTCGTGCGTGATCGGCGCCGGCGCCTCGATCGGCGCGGACGCCGTGGTGGAGGGGTCGGTGATCGGCCGGGACGTCACCGTGGGCGACGGCGCCCGCGTGAGCGACCTCGTGGTGGTGGGGGATGGCGCCGCCATCGCGCCGGGCGCGGTGATCACCGGGCCGACGTCGGTCGCCACGGGCGCCACCGTGCCCGCGGCCTGACCGGTAGCCTCCCGCCCATGGACGAACTGGATCTTCCCGAGGTGCTCGGCGTCGACCGCGCGGGCCTGATCGATGGCATCGCGGGGTCGCTGGACGTGTTCGACTCGGCCCGCGCGGGAGCGGAGGCGCTGGAGATCCCGTTCCCCGCGGACGTGATCAACAACGTGATCATCTGCGGCATGGGCGGATCGGCGATCGCCGGCGACCTCGTGGCCAGCACGTACTACGAGCGCACGCGCGTGCCGCTGGTGGTGCACCGCGGGTACTACCTGCCGGGCTGGGCCGACGACCACACGCTCGCCATGCTGATGTCCTACTCGGGCGAGACCGAGGAGACGCTCACAGCCGCGATGCAGGCCCTCGAGCGCGAGTCGCCCGCCATCGCCATCACGAGCGGCGGCAAGCTCGACACCTGGTACAACGGCAAGCACGGCATTCCGGTGCTGCCGATCCCGGGTGGCCTGCAGCCGCGCATGGCCCTGCTGCACATGCTGATTCCCGCCGTGGTGCTGCTCGCGCGGCTCGGGGTGATCCCCCCGCAGGACGATGAGCTCGACGCCGCGCGCGACGCCATCGGCGCGGCAATCGACGCCTACGGGCCCGACCGCCCGACCGAGGCGAACCCCGCGAAGCAGGTGGCCATGCGCCTGCACGACAAGGTGCCCGTCATCTACGGGGCCGAGGTGACGGCGGGCGTGGCCTTCCGCTGGAAGTGCCAGTTCAACGAGAACGCCAAGCAGCCGGCGTTCTGGGCGGCCCTGCCCGAGATGAACCACAACGAGATCGTGGGCTGGGAGGCCGCCGGCGACTTCGGCGACCAGGCGCAGGTGGTGATGCTGCGCGATCCGCGCCAGCACCGCCAGGTGGAGCGCCGCATGGCGCTGACGCGGGAGATCATCCAGTCGAAGGTGACCGGCGTGCTCACGATCGAGGGCGAGGGCGAGACGCCCCTGGCCCGCGTGATCGACCTCGTGATGCTCGGCGACTACGTGTCGCTCTACGCCGCGTGCCTGCGCCGGGTCGACCCCAACCCGGTCGACAGC
>SXGQ01183818.1_pt1 | contig 10268 bp, 8 predicted proteins | sample 3178371 | NCBI WGS metagenome assembly SXGQ01 (sample SAMN11356859, study PRJNA531348) | freshwater metagenome | isolation source: freshwater sample F1-20 | place: China: Fuxian Lake, Yuxi | collected 2017-12-25 | reverse complement strand
TACCGCCTTCATTCCAGCTTTCTGTGCTTCATATACCAAGGTATAAATCTTGCGCTGGGCTGGAGTAAACCTGCCATTTATTGGAAAAGTTCTAGTGATATCGGCTGTAAATAGAGAGTCCATTTCTACTCCAGCATCAATGAGGAGTAATTCTCCCGAACGTAGTTGTCCATCATTTCTTATCCAATGGAGAACACAGGCATGAGAACCAGCTGCCACGATACTGTCATAACCCAGATCATTTCCTTCAAATCTTGCTCTTGTGAAAAAGGCGCCTTCAATTAATCGCTCGCCACGTTTTTTGCCGATTGAACTAGGGATCTGCTTAATCATGTCTTCAAAGCCCCGATGAGTAGCATCAATAGCTTTTCGCATTTCGGCTATCTCATATTCATCCTTAACTAAACGCGCTTCAGAGACCCAGGAAGCAAGTTCTTCATCACCGCTATTTTCTTTTACTCTCGAATCAAGATAATTATCTTCCCCACGAATAATTAAAGTTTCTCTCTGGCTTGCTAGGAAGTCATCAAGGGAATCAATATGGCGAACTGTTATGCCATAGACAAGCTCACTTTCGGCCAGAGTCATTCTTCGCCCAATCCAGAACTCTCCATGTCTTGGGTTTCTATAAAACTCATCACTTCTCTCCCGTGGAGATCTAGGATGAATAAATAAGAGGCTCTCATGGCTTGAGCCACTTGGTTCTAGAATCAAAATTGAGTCAGGGACTGCATCACTTCCACCAATCCCTGTAAGCCAAGAGAATGCGGTGTGAGGCCTAAAGCGATAATCACTATCGTTACTTCTAACTTTAAATGTGCCAGCAGGAATTACAAGTCTTTTTCCAGGAAATGCTTTAGATAGAAAATCTCTACGTTTGGCAGCAAAGTCTGCAGCGTTACTCTTTTGTAGATTCTCTAGAGGAGAGGGAGCCCATCCTTGCTCCATGAATTTCATTAAAGGCCCAGGAGTAGGGATATCGTGTGGGCGTGAGGGAAGTTTTCTTCCCACCTCTTTATCGAATGTGCTCATAAAGTAAGAGCGTACAGGCTTGATTCCAAGCTTTCATCAAGAGTGAGTAAACTCCCCTAATAACTGGAGACGTCGCATAGCCCGGTCTAGTGCGCCTCACTGCTAATGAGGTTTTCCCGAAAGGGAATCGGAGGTTCAAATCCTCTCGTCTCCGCCAATTATTTATCATCCAATTAAACCTCCCTTGACACTTCTTGATGTAAGCTGCCATCCATATTTGGTTAATAAATACTTGGTTGGTAAGTAATTTGCTAATTCGGTGAGCCTCGGCGTAATTAGTATTGGGACACAAGAGTTCAATCCAAAATCCTTAGAGATCGGCAAATTAGCTACTTTTGTGGAAGTTCTAATCACTTCAATTCTAAGTATAGCGGGGTTTGGTATTTGGTCTTTATTGGATACTACAGCAACTACTTCACATATTTCATTTAAGCATGCCGTTGGCACCGGTAGACCTGAGTCTTTTGAGTGTGTTTGATAACTAGAGGGCCTATTAAATAGAAGGATTGACCTTTTGTATCTTTCGTTTTTTGGAAAATAGAAATTCCGGATCAACCCATCAAGAATTCGCATTTCTAAAGCTTCCTCAAAGAAACTTAAATAATTACTTGAAACGATCAAACTTAGCCAAGCGATATTGATATTAAATAATTTTGACTTTCTCTTTCAGGGGAACGCATTTTATTTGCACTGAAGGTTTTGTCTTGGAGAAATACGATTATGAGGGCGACAAAGGATAAGGAAACAACCCATTTCCCAGATCAAAGCTTCACAAATAAACGACACTAGCCAGTTTCACAGATAAAGTGAGAAGTAAACTTGAGAAAATTACCAAAGCGTGTACCCACCATCAATAGAGAGAATTTGTCCAGTTACATAGTCAGAAGCAGGAGAAGCGAAATATAAAATGCCATTACCAATATCCTCCGGTGTTGCCATTTCCCCCATGGGTGTTAATTCTTTAATACGACTGCCGATGTGTTTACCTTCTGGGGTAGCAAGCAAATCAGTAAGCATTTTAGTTGAAGTGTATCCTGGGGTAATACAATTTACCCGAACACCGAATTTAGCCCATTCGGCGGCCAAACTTTTTGTTAAGTGAATAACACCCGCCTTACTAGTTCCATAATGAACATGAGGGTGTTCACTATTCACAATAATCCCTGAGATTGAAGAAATATTTATAATTTTGCCATACTTTCTGGCAGCCATTTTCGCACCAAGTTTTTGAGATAACCAAAAAACTGAACTCAGATTTGTTCTAATCATCAAATCCCAATCATCGAAAGTGATTTCTGTAGCAGGTTTCCATTGGCCGATAGCGGCATTGTTTACAAGGATATCTACCTCAAGATTCCGACTTGTAATGTCTTGAACTAAACCAATAATTTCTTTCTCGCTTGCTAGTTCAGTTGTTATGTACTCAGCTTTGCCAAAGTGGTTAATTTCAGAGGTAACCGATTTGAGCCTTACTTCATTTCGGCCAACCAAGATTACTTTTGCGCCGGCTCGAGCAAGTATGTGGGCGGCTGCTTCACCAATCCCCCGCCCCCCACCTGTTACAAGGGCTACCCTTCCATCTATCCGGAAGGGATTTTTGTTTGACGTTGCTGCTAAGTTTGACTTCGACATACCTTACTTATCCATGTTGATATGTACTTTTACGCCATCGGCGGGCATATTTTTAGCGAATTCGAAGGCTGCTACCGAATCGCTGAAATTAAATTGATGGGTAATCAATTTCTTTACTTGGAGTTTTCCGCTAGCCATTAAATCAAGAGCTTTTGGATAAACATGCGCATACCTAAAAACATGTTCAATTCTGGCTTCCTTCACAATCGCGGCTGCTATGTCCCAAGCGACGTTTTCTAGGGGAATTCCAACGTGAACAATAGTTCCTCCGGGTCTAAGAGGCGAGACAACTTGCGAAGCTACTTTTTCATTTCCGGAACATTCAAAAACTATATCTACACCACGATTTCGCGTCTCGGCCAAAACAATTTTAGTTAAGTCCTCTTTAGCAGAATTTACGGGAATAAATCCGCTGAAACTTTTTGCGATATCTAATTTTGGCTGTTGAATATCGGAGATAATAACCTTGCTACAGCCCCCAGCAATTGCGCACATTGCTGTCAGCAAACCAATCGGGCCAGCACCATAAACAAGAGCGGTATCACCTGGAGTAATTTGCGCGCGCGTGGCTGCCATCATTCCTACTGCAACCGGTTCAACCATCGCTCCTTCCTCTAATGAGACACCTTGAGGAAGTTTAAATGTGAACATTTCAGGATGTATAACTTCTGGTCTGAGACATCCATGAAATGGTGGAGTTGCCCAAAAACTAATTCCTGGATCAAGGTTATATCGACCAATCATTAATTCAGGGCTGTGCGGGTTAGGAATACCTGGCTCCATACAAACTTCATCTCCAACTTTTAATGTGGTGACTTCTGGGCCAATTTCGATCACCTCACCGGCACCTTCGTGTCCTAGAATCATCGGAGCTCGAACAACGAATGGGCCGATGTATCCGTGGGTGTAATAGTGAACATCGCTGCCACAGATTCCTACCTTGCGCATTTTAATGCGGACATCCCGTGGGCCGAGCTGTTCAGTTACCGGAAAGTCTCTGAGTGAAAGCTTTCCCTTTTCTTCTAGAACTAATGACAACACTAAGGTCTCCTCAAACAACTTTTGACGGTATCAATGAGCGTAAAGTACAAACTTCAAGATATCAACCAATTATCCTATGTCTAAATGCCAGTTCGCCAACCTTATAACAATTCGTAATCTAAATTCTGCTCCTAAACTGAGAAATACCGCGATACACCCTTGAAAAGCTAAAGAGATAGTAGTTGACTAACATCGTTCGGAGGGGTTCCGCATCTTCGAGCAGGAGGAGACAAATGAAAAACAGAATGAAAATCGTAGGCCTCGCTTCATCAATCGCTCTCATTGCTTCATTGACCGCTGGAACACCAGCTGCAAATGCGGCTTGGAGCCTTAAGGAAGCAGCCATGCCCTACAAGGGAGTAACTATTAAGCTCCCATTCTTGGACCGCCCAGGATATAAAGCGGCAATAGCAATGATTCCAGAATTTACAAAACAAACTGGAATCAAAGTAAAGTGGGACATAATTCCCTACGAAAGCACCCTTCAAAAGTTAACACTTGATTTTACCGGTGGGAAAGCAGTTTATGACGGCGTCCTTGCAGACGTTGTCTGGATTGGTAATTTTGGTGCTTCTGGTTGGATGGTTCCGCTAGAAAAGTTCTATAAAGATTCTAAACTCGCCGATCCAAAATTGAATCTAAAAGGGTTCTTCCCAATTTTGCTAGATTCATTTGGAACTTGGAACAAGACTGTCTACGGACTTCCTTTTGATAACTATGCAGGTGTTATGTTCTATAACAAGTGCATGCTAAAGGATGCAGGATTTAATGCACCGCCTGCCACCTATCAAGATATCTTAACTAAGTATGGGCCAGCTCTTACAAAGGACGGAAAGTTCGCTTACGCACTTCAATCTGCTCGTGGTGAAACACAGTCCGCAGACTCATTCATGCGAATGATTTGGGCCGGTGGAGGATCACTTCTCAACAAGAACTTCAAGCCAAATCTTTCTTCATCTAAGTCCATTGCTGGACTTCAATTGCGTCAAGATTTGATGAAGTTCATGCCACCCAGCATCGTCGCTGACGATCACTCAGAGGTGGTAAATGCCTTTGCCCAAGGTAAAGTTGCAATGATTACCGAGTGGAGCGCATTTAATGCAACTATTACAGACCAAAGCACGTCCAAGGTCACTCCAGAGTGCCTTGGTTATGCTGTTGAGCCATCTGGTCCTGTTGGTAAGCCAATGCCAGCTCTTGGTGGATTCTCACTCGGAGTTAGCTCCAAAACTTCCAAAGAAAAACAAGCTGCAACTTGGCTATTTATCCAGTGGGTAACCTCTGAGGCAAACGCCAAAACCTATATCACCAATGGGGGCGTGTCGGGCCGCATGAAGGTCTACAAGGATGCAGAAGTTGCGAAGTCTGGACTCTTTGGGCCAATGGTTGAATCATGGCAAAAGTACGGAAATGCGGTCTTCCGACCACGATTCCCAGAATGGCCAGCGATATCTGAGCAGATTGCTGCAGTTGGAACCGACATTCAGTCAGGAAAAATCTCGATTAAAGATGGAGCTAAGAAACTTGATGACTCTATTTTGAAGATCCTTACTGACGCTGGTTATTACTCAGGCAAGAAGCCAAAACAGCAGTAGGTCAGAGAGCTGATTAGGAATGTCAAAGGTAAGTAGTCACGAAAGCGACACCGCCTTTACAAACCTAGAAAGTGCAATTGAAGAAGTGGAGGGTGTTTTTTCACCCTCCACTTTTCAAGATTTCCCACAATTATGCGAGAAGTTATCAAATGCAAAATCAGTTGTTTGTTTTGGAGTTGGCAGGGAGGGTCTAGTGATGAAATCCCTCACAATGCGATTGATGCATTCTGGTATTCAATCTTACTTTGTTGGTGATATGAATGTGCCTCCCGTTGGACAAAAAGACCTATTTTTAGTCAGTGCTGGGCCTGGTCACTTTTCGACTGTAGAAGCACTTTCAAAAGTTGCTTCAGATTCCGGATGCGAAGTCATAACATTTACTTCCCAAAAAAATTCTGTTTTCAAGGTTCCCAATCAGTATGTTGTTAATATTCCAGCTCGAACCATGGCAAATGATCTAGATAAAAGCACTTCACAAACTCTACCAATGGGAAGTCTTTACGAAGTTGCACTCTTTTTATACTTTGAAATACTGATTCTCCACCTACGTGACTATTTGAAAGAATCTGCTAATTCGATGAGAGAGAGACATACCAATCTTGAGTAATGGGGATTCCTCACTAAAGAGAAGAAAAGGCCGACGCAAGAAGGCAAGACTTCCGATAAGTGCAAAGGTAATGCTTTTACCATCCGTAATTACCCTTTTTTTAGTAGGAATTTTCCCACTGCTTTTTGCAGTCTGGGTGAGTACTAGACGATACGAATTGTCAAAGCCTTATGAAGAAAAAGTCTTTTTGGGATTGGAAAATTACATAACAGTACTTACCGACCCTGAATTTTGGACAGCACTCAAAATAACTTTCACATTTCTTATTATTGCGTTACCTATCCAGTTATTTCTTGGAACACTAATAGCATTATTCGTATATAGCTTAAAGCTTCCATGGTTTGCTGCAATAACGAGAGTAGTTCTAGTTCTTCCAATTGCCGTAACGCCAACCATTACAGGTTTGCTTGGTAGACTGCTTTTTAATAGTGATTTTGGGTTGATTAACTACGGACTTTCCTTTTTTGGCATACCGCCTATTCAATGGCTAGCAGAACAAAAGGCTGCATTTGTTGCAATCATTATCTTAGATACATGGCAATGGACACCATTTGTAGCACTAGTACTTCTAGCTAGCTTGATGGTGATTCCGCCACACATCCTTGAAGCTGGCAGACTTGACGGTGGCACTGGCTGGAAAATCTTCCGGCATATGCAATTACCGTACCTTCTACCTGGATTTACAGCACTCTTGATTTTAAGAACCGCAGACATTTTAAAGATGTACGACACGATCTATGCTTTCTCAAAAGGCGGCCCAGGCGTTGCAACCGAATTAATAACTCTCTATATTAACCGAATTGGATTTGGAAAAGTATTTAACGTTGGTCTTGGGGCTACACAATCGATACTACTTCTCATAATCTGCATTGTTCTATCAAGAACCTACATAAGACTCTTCTATAGAGATGTGGAGGCTTAGAATGATATTAAAATCTAATAAGAGAAGACGAAAACTAAGGATACGTCCGTGGGAGGTGCTATTCGGTTTCGTTTTGATGGTAACAATACTTTTCCCCGTCTATTGGATGATCATTACCGGCTTAAGACCCCAAACGGAGACTTTTGATAGTAAACCAAAGCTAATCCCAACAATTACATTCGAGCATTATCAGGAAATCATTCAAGAGGGTTCAATAATGCGGGGTCTAATAAATTCGATTCTGATATCAACAATATCAACAGCTCTGGCACTTCTACTAGGTGTTCCTGCGGCTTATGTGCTTGCTCGCTGGAACTTCAAAAGAAAATCTGACTTGTGGTTTTGGATTATTTCAAATCGTTTTATTTCGCCAATAGCAGTTGTACTACCATTTTTCTTAATCGCGATTAATCTAAATTTAGTTGATACATATTGGATTATGATTATCATTTATCAGACATTCGCGATTCCATTTGTGGTATGGCTCGCAATTGACCAATTCAAAGCGATTCCAAAGGAAGTTGATGAAGCAGCATCAGTAGATGGCGCATCGATATTCAAGACGTTTTTCCGCATTAATTTACCGATCGCAATTCCAGGAATTTCAGTGAGCGCAATCCTCGTATTTGTTGCTTGCTGGAATGAACTTCTTTTCGCCCAAATTCTGACTCGTTCAGAGGCGACAACTGGACCGGTAGTTGCTTTGGGCTATATGTCTGGTTACGACATCAGATGGGGACCCATGATGGCAACTTCTACCTTGGTTGTGCTCCCAATAATTCTATTCACGGCCATACTTTCGAAGAACTTGGTCCGAGGGCTTGCGATGGGAGCCATCAAGTAAATCTGAAGTTTTGTTACTCAATCTCTAAGCTGATGTAGCTCATGCATAAATGATTTCGTTGTATCGTAAAGAGAAGAATAAATTCGAAAGAGTGGTTCGTAAACGTCACTAAGAGCTGAGTTGACTGAGACGATTTTTGAAGTTCCTTGCCATTCCCTAATGGATTCTGGGCCGGGAACTAAGCCAATTGCTATCCCGGCCAATAAAGCATCACCATACGATGCTCCAAACGTAAATGGAGCGACTTCTTGAGGTACGCCAGAGATGTCGCTCGTGGTTTGCAACCAAACGTGATTCTTTGTACCTCCACCAACAGATTTAATAACTTTTGGTTTCGCACCAATTTTAGAAAATAGTTCAACATGTTGTCTCACTCCATAAGCCATACCTTCCAAGACAGCACGGAAAAGATGGCCGCGCGTATGCGTCAAATTTAAACCAAAGAAGACTCCTTTTGCCTTTGGATCCATAATTGGTGTTCTTTCACCGCTAAAGTAAGGCAAGACTATTAGTTCATCCGAGCCAGGAGAAATTTTCTCAGCCTCTGCTACCAGAATTGAATACGCTGAAACCTCTCCTAATTCCTCCAATTCAAGCAACTCTTTGGAAAAGTTATCTCTGAACCATCGAGTTAATGAACCACTCGTAGACATTCCAGCAAGCAAGCACCAAGTGTTCTCAAAGAGATAAGGCGAAGCCCAGAGGCGTTTATCTCGAGCGCTCTCGTTATCGGTTACTTGAATCATAAAAATTGTAGAGCCGTACATCATCATCATCTCTCCAGGTTTTGTTACGCCCACACTTAGCGCTTCTGCAGCTGCATCGATAGTCCCGACCGCGACGGGCGTGCTAGGGGAAAGCCCAGTTGATTTTGATGCCTCATCCGTTACATAGCCAGCAACTTCCCCGGACCAAATAATCTCGGGGAGTTGTTCAATTGAAATATATTCAGAGGAGAATTCATCGCTCCAGCACTTCTTTTCTGGGTTATATAAGGGCACGGAACATCCAGCCGATAAATGATCTATTACAACTTTTCCGGTCAGCCTAGCCACTATAAAAGTGGATGCATGCACAAACCAACGCGCTCTTTTGTGAATGTCTGGTTCATTCTTCTTTATCCAAAGAATCTTGGGACCTACAGATTGCGCCGATAAACAGTTAGCAGTTCGCATATAAATATTCTCTTCGCCATATTTTTCATTTAACTCATCAATTTCCTTGTATGCACGAGTATCAACGCCATAAAGAATTCCCATACGTAGTGGATTTAGATTCTCATCAATTGGCAAAACGTCTGGGCCAATAGCACTAATACCAACAGATTTAATTTCACCATTCTTAACATCAGCTATTTCAATTAATTGGCGAGAAAGTTTACAAAAATCTCCCCACCAGGTTTGTTCAGCATCATGTTCAACCCAACCAACTTTTGGAAGCATCAACTCATGTGGAATGGAGGCTTGTGCGACAACTTCACCGTTGGGAGTAGTCAAAACTCCCTTTGATTCGTAGGTACCGATATCGATACCAAGAAGAAGTTGACGCATTATCTTATCGATTCTTTCACCCAAACCATTATAGTCATTATTTATCTTTTCCACTGCAGTAAGACCTATTCAGGTGCATGTAGCGGTCATCGAGGGATGGAAACTTGGAGAAATTCCTTAACTTTTGCGCAGTATTAAGCAAACAATACGAGGCTTGAGATATTTAAGAAATCAATAATTAGCACGTCCACGCTTAGGTCTTCCACAGACTAAGTCGTGAACCTAAACTGATTAGAATCGAGGATAAAGAGAGGGACGACTATGTAGTCATCTCTACGCGCCGAAACTCAAGTAGACTGCTAGAGCTAAAAGAGTTGGCTGATCTAGTTATCAATAGCTAGGAATAAAAGTTTTTAAATACCCCCATCATTAACCGTTAGTTGAAATAGAGGCCGTAGCAGGGGTTTCCCATGGGCAAGTGCGATCAATCAACACGGAAGCTTCTTGCCCGCATCTTGCCCAACAACTATGGGAAATTAGAACTCTTAAGGTTTCTCGAATATACTAACCACACGCAATAAAGGGGAGATGGCACCTGTTTGGTATACAGGCGCCTCACTGCTAACGAGGTTTTCCCGAAAGGGAATCGGAGGTTCAAATCCTCTCGTCTCCGCGTGGCTGAATTTCGAATCGCAATAATCGGTGCTGGTCCTGCAGGCTACTTCGCTGCCCAAGCTCTGCAGAGCGCAGAGATCGAGGGGAAAACATTTTCGATAGATATGATTGAAAAACTTCCAACACCTTGGGGCTTGGTGCGAAGCGGTGTGGCCCCAGATCATCCCAAGATTAAGAGCGTCTCTAAAGTATTTGAAAAAATTGCTACCCAAGAGGGCTTTCGATTATTTGGCAATGTTGAGCTGGGTAGAGATATCTCTTTAGTGGAACTAGAAAAAGTGTATGACGCGGTAATAATCGCTACTGGTTCAACTGTTGGAAGAAAACTTGGCATTCTAGGCGAGGGGCTAGCAAACTCAATATCTGCCGCTGATTTTGTTCCTTGGTATAACGCCCATCCAGAGTATAAAGACTTGCAGGTAGATTTTAG